>Ga0307516_10008218_pt1 | contig 11851 bp, 21 predicted proteins | sample 19_EM_MG_FD_203310 | JGI IMG/M metagenome (GOLD analysis project Ga0307516, IMG submission 203310) | Populus trichocarpa ectomycorrhiza microbial communities from riparian zone in the Pacific Northwest, United States - 19_EM | ecosystem: Host-associated > Plants > Roots > Unclassified | place...
TTTTATAGGCCTTTGGGATCAATTCGCAGCACATAGTCTCCAACTTCTCATCACACCGGATGTATGACGTTGAAGACCCGGATCTAAACCCGATCGTGTTTGCGGATCAGTTTGTCGACCCCGAACCAACTAAGGCTCAGCCACCAGAAGAGCTCCTTCGGAGGGCGAGGATGATTATCGCCACCGAACTTGGCAAGGACCCATTACTGCGACAGGCGATCAGGGATTCCTTCAAAACCGACGCTCTGATCTCCGTTACTCCGACGGAGCGTGGGGTCGCGAAGATCGACGAGCACAACCAATATTACGTGAGTGTGGACGGTGAACCGGGTCAACGACGGCTCTAATTATACTCCCAGAACTTCAAATACCTCTACAACAAACCGATCGCGGAGATGCTCGAAACCCCGCAGTTCCTCAACATCCTCGCCGCTGAACACGAGCACCTGGTGATGGTCTCTATCACACTTCACCCAGATGCCTACGCTCGGTTCGAACGCAAGCTCGGCGAAGCGTTCGAGAGCTCCAGTTACAGCGAGACCGCCAAGGCTTGGAACGAGGAGCGTTCGAGAGTTGTCCGGGAGACCTTAGAGGGACATCTGGTTCCTGTTGGTGTCAAATGGATTCGGGAATGGCTGCGTGACGAGGTCGAAGACTGGCTTTCAAAGCGTTGTGCCATTGAACTGCGAAACGTAAGTCTACGCGTACATTCGTCTTGGCGACCCTGGCTGACGGTTTGTAGCGTACCGACGTTATGCCATACGTCACCCCCACCACTCAACTTGGGGACACGCCGTCCGTTCTTGCCATTTCCTGGGGCAAGGGAGATCCGCAGAAGGACGCGATAACCATGGTCTTTTTGGACGAGGCTGGCCGATTCAGAGAGCATATGAAGATCGACAACCTGGTAGACGAGGAGACCAAAGACCAATTCAAGGATCTCATCCAAAGGCGACGCCCGGACGTCATTACAATCGGTGGCTTCTCGCTTAACACGACGAAGCTATCACAACGAGTCAAGGAGACTGTTGGCAGGAAGCCACCGGCCGAGCAACCGCAATCATGGGGTTCCGACCCTCCGCCGCCTCCCGCCGAGGGCGATCTAAATGTTCCCGTAATCTACGCGCAGGATGAGGTTGCCCGAATTTTTCAGCATAGCAAACGTGCAGAGGAGGAATTTGGCGCCCTTTCTACCATTGCAAGGTATTGCGTTGGTTTAGCACGCTACGTCCAAAGTCCCCTGAACGAGTACGCTGCCCTCGGGTCCGATATAGCGGCCATCTCGTTCGATGAGGACTGTCAGCAGCTGGTGGGTGTTTATAACCCTTGAAATAGGTATCGAAATTGACCCACGAGGGAATAGTTACCTCACGACAAGCTACTTTTCGCATTGGAGAGGGTGTTGGTCGACCTGACTAACAAAATTGGTGTTGATATCAACCGGACGATCACCGATTCGTACTACCAAAGGTTGCTTCCCCTCGTTTGTGGTCTCGGGCCGAGGAAAGCTCAGATGCTCGTGAAGAAGATCGCAGCCATGGTAAATTTCATCCGCTGTCTCCATCCCCCACCACACGCTCACTCGAACCCTACAGGGTGGGACGGTCATCAACCGAGAGACCTTCATCAAGAGTAGTCTTCTCACGACTAAGATCTTTTTGAATTCCGCCGGTTTCCTCCGCATTGTCAACGACGCGACCCCTATGGCGAAGCACTCTAAAAACCGGCAAGTGGAAGACGTCGAAGCCAGCGACCCCCTCGACAACACCCGCATCCACCCGGAGGATTACGAATTAGCGCGAAAAATGGCTACCGATGCTCTTGAGCTTGACGAGGAAGATATCCATGACGAGCACCCCTCACACGTCGTATTAACCATCATGCGGGACGAGGACAACGAACGGAAGCTAAATGAACTGAACCTAGACGATTTCGCCGTCAGCTTGTTTGAGACCAACCAGGACAAGAAGCGTTACACCTTGTTCGATATTCGCAGGGAGATCCTCAAACCGTTTGGCGATCTGAGGAAGTCATACAGGCTTCCGGCTTCGTGGGACGTCTTGACGATGTTAACCGGAGAGACTCCACGAACGCTCAGGACTGGCCTTATCGTTTCCGTTCTGGTTATCAGGACTCTCAAGCGAAGTGACAAAGGCGGTGGCGGTGGCGGCGCTGTCGCTGTTCGCCTGAACTCTGGAATTGAAGGGATCATCGAGAAGGGGTACCTAGCTGACACCGTTGACGTGGAGGTTGACGATTTGTTCCCGAAAGGCAGAACGGTCCCCGCGGTTGTATTCCACGTCGAGATGGTCCCAGAGACGGATTCATTCTGGGTGCGGTTATCCGCGCGACAATCCGACGTTGCTCAGGGGGACAGTCAGTATAGACGAGTTCGGCCGGACGAATACTGGGATCACAGTCAGCACGAACGTGACGCGGATGTCCAGAAGAGGAAGAAGCGAGCGGAGGCAAACCAGACTCGACGGGTGATCAAACACCCCAACTTCCACAATTTCAACTCGGCACAGGCTGAGGCTTACCTCGACAAGCAACAGCGGGGAGACGTCGTTATCCGACCATCGTCGAAGGGTCAAGATCACTTGGCGGTCACTTGGAAGGTGGACGACAAATTGTATCAACACATCGGCACGTTGACCTCCACCGCATCTGGACCTTTTTGCTGACAGGATGCATCGTTCACAGACGTAACCGAGCCGAACGCGGACGTCACGGGCCAAAGCCTTGGCAATCGGTTCTTCGTCGAGGGCGGCAAAGAGTACTCCGATCTCGACGAGTTGATTGTCAACCATGTCCAAGCCATCGCACGACGCGTGGAGGAGTTAATGGCACACGAAAAGTTCAAGGCAGGTCCTGAAGACGAACTCCGTAAGTGATACCTTACACTACAGTGTAACCTCTCTAACTCTCTTCCAAGACCTGTTCTTGAAGAACTTCGTGAAGGCTAATCCATCCAAGAGCGCTTACGGGTTCACTCTCAACCGCCGAAAACCAGGGCACTTCAACCTCTGTTTCCTGGCAAATAAGAGCTCCGCAGTCCAAACTTGGGTAAGCTCCGTAGCACTCACCCCCTGACGAAATTCTTAACATTCGGTTTACAATAATAGCCCGTCCGTGTCGCCCCAGAAGCGTACTACTTGTTCGATGCGCCTGCGCCTGGTGTCCCAGAACTTTGCGACGCGTTCAAGGTCCGACACCTGAATGAGTCCCAGAACAAGGCGCTCGGAGGTGGTGTGACGCCTTACCCTGGACGGACACCAGCACGGACCCCTGGCCACGTCACACCAGGGCACGCGTCAGTTCGACATCCTGCTCGGACGCCAAACCCCTATGGTGGCCAACCGCCCCACTCCTCTTCCACTCCTTACAACGGTGCTCCTCCCTACGGCGCACCACCTCCTAACCAATATGGCTACCAGACCCCTGGATATCCCCCAGCCCGGACACCCGCTCATCCGGGCACGCAGCCTCTCCCAGCTGGCATGAACCCTCAAAGGGCGGCTATGCTGCAGAGCTCGGGAGGGTGGGGTACGACCAATTCTGGGGGTTGGGGCTCATGATTGTGCTACCCGTCTCCAACCATTTGCTTACTATCCACTTTTTACTGTCGGCTGTCATGTTATACAATATTCTGTTCATTATTTCGTGTCTTTGCAATGACGAGTTGTCCAAGAGCGCCCCGATCACATTCACACCACGCGTGTGCGCCCCACCGTCGTCTGATCTGCAGCCACATCCTAAAGCCGCATTCCAGATGTCCGAGAGTTTTGAACTTCAAGACATGTTGGACAGACCTCAAAAGCCGGAGCCGCCCACCGCTGCGATTGACTCCGATGACGCCGACGGAACCATCACTGCCTGGTCGTTGGCCGTGTTCGCTTTGTCTGTCCTACCCCCTTGCCATTTTCTGGTTGGCGGCTCACCCCTTGTCTGCCAGGCTGCTTGCTCTCGCTGGGTTGTTCACGATATCACCCAGGCTCCTGATATTTATGACGGGGGAGCCCCGGACGCTCCTAACACCATTGGAAGCCTTCCTGGCGTTCCAATTCGGTATCCTGTCGTTTGGAGTGGCCCTTGGGGTGTTAATCAACGTGCGCGCACTCCCCAGTATTTCCTGTATCCCCGCTTATGAAGATAAAGACCCCTTCTGGCGCTTTGTACACAGTTCAGGTCACAGACGACCCGAGCCTACGCCAATTTTCTCATCCGTTACTCGCCCCTATCACCGGCGCGTCGCTCTTGATGTCCTTCTCAGCGTATAATGCCGCCGGAATTGGGATGTTGTCTACTGTTTTCTCAATAATCACCGGCATAGTTGGGTTGTGGGGGTCATGGACGGTGAGACCAAATGTTCCATCACGCGTGGCCGTTTCTGAGACCAGGTCTGTAAGATCACCTTCGCCGGCTCTGGTAGGCGCTCGAAACTTGGGGCAGACAAACGCACTTCCGCCTTCATCTTCGGCAACAAATCCGCAGCGTCAGAAATCAAGAAAAGCGCGAGGGCGAAGTACCCTTAACTATTCGTGTTATAGTTTCTCGGTGGATAATTATCTCGCACACCCAGGCGAGTACTTAGTGTTTCGATTAGTTGTATGCGCGGACGAGAAGTACACTATCTGCCACGACCCATACCCCCCATCATCTTGAACATCTCCGACATGTTGGGCATGCCTCCTAACCCACCCAGACCACCCAATCCACCCAGACCTCCTCCCATCTGTTGCACCATGCCTACGCCAGTTTCAGAAATCCGCCTGTACCTTAGTGAAGCGTACTTACGTTGCATCTCCTCCATGTCGGATTGGTCTCCTCCCTGTCCCTGCATCATTGCCTTCATCATTTCTTGCATGCCTCCGCCACCCCTCAACTGCCGTTGCATCTGTTGAAGCATGCCGGGCGGCATCGCTCGCTGGAGATGGCTATTCAGAGTGGATTCGATAGTGAAGGTGACATACGTACCTGCATAGCCTGTATTTGAGCCGGTGTCGGCATACCGCCGGCGCCGCGTCCGCGACCACCAGCAGCTGCTTGCATCTTTTGCATTGCCTGTAGCCAACCGTTCTTTCCACCCGCTTGTTTGGCCATGTTAGCCATCATGCGGTATTGGCATAGCAGCTCCTCAACCTCCCGTACGCTCGTTCCACTACCCTTTGCCACCCGAGTCATCCTCCATGTTAGGCCGGTGGGTTTTCCATCCTTGCCCACCTCGAGGAACGGTGAACCGTCAGAATCGAGCTCCTCGGCCGTCATACTATCCGTGATGTAAATCATGCGCTTCATCCGTAACGATCCCTCCTCGTCGGAACCAGCCAAGAGATCCTGAGGTAGACCTGGAATCATGGAGGCGATCTTGCTGATCGGACCCATACTCATTACGTTCTGAATCTGTTCCCTCCAGTCTCGAATGCTGAGTTTGCCTTCCTCGAGCTTCTTGGCCATCTCCTTCTGTTTGTCAGGATTCTGAGTAGCCATGTCCTGCATGTGCTCCATAAGTCCTTGGATATCTCCCAGACCAAGCAGTTTGGAGACGAAAGGCTGGGGAGAGAAACGGTCGAGATCGTGCAAGTGTTCTCCAACCCCCAAGAAGATAATGGGCGTTTTTGTGGCTGCCACCCTAATCGGAGGTTGAGCGTCATCCCACGTGGAGGGCTTTCGAGAAGTGATCTTACGCAGATATCGCTCCTCCTCCCTTTGCATGACCATCCATCTTTGTCACAATGATCGCACCAAAGTCAGCACTATCCTTAAAGGCGCGACTCTGGGCCTCGGCAGCCTGACCAATGCTAGCGTCAAGGATGAGCACAGTCATGTTCGGCTTGACAGCTTCCCCGATCTGTACCATCTCCTGGAATAGCTCTGACTCCTGTTTATGCCGACCGGACGTATCGACGATGATGACATCGAACCGTTCCTTCTTAAACTTTACAACTCCCTGCGCAGCAATGGAGACGGGATCGGTTTCGGTATATGAACCGAAGTATGCGACCTTGGCTTTGGTAGCCGACTGTCGCGTCTGGTCGAAGGCACCGGCACGGAAGGTATCAGCACAGACGATGCATGATTTGAAGCCCCTTTTTTGATAATAGACGGCGAGCTTTGTGCAGGTTGTGGTTTTACCATTACCCTGGGTGATCGTCAGGGTATTGTGGACAACGGATACCATCGGACCAGACACACCTGCAAACCGACGGCCATGATGACGTTCGGCTGACCCTTCTTTGGTTTGTAAGGCTCGACGCCGGGGTCGACGAGATTTACGAGCTCATCGAATACAGCCTATGGTCGTGAGCAGACTGGAGATCACGCATCGACCGAAATACCTTTTGAACAACGCTTTTCCTGTTTCCCTCTTTCCCTTTGTCCGCTCCGCCTTCCAGCACCGTCTTCACTTTCGCTTTGACCTTTTGCCGGAGAGATGCGACCAACTTGACGTTAACATCCGATTCGAGCAGAGCGGCGCAAACCTCCTTGAGGATCGCATCGAGGACCTTCTCGTCGACGACTGGGGCCCTGTTGAGGGAGGAGAGGGCCGCGTTTAGTTTGCGGCCAAGGTCGGCCAGAACCATCGCTGATGAGGGGAGTGTCGGGGTGATCGCCAGCCCGAGTCGATCGCGGTCGGTAGCATGAGTGACACTTCCTCCGATGATATCCTTGATGGCCTCGTCGAAGACGTTGAGGAAAATCTCAACGAGTCCGACGCTGACGAGGAGGTCGACGTAGACGAAGACATCCTCGAGGCTCTCGAAGGCGGCCTTGCGGAACAGGCCTCAGATGCCGACGATGTATGTCTCACCGCGTTGTTCAAACCATTGGCTGACTTCGAACAACTCTCTAGGATTCTGACAATGACTCTGACGATTCAGACGACGATTCGGAGTCTGAAGCCGCCCCGAGCGTGACCGTTTCGCACTCTGCGGTGGATATCACGGTTCCGGTCATTAACATCGAGCAGAGCAACGAGTACGGTGCGCCAAGAGACCCCACCTTTCGTCCCGTCCCCAACCACAGACCCCCCCCACAGAGTATTATGGGCCGCAGCAGCCGGCGCAGTCGCCACCGCAAAGCTCCCCACCTCCGGAATCCAACACACAGTCTGAGGAACGTGCCTCGACTCCCAAGGAACGTTCTCCCTCACCAGCATTCCTCCGGAGGTCATCCTTGTTCCCTCCTCGATTCATTCCAAAATCCTACACCGTCGAGGCCATCTGTGCACTACCACATCCAACGGCCTCGTACGCACTTGCGTCATCGCTCTGTATGAGCCATATGCTCACAGGGTCCGAAGACGGATACATTCGCGACTACGACCTATTCACCGGTCTCAACGGCAAAACTTTCCTGTCCGCCCCCCAGCGCCACCACTGTGGCGTCGTCGAAGGCATCCTCAAGTATGCGCCGATACGGGCCTGGTGGGAAAACCCCTCAGACTCCAAAAGGGAGGAAGGAACAGACGAACCCCAATTATCACCTGTCTACAGTCTCCTGATGCAATCTGACGCGCTCTGGTCTCTCGCCGGAACGGAGGTACGGCCGTGTTCTACTACACATTCGCGTTCGTTGACTGGACCCCAAGTCAGGTAACATCAACCTTTTCACCGTTCGACACGACCCCGGTGGTCTCCGTCACGTCCTACAGGGGCACCGTGGGGTAGTCTCAGCCATGTCCATGGCGCACGACGAGAAGAGCTTCTTCAGTGCTGGGTGGGACGGTGTGGCCATCGTCAGTTTCTACAACCTATTTCGACCGAGTTTGCTTATCTGAGGGTGTTTCTAGAATTGGGACCTGAACACCGGCCAAGTTATCCGGAATTTTGCCGGGCACGGCTCTCAACTGACAGCAATCGCCGTCCAGCCCCTCAACCAACCATCCGCCGGATTGGATTATGATATGGACGATATCCAACCAACGGGGGGGGATGACATTGGTGGTGGGATGGACGATTCAAAGTCTGACGGCTCCTACGATCCGCTCTTCGACGAACCTGAGGCAGATGGTGCACCAGAACTCACGAGCGGGTTACAAGACCGTGGCCTAGACTTGTCCCTCCCCGGAACTGTACCAAACCCACATTTCAGTAGGCACATGCCATCAAGCACGGTACCGAAGAACGCACCACCACTGCTGGATCCACACACATATTCTACATACTCGTCTGATGTGCTAATGTCCGCTTCAATCGACGGCCAGATCTTTCTCTGGGATCGAAGGGTGGAAACGCAGGGGAGAGGCGTCGGGAGGTTGTTCATGAGCGATAGGACGCCTCCATGGTGTGTTTCTGTAGGTTAAAGTCTTCTATCTTGTTCGCCTGGAACCACACTCACTTCCCTAGGCATGCTGGTCAGTGAACGGTATCCAAATCTACGCTGGACGGAGAAACGGTACGGTCGATATTTGGGACGTGCGGAAATTCGGATCGAACAGCAGGACGCCTCGACACCTCAAGGTTCTCAGAAATCCCGCCAGTTCAGGAGTCGTCTCGTGCGTCGTCGCATTCCCGGACGGGCGCCACCTCGCCTCGTGAGTTTCGTTTTGGGTGAATGCCTTTGGTCGTTTGTCTAATTCGGCAACGCCCAGGGCATCCATTGACAATATTAGGTTATGGAACGTTGCGGAAGTAGGCGAGTTCGACAAGAAGGTGAAGAGTGGGGTCCAATTCAAGATCATCGCGGGACACCACGGAGGATTCGTATCTCAGATGCGTGCGTATGGTTTTGGTCCCCCGCGCAATCTGTTTTCTCATCCCGGTTCTCAGTCGTTGACCCAGGAGCCCGTTTCCTCATCACCGCGTGTGGGAACCGAGGGTGGCATGGGGAGTCAACGCGAACGATCTTTGTACATGAGATAAGGCCTACCTTCTGATGTTCATTATGGTTTCATGGTTCCAGCCTGGTTCCCGCTCGACGGATCACACAGGTCCGCGACAGCTTGAGCAGTTGTATCACCTTTGTTCTGTAAAAGTTCGCAGTACAAAACGACCAGTATATCTGCACCCGACCGTATCGAAGAGGAAAAAAGCGAAACGAAAGACAACCAGCAACACAGTGAACGCTCTGCTGCCAGGTGCCATCACCCCGACCAAAGGTGTTCGGTGGGGATCGATAGAGAAGGGTGGCTCAAACGGGTGAGGACCGAGGATAATGCAACAACAGCACAACAACGCACACACAACGTACAACGACGCGAGACTCGGGAGGGGAACGAACGAAAGGAGTGGGTGGGGAGTCGAGATGAACCGGGTGTAGACAATCATTGCACCGGTTGCTCTTGTTTGGCAGCAGCCTCTTTCTGGGAAAACTCGTGCAAGACGCTGAGAGCTTCCTGAACCTTGGCACCCAAGCCCTCGGGAGAATCAAGCAAGCCCAAGAGCTCGGAATTATCCATCTCCAGCAACATACCAGTGATCTTTCCAGCAAGGTCAGGTTGCGATCTATCGTAGGACGTGTAAGGAGTTGACCGGGCAAATGAACACAATGGGGCTTACGGGGCAATGCGCATGTAGAGGATTTCACCAAGCATCTGTTTCTGTTCCATCGGCGGGGCACTAGTAAGAGTGGCGGGGTTGAAAGGAGGGAGATCAGGGGGGTGGCCGATGGGTGGGGCGGGAGTGGGGGCACCGCCGTTGCGCTGTTGAGGACCTTTGGCGTTCTGGGGTCGGTTGCTTGGGGGAGGTCCACCTCCACGTTGCGGCTGCCCAGGTTGAGGACCAGGCTGCCTTCCACCAGGGTTGGGTTGACCAGGGCCACCGTTCTGGGGAGGACGGGGAGCGCCGCGGTAGTTGGGGACGTTTCCATAACCCTGCTGAGGGGGAGGTTGGCCGTAGGGACCAGGTGGAATGATGGCGGGGGTGTTGGGAGGGTAACGGGGGCGAGGTGGGACCATGCCTGGTTGACCGTAACCCATCATACCACGTCCACCAGGGGGAGGGAAATTGCCGCCAGGAGGGTAGTACATCGGACCGTTCATGTAACCACCAGGGATGCCGGCAGCAGCTGCCTGCTGCATGCGGATCTGGTTGCGTTGTGCAATCTGGCTCTCCAGCTGTTGCCTACGAACCTCCCGGCGCTGAGCGAGGGAGACGTAGAGAGGCTTGGAACCAATCATCTTGTTGTTCATCTCAGCAACAGCCTTGGTGGCCTCCTCAGAATTGGAGTAGCAAACGAAACCGAAGCCCTTAGAATGGTCCTTGTCGTCGCGCATGACCTTGGCACTTGTAATGGTTCCGAAAGGTTCGAACTCGGCACGGAGTTTTTCGTCATCGATGTCGTCGTCGAGATTCTTGACGTAGAGGTTGACACCCTGGTACTTGCTCAACTTCTCCATCTTGGCCTGCTCGTAAGACTTGCGCAACTCTTCCTCACGTTCGGCCTTCTTTTGTGCCCTAGCGACGAAAAGCCTCTTGCCGTTGTGCTCGCTGTCGTGGAGAGCATCAACCGCCTTGGAAGCATCGACGTGGTCCTCGAAGTTGACGAATCCAAATCCCTTGCTCTTTCCCTCAGGGTCAATCTGGAGGACGGCGGAGGTGATCGGCCCAAACTGGGCGAACAATTCCTTGAACTCCTCCTCAGAGACCTCAGTGTCCAAGTTCTTGATGTAGACGTTAGTGAACTGTTTCTTCTGCTCGTCGATTTTGGCCATCCGTTCCTGATTGCAAAGCCGTGTAAGTAGCGTGGGTCGTGCAGAAACTGGGAGATACACCGACTTTCTTGGACACATGGTGTCCAACGTAAACCTTCTTGTCGTTCAACAACATACCATCGACGGCCTTGATGGCGGACTCGGCAGCCTCAGCGGTGTCATAGTGAACGAAGCCATAACCCTTGGAGTGTCCGCGCTCGTCCGTTGCGACCTTGCACGAAAGAACGTTCCCGAAGGCGGCGAAAGTGTCATGAAGAGCCTGGAGTTCCGTCATGTCAGACCAAACAAATAGTATGGAAGGTGAATCTGTGGGTTTATTACCTTGTTGTCAATCTGCTCGTCAAGGTTCTTGATGAAGATGTTGCCCTGGCCCGTCTTGCGGAGGGCTGGGTCTCGCTGAGACCACATGATACGGCTAAACGTCACGATGTGGGTCCAAGCGTTGCTAACACTCGTCAGTGGCGGCCACGTACCAGGCTCTGCCCTTAATGAGGGAGTAGTTGAGTTGTTCCAACGCACGTTCACCTGTTGCCAGAGGGCCTCAATCACACGGGGAAACGGGCCACATAAGGTTGGTGCTTACCATCAGCGGTATTGAGGTAGTTAACGTAGGCATAGCCAAGGGAACGGCGGGTCACGGCGTCGCGACAGACACGAATGCTAGAGATAGCCCCGGTTCAGCTGAGTCAAAGTACAGTGATAAAACGAGCGGCCACCCACCTCGCAACGGGTCCGATCATGTTGAAAATCTCAAAAAGCATGGCCTCGGTGACGGTGGGATCGAGTTCACCGACATAAAGGGAAGCAGAAGGGGAAGAGCCAGATGTAGCGGGAGGATGATAAGCGGTAACCGGGGGAGGAGCGGGGGCAGGAGAGGGAACGGGGATCGTTGTCTCGGGAGCGGGCTGGGTGGGGACCTCGGGAACAGCGGCGGTTGACATCTTGCTGGGGTTTTCGTTTGGCTTTTTTCTTATTCGAAAGGTCGTTACTGCTGGTAAGCTTTTTTATGACTGGGCAAGGTGTAATCGCGATGAGTACGCAAGGAAGAATAGGACGGAGGATATGACACACACACAGAAGGCAACACCGCGACTGCCGCTTTGGGATTTTATATTTATATGATTTAAAGAGAATTTTTCAGCTGTGAGGAGAAAGGGAACCGTGAGCGATGTTGTGGTCCGGCATGGGGGTGTGGGG
>Ga0307516_10008219_pt1 | contig 11851 bp, 16 predicted proteins | sample 19_EM_MG_FD_203310 | JGI IMG/M metagenome (GOLD analysis project Ga0307516, IMG submission 203310) | Populus trichocarpa ectomycorrhiza microbial communities from riparian zone in the Pacific Northwest, United States - 19_EM | ecosystem: Host-associated > Plants > Roots > Unclassified | place...
AATCCCCACTCCCGCATCGTTGACAGAGCCTCACCGTCGGAAAGACCCACCCACGTATCTATGCTCCTCGTCCACTGTCGAAGAACTCCGCCGAGATGGCCTCGCTGGGTGGTTCACCTACTACATGGATGAGTGCGACAAGGAATGACTCGACCAGACCGAGGGAGCTCATGTGGAGGGCACTGGTGCGCAGGATCAAGGCAAAAGGCAAGGAGCTGGAGGCAAACCCCTTTCATCAATGAACCGGTTCTGCTCTTTTTCCACCTGTAGCTGGGATGCTGGAGGATTGTCCGTCACGGGGTTCACCGTCTCTCAAAGGTTTAGGTGCGCTCACTCGTTCTCTTCCCTCGTTACCCGGTTTCTTCCTCCTATTGATAGTATGGTAGTCATGTAATCGTGACTGTAAACACCTCGAAAGGCATGACCTCACCGTACGACCAACACATTCCCCGCCCACTCCTTCTATCACGTTCACCATCTACATCGAAGTCGCACTGTCCTTTCATGCTCGTCTCTCATGGCACTGGCTAGCCGTCCGTTATCGAGTACCGTTTGAATGAGTGATACCTCAGCACTGGGGGGCATTAGCTGGCCGTAAGCGGCAGTCTTTTTTCGCCTTTCAAACCCTGATGAGCCTCCTCCTAATAGACATCTTTCAGTCCACCGCATCGGCAGGACATCATGATCAAAATTGCCACAGCGGAAGCCAATACTGTTTTCTCCACGGCCACAAGTTTAGCCTCCCTCCCCAATACCTTGACATACCCCTCGCAGAGGACTGCCATCTGCCGTTCGGGTTTTTTTTGACTCATTTTAGTCAAGAGCTCGAGCAGGCTCGACTACATCAAGGTATGTACGATCGCTGTTTTCCAGTTGATATTTCTCACTGACATTCCTCCCATCCCGACAGGTCAATCACTTCACTCAAGAGGGATTTAGTGGACGAGACAACAAGCACTATCATCAAGGTAAAGGGGCGCAACAAACCAAGGATGGTGTTATCACCGATTCTACTGGAAACAACTACGTAGGTATTCCACTGCGAACGTCGACTCCCCGTTAAACATAAACATAGCACAGGTATCCTCCGGTCGTGCTGAGAACATCGCCAATCGTGACATTTCCAAAGAGTCCGTTTGATGGCAGGTAGTTTGTCAACTAGGGATAGACGCATCAAGTCAAATCACGCGGAGACCGAAAATTGAAATGAAAATAAGACGAACATTGAGGTCGGGAGGGCCTCCAACTGGGAACATGTCGTTATCTGTTGTATTGGCATTATGTGCGATGGATCCGCCGCTGAATAGGTTCTTGTTTGCTGGATCGTGGTTCTGCCACTCAGACCAGACCTTGTCGACCATCTAGACGGAGAAACGAGCCAATGAATAACACTAGCAGTGACGTATGGACAGGACTGAGCTTACGGCCTGGTCCAGCCAGAACATTGGGTCTGAAAGGTCGACGCCGTCACTTCAGTCGCGAAATCACCAAGGTTGTGCAAAGGTATATACCATTTGGTGAGAATGTGAGTGTCGAATTACACTGGCTTGGAGGCATGCTTTCGGGGCACATTCCGGCCAAGTCACCCCCGACCATCATATGCACGCTGAAATATGGCCCCTTTGAACCAGTGATATTCAGTCCATTAATCTCAGTCGTCTCTGAAATATTTCATTTACCTGTTGAAACTCAAAATCTCTCTGAAACCCGCGATAATCCCCCTTGTACCCCTCCACGAACTGCCTGATTACTCCGGGAGTGATCGAGGTGTTGGCCATTTTGTCTGGGATGATGTGGTATTCCAGCCCTTCGTCTATAAATGGTCGCAGGGTAAAGTTCCGGCGGAGGGTATGCTGGTAGGGGTATGTAAGTCTGAAATTGGCGAATGCGCCGTCTTGAACTGCGTAATCGGCTAACGGGTTACCCCAGCCGCCGAGCCCGCTGAGAGGGTCTGGGTCGGCGAAGATGGACGCATCGTAGAAATCGGCCGCGTCTGATGTTGAAGTGGTGAGTATCTGGTAACGCAAGATAAAACGAACAAACCTCGGGTCCAATCCCAGTAAGGAGACGATCCTTTGTAACCACAGTGTTCTTTCATGATGGTCTCGAAAACGTGCACATAGTGCCGGTGCCAAGGCAAGTAAAGCCCGGTATTGTGAATCTGCAGCGGCTCGTGATAGCTCTTGAAATGAGGGCTGTTAATGATGCTTACAATGTCTACCAGATCCATGTGCGCGTAGACGATATCTGGAATGCGGGTAAACCTCCAGACCTGCGAGGAAAGGAACGATCGTGGGCGTACCATCGTAGTACGTGGCGTCCACATTAATGGACGGAATTTCATTTGGGTACCTTGTTGCGACGGTGGAGGAGTTGTGAGGTATATCTGCAACACACTTTTGTGGCGTGGTTAGTTGGAATGCGTCGAATGGTATGCGAAGAATGACTGACCTTGACGGCTCTCACCCACTCAGCCCTCTCAGCACGGGACAGAGTGCGCCATTCTCTCCTCTCGGTGGGGTTCTCGCACAATCTGGGCTCGGAGTCCGGGATAATCTTCATTGTTGGGATCAATGGAGGCCCGAAGAAGGGCACCATGGAGAGTGTTGCGAGTGCGAAATTGACAAGCGATGACCAGACCATTGGAAGAAAGGTTCTTGAGAGCAGAGCGAATGCAAGGACGGTGCAGCTTGTGTGCAGTCAAAAGTCCGGGCCTTTGCAAGCCTTTGACACTTCTTTGACACAATCGATGAGATGCGTCGCATAACTGCAGCAGGGACCCAGGTCAGGGCGGCTTGTGATGAGCCCTAGGTGATTGTCTGCCAGATTATACGTTCCAGCACGCACCACTATATATTGTAGACCGTGTGAATCGCCATCCGAGTGACCCTCAATGGCAAAGTTAAATAAAAGTAAGTGAGATCTCGCAGGGGTAAATATATTGCTCTGTACGAAGACAGATGAAGGCAAGAATGTTGCCGGATTTCGGCTAACCGCCTTTCCCCGGTTTTCGACGCAAATCCCGCTAACTGCCTGCGGACTCCACAGGCACAGTCTGGCGTGAGCTGAAGCTGAAAGTTTCGAGCTGAGCCATTTCGATGGTTGTGCCTTCCGCGCCACTTGGAGCGTATGGAAGCCTGAAGAGAGCAATTTTGCAAATGTAAAATTCCGTGAAACTCGCTTAAGTTATCGACAGACATCAAAGTAGGACTGAGAATTCAATACTGGACGCGTGCCTGGACTAAACCCTCTGGGGCTGATTGAAGACGGAATATGTTACCAATTACGTATTCCACTACATCGTCGACTCACCTGCACGATACAGCCGCAAGTTCAATGCTAAACATAAACGTAGCATAGGTATCCTCCAGTCGTGCTGAGAACATGGCTAATCGTGACGTTTCCCCAGAGTCCGTTGGAAGGGAGGTAGCTCGTCAACTGGGGGTCGTGCGTGCCAAGTCAGATCACGCGAAGACAGAAAATTGAAATGAAAACAAGGCGAACATTGAGATCGGGAGGGCCCCCAACTGGGAACATGTCATTATCTGTTGTATTAGCCGTATGTTCGATAGATCCGCCGCTGAATAGGTTCTTGTTTGCTGGATCGTGGTTCTGCCAGTCAGACCAGACCTTGTCGACCATCTACGTGGAGAAAAGAACCGTGAATAACACTAGCAGTGATGTATGGATAGGACCAAGCTACCGCGTGGTGCAGCCAAAACATTGGCTCTGACAAGTCCAAGCGGTCGCTTCAGCTAAGAAACTTCCAAGGGTGAGAAAGGGTTATCTACCGTTTGGTCCGAATGAGTCTGTCGAATTGCACTGGCTTGGAGGTGCGCTTTGGGAGCAACCTCCCATCATGTCACCCCCGATAATCATATGCACGCTAAAATGTGGCCCCTTTGAAGCAGTAATATCCAGTGCTCCAATCTCAATCGACTCTGAAAACTTGTTTTACCTGTACCCTCTCAAACTCCTTCTGAAATCCCCGATAATCCCCTTTGTATCCCCCCACCACCTTCTTGACCGCAGAGAGAGAGAAGGAGACGTTTGCCATCTTGTCCGGGATGACATGGTACTCGTATCCGTCGTTGATGTTCGGCCGCAGGGTAAAGTTCCGGCGGAGAGTGTGCGGGTAGGGATATGTCAGTCTGAAATTGGCGAATGCCCCGTCTTGGACTGCGTAATCGGACAACGGATCACCCCAGCCTCCAAGCCCACTGTGAGGGTCTGGGTCGGCGAAAATGGAGGCATGGTAGAAATCGGCCGCGTCTAGGGTTTCATAGGAGATATCAGTGAAGTGGTGGTCAGCTAGTAGCGCAAGGTAAACCAAGCAAACCTTGGGTCCAATCCCAGTAAGGAGATGCTCCTTCGTAACCACAGTGTTCTTTCATGATGGCTTCGAAAATATGCACGTAGATTCTGTGCCAAGGGAAGAAATACCCAGTATCGTGAACCTGCAGGGGCACGTTATAGCTGTCAACGCGAGTTCTGGGGACAGTGCTCACAATCCCCGCCAGATCCTTGTGCACGTGGGCGATATCTGGAATGCGGGTGAATATAGACCAGAGGAGAGGAGCGGTTGCGGGCGTTACCGTCGTAGTATCTGGTGTCTGCAGTGATGGTTGGAATTTCACTTGAGTGCCCAGTCGCGATGATGGACGAATTGTGGGGCATGTCGGCGACACACTTTTTTGGGACATGGTCGGTTTTAGCGCGTCGGATGGTATGGGAAGAATGACCAACCTTGACGGCTCTCACCCACTCAGCCTTGTCAGCGCGGGACAGAGTGCGCCATTCTCTCCTCCCGGTGGGGCTCTCGCACAATCTGGCCTCGAAGTCCGCGTTAATCTTCATCGTTGGTACCAATGGAGGCCCGAAGAAGGGCACTATGGAGAGGGTTGCGATTGCGAAATTGACAAGCGATGACCAGATCATTGTAATAAAGGTCTTGAGAGAAGAGCGAATGCAAGGACGCTGTACGGGTCGTGTTCAAAAAAATAAAAGAGAACCTGGTTTAAGTCGAATCCTCAGTGCAATTGCAAGTTGGCCCAGTGAGCACTTAAAATCCTTTGACACAATCAATGCATTCCCATAAGCGTGGCTTGTGACAGCTCCAATAGGCTCTAATTCATCCCATCCCTCGTAAGTTCATGATGGAAGCAGATCTGAGGACGTGAGAAGGTCGGCTGGCCGGGTGCCAGTGGGTGGGGGTGGTGATGGACGGTTGATTGATGGCAATTTGGGATGAATCATTTTGATGTGACAGCAGAAATGTTGCCAGCAACAAGGTTGCGAAGCGATGAAGGCAGGATGAATTCTGCCACGACAGAATGCGGAATTTGGTTCAGCTAACCTCTTTTCGGTACCCTGCTGTACAAATGGATCTTGCGCGACCTGAATCCATTAATAGGGTCGATGAAGTTTTCGAACTGAACAAACAATACGCCCCTGTTATCTTGCGGATTTTTCGTCTTTTCAGAATTGCTGCAATCATCAGCCACTCAGAGGAGCTTAGTATGTTCAATGCAGACAGTGCTCTCCGCAAGAACAATGGCTCGAAAGCCAACTGACCCAGATGATCCTTCCCGAGGGTCGATATCTTGATTCATGTACGAAGACGTTACCACTCCCCTTGCAAGGGCCGGCACTACCGCCTAGACTATATTATCAGGAACAAAACGCCGTATCGTCGAATCCGCGATCACATGCAACCGGACTGGCTAGACATAAACGTAGCAGAGATACCCGCCAGTCGTGTCAAGGACATCACCGATGGTGACATTTCCAAAAAGACCATTGGACGGGAGGTAAGTTGTCAGCTGGAGGGGTAGGCAGTTCAGCGTCAGACCTACAAAGACGGATTTGCAAGACGAAAAAAGAGTCGACTCACGTTGAGATCGGGTGGCCCACCTACTGGGAACATATCAAAGTCTGACGTGTTGTGTGTGTGTGCGATAGACCCGCCACTGAACACGTTCTTGTTAGCTGGATCGTAGATTTGCCAGTCGTACCAGACTTTGTCAACCATCTAGAGAAAGAAACAGACGGTGAGTTATAGGAAACCCATGGACGATACAAAACTCACGGCGTGGTGTAACCAGAACATGGGCTCTGAGCGTCAAAACGAGTCTTTAGCCAGTGGAACCAAGGGTATCAAGAAACGTTTACCATTCGGTCCGAATGTGCGGGTGGAGTTGCAACGTCCCCGAGGCGCACCCTCGGTACAAACTCCAGCAAGGTCACCCCCGAGGATCATGTGCACGGTGAAATGTGCCCCCTTGAAGACCGTTTCTGGTCAGTCAAACCGGTTGAATCTCAATTCTGGAAACATCTCACCTGTTGGATGTCAAAGTGCTTCTGAAACTCCCGGTAATCCCCCTTGAAACCCTCTACCAACTGCTTGACCGCTTCGGGAGTGAAGGAGAGGTTGGCCATTTTGTCGGGGATATTGTGGAATTCGAACCCGTCGTTTATAAATGGTCGAAGGGTATAGTTACGGCGCAGGGTGTGCGGGTAGGGGTATGTCAATCTGAAATTGGCGAATGCGCCGTCTTGGACTGCGTAATCGGCCGACGGGTTGCCCCAGCCGCCGAGCCCGCTGAGTGGGTCTGGGTCGGCGAAAATGGAGGCGTGATAGAAATCGGCTGCGTCTAGTGTTTCGAGGAAGATGTTGGAGTGGTGGGCATGAGCACTAGGGAAGGCAAACCTTGGGTCCAATCCCAGTAAGGGGACACTCCTTTGTAACCACAGTGGTCTTTGAGGATCGTCTCGAAGACGTGCACGTAATGCCGGTGCCAAGGCAAGAAAAGCCCGGTCTCGTGGATCTAAATGGGGACCGTGATAACTGTCGAAGCAAGGTTCGTTGAAGATGCTTACAATGTCCGTCAGATCCATGTGTATATAGGCGATATCTGGAATACGGGTAAATATCTAGACGGGCGAGGAGAGGAATAATGTGGACATTACCGTCATAGTACGTGGCAGCTGAAGTGATGGGCGGAATATGGCGCGCGTGGCCAGTTGCGATGACGGACGAGTTGTGGGGCATGTCTGCGACACACTTTTTGGACGTGGTTGGTTGAAAAGGCATCGAATAGCATATGGAGAATGACTGACCTTGACGGCTCTCACCCACTCGGCTTTTTCAACGCGAGACAGGGTACGCCATTCTCTCCTCTCTGCAGGGCTTTCGCACAATTTGGCGTCTAAGAAGTCCAGGTTAAGGTCCATTGTCGGTACCAATGGACTTGGAGGCCCAAAGAAGGGCACCATGGAGAGGGTTGCGAGCACGAAGTTCACAAGCGATGACAAGACCATTGAAGGAAAGGTCTCGAGAGCAGAGAGAATGCAAGGACGATGCGGTCGTGTTGACAAAAAACGAGGACCTGGTTCAAGTCGACCCAAAGAACTTTAAAAGCATTGACACTTGTTTGATGGAATATCCCATGACAGCAGGGTCCAGTTCCAGGTCATGATCAGGGTGGCTTGTGACGGGGGTAGTGGATGCCGATGATGCCTGCAAGTACCTGACAAGGTAAATGTTCATGGTTTAGGAACAAATTTCGTTTAACTCCGCTCGCTTGTTTCTAAACCTTATGTAGTAAACCGCCGACCTCTGTCTCAGTGGGGCAAGATCAGTATTCAATAACTTATGCTGTCAAACCTGTTTTCATCGGATGTACTTATCGGGGGCCCTCGACCTTCTTTCAAGTTACAGTCCTGCCTAGCAGTGGTTTTGGTGTTGGTTATATCCATCCCCCTCAGTTCACTCTGCAATGTGGGCGACGTTCGTCAATTTCGTGCTAGGGACGGCGTCGATGGTACCCTTCCTGACATCCTTAGCCCCGTCGGGTCCCTCCTGCACAAATCCTGTCCAACGAAGAGAGTGGCGGACGTTGTCGACCATTGAGCGTGCGGAATGGGTCAGAGCTGTAAAGGTCGGTCGAGATCCCTCTCGTGCCCATACGAAACCACCCATGGACTGTCATCGTCTGTCTCTCCGCTGTAGTGTTTAGCGAATATGCCGCACAACAATTCGATCGTGGCAACCGGAAAGCTGGCAGATCTTCCCCCTATCAGAGATGACGCCTCTTTCTATGATGGTAAGTGTGCTCGCGGAACTCTTTCTGGCCTGCTGCTCACCAGAGGTTGTCGATGAACAGATATTTCCTACGTCCACATGGATCTCACATACAGCGTACACTTCCCTATTTGAGATTGAAGATCTTTCTCTGATATTCTCACTACCTTATTAGATCCACGAGACCGGTCGATTCTTTCCATGGCACAGGACCTATGTCCAGGTGTTTGAAAATCTCATGCGGGACCTTTGCCATTACACAGGCCCTCCCTCCCCCTACTGGGACTGGACTCGGGGTGTGTTTGCCTTTTAAGCCAACCCCTCCCAGATTCTCACTGTTGATCTCTTCCCGTTCCAGATGCCCCTGACTTTTCTCACTCCACGCTCCTCGCAGATACTGATCCCATTAGTGGCATTGGTGGCTGGGGCAACCCTTCAATGGACTACGAAGTCCACGAAGGCGCTTTATCTGGATTTACGGTACGGTATCCCTACCCGCACGTGCTGCGGCGCAATTACACTTTAAAGCCGTTTGTGAACGACGCCGGGTTCATCAAGGGAATCGACCCACAGAAGATGGCAAACGTGTCGTTCACGAAAGGTGAGATGGATCGGCTTGTGAGTGGGTTTAGAGGGGACTATCGAGGGTTTCAGCAGTATATGGAGACGTGGCAGGCTCGTCCCTTTCATTTTGTACCGGGAGTGAGGTCGAGTTGGCTGAACAGTGAATCAAGGGAGCTCACTTCAGCTTGCATGCGATTGTTGGAGGGTAAGCTGTTCTCTTGCGTTGTGGTATTATCGAACTCAGGAGATTCATCACCCTCTTTTAAGTGACCTTTCCGGCGTCTGTTCACCTAGCATTCCTTCGAGTCGCTGCAATTCCACGCGCACATTCGCCCCAAATGGTGAGCGCAGTCTTTCCCTCGCATTATGGTATCCCTAGAGCTGGCTCAGATCCGCTGTTCTGGTTGCATCACGCGGTAAGGGAGTCCACCTCGCACATCATGATGCACTATGCCGATTTCTCAACTCATGACGATTTCAACCTAGACGGTCGATAAAGTTTGGCATGATTGGCAGATTGCTAATCCCGAGAACACACGGGCATTCGGGGGTGGGTCGATCTCCCATCCTTATGACTACGATCACTTCCCTGTCGGGGGCCTGCCCAATCTCAAGGTCCGTCTATTTTCTTATCATTCTCTGATGAGGCATGTGTGGAAGTTGATGTTACAGATGGCGGACTATCTCCCTTCGAATGGCTTGTTTGGAGCAGTCACGATCGGAGATGTATTGAGTACTACAGGGGGCTATCTGTGTTACCGTTATACGTAGGACGAAAACACGATTTGATCAGTACTTTATCGTCTGTGGCCCCACGTAAGTATCTGGATACACTCAATTCTTCCAGTTCTAGTCAGCTGTCGGCGGTAGTCAAAATTCTTCACTTCGATTGGTATGTTCCATTTCGGATCATTGAAAATTTGAAGGCCCCCGGTAAGTATAGTACGTAGTGTAACTCGTGCCAATCTCAAACTGCGCACCGTGCCAGCCTTGGCGCCAACCGCAATTTAGCTCTCAACTCCGGCAATTGAATGGAGACTTCGAGACTCAAATTTTTCTTCAATTCTTCATCCTCGAGGGGCCATTCCGAGGAGATATACCTGTGCATGCATATGGCACATGCATAGCGAGGTGTCCGGTGGTCCGTGGTTGTCAATGCCATACATCAGCAAATCCTGTGTACTTCAGGCAACTTCAGTAGCTGCACAGGTCTGCACAGACATGGACTCATTCTTCAGTCAACTTCAGTCAGCTTCACAGACCTGCACGGCATCTGAAGTTGCTGAAGACAAAAAAACAAAGTTCGCTGATGTACTGTAGTCATGATACCAAGATATGTCTCATTTATCTCCTGGCAGTATTCCAGGGTACTTATTCCATCAGCAAACTTTGTTTTTAGCTGCAGTTGGTTGCACAGGTCCTTGAAGACATCTGAAGTCAACTGAAGAAAGAGTATACTGACTGTGCAGACCTATGCAGACCTATGCAGACCTGTGCAGCCACTGAACTTCAAGATTTGCTGATGTCCTCAGTGTTGATGTCTGCAGGACTTGGTAAGGGGGTAGCTATCAGCAATGTCAAGTATTATATTTACAATTGACTTTTCAGATTGCCCATTCAGTTGGCAAACAGCTCACTGGGCCATGCTTCAAGCAATGGATCACGCAGAGTTGCATCTGTCAGGGTTCTTTGTGGCTACAGCGGAAGTTACTGAAGAAGAGCACTGTCAGGAGGGTTGTGAGCCCAAAATTCACAATGGTGACAGACCTAGCATTGGTAGGAACTATCAGGCAGGATTTGCCTTTGCACTTTGAGTCTTCAACTTCTGTTGCCTTCCTTATGTAGTGCAGTCAATCAAATATCATTCCATTCATGTAATGTTAGCCTACTGCATTTAGCTGCTACTGGTAGTACTACAGTCCAGGTCACACAGGGCCTAGTGCATTCCCCCATATCCTCTGCTTTTTCTCAGCTCGTTGCCCACCAGCATCCCATATTGGACGCATCAGCTTACCTGAGCCTATCAGCCACTGGAACACACACCTGTAACCCCATACATCTTTATTGAGTCCTCTTAGCCCACCATCATCACCTCAGACCCCCCACTGCATCACCTCCCTCAATGGCTTCTTCTCCACTCACATCCAGCCCAACTTGTTCCGCATCCATGAGGTTTACCCCCACATCAATCATTAGTGTTTACAGGTCAGGTCGCATGACTGGTCATGACTGGTAAATGACTGCAGTTATTTGCAGTTACAGTTATTTGCAGTCACAGTCATGGCAATTCCTGAAGCCTCTGTGACCGATGATGACTGGTTATGACCGGTCGCAACTGGTAATCTGATAGACCATGTGAAAACCTTCAAAACAAGGTATAGAACATCCAAAACAGCCAAGAATTGACAAAGATATGACCAAAAACATTAATTTATAACATTTTGCTCAAGTCTTGATAAGATTTCTTGATTTCTTGTGCATGGCAATGGCTAGTAACAAGATGTTTTATAATTATAAACAATTAATTACCTATTAGATAGTATATGTATCAAGTTTGTATAACCCACATGATGGACAACTGTTGGGAATGGAGACGATGACGGTCACTGGGCAACACTCATCCATTCAATTAGTGAAACGAACATGTAGATACTCGACCATTACCATAGTACTTACTATATTCATACATAGCTTTTTGTACAGCTTTTATAGTTAGGTTACACTGTCTACTAGGTATAAAAGACCTCCAAGAGGTCCAATAATATATCTTTCACTGTGTTATTCTCAATAGGTTATGGACCCCGGCCTTAATCTCTAAAACTCGATTTACACCTCTCATATCTCACCCAAAACTCATCTCACTACTATGTCTGAAGAAACCTCGAATGCAACCTCTGGTGGGTCATACCAAATCGAAATGTTGAAGGCCACAAACTGGATGCCATGGAAGCGTTGAATGCTTGCGGTACTCCATGACCTTGGACTGGAGTCGTACATCGCAAAGGATGCAGCACCTCCAGGATTTGACAATCTCCAAACTCCAATGAAAGACAAAGAAGTTGTGTCGAAGAAATGGTGCGAAGGCAATGCCAAGGCCCGGACTCGAATCGAGCTTGTGGTAGGGGACACAGAAGTGGTTCACTTGAGTGGGGCAGACACTGCGAAAGAGATGTGGGATCAGTTATGCATGGTAAAAGAAGTGAA
>Ga0307516_10008220_pt1 | contig 11851 bp, 10 predicted proteins | sample 19_EM_MG_FD_203310 | JGI IMG/M metagenome (GOLD analysis project Ga0307516, IMG submission 203310) | Populus trichocarpa ectomycorrhiza microbial communities from riparian zone in the Pacific Northwest, United States - 19_EM | ecosystem: Host-associated > Plants > Roots > Unclassified | place...
AAATGGAAGCGCAATCCGGATCAAGCACACGCCATTGTGCTAGTGTATGCTCAATCAGGTCCCAAGGAATCCCGGCAATGCAAAATTCCACGCCGCCCAGCCAGGCATCGTGGCGGCAAGAGGCAGGTCATCTCGGGCGCTCGGGCGTCACGCTTGCGTTCAACCAGCTGCTTCAGATCGCGATTCCGTTCGTCACGACCAGCATGACCGGACGCCTCGGCGTCGATGAGCTCGCCAGCGGCAGCCTGGTCGGCAGCGTCGGCCTGCTGCTGTTCATCACCACGATCGGGGTGTTGCAAGGCGTCGTCCCGCTGGTGGGCGCCGGCATCGGCGCCGGCAACAACGCCGCCGCAACCGCCGCGATCCGCGGCTGCCTGATGATCGCGGCCGTGATTGGCATCGCTGCCACTCTGATCATGGCAGGCGTTCCCTGGTGCCTCGCGCATAGCGGCCAGGATCCGGCACTGGTGGCGCTCTCGCAGCGCTTCATCCTGGCGCTGCTGCCCGGCTATTTCCCCGCCATGCTCGGCCTTGCGGTGCGGTTTTGCCTGATCGCCGCCAACGACCTCAAATGGCTCAACCCGATCGTCCTCACCGGCATCGCGTTCAACCTCGCCTGCAATTTGTTGTTCGCCGGCAGCGGGCCCGAAGGCCTCACCGTGATCGGCACCGTGATCTCGCTGACGAACTGGCTGACGCTGGGTCTGCTCGTGCTTGCGATGTGGCGCTCGAAGCGGATTCCGAACGTGCTGGACCGGAAGGCGGGATGGACGGTACGAAATGTGCTCGCGCTCGGGATTCCCGTTGGCGCGATCTTCTTCACCGAGACATTGCTGTTCACCGGCTCGAGCCTGCTGATGGGCTATTTCGGCAAGGTCGCGCTCGCCGCGCACGGCATCGTCCTGTTGTGGCTGAACATCGCGCTGATGATGCCGATCGGCCTGTCGTCCGCGGCGATGGCGCGCGTGGCGTTCCTGCTCGGCCAGCGTGACCTCGTGGGGCTGAAACATGCCGTCGTTGTTTCGCTGCTGGTCGGGAGCGCCGTATCGATCGCGATCGGCGGACTGCTGGTTGCGAACTCCGACAGCCTGGTCCGGCTTGCGATGTGGTCGCGCTCGGGCGGCGGCGAAGCGGTCATCGAGACCGCGCGCGGCTTCTTCATCTTCTGCGCCGTCACGCAACTGATGTCGGGCCTCGTCATCGTGATGGCCAGCATCCTGCGCGGCCTGCGCGACGCCAACGCGGTGCTGTGGCTGGTCATGCTCGGCTATTGGGGCGTCGGCCTCGGCGGCGCCGGCCTGTTCGGGTTCGCGCTCGGTCTGGGCGGCACCGGAATCTGGCTCGGCATCACGCTGGCCTTCGTCTTCGCCGTCGTGCTGCTGGCGACGCGGTTTTCGCAGGCGTTCGCGCGGCTCAAGAAGGCGGGAGCGTAGGTGCGTAGAGTGAGCAAAGCGCCCTTGCGCCGTGCCCACCATCTTGTTCGAACGAAGTTGGTGGGCACGCTTGCGCTTTGCCCACCCTACGGACGAACGACTAAAATCCGAAACCCAATATTCCGGCGCCGGGATATGGATTGGCGCGCACCAGGCAGCTGATCACGCGCCGGTCGCAGGCGGCCATGCATTTGTTCTGACGCCCACCGTAATCACCGGCGCCGGCGGTGTAGTTGGTGCAGCTGCCGATGCAATTGGCGGCGCGATTCTCACATTGAAGCGGGCTCACGGCTTGTGCCGGTGCGTTGAGGAGAACTGCGGCGCCTACGAGGGCGATCGCGAGGAAAAGGTTTCGTGGCATGGTCGAATCTCCTGAGAATCGAGAGGGCGCGTTGAATTGTAACCTCTCCACGAGGCAATAACCTACTTTTTCCTCGATCAGTTCCGCAGGGTCCGTAGGGTGGCTAGAGCGCAGCGAAATCCACCGGCTTCAAGATGATGGGTTTCGCTGCGCTCTACCCATCCTGCGATCCTCGTCGGTGGAGGTCGTGTCCCGGACGCGGTGCAGCGTGTAACGCTGCTCCGCAGAGCCGGGACCCATTAGGAGCGCGATGATGGACCCCGGCTCAGCAGCGCACCACTTCGTGCTGCGCAGCATCCGGGGAACGCCAGCGGCGTCACTCCCGCGGCCTGAAATTCTCGACCAGCCCGAGCAACACCCTCGCCCCCGCATCCGCATCAACAGTCTCGACATGCTCGTCCGGATGATGGCTGATGCCGCCGCGGCAGCGGACGAAGAGCATGGCGACGTCGGCGATGTCGATCATCGCCATGCCGTCATGGCCGGCGCCGCTCGGCAGTTCGAACACCGGAAAACCTTCGGCGGCGACGGCTTCCGCGACCTGCGCCCTCAGCCAGGGCGCGCAGGGCACGGTGCGGTTTTCGTGGGTGACGTCGAGCTGCAGCGCGAGATTGCGGCGTTTGGCAATCGCCTCGATCCGCCGCACGATGTCGGCGACCGCCATTTTGCGGTGCGGATCGGTCGGCGCGCGGATGTCGATGGTGAAGTTGACCCGTCCGGGGATCACATTGGTGGCGCCGGGCATCGCATCGAGATAGCCGACGGTGCCGACGAGACCAGCCTCGTCGGTCTTGCAAAATTCCTCGATCGCGCCGATGCATTCGGCGGCGCCCGCCAGCGCGTCGCGGCGCAGCGCCATCGGCACGGTGCCGGCGTGGCCGGCCATGCCGGTCAGTTTCGCCGCCAGCCGCGTGGCGCCCGCGATCGCGGTGACTACGCCGACCGGAATATCTTTCTGCTCCAGCACCGGCCCCTGCTCGATATGCAGTTCGACATAGGCCAGCAATTCGCGGCGGGCGCGGGCCGCGGCGCCGATATGATCGGGATCGAGACCGAATTTCAGCATCGCATCGCGCATCGAGACGCCGTCACGGTCGCGCGAGTTGAGCGCACTCTCGACGAAAGTGCCCGCGACCGCCCGGCTGCCGAGCAGCGTGGAAGCAAAGCGGACGCCCTCCTCGTCGGCAAATCCGATGACCTCGATCGCGAACGGCAACCGCCGCCCGTGCCTTTTCAGGTCGGCGACGCAGGAGATCGCGGTGAGCAGTCCGAGCGGGCCGTCCCATTTGCCGGCATCGCGCACAGTGTCGTAATGCGAGCCCAGCATCAGACACGGCAGGCCGGGCCGGTCGCCTTCATAGCGGCCGCAGACATTGCCGATCGCATCGAGATGCGCCGCCATGCCGGCCTCGCGCATCCAGACAAGGATGAGATCGGCGGCGATGCGGTGTTCGGGCGACAGGAAAATCCGCGCCAGCTGCGCCGGCGTCTCGGAAATGGCCGCGAGCTGGTTGATCCGGCCGACGATTTCATCGCCAAGCGCTGAGCGTTTCGTCTCCGGAGTGGCCAATTCTGTCTCGCTCATTCTGTTGCAGTGAAGGGCCGTTTTCCGCGCCCTTGCGATCGATACAAGTTCAATGCCAGCGCCCGCGACGCCTGTCACCACAGCGTTTCAGAGGTTAGCGCCCCAATCCGTGCGGCCATCCGACAAACGATAAAATCCGGGGGGCAATTCTGGCCTCAAAGCTGGTTTCGGGAGCTAACAATTGCTTAACGGCCTTGCATACAATCACTAAATGCCGCCTAAAAATTAGGCCAACACGTCCTGCTCAAAGTTTAAACGTCAATCGAAAGGCATCTAAAATATAATATATTCAATGACTTACAGACAAGCGCCCGCCTGACGGCGTCTGGCACGAAGATTGCGACACCCCGTTGGGCTCCGCCGTGTCGGCGGCTCGCGAAATATGGGGCGGTCTTTTCCGCCAGAGGGAGCAGGCACATGGAATTTGGCAGGATTTCACGACGACATCTGTTGCAAGGCAGCGCGGCACTGGCGCTCGGCACCACCATCGGTGGACGCGCGGCTAACGCGGCCGACACCACGATCGGCTTCATCTATGTCGGATCGCGCGACGACTATGGCTACAACCAGGCCCATGCGCAGGGCGCGGCGGCGCTGAAGAAGATCGCCGGCCTCAAGGTGGTCGAGGAAGAAAAGGTCCCGGAAACCGACGCGGTCGAGAAGACCATCGAGTCCATGATCAATCTCGACGGCGCCTCGCTGCTGTTCCCGACCTCGTTCGGTTACTACAACCCGCACATGATCAAGATGGCGAACAAGTTTCCGAAGCTGCGCTTCGAACATTGCGGCGGGCTGTGGAGCGACAAGGATCCCAAGAATGCCGGCAGCTATTTCGGTTATATCGACGAGGCCCAGTATATTTCCGGGATCGTTGCCGGCTACTCCTCCAAGACCGGCAAGCTCGGCTTTGTCGCGGCAAAACCGATCCCGCAGGTGCTGCGCAACATCAATGCGTTCACGCTCGGCGCCCGGCTCGCCAATCCGAAGGCGACCACGCAGGTGATCTTCACCGGCGACTGGTCGATGCCGGTCAAGGAAGCCGAAGCCACCAACAGCCTGATCGACCAGGGCGTCGATGTCCTCACCTGTCACGTCGACGGCCCCAAGACCATGGTCGAGAACGCGGCGCGTCGCGGTGCGATGGTGTGCGGCTATCACGTCAACCAGTCGCCGCTGGCGCCGAAGGCGTATTTGACCGGCGCCGAGTGGAACTGGGAAGCGCTCTATCCGAAATTCGTCAAGATGATCGCCGCCGGAGAGGCTATCCCGAACTTCTACCGCGGCGGCCTGAAGGAAGAGATCGTCAAATGCTCGCCCTATGGCGAGGCGGTCTCGGCCGAAGCGCGCAAGCACGCCGACGAGGTCAAGGCCAAGTTCCAGTCCGCCGACGGCTACACCATCTTCAAGGGCGGGCTCGTCGACAACAAGGGCAAGACCGTGATCGCCGCCGGCACCGATCGCGGCCAGAAAGATCCTGAACTCGAGAAGATGGATTATCTGGTCGAAGGCGTGCTTGGAGCGACTTCGTGACCACTGACACGGCGGAGGCGGATCCAGCGGAGGCGGTCGGAGTTGCTCCGGCCGCCGATGCCGGCTTACTCCAACGCTACGGCGCCAGCATCGAATATATCCTGATCCCGGGCGCGGCGCTGATCGGCGCGCTCGCGGCGTTTGGGATATTCGTGGCCTTGTTCGGCAAGAACCCGCTGGATCTGTATTTCTACATGTACCAGGGCGCGTTCGGCACCTGGTTCTCCTGGCAGAACACGCTGACGCGCGCAGCGCCTTTGATCCTGACCGCGTTGTGCACGGCGTTGCCGGCGCAGCTGGGCATGGTCATTATCGGTGGCGAAGGCGCGCTGCTGATCGGCGCACTGTCGGCGACGTCGGTGGCACTGGCGATGCCGTGGGGTTCGCCCTTCGTCGTGCAAACCGCCATGGTGTGCGCCGGCGTGATCGGTGGCGGACTCTGGATCACGCTCGCCGGTGCGCTTCGGCAATATCGCGGCGTCAACGAGACGATCTCGAGCCTGCTATTGGTCTATATTGGCCTTGCGGTCCTCAACCATCTGGTCGAGGGCGCGCTGCGCGACCCGGCCAGCCTCAACAAGCCATCGACCCGCGAGATTGGTGCGGCCAACATGATCGGCAGCATTCCCGGCACCGATGTGCATTGGGGGCTGGTGTTCGGCCTCGTCGCCGCATTCGCGTCCTATATCCTGATCTATCACACCGTGTTCGGCTTCGCCGCACGCGTTGCCGGCGGCAATATCCGCGCGGCGAAGATCGTCGGCCTCGGCGTCAGCAAATTGATCCTGACGATATGTTTTCTCGCCGGAGGTGCCGCCGGCCTCGCCGGCATGATCGAGGTCGCCGCGGTGCAGGGCCGCACCAACGCCAATCTCGCCGCAGGTTACGGCTTTACCGGCATCCTGGTCGCCTTCCTGGCGCGGCAAAATCCGCTCGCCATCATTCCGGTTGCGATATTGCTCGGCGGCATCAGCGCCAGCGGCGGGTTGTTGCAGCGCCGGCTCGGATTACCCGACGCGTCCGTGCAGGTGCTGCAGGGCATCATCTTCGTGTTCGTGCTCGCGAGCGACGCGCTGTACGGCCGCATCGGCTTCCTGAAAGGAAAATCCTGATATGGCGGATGGATCGATCGGACTTTGGACCGTCCCGCTCGCCGTATTCGGCGGCGCCATCCGCATCTCGACCCCGTTTCTGTTCGTCAGTCTCGGCGAATGCATCACCGAACGTTCCGGCCGCATCAATCTCGGCCTCGAAGGCACGCTGGTGATGGGCGCGATGAGTGCCTATGGCATCTCCTATCTCTCGGGCTCGCCCTGGCTCGGCGTGCTCGCCGCCGGGATCACCGGCGCGCTGCTGGGCGCGCTGCATGCCGGCATTTGTTCATTGCCGCGGGTCAACGACGTTGCCGTCGGCATCGCACTGATGCTGTTCGGGACGGGGCTGGCGTTCTATCTCGGCAAGCCGCTGATCGAGCCGACCGCGCCGCGATTGCCCGCGATCGATTTCGGCTGGTGGAGCGATATTCCGCAGGTGCGCGCGGCGCTGCGGATCAACGTGCTGTTCCTGATTGGCGTCGCCATCGCACCCATTTTGTTCTGGGCATTCAAAGCCACGCGCTGGGGCCTGTTGATCCGGACCGCCGGCGAAAGTTCCGATGCCGCGCGCGCCATGGGCTACTCCGTGCTCTGGATCCGCCTGCGCGCCACCATGGTCGGCGGCTTCCTCGCCGGCATCGGCGGCTCGTTCCTGTCGCTGTTCTACCCCGGAAGCTGGAACGAGGGCCTCTCCTCGGGCCAGGGCATCACCGCCGTGGCGCTGGTGATCTTTGCGCGCTGGGACCCGATGCTCTGCCTGTGGGCGTCGCTGGCCTTTGGCGGCGCCGCCGCGTTGGGGCCGGCGCTGCAATCCGTCGGTGTCACCTCCGGCTATTATCTGTTCAACGCCGCGCCCTACATCCTGACGCTGGCGATCATGATCATCACCTGTTCGCCGAAACGCACACTGACCGGCGCGCCGGCGGAACTGTCCATCACCCGATAGGCGCGAGCGAGCCTTTTAAAGAAAGCAAGCCATTTTTAAAGAAAGCAAGCCATGCCCGAACGCTATATCAAATCCGAACCCTATGCCTGGCCCTATAATGGCGATTTGCGCCCGGAAAACACCGCCCTCATCATCATCGACATGCAGACCGACTTCTGCGGCGTCGGCGGCTATGTCGACAAGATGGGCTATGACCTATCGCTGACGCGTGCGCCGATCGAGCCGATCAAGCGACTGCTGGCGGCGATGCGCGCGCACGGCTATCACATCATCCACACCCGCGAAGGCCACCGCCCCGATCTGACCGACCTGCCCGCCAACAAGCAGTGGCGCTCGCGGCAGATCGGTGCCGGGATCGGCGATCCCGGCCCGTGCGGCCGCGTGCTGGTGCGGGGCGAGGCCGGCTGGGAGATCATCCCCGATCTGGCGCCGCTGCCCGGCGAGCCGATCATCGACAAGCCCGGCAAGGGCTCGTTCTGCGCCACCGACCTGGAGCTGATGCTGCGGCTGCGCGGAATCGAGAACATCGTACTCACCGGCATCACCACCGACGTCTGCGTCCACACCACGATGCGCGAAGCCAACGACCGCGGCTTCGAATGCGTGCTGATCGAGGATTGCTGTGCGGCCACCGACAAGAGCAACCACGAGCATGCGCTGAAGATGATAAAAATGCAGGGCGGCGTATTCGGCGCGGTCGCAACGTCATCTGCGTTGATCGGGGCGCTGGCATGATCATCGGCGAGACGCCGTTACCCAGTGGCGCGCTCGGCGTCGACGCCATCGCCATGACCATGCGGTTCGGTGATTTCACCGCGCTCGACAAGGTCGAGCTCAAGGTGCGGCCGGGCTCGTTCCACGCGCTGCTCGGCGAGAACGGCGCCGGCAAGAGCACGCTGGTGAAATGCATCATGGGCTATTACCACCCGACCGAGGGCGACATCCTGGTCGGCGGCCGCGAACAGGCGATCGCCAACCCGAAGGACGCGCATGCGCTCGGGCTCGGCATGGTCTACCAGCATTTTACCCTGGTCCCGGCAATGACGGTGGCCGAAAATCTGGTGCTGGCGCGCGACGACGTGCCTGCGGTGCTGGATTGGGCCAAAGAGAAGAAGGAGCTCGAGGCGTTCCTGGCGCGGATGCCGTTCAAGGTGCCTCTCAACGCCAGGGTCTCCGACATTTCCGCCGGCGAGCGGCAGAAATGCGAGATCCTGAAGCAGCTTTATCTGAAGCGGCGCTTTCTGATCCTCGACGAGCCAACCTCGGTGCTGACGCCGGGCGAAGCCGACGAGGTGCTGGGCATGCTGCGCAACATGGTGGTCAATGGCGGCCTCACCATCCTGATGATCACGCACAAATTCCGCGAAGTGATGGCGTTTGCCGACGAGGTCACCATCCTGCGCCGCGGCAAGCTCGCAGGCCACGGCAAGGTCGCCGATCTCACGCCGGACAGCATGGCCCGCATGATGATCGGCGCCGAGGAATTGACGGTGCAACCGCCTCGAGTTGGCTCGCTCGGCGAGGCGCGGCTGGAGCTGAGCAAGCTGAACGCGCTCGACGATGCCGGCGCGGTGGCGGTGCATAACGTCTCGCTTTCCGTCCGCGGCGGCGAGATCGTCGGCATCGCCGGCGTCTCCGGCAACGGCCAGCGGCAACTGGTGGAAGTCCTCGCCGGTCAGCGCGAGGCCGAAAGCGGCGAGATCCGCATCCGCGGCGACCTCTATTACGCGAGCCGCGAGGAGATGCGCCGGCACAAGATGTCACTGTTGCCCGAGGAGCCGCTCAAAAACGCCTGCGTCGGCGGCATGAGCGTCGCCGACAATATTGCATTCCGCGAATTCGACCAGGCGCCGTTTGCCTTCAAGGGCTGGTGGCTCAACAAATCTGCCTTTCGCAAGGATGCCGAGCGCAAGATCGGGCTCTACAAGATCAAGACCCGCACTCCGGATACGCCGATCGCAGCGCTGTCGGGCGGCAACGTGCAGCGCGCCGTGCTGGCGCGTGAACTCGGCGGCGAGGTCGAGGTGCTGATCGCCGCCAATCCTTGCTTTGGGCTCGATTTCGCAGCGGTCGCCCAGATCCACGCCGAGATCATGGCGGCCCGCAACCGCGGCGCCGCGGTGCTTTTAGTCAGCGAGGACCTCGACGAACTGCTGGAATTATCGGATCGTCTCGTCGTGATGTTCCACGGCGAATTCGTCCACGAGGCCCGCGCCAGCGAGGCCGATCTCACCGAGATCGGGCGGCATATGGCGGGACACTGACAGTAAGGCACTGATGGCGAACCTCTCTACGCTCAGCACGTCGGAACGCGACGCGCATTTCCTGCGGCAATCGTTCGAGGTCGCGCGCCACGCCATGACCCACGGCAATCACCCCTTCGGTGCCGTTCTCGTCGATGCCGGTGGCAAAGTACTGCTTGAGGCCGAGAACGGTTACATGCCCGAGCATGACGGCACCGCGCACGCGGAGCGCCTGCTGGCGAGCCAGGCTTGTACCACCATCGATGCCGCCGTCTTGCGTGGCGCTACGATGTATTCTTCCGCCGAGCCCTGCGCGATGTGCGCAGGCGCGATCTACTGGGCCGGCATCGGTCGTCTGGTCTACGGCCTGAGCGAGCACCGCTTACGCGAATTGACCGGCAACCACCCGGAAAATCCGACGCTCGATCTGCCGTGCCGGGAGGTATTCGCAAGCGGACAGCGATCGACCGAGGTGGTCGGCCCGTTGTTGGAGGACGAGGCGGCGGCCGTGCATGCCGGGGTGTGGGATAAGTAGCTCTGAGCAAGGGCTGGCGCTTTTTCCCTACTTACGCGCGAGCCGAAACTAGCCCAGTATTGAGGCATCCATTGCTCTTGCTCGTGAACACGAATGCTGGACTCGACGCCTGCCACGCTGCACACAGGTGCCACGCCGTTGCTCCAGACGGTCGGCCTGACCAAGCGCTATGGCACGTTCCTCGCCAATGAAAACATCGATATCGATATCTGGCCGCAGCAGATCCACGCGCTGCTCGGCGAGAACGGCGCGGGAAAATCGACGCTGGTCAAAACCATCTACGGACTGATCCAGCCGAGCGACGGCGAAATGCGCTGGCAGGGCGAGAAGATGGTTCTGTCAGGACCGTCGGAAGCGCGTGCGCGCGGCATCGGCATGGTGTTCCAGCATTTCTCGCTGTTCGACAATCTGACGGTCGCGGAAAACGTAGCGCTCGGGCTCGACGGCAAGGAATCCTTCAAGGATATGTCGGCGCGCCTTGAGGAAGTATCCCGTGTCTACGGGCTACCGCTCGATCCGAAGCGTGAGGTCTGGCAACTATCCGTCGGCGAACGGCAGCGCATCGAGATCGTGCGCGCGCTGATGCAGAATCCAAAGTTCCTGATCCTCGACGAGCCGACCGCCGTGCTGACGCCGCAGGAGGCCGACCAGCTCTTCATCGTGCTCGATCGCCTCAAGGCCGAGGGCCGCGCGATCCTCTACATCAGCCATAAGCTGGAAGAGGTGAAGCGGCTGTGCGACACCGCCACCATCCTGCGCGGCGGCAAGAAGGTCGCGACCTGCAATCCGAAGGCGGAGACAGCCAGCTCGCTCGCGCGCATGATGGTCGGCGGCGAGATCAAGCAAGTGAAAGCGACCGCAAGCCGGAAAACCACCGTACCGCGGCTCGTCGCCAACGACCTCAACCTGGCACCGGACGATCCCCATGGCGTGCGGCTTGCGCACATCTCGTTCGAGCTCAAGGGTGGTGAAATCCTGGGCATTGCCGGCGTCGCCGGCAACGGTCAGGACGAGCTTTTCGCCGCCCTGTCGGGCGAGCGGCTGGCGCAGGACGCCGGCACGGTCGTCATCGACGGACACGCCGCGGGACATCTTTCGATCACGCAGCGGCGCAAGCTGGGGGCGGCTTTCGTTCCCGAAGAACGGCTCGGCCACGGCACCGCGCCACGCATGAAGCTGTCCGAAAATGCGCTGCTGACCGGTCATGCGGCCTCTGGCATGGTCCAGCACGGCTTCGTCAACACCGCTGCGACGCTGAAGACGGTCGACCGGGCCACCGAAGCGTTCGACGTGCGCAAGGCCAAGCGTGATCCCGAGGCCGCCAGCCTCTCCGGCGGCAATCTGCAAAAATTCATCGTCGGCCGCGAAATCCTGCGCAATCCGGCAGTGCTGGTGGTGAGCCAGCCGACCTGGGGCGTCGACGCCGGTGCTGCCGCCGTGATCCGCCAGGCGCTGCTCGATCTCGCCGCCTCCGGCACTGCGGTGCTGGTGACGAGTCAGGACCTCGACGAACTCGCCGAGATCGCCGACCGCATCGCCGTGATGTTCCACGGCCATCTGTCGGAACCGATGGCGACCGCGGACGCGAGCCGCGAGAAACTCGGCCTGTTGATGGGCGGCAGCAGTCTGGAGCAAAAGGAAGCGGCGCATGCAGCTGGTGCTTGAAAAGCGCGCCGAGCGGTCGAACACCATCGCGCTGGTCTCGCCGCTGATCGCGATCGCCTTGACGCTCGTGACCATGAGCATCCTGTTTGCGATCCTCGGCAAGAACCCGATTTCGGCACTCGGCGTTTACTTCATCGATCCCCTGACCGACAGCTATTCGCTGCAAGAGATCGCGGTGAAGGCTACACCTTTGGTGACGATCGCGATCGGCCTGTCACTCTGCTATCTCGCCAACGCCTGGAACATCGGCGCCGAAGGCCAATTCCTGATCGGCGCCGTCGCCGGCAGCTGGCTCGCGGTCAAGACGCAAGGTACCGATGCCGGCCCCTGGGTGTTGCCGGCCATGCTGCTGCTGGGTGCTGCCGCCGGCGCGCTCTACGCCCTGATCCCGGCGATCTGCAAGGTCAGGTTCGGCGCCAGCGAAATCCTCACCAGCCTGATGCTGGTGTATGTCGCTGA
>Ga0307516_10008221_pt1 | contig 11850 bp, 16 predicted proteins | sample 19_EM_MG_FD_203310 | JGI IMG/M metagenome (GOLD analysis project Ga0307516, IMG submission 203310) | Populus trichocarpa ectomycorrhiza microbial communities from riparian zone in the Pacific Northwest, United States - 19_EM | ecosystem: Host-associated > Plants > Roots > Unclassified | place...
AAGGAGATTCTGGAAGGGCTACAAGCTGCCTCTACGGAATTTAAAGAGGGGTGCGGCTACCTCAGAGAGTTCGCACCAGTTTCCCTGCCTCGTTGTGCTGAGCGATACGTTGCTCACATTTCCCTGGCAGCACCTTTGTATTCTTTAGCACTTGTCTATTGCCTTGTGAGTATTTCATTGCCGCGCCTCGTATTTTATCGTTATAGCTACATCGACCCTTGAGCTTGAGTCCTCATGTTGAAGGTGGTCCTCCATCCAAGTCCCGGGTTCTGCCGCTTGCCGGCCCTATGTGCTTGTAACCCATTTATCTTCCTCGAAAAGACTGCTCACCGACTCTCGAAGTTATCGGTTCGAACACCCCCTACTTATTTCTTGGACGCAAACCGCGATGACGAATCCCCATCTCCTACACGACGAACCAGATTTGCCTTGTTAGTTCCACGGGCAGCCCGAAGCCACCTGGTCGCCCTGTTCGCCAATATCGGGTTCCGTTCCACCTCCGGGTGTTCCGATTTCCCCTGCGTATCACGCTCATGCCTTCTCTGAGCCAGGCTCATTCAACCTCTCACTCCGCTTGAATTCAAATCGTGCAGCGTCGAGTGGGTTACCTTGGCATTCCAACCATCACACCCCAACATGGAGGTCCCCGACAAATCTCCGTTCGATTACGTACTTCCAGACTCGGCCTACAATCAATATCGGCTACGGTGTCAGGAAACCCATTGGAGAGGCGACGCCCATGTCGGACCTTGGTTACCTTCTCATCCAATTCGCCTGAGGTTAAAATTAAAATGCCCAAGGTAGAAGAAAGGGTATGATACGGAGTATTGGGTTAAGGGTTCGTTGCTGGAGGTAACGAAGAGAGGGATAGCTGACTTCGGCTGATGCAGCATATACCTCAGTAGGTGGTACGATAGACGCCGTTCGTTGCAGGCTCATTCCTTCTCTAGGACCCGGCAGTCCCAGTAAAACGTCCAGACCGCTTAAGTTGAAGGTTCTCGTCGAGATCCACTGCGTTATTTGAGCGTTGGACGTTGGACGTTGGCTGGCGCCTGCGTCGTGGCGGGCTGGCCACTGCTAGCCCGGCGACATCTTCCCTCGCGTGCGACACCACAACTGGTACGGAGTCTCGAGAAGCCGCTTGGCGGTGCTATTCTCACAGTTTTCGTCCTCCGGATGGCGTCTCTGCGAGCCAGACGGAGGCCGAATTGAAGCAGGTGATGGTTGCCAAATAGGGAGCTCAATCAAACTACGCCGCTGCGAACTGCGCTATTGGTGACCTGTTATGCGAGTATCCCAATGCGTTCCCCCAGGACTTTCTGATCCTGGGCATCCCGTGAGGATTCGTGAGAGCTCCACAGCGCACACGATCCATCTGTCGTGGTCTATGACTTCCAACCATATACACCCGTTCGTTTCCAGAAGTCCCCTCCTCCCTGATCCCACAGAGGCGTTCGATCGTCTTGCAGTGACGCGCAACAGAAACTCAAGGACGGAGCTGTGCACCCCTGACTTCGATTGGAACATCGCGAAGATGGAGCTCAGCAGTAGTTCATCGCATCTGTCCGCCAGAGTTGTGATGGAGGATCGGATGGGATTCACGAATCAACCCAACCTCCCTGACAACACTGGGTAGATCCTCGCCATGTGATCCTAGGATAGGCACCCCTCCTCGAGGAATAGAAGCGCTGGCTGATCATTATCGGTCATCAGCACCACTCCACCATGGGCACAGAAACTGGGGAGACGAGTGCAGTACCGCGTGAGTCGCAGTGTTTCAGATAGCTTGGGTTCTCTCTCATTCCTCCAGAGGATGTCCAACAACTCGTGGACACGATCCGCAAACACCGCAGAAAGATACCCATCGCCGAGGTCAATCTCCTCTCCTCATCCATTCTCTTGATGTCGATCGTACCGTATCCTCCGAGCAGAAAGAATCTTCGCAGCTGATGGATCTGTGCGGCAATCTTATCAAACGTCTTGGCGATTGTTCCACCATTCCCCAACAGTCTGAATACGAGGATATCGGAAGACCTGTCTATGGTCCCTCGTCATCCTATACCCCGCTGACGTAGAATGACAGCAACCTGGCCCCTGTCAAGAAAAAGCTGGCAGCCTGGTCAAAGTACGATTATCCAAAGAGCTTGAGTTCATATCATCATTACCCCCTCCATCGTTCATCGGTTTGCAAGAGGAAAGCGCGGGTATTGGAGTAGATATCACCAAGTTCCCCGGACAGCTCGCTTCTGTTGTAAGTCGGGTCGGAATCCTCATTGAGTATCTGCCTCGGGTTCAACCTAGTTGGGGTTTCCAAAGATCTCCCGGGGCGAGGGGGCCGGTGGGGAGGTCGGCCATGACATAGGTTCCTTCACCGTGTCCACGTGGAGTGCGGCTGGTGACACCAGACGGCCGGTCTTCAGGGGGTTCAATCCAACAAACCGTCGCTACCCCGTACCGAGAAACATGGGACACGAGAGAGCCAATCAGTTGAACCTAATGAAGTACCACTCGTCAGGGGAGATTGTGAGACGGCGGGGCACTCCTTTTGCCGAAGGGATGTATTTTGTGATCAATTTCCGAGGACATCGTAAAGAACTTACTTCATTCAATGTTGCAAAGTTAGCAGTGTTGTTAATATGGCCGCTTCACAGGCGCACATTCGACGAGTGTCAAGAAGCACAGAAGAGGTTTCACACTCAGAGTTTCCGATCGGATCCGCCTCGCAAGGTTGAAGTCAGGGATCGAGAAAATGAACATACAGGCCGGAATAAAAATGTGACCCTGTCGTCTCGTCCCCCCCATCGCCTCCCTCCTCACGCTACCATGCCCTCTGGAGCTATCGACATAGGATTGATGACAATCATTCTTATGGCCGAAACATCTGTTTTGGTCCTCATCGAGTTTTTGGCTCTTGTATTCAGAGTCTGCGCACTTTTGCTCTCCTGGAGGCAGTATCGGGAACTGCGCCAACAACGACTTCAGCAACCCCCACCGCCCCAGCAACCTCCACCGCCCCCACCACCCCCAGGTTTCCTTGACGTCGACACAGCATGGATGAGATATTTCCTTGAAAACCTCAGGTTCTTCACAGGGTTGTTGGGTGGTCTGCCGCACTCCGTACAGGACGTCGCCGATTTGCAACGCAGTATTCCTGAGGGGTTCTCGTTGTAAGCATTGTTTTTCCCTCCCTTACTATTTCGTGCTCACCTGCCATGGAGGTGCCGGGTGATGATGTTGCTAGCGTTGTCCACCCCCCCGGGGTCCGGAGGCGCTGAGGACACGGCAGCGGCTCGTGATGCACATGCGGCTGTGGACTTACTGAGGCAAAACGTCCAGGTGAGTTTCTTCTGCAATGAACGCAATGGATCAGTCAATCTGATGAATGACATGTGACAGGCTGGGGCGAGGATCATCGCCAGGTTCCACGAGAGCCTATTCCGCCACGATGGCCAGCAACCTGCCACCGCAGACCAACCAAACCAATCTGGATCTGGCTGATGCTTCGAGGATCAGTCATATCAGCATCGAGTGTTGGTTCTTTCCACTTTAATCAGGACTTTTTGGACAGTGTATTTCCTACCTTAAGTGCCCCAACCTGACCAGAGTATTAATGATTGGTATCGGTCTCTCGACTCTTTCTCCATTTATCATCAGGACTTTTTGGGGTGAGAATCCCCGCGCATGATACTCCACCAACGGATCAAAAAGGAAATCTTCAAACCCCCCCCTCGCCTTTTCCTCTGCCACAGCCTCTTCAAGCGTTTGCACCATGTACGAAGCCTCCAAACAGCCAGAAACATTTGCACACAGCACTGGCCGAAAGGCCCGCACTTTGTGTACCTCGCGTAGTGCCCCAAACAGCCTATGGTGCCATGAGGCTTCGTACTCTCTACCAGCTTGTGACCGCTCGCATAAATAAGGCCGGTCTGAGTTCCAGGTGCCTATACAACAGAAGTCGATGTCCGAATAAACGATGATTACTTCCAGGATCACAGGGGATGCAATTGTCGAGAGCACGTGCTTGAGGAAGGCGACCCCGTTTGGTAGACCGGTTATCACAGGATTGCAACCAATAGACGATGCCGGGACCTGGAGCCTTCGAAGTGACTTGTTCCGTGATAGATCGAAGTCTCGAGGGGAGGACCTGGCTGCGAAACTGTTAACTGGAACCTGTGTGACTCCCAGGAAATATTGCTCACCTTGACTGTTGAATGGGAAGAACTTCACGCATTCCAAACTTTCCGCACCAGCGTCCAGCAGGAGCCGCACCCCATCCACATCGAAAAGGATCATGTGAGAAAACCGGATCCCCCCAAATAGGTTAATCATCTCCCTCAGGAAGCCCGTCTCCGTGAAATGCGCCACCGTCAAACGTCCTCGCAGCGGGGGGATGAAGGGGGGAAAGAGCGCTGGGTCATTCGCTGTTTTCTGCCACCTGTCAAATCCAGCGTAGACAAGTTTGAGGTCTTGCAGGTGCTGAAAAAGTCCGATGAAATATATGATCTGCCGATGGGACCCTCTGGGTTCTCTCAGGGAGAGAGATCGGACCGTCGGTAAGAAGTTTCTAAAGTACCGTTGAATCCGTGGCATAAAGTTGGGAATGTCTAGATACTCTATCTCGAGTTCCTGGACATTGGATAGTGCAAAAAACTGGCGTAGGATACGACAGTTGAACAGCGCGGGGGAAAGCCCGGCATGGTCGTCGTCTCTCCCATGAACCCGGAGCCTCTTGACCAGGGGAAGTAAACCAAGCACATGCGCGCGCTGGAGGGGACCGGACCAGTCAGAGGTTTGTACGGGAAAGTAAATGGTAAGGGTGTGATGGAGGTGGGGAACGGCGGCGATGTACCAGGAATAACAGGTCAGAGCGCATGCACGAAGACTGGGCAGGTCATAGATAAGATGGGCGATGATCATCTCGACAACCTCCAAGGGAAGCAAACCAACCATCTGCGTGTGATGGAGGGGGTTGGACCATTCAAAGTTTTGGGCATGGGAATATGTCCCGGTGGTAAAGGTGTGTTGGAGGTGGGGAACAGCGGCAATGTACCAGGAATAACAGGTCAGGGCGCATGCACGGAGGCTGGGCGTATCGTAGGTAAGATGGGCGGTGACAATTTCGACGACCTCCAAGGGAAGCCTGGCGGCAGGGGACGAGCGTGTGGCAGGGGTCTCTGGAGAAGCACCCCCTGAGGACATTCCCCGGATTCTGGTTAGAATTCGATACCAAATCGGCTTGATGAGCGGACCAATCACTGCAGCGGGGTTTGTGGTTAAACCCAGCAATGATGGATTTCTTGATAACGAGGACGTGGGGGCATTCGTCGGCGACGTTGTGTTTTTGTTTCAGGGGGTTGAGTTCGGGAGGGCTACTGTGAGACAACTGGTCGTTCCTGGAAACGTGATCTCAAAGATGGCGTCGTCCGGGGATGGTGTACAGATGCGACTTCGTTGTCTCCACCTGCGCCGTTGGGCCCTAACCCTTCCACACTATTACACTACATCCCTCAGCGGTGATCGTCAGTGATATTTAGTGGTCTGCTGGAGGAGACTAACCCTTCCACGCGCAAGGGTACTGCGTTCCCGGTTTCCATCGTTTGTAGAAATCCATGCACCTTCTTTCCGGCCCGATTCCAAACTACATCACTGACTGTCTGAGGTATTCTACGCTGGGCTTGGTGGTTCGGCCTCTAAGTACCCGAAGCGATGCCGAAACGAATTACAGTGGCATCCCATCGCGGAATATTGAATAGGCGTCCGACCCAAGACCCAGGACTTGTGGTGAATCCCGATCGTATCAAGCTCCTACAGTCGTTGCACGACCGTTGGTCGGTTCTTCCGCCTCGCCGGCCGCCTGTTCCTTCGCTTCCCGCTCTTCCATCTCGACCACCTCGACATCCAGGGGGAAAGTCAGTATTGCAGCGATTCCAGTGAGCTGATTTAGCTCTTGAGAGGGGTCAACCACAGTCTGCAGGATGAACGGTGTAATAAACTTACGCTGTCCGGATTCGTGCATGCTTGAAAATCGGAGGACTTCTCCGCCCTTTTGTTGTACCCCCTCCACGAGGGCTACATATTTTTTCCTCTCTAGGGGATCGCTTGCACTGTGCCTGCGTGTCAGAGAAGTGGTCATGGGTTTCTGTGAGAATTGTGACGGACCGGAACAACTCGTCAGATATCAACAATGTTCCTATCGCACCGCGGTCCGCGGCCAATCGGACATCTTCTGGGCCATACCATGCCCTCATCTCGTCCGAACCAAGCATCTTGAAGAATCTTGAGGCGCAATGTTAGTCCATGGAAGATTGGAGCTAGAGTATACCCACTTATCGAGCATGATCCCTTCACGAGCAAATTTTGTTTCTTTTAGTTGTGATATGACCTACAAACAGGTGAGCTCGTTGGCCTAGGGGTGGGTGTCCAAAAAAAATCCGACCTCGGGACTCTTAAGGACCTCGGTCAAGGAATGAACGTGAGGGCTGTTCACGTGTATTTTGATGAATTTGTTCCTGGCAGAGAGAAGGGCCTTGTTTCCGGTCCGCGTAGCCTCCTTGAAAATGTAGTCCGTCACACTGTCCCTGACCCAGCCTGGGCTGGCGATAACAATAGCCCGGAGCGAAGGGGAAGCGTAAGGTATCAGTCTCAGGAATGTGGCGTAGACGGCGTCGTAAAATCGAGCCAGCCCCTTCTCATGGGCGGATGAAGAGGAGGACATTTTCCTCGGGATCGAGATATCTATCCTCTGTCTGACAACCGTCATATGTTGCGAGAGTAGACAGAATGCCGCCGTGCCTGGCCAAGAGCAATCGATAGATTTGTGATGGTTGTCGCAAGAGTGAATCGAAGACAACTAACCTTCTCCGCAGACGATCGCCCCAACTTCTGCCCCCCTACCTGGCACGCAAGATTCTTCTACATTAGCCAGAGCAATGCTGTCCCATTCATCCTTCTCGATGCGGACGTCCCGGCCGACTTCAATGTCAAGGGTATGGAACGCGCTCATTTTTACATGAACGTTCTCTGCTGCGACTCGTCCTGAAATATGGAGAGCCGCGAACGAACTCGGTTGTTGGCCCGCAGATGCCTCATTGGAATTCCCACTCGACGCAACGGCAGAGAATTCGACTCTGGCGACGCGGATCGTGAGATTGGTTCGGATTCGTTGAGAGTCTACAGTTCCGGTGGTGGAAACGTGCTGAACGCGGCTTTGGTGTCGCCCTCAGCGGACTATTGTGGGCAACGAGATAATGAAATAGACAAACCGGATGGCTGGCGCTCGAACCAGATCCCCCTGCGCAACATGTTCATGAGATCATCGTGAACGTGTGGGTGAGCAGTGTCGTTGCCGAGCTCACGTTCTGGATGATATTGTACAAATGCCACATATCCTCGTCATCTTCAGGCCGGAGTTTTACGTAGCCCTAAGCGATGTTGGATGAGATGTCCGGGACCGCAGAGGTGGTAGAAACAACACCGACTGAACCGGCCTTATCTACATACTTTCCAACGAGCTTCATGGGGAGACGATGATCGCGAAGCAAGCCGGGCCGTCCACGTGGGGAAAGATTCACCCTCGCATTCCTTTTCACCCTCTTTCATCTTCCCCCTCTCCGCCCCCGACCGCAATCGGTTTCCAACAGCTCTTACGTGCTCGCAAGGGAATGCATGGGAAGGTCCCTCTTTGTCTCTGACGTCCCCGGTGAGCACACGGTTCTCTTGAGCGGTCTTAGCGGGGATCGCTCATACCCGGAATGGAACAAAGCCGTGTCGCACAGTCCACCCTGTCCACCCTCGTTGGACCCCCCAACTCCCCCTACTATACCGACGCTGGACCCAACTCAGGATCCCGCATACACGACGGACACAGAGGGCCGGACAACCCCTCCTGCCACAACCCCCACCACTGCAACTTTCTTCGAGAACTACACCTTGGCCCAGAACAGCCTCCGGCAGACCGCTCAGAGTCTGGACGCTGCTTTCGAGCGGCTACGAGAGCTACGCCGTACCTTGGTTACCTATCAACAAGCGATGGCTGCGCACACCAACCAAGGTCATACTGCCGAACCCAGCACCGATTTCGGTCCATCACATTCAGCGCTTGTCCTCACCGACAGCACCAGTGAAGATTCCACCTCAGCCGCCAACTCCGACCCTCCCTTATACGTCACCGCCACGCCTCTGCAGTGGTCGGAGATGAGTCCTTTCAGGTTCATTGGCAGACACCCAGTTGCGGTCTATGACCGTCAGAATGGTTCCTTATCCCCATCGGACGGCGAAACAACGCCCACTCTCCCTAGCCTCTCTCGCCATAGACCCCTAAGCGATGATTCTTCAACAACCCTAGCAAGAAGGCTTGCCGCACGGCAGGACCCCTCGGCACGTCACAGGTCCCAAATCTTGGGTTCGGTGATTGATATCCTCAGGACGTCACGCACTATGGAAAGCCCTGCACCGCTGGTAGACCTGGGTCCCGATCCGGAGACGACGTCAAGAAGCTCGCGGGTGGCTGACATCGTCAGACGGCGACGAGAGATTGGTAAGGACGCCTGACTTGTTAAGCCGACGGACAATTTTTGACGTATCACAGCTCGACGTCCCGTCACCATACAGTCGGACCATTCTCGACAATTCTACAGTTGGGAGGATGACGACCGCGCAGACCGGAGTAGGAGTTACCGGGTGCGTAGGAGGCTGAATGCTGACGGGGACGAGCTTGTACACAACATCAGCTTGGAACCGGAATCCCCGCGCTCTGTGGAACCACTATGGGATGTACCAAGGCGGCGGAGATTCCCTGTTGCCCCCACCCCTCCAACTGTCGACGACTCGTACCGAGAACGACGAAGGGAGACCAATCCCCACGAACCAGAAGCCATCGTTTTCTCTCGTATGACCAGTCCATCGGACTCGGAAGCACACTCGATCCCTGTAAACTCTAGAAGGCCGCCGTCTCGGCGACGTGGATGGGGTAAGGCCCAAGTGTATGGATCACATTCAATTTGCTTATTATCGAGTTTTCATTGTAGCTCGGCTGGACCCGGACGGTAACGAGATCTCAACTGACGAGGAGGAGATGATCGAACGCGCCCGGGCGATCACTAGGAGGAACAACCCGCAACCGTTCTTCAGTCTCTTCCAGCCCGTCGCTCGAGGGTCGGACGACCGCCCCACAGCTTCTAGAGACGATACAGGTGCATTTGAAGCTCAGACGCCGCCACAGCCCCACCGCATGAACGCGACTCAGTTTTCGGGTACCACTGAAGGTACATCAGAGGTGGCTAGGTTTCTTGGGGTTCCTGGAGGAATGAATGCTCATGGTATCATGTCGGTTTACGATCCAGGGTTCCCATGAATCCGACTCGAGCCGTGCTCGCGCAGTCGATTACATCAATCCCCTGCCTATGCCCCTTCAAGAAATGATCTGTTCCCCAAACAGGAAAACAGAGCCTTCGAGATATAATACCAAACGCAAATCTTCGAGAAGGGTCATTCGGGTCTCTCCGTCAGCACACCTGGCAGGGCGATAGGACCCCGGGTTCCCGGAGAAATCTCCGGTCGCTCGCCCATCAGCATGTGTACGAGGTTGCGCTATATACCTGTAGCAGGAGGATGTCGGCTGAAGGATGAAATATGGCTGGGTTGGACGTAGTTAAGTTATTTGTCGGTTTGTAAATGGGTTTTTGTATGAGGTTACACTCTTAGGCTGGAGATTTTGTTGTTGGTGACGTGGTAGATCTTTGCGTAATTTCAATCAGCCGAATGTTGGTTAACGCTGTGGCAGTCGTCTGTGATTGATCGTCCGTTTGAGAAGTGCCTGCAACACCGTACCGCTCGCCCGACAAGATGTGGGTCGTTCGGTTGCCAAGGTAGTCATTCTATAAGCCTCCGGCTCTGAGCCTCAAATCGCGGTCTGTTCGATGGGAATAGGAGTTGCTCCCGTGGATGTCTAATAAGTTGGTGGTCGTGTTGCCGATGCTCTCGCGCACTCATTCCCCCACGTCCCACAAGGCTGGGCAACCTTTAGCAACTCTGCGTAAGCAAGCTTGTATGGACTGTCACACTTCCAAGACAATGTACTAGGAATCTAACGACTTCTTTGCTTTCACGTTTTCTAGCTGTAATTTACTTGTCAATCGTGATCCTGGGGTGACGAGTTCTTCTGGGATCGGTTTGGGCTCCTCCGTCGCCTTCGATGGGGTGACAGGCGCGTGCTCTACCTCTCCCTTCGGAGGAGGGGGTAGCAGGGATAGGTTTCGGCGGTGCCTCATTCCTTGTAGTCAAAGGTGCGAGAACGGAGAGAGTGAGGGGAGGTCCGGGTGAGCGGGACTGGCGCCTTGATTACAGGTGGCTGGGGGGAATGGGGTGAGGCAGAGGCGGCGCTGGTGGCAGGCCCGTTCTCATGCCCGGGAACGATGGGCGAATCTGACATGAGGAGTGTTTGGGCCCGGTCATCCATTGGGGATAGGATGGAAGTCTCTCCATGCTCGGGTTCCCGCTGCTCCGCAGGACTCAGCGTGGCCAGAACGTAGTCGACCGTAGGTCGCTCGTTAAAATCCGCCTTCCAATAAGACGTCGTCAGTTGCCACAGTTCCTCGGTGTAACCGCGGGTCATGGCAAAAACTGGTTCCTTTGGTCGCACGCCCTGAAGGATGTTGTACATTACCACAAGTTCCTTGTACTCGTAGAACGGGGGTTTGGCCGTCAGAACCTGATACTGCCTCAGTGCTTCGGCCCGATGTGCGTTGAAGGACACTCACTTCATAGATGATCATCCCCATCGAATATATGTCGGACTTTTTTGTAGGTCCTCCGCTCTTGGACCCGAACCTTTCCGGATCCAGCAGTTCCGGCGGAGCCCAACGCGCGGGGTGGCACTACCGGGAGTTGCGGGAGTTGCAGGGGTTGTGGTGAGAGAATTTAGATCACCGGCAATCCTCGTGAATCCAACACCCGCGAGACAAGCACGACCGTCATCGGAGATGAGGATATTGGCCTAAACCAAAGTGAGTGTCGTGGTTTGAAAATCGGTATGGGAATCGTACTCCTCTCAGGTCACCACGGGCGAGATCTAAGCGATGGAGATATTGAAGACCACGTGTGGCGTCCTCTAACTATGACCGGACTCAATCAAGAGGTGCATAAAACGGAACGTGGTGCATACCAGTTTCAACGGATTGGCTTCGGGGGTTTCCTTCAAGAATTCGACGATATTCCCATTCTCCATCCACGGTGAGACCATGCGTATTCGTTAACATCAATCGTGACCCCGATTAACTCCAATATGTTCGGATGAGACAGGAGTTTCCAGACTATAACCTCTCGGTAAAAGTCCTGCAAATGGTCAGATTCGATCGTGATGAGGGGAGTAGGTCGAGGTTTGTTACCTTATCGATTTTCTGAACATCGCCTGGCTTACGACGGTTGATGATTTTCAGCTGTCCTTATGCAATTACTGTATCCGCACGACCACTCCGGCGGTCATCGGTCATCACTGGACCCGCCGCACCGGTTGTGAGCGAGGTCATCGGTCATCGCCCAGGCTGCCGGTACCCACAAGCGGCGGGTCATCGGTCATCGGAGGGCGGGCGCTAAGGCCGATTTTCAGCGCTTATTGCGAATTTGGCGCAAAAATCAGCTGCCTGCCGCATAATGCCACAGACCACCTGTGCAAGGGTTGTGGCAACATGAGTGGCTGGTCCCCACCAATTTTGAGGACTGCTGCGGGTGTTTGGGGCTGCCAACCCAGCAAGGGCTTGGGTGTGGGCAGGGGGGATTGGTATCCCCTTTTTGTGACTCCTGTGTGTGAGGGGTTGCTTAGCCCTCTGAGGGGTCCTATTTGCTAACATATGT
>Ga0307516_10008222_pt1 | contig 11850 bp, 10 predicted proteins | sample 19_EM_MG_FD_203310 | JGI IMG/M metagenome (GOLD analysis project Ga0307516, IMG submission 203310) | Populus trichocarpa ectomycorrhiza microbial communities from riparian zone in the Pacific Northwest, United States - 19_EM | ecosystem: Host-associated > Plants > Roots > Unclassified | place...
AGATCCGTTCGTTTGCACTCGCCCCCTCATCTCCGGAGTTAGCCTAGGTCCGGTTTTCTCGGCCGACAGCTAATCTCCGTCTCCTCGATCTCTTGCCTAGACTCTCTGACATCATTACCTGTGCTTCTGAGGGCAACTAGTGTCCCTCTGAAGGCCTGTGATGAGTCTCCCTTGCTACGTACTCCAGCTAATTACTAAGGTGTAACAGCAGGGCAATATCGCCTGATTAAAAATGAAGAACCTGGAAGCCTTCGACGGAAAGAGCTCGACCGCCTTCAATCAGTGGTGGGAAGCAGTCACCATGTTCCTTGGGTTCTGCCCGGAAACAGGGGATCAACAGAAAATTGCCTGGATGGGGACCATACTTTCAGATACAGCTCTAGTATGGCACCTACAGCGCTTCCGGAAGCTAAAGGGAAATGACACCTGGGTCAACTACGCGGCAGCCATTCAAGCAGAATATTGCAACGAAAGGGAAGCGGCTGATGCCCAACTCAAACTAGGGCAGCTAAAATACCAGGGATCGATCCGTACTTACCTCACCGAGTTACGGGCCCTGAACAACTTCGCAAAGGCAACGGGAGAAGGCCTGCGAGAGAAAATTGACCTAGCGATGCCGGACAGCATCCTGGACATGCGATTCAACCAGAACCCGGACGAGCCCACAGATGATGAAGGCTTCATGAGCGCCACCTACCGAGCGGGAATCTAGGTTGAAAAGAAAAAAGCGCTCAAAGCGGCTAGAGAAGCTTCGAAAGGAGGGCCCGCCCCAAGGCAGGAGGGAAAGAAGGACGATAAACGAAGGGAAGAAGGGAAAAAGGACAACCAGGGGAAAAAAAGACCAGAACAACGCACCGAAAAAACCCGGAAATGGTGGGGAGGAAAGAACCACTGGGGCTCAAAGGAGGAAGCCCTGAGAGGAGTTCCGCAAAAGGAACAAGAAGCGTACTTCCAAAACCACGACGATTGCTGGCGATGCGGATGACCCGGGCACAGAACCTTCGAATGCTTCTTGTTCAACACGTGGCAAGGAACCGCACTACCAAAAGCCCCTTGGAAAGCAGTGGCAGCCAGACAAAAACGGGGAAGAGAAAACGAGAAGGACAAGGAGGCCCCCACAACCAAACAACAAAAAGTCGTGGCAGTGGAAACCATGGAAACGGATGCTGTAGCACCGTTGTGGGAAGAATCCGACTCGGATTTTTAAGAGGTCGGGAACAGCCGCCGCCCAAGACCTCGACGATAATATGCGGACTATATAAGAAACGAAAGAACGGAGAACCAAGCGCTGGAACCCCGTCAAAGAAAAGAACAGTCTGTGAGACTGGGGTGTATCGCTTCACCGGAGTCACGGTAGGATCGGAAATCTCTTCGTCAGGTTTTTGATGATTCACAACAGAATAGTCTAAGGGGTGTTGTCGGTACAGGTTCGCTCTCTCTCTCTGTCCTCCCCTTTTTCCGCACGGCGCGCCGGCCGTTTTATAGAGCGAAATCTCCATAGTCTTTTCCTCAGCGCGCGAGCGCATACCAATCCATCTCCTGCGCACACATCAATCCATCTTGTTTGCTTTCCCGGCGCGCGTACCAATCCTTCTTCTTTGTTTCTTGACGCGCAAACACACATCAATCCATCTTGTTTGCTTTTCAGCAAACCAATCCTTCTTCTTTGTCTCTCGATGCGCAAACACAAACCAATCCTTCTTGTTTACTTCTCGGCACGCAAACCAATCCATCTTCTTTGTCCTCGGAGCACAAGCGCAGTCCCGAGTTCTCTGTCCTGAGGAAGTCACTCACGTACGCACCAGCCAAGGTGGACGTGGGCCGAGGCCCAGAGCGTGCTCGTCCTGACCGGTACTAACGACAAGATGCGGGGCTGCTGCAAACCTCGTCGTTCCCATAGCTGCTATGGGTCACACGGGTTCCGCTTTGCTATCGCGGAGCAGTCTCCGGCAGACCACTTTGGCCGCCGAGGTCCTAACTCCACTCCCATCTCCCGTCTCCCGTCTGGACCCTGGCGCTCCTTGTGTTTTCCGTGTTTTCCCGGACGCGTAGGCGCCAACCCGGTCTCGTTGTCCTGAGGAATTCACTCACATATGCACCAGCCAAGGTGGACGTGGGCCTTGGCCCGGAGCGTGCTCGTCCTGACCGGTACTAACGGCAAGATACGGTGCTGCTGCAAACCTCGTCGTTCCCATAGCTTCTATGGGTCACACAGGTTCCGCTTTGCTACCGCGGAGCAGTCCCCGGCAGACCACTTTGGCCGCTGAGGTCCTAACTCCACTCTTGCCTCCCGCCTAGACTCTTGCGCTCCTTGTGTTTTCCTCATTCTTTCGAGTGGGTTTCAAGGAGTTCCATGCCTCGGTAGTGTTCCGGGCCTTCTCCGGTATTGCCGGCGTTTTGTCTGGTCGGCTCGGGCTTTGCCGAGCCGTCACGGGTCGGTTTCGGCATTGTCGAGCGTCACGGATCGCTTTCGGCATCGTCGCTCGTCACGGATCGTTCTGCAACGTAAATCGTATTCCATTCTTGCTGCCCTGTCGCTGGGGTGTGACACTACTCCCCCCCTTTCCTAGGCTTCGCCCCGAAGCCTTCTCATAAGCCCTTTAACCAATCCTTCAATAATTCCCCGAACAAATCCTTCGTCCAATTCTTCCGTAAACCCTTCGATCCATACTCCTCCTCCTGCCCTCAATCTTTGGCGAGACGGTAGTCCCTCGGCGCTTCTGGATTCCGTCGGTGGAATTCCTTCAGCTTCTCCAGACCTCCTTCTGAAAAGTTGTCGAACGGCTCGTTGGTCCAATCCCTTCGGTCTGGATAGTCCAGCCACTTGACGAGGTAAAGGACACGCCGACCCTTTTTGGTGCTTCCCATAATCTCATCCACATCGTATTCTTCGCTGTTCTCGATGTCGTCTGCTTCCCGAAGCACCTTAGCCGGGTCTGGGGTCGTCTGCATATCGCCGGCTCGGTATGGCTCGACGAGGGAGACGTGGAACACATTGTGGATTTGCCATTTTCGTGGCAGGGTCAGTTTGACGGCGAGCGGAGAGACGATCTTTTCCACCTGGCATGGCCCGTGGGTTTTGTGGTCGAGTTTTCGCGACGGACGACGGGTTTGGATGTTCTTTCCATTAAGCATCACCAAGTCACCCACTTGATACACAGGTGGCTCCTTGCGGTGAGGGTCTGCGTATCGACGCATTCGCTCCTGGGTTTTGTCGAGTGCTTTCCGTGCTTCCCCATGAACTGCATGCATCCAATGGCCGTAGGCAAAACTAGCGGGATTCAGGGGTAGTACTGCCGTAGGATTGGTTGCCGTGGGATGGAAACCGTAGTTTGAGTAAAATGGCGAGATACCCGTTGCATTGGTGTTCAAATTGTTGTAAGCGAACTATGCCATTGGTAGCAAACTCACCCAGTCATCCTGTTCGTAGCTGATAAATGATCGGAGGTAGGCCTCGATCGTTTGGTTTAGTCGTTCTGTTTGTCCGTCGGTTTGCGGATGAAACGCCGTCGACATTCGGGGCCGGATTCCAGAGAACTTCAGAAACTCTTGCCATACTGCCGAAGTGAAGCGGGAGTCCCAGTCCGATATGATATCTGAGGGTAGTCCATGGTGGCGCCACACTTCCCGGGCAAAGGTTCTTGCCAAGTCGCTTGCCGATTTGCTATCTTTCTTCAGTGGGATGAAGTGCGCCATTTTTGTGAATCGGTCGATGATCACCCAAAGCTGGTCACACTGTTCCGACAGAGGCAGGTCGGTGATAAAATCCATTGCGATTGACTGCCACGGGGCATAGGGTAGCTCCATAGGGGTCAGGAGTCCATAGGGCTGGTGTCGGGCCGCTTTGTTTTTCTGGCACTGCAAGCAGCTCCGAACGAAGTCTACAATTTGCTCATCCATTTTGGGCCACCAAAAGTTGTGCCGAATCAGCTCGATTGTTTTGTCCTGTCCCATATGGCCCGCCACTTTTGTGTCGTGTTCCGACTCGAGGATCTGTCGAATGAGGTTCTTGTCGTTCGGTATCCAGAACATTCCTTTCCGGTATACACATCCATCCTTCATTTCTATTATCCTTGCTGCCTTCGAATCCTTAGCCATCCGGCCGTTCGGTACAGGACCTGCCTGTACCGCTTCCTCGCTTTCCTCATTTTTCAATTCCTCGAGTGCTTTGCAGTATTCCGGGTCCTTTTCTCCTGCACTGCGTACTTGAGCTAGGAACTCCTTCTTCCAGTTCCGGGTCGGGAGCGAACCGAAGCGTATGGCCGAGATGATAAATGCAGTGCCTTCCCGTAGAGTGTTGACCGCTCCCACGACATGAGTTTCGTGGCCGATTGCTCCCGCAAACTGAGTTTTATGCAAGACCATCGTTATCGGCTGGCTTTCACTCCCCCCTTTCTCAGGGCGGTACTCCGAACGCCTGGACAGTGCGTCTGGTTTGCCGTTTTTCGTACCTGGACGGTAGAAAATCTTAAAGTCGATACCGGCCAGTTCCTGGGCCCAGCAAGCTTGCCACTGGTTGACGACCTTGGTGGTGGTGAAATACTCCAGATTTTGGTGGTCAGAGAACACCTGCACCTGGTGGGTTGCTCCCTCGAGATACTGTCGCCAGTGTTTGAACAAGTCCACGATCGCGAGAAGTTCCTTGTCGTGGATTTCGTAATTGATCTCAGCGCTCGTGAACTTTCTCGAGTGGAAGGCAACCGGGTGTAGGCGGTTCTCATCGTCTCACTGAGAGAGGACCGATCCGAGAGCAAAATCTGAGGCATCGGTTTCGACAATCACTGGTCGTTTGGGGTCGAAATGGGCTAGGACCGGTGCGGAGGTAAATCGGTTTTTGAGTTCGGTAAAAGCTCGTTCCGCTTCGGGGGTCCATTCCCAGTCCTTCGCGGTCTTCTTCGTGAGCTCTGTGATCGGGCGAGCTACTCGGGAATAGTCTTTGATGAATCGTCGATAGAAGTTAGCAAAGCCTAGAAACCCTTGCGTTTCTACCAGCGACGCGGGGGACTTCCATTCGAGGACTCCCTTCACTTTTTCCTCAGACATTTTGATTCCGTCCCTTCCGATCACGTATCACAGATACTCCACCTCTGGTTGTCTCCATGAGCACTTTTCCGCTGATATAGCCAGTCTGTTTGCCCGGAGCCTCTGTAAAACTTCCTTGACGATTTTGTCGTGTTCTTCCACCGTTTCTGCGTAGATGAGCAGGTCGTCGATGTATGCGAGGAGGCTGAGGTCAAGCATATCCCTAAAGATGTGGTTGATCATGTCTTGGAACGTGGCTGGGGCATTGGTTAACCCGAATGGCATTACGAGGAATTCGTAAAGTCCATAGCGGGTGCGGAATGCTGTCTTCCATTCCTCGCCTTCCTTCATTCGGACCAAGTGGTATCCGTTTTTCAAGTCGATTTTGGTGAAGAATTGCGCTCCCTGTATTCGGTCCTGCAGCTCTTGCATCAGAGGGAGTGGGTATCGATTGGGGATGGTGACTCGATTGATGCCTCGATAGTCAACGCATAATCGGAGGCCCCAGCTGTGAGGTTTCGGTACGAAGAGGATAGGGGCTCCTGCGCTTGATGTTGATCGGCGGATTTTCCCTGTTCTCATCATTTCTTTGATATACTCTCAGAGGGCTTCTAACTCAGCTTCTGATAGTGGGTAGATTGGTCCCCATGGTGGCTTTTCCCCTTCCTTTAACCGGATTTCATGGTCATAAGGACTGTGTTCCGGGAGGGCATCTGCTGCTTCGGTTCCCATGATGTCAAGGAACTGCTGGAATTCCCTGGGCACTTGTTCGAGGGGGTTTTCCATTACCGCCGAGACGTAACCGATAACACACGCATCGGGACGGGATAGTATCGAAGGGTCGAGGCTTAGGGAGAACTTCGTGGTTGTGAGTTTCGTGCAATGCTCCACACAACTCGGAGTGTTAAAACGGAGTTCTGCCGTGTCCCATGCTCCCTGCGGGGGGTGACGCGCGATCCACCAACAGGGCAAGAAAATGTCAACTTCGGCTTCCAGCGGAGCTACTTCGAAGACCTCTCGGGTGTAGTGCTGCCGGTGCTGGAGCATTACTGCGCTAGTGTATCTTTGCCCTGCTTCTGGAACGAGTTCCCCAGTGAAGTTCCGGATGGCTATTTCTTGTTTATACTCGACACAGGATAGGGAGAGCTTTTCGACAAGTTGGTTGCTAATGAGTGGCGTCGAGCATCCTGTGTCGAGTAGTACGCGGACTTGACAACTGTCCTTGTTGCCCCAGTGTAACATCATTTCCACAATCGGTCGTGCGCCGCAGAAGGGTACTGTCGGTCGAGCCTTTTTTCTCTGGTCTTTTTCGTTCGTCGTGAGCGTTCTTTTTTCGGACATGCCACATATAGATACAGAGGCCGTGGGTTGTGGCGAGCCCTGGCCTTCTAAAAATCCTCCTCGCTGTCTGAGTCCTGAGCCCAGGCCGGTGGTGCCTTACTGCGGTTGTCATTATCGGATGCTGCAGCCACGGACGATCTCTTCGGTTGCGGGGCTTCCACGTTTTCCTTGCCCTTTCGTTTGGCTGTACTAGTAGTGGCTGCTACAGACTGCATCGGGGCCTCCGGGATTGTGGTTCCTTTTGCCGTAGTACGGGCGTAGCACTGGTAAGTGTTGTCGTTGCTCCGCCCACATCTCCAGCAGCTCTCGGGGCTCTTTTTGTGTTCGTCGATTTCGTTCTGGGGTATTCCTTGGAGCGCATCTCTCAAGCCCCTCCAAAGTTTCGCTCTTCCCGTCTTCTGATTATTGTTGCTGACTCGTCCCGGCTGCTGGTGTTTCTCCTTTCCTTTTCCCTGTTCCTTAGATCCTTTGTTGGGGGGCTTCGTACTGACATTCTGGCTGCCTGTTCCCCGCTCGATCGCCGCCTTTTCTTTGGCCAGAAGGTTTCGATTTTCCCAGTGCCTTCCCGCTTCGTAGGTGGCCACCAAGAAAGGTTCGTCCTCGGTGAAAAGGCGGGGGTTCTGGGCGAAGCGCATGTCAATAATCTCTAACGGGAGTGCGAGATTAACCTTGTTTTGCAGTGCTTCCCCAGTTACCCGCGCATGGATGTTCAGGGCTCGGAAAGCTGTCAAGTATGCCTTGATGTCCCCTTTATAGCGTAGGGCTGACATCTGGTTAAATGCAGTGGCAGCCTCACGGGGGTCAAGATACTCATCCTGAATGGCCTCCGAATAGACGTTCCATGTATCCGCGTCACCTACCAGGCGCCGCCTTGCTTGGTGCCATTCTTTAGCCTCGTCCGTTAGTAGGGTTCCTACCCAGGCAATCTTCTGGATCCCGCTTGTCTCCAGATAGAACCTGATATAGTCGCGGACAGAGTCCCACCAGGTGCGAAAGGGGGTCTTCGGCTTTCCGTCGAACTTTGTCGGATTATCCAGCTTCAATCATGCCACGCGCGGGGCTTGGAGTTCCATTGCGGCATTGGCAGTCTGGGTTGCCGGTGCCCCCATCGTAGAGGCTAAGGTTTGGGCGACAATCCGAGCAAGCCGTTCCTCCGTTCCTTCTTCGTTCCGTACCGCTTCGTCCAGGCTTTCGGTCACCTGGCTTGGGTCCTCCGCAGGAATGGCCGGAGGTCTAGTCCTTCGGGTAGGACCAGTCGTGGGTGCTGCTTGTAAGTAGCTGGGCACGTTCCTCTTCTCGGTTTGCCCAGCTCCCATGACCTGTCGAATAGCTGCTTGGGTAGAGTCGACCTCGGTTTGCAGTCGTTGCTGTTCCTGCAGCAGTTGGTTGGTTGCGGTTTGCTGACGATCGGCCCACTCGCGCAGATTCCGACGGAAAATAGCCTGTTCTTGGTTCCGTTGGAGGTCCGCGGTTTGTAGGAACGAGAGTGCGTCGTTGAGTCGAGTAATCTGCATTGCTTGAAACATCGCTTGTTGTCCCGATTCTTCGTTGCGGGTGAGGATTGCTTGCCAAACATCCATCGTGAACTGCTGCGAGGCGTTTGCAGCAGCCATCAGCTCGGTCTGCATCCACTCATGTGAAGCCCCTCCATCTGCTTTCGCTTGCTCGTATATGTATCGTAGGCCTTGGAACAGAGTTTCGTAGCTTCGTTCGATCGATCGAATGCGGTGGTTGGTTCGATCAAAGTCTCCTCCGCAAACTTGACGGAGGCGCTGGAGGTCGGTTTGTGCAAGTAGATGCTGGTGCGCGAGTTGGCGCAGCCAGCTTGCGGGTTCTCGTATCTCAACGATGTCGTTGTTCAGATAGGTGTCATTGTAGACATCTTCGATGGTTCGTGGGTGCTCAAGGCGGAGCATGTCGACAGTTGAGGATGCGGCTCCAGTGGCCGACCTGTTTGCTTTGAGGAAGTGCTGTTTTTTGTCGAAAAGGTGACTTTTTCGGCTTAGACTATAGTGTGAGACTGGGGTGTATCGCTTCACTGGAGTCACGGTAGGATCGGAAATCTCTTCGTCAGGTTTTCGATGATTCACAACAGAATAGTCTAAGGGGTGTCGTCGGTACAGGTTCGCTCTCTCTCTCTGTCCTCCCCTTTTTCCGCACGGCGCGCCGGCCGTTTTATAGAGCGAAGTCTCCATACTCTTTTCCTCAGCGCACGAGCGCATACCAATCCATCTCCTGCGCACACATCAATCCATCTTGTTTGCTTTCCCGGTGCACATACCAATCCTTCTTCTTTGTTTCTTGACGCGCAAACACACATCAATCCATCTTGTTTGCTTTTCGGCGCGCAAACCAATCCTTCTTCTTTGTCTCTCGACGCGCAAACACAAACCAATCCTTCTTGTTTGCTTCTCGGCGCGCAAACCAATCCATCTTCTTTGTCCACGGCGTGCAAGCGCAGTCCCGAGTTCTCTGTCCTGAGGAAGTCACTCAGGTACTCACCAACCAAGGTGGACGTGGGCCGAGGCCCAGAGCGTGCTCGTCCTGACCGGTACTAACGACAAGATGCGGGGCTGCTGCAAACCTCGTCGTTCCCATAGCTTCTATGGGTCACACGGGTTCCGCTTTGCTATCGCGGAGCAGTCCCCGGCAGACCACTTTGGCCGCCGAGGTCCTAACTCCACTCTCATCTCCCGTCTCCCGTCTGGACCCTGGCGCTCCTTGTGTTTTCCGTGTTTTCCCGGACGCGTAGGCGCCAACCCGGTCTCGTTGTCCTGAGGAATTCACTCACGTACGCACCAGCCAAGGTGGACGTGGGCCTTGGCCCGGAGCGTGCTCGTCCTGACCGGTACTAACGGCAAGATACGGTGCTGCTGCAAACCTCGTCGTTACCATAGCTTCTATGGGTCACACGGGTTCCGCTTTGCTACCGCGGAGCAGTCCCCGGCAGACCACTTTGGCCGCCGAGGTCCTAACTCCACTCTTGCCTCCCGCCTAGACTCTCGCGCTCCTTGTGTTTTCCTCATTCTTTCGAGTGGGTTTCAAGGAGTTCCATGCCTCGGTAGTGTTCCGGGCCTTCTCCGGTATTGCCAGCGTTTTGTCTGGTCGGCTCGGGCTTTACCGAGCCATCATGGGTCGCTTTCGGCATGGTCGAGCGTCACGGATCGCTTTCGGCATCGTCGCTCGTCACGGATCGTTCTGCAATGTAAATCGTATTCCATTCTTGCTGCCCTGTCGCTGGGGTGTGACACAGTCCATGGCGGCACACACGCAATCATCACCATGTTACTACATGTAAGGGAGAAAGAACACCAGATCTGGGTACTACTGAATACCGGTTGCTCCGTTGCGCTCCTCAATCAGCAGACAGTGGAGAAGCTCGGGATTAAGAAGAAAGCGCATCAGCAACCTCACAGCATAGAGAATTACACCGGGGAAAGTGTCAAAGGAGCAGGGCAATTTTATACGGAACCCATGCTCCTCCAACACCGAAAACATTACTCCAGGGAGAAATTCAAAATCTCACCAATGGAACCAGAAATCGATGCCTTCCTCCCTTTTGACTGGATAATGACACATCCACCACAAGGCGCCTGGACGAACCAGGAAATAAGGTTCAACAGTGCCTGGTGCCTGGCCAGCTGCACCAGGTTCAAAACCGGTGAGTTCTCCCTGTTATGGGACGAAGAGGTGGCAAAAAACCCCCAAGCCCAGATCATCGGTTATGTATCGGCCGTCAATGAAGACGCAAGGGATCGAGTCCCTATGGAATTCCGACAGTATCTGGGAATAATGGGAAAGGAGGCGGCGAACGCCCTCCCCCAGCATCGACCCTACGACTGCAAGATCAACCTCAGAGAAGGCGAGACAGCTCCCTGGGGACCCATCTACCCACTATCAGAAGAGGAACTCCAAACGCTTCGGGAATGGCTGAAGGAGATGGAGCGAACAGGAAAGATCAAACGCTTGACATCCCCCGCCGGATCACCGATACTCTTTGTCCCCAAGCCACACGGAAGTGAGCTACGCCTGTGCGTCGACTACCGAGCATTGAACAAAATAACGGTCCCGAACCGATACCCGCTACAACTCATGCAGGAACTACAGGACCGGGTCCAAGGAGCGCAGTGGTTCACAAAACTAGATCTGAAAAATGGATTCCATCTCATTCGAGTCAAGGAAGGGGACGAATGGAAGACGGCATTCAGAACCCGATACGGATTGTTCGAATTCCAAGTAATGCCCTTCGGCCTAACCAAAGCCCCATCCACCTTCCAAGACATGATGAATCACATCTTATCGGATCTACTAGACGTCGGAGTTTTGGCATACATGGACGACATATTAATCTACACCAAAGCCAAAGAAGAACACGACCGCCTGGTTAAGGAAGTCTTGGAAAGACTGCAGGCTCATGGGTTAGCAGTCTCCCCAGAAAAATGCGTCTGGAAAACTCAGGAAGTGGAGTTCCTGGGTTATGTCATTGGGAGAAATGGAATCGCAAAGTCTCATGAAAAGGTGGAAGCAGTACTGAGTTGGGAGGAACCCAAATCTCTGAGCGAGACCCAGTCCTTCCTAGGGTTCGCTAACTTCTACCGACGATTTATCAAGGACTACTCAAGAGTGGCGCGACCCCTGACAGAATTAACGAAAAAGACGGAAAAATGGTCATGGAACCCCGAGGCAGGAAAAGCATTCAACAAGCTAAAAAAGCGATTCACGATGGTACCAATCCTGGCCCACTTCGACGCCCAACGACCAGTTATTATCGAAACTGACGCCTCGGACTTTGCGTTGGGAGCGGTCCTATCACAAAAAGACAAGGAAAACCGACTATACCCAGTGGCGTTCCACTCAAGGAAATTCCAGCCCACGGAAATCAATTACGAAATCCACGACAAGGAACTCTTAGCAATAGTGGACGCCTTCAAACATTGGAGGCGCTATTGTGAAGGAGCAACGCACCAAGTCCAGGTGTATTCAGATCATCAAAACTTGGAATGCTTCACAACAACCAAAGTCTTGAATCGACGTCAAGTACGATGGGCGCAGGAGCTAGCCGGTATCGACTTCAGAATCTAATACCAACCAGACACGCAAAACGGGAAGCCAGACGCATTGTCAAGGCGTTCAGAGTACCGCCCTGAAAAGGGGGGGGTACACAACCAGCCGATCTCGACGGTTTTGGGAAAAAATAACTTTGAGGACCGTCTAATACGATCATTCGTCTGTTCCTCGGCACAGCTGTCATCACTCCTGAAAAGAAAGTGGACGAAGGAACTCCTGGCAGACGTCAGGGAAGAGGGGAAGAAGGACGAAGCCTACGAACAGGCGAGGAAACAGGAAGCGGCGTCGGAGGAACCGTCGCCGAAGGACCGAAGGGTCAAGGAATTAAGTTGCGAAGAAAACCTACTGTACCGACGAAACCTGCTCTGGATACCGAAGGGCCTGGTGCGGAGGATTATGGAATCAGAACATGACACAAAG
>Ga0307516_10008223_pt1 | contig 11850 bp, 11 predicted proteins | sample 19_EM_MG_FD_203310 | JGI IMG/M metagenome (GOLD analysis project Ga0307516, IMG submission 203310) | Populus trichocarpa ectomycorrhiza microbial communities from riparian zone in the Pacific Northwest, United States - 19_EM | ecosystem: Host-associated > Plants > Roots > Unclassified | place...
TCCGTTGTCAGGTGGACAGAGAGCCAGTCCGATATGCTATGCCCACCGATCCGAGGCAACCCGACGGCTTGTCGAATTCGGTCCTAAGGTCGGCCTAATCCGCTGATTTGAGGAAAAATCCGCCTTTTTGAGACGCGAACCCGGAAACTGGGACCCTATTCCAGAGAAATCGGGCTCCGCCCAACCTTTAAAGAAAAGTTAACGTCCACGGCGCAAGCTCGATTTCGTGACTTCCGGAACGTTGTTCGGACCCAATTATTGGTGTTAAGTTCGCTTTTGCAGGGAGCCCTCGATGAGTGTGAAGATCGAAAAATTGAAGGGATGGCGTCGCGACGAGGAAAAGAAAATGTCGCGCGAGCTGGACTCCTATGTGCTGTCGGAAGGGCTGCAATCCAGCGACGAAGTGGCAATTAGGAATGATTTTTTTGCTGCGCTCAATCTTAGTGAATTTAAGATCACGGCCATTGGCCGTCGAAATCTAGAGTGCGATGAGTGAGGCACAACCACTTCACCACCTGACTGCACAAGAAGTCGAAACGATTCTCCAATATATTGAACAAGTCGACGCCATCTTAGTGGGTGGACAATCCCTCGCAATTTGGGCTCGGCTTTTTCTATCCCACGCTCCTCAAATCGCCCGCGTTTATTCGATCTCCAGCGAAGACGTCGATGTCTACGCAAACGCTACTGCAGCGAGAGCATTCGCTGCGAACCTGCAAAGCGCGCGGGTTTTTATTCCCGACCCCTTCGACAATTCCCCCAACGCAGCAGTGGTAGAGGGGAAGTTGGGAGAGCGAGAAATACGCATCGACTTTATGCGAAACATTCTTGGGGTGGATCCCAAGTCGATCAAAAAAAACTTTGTCACCCTAAGCAGGCCCGCGAAGGATGGCGGCAAGCCTGTCAATATTCTGATCCTTCATCCTTTGGACTGCCTCAAAAGCCGACTTTCGAATATCAATGATCTTCACCGCGAGAATGCGCACTCCATCAGTTCCGCTCGTGCTGCCGTCATGGTTCTCGAAGCATTCATTGATCAACATTTGCAACGCGGCGAGTTTCGACCTGCACAAGCAATCCTCATGAGTGTCTACTACGTTGCCCGAGATCGGAGCCTCGGAAGGCCCTCGCACGTCAGGTTTGGCATTGACCCCGGAGATATTCTGAGACGGTTCCGATTGGACGTTCGGTTGAACCGGATTTGGCGCTCTCATCAATTAGCGAGCGCAATAGAGCGACTGAAAATCAAGTCTGAAAGACTCATGCAGAACCAAATCTCTGGATACCAGGGATCGGCCGACGTGTAATTCTAGAGTTAAAGGCGAAGGCGCGACTGATTTCGATTTGATGGAACTGGCGATCCGCATCGTGCCGAACAAAGCACCGAAGGCCCGCAAGCCGAACCCGAGCTATTCCAACGAGAAACCGGCCGAAGTCTAAACTTCGCCGCTGGCCCGCAGATTCCGGCCTAGATCGAAGCGCTCAACCGCAATCGCAACAATGGCGAGCCTGCCGTGACCGTTCAGAACGTGTCGGTCGGGGAGCAGCAAGGTCAAGCAACACGCGCGCCTGTTCGCTTCGGACAAAGGCCGGGCGCCCGCGATGCAGGTTTCAATGCCATATCCTGGCGTACGGGAGCACGATCCCATGGACGCAAAGCGGAAAGCAAGCGCATGAGCGACCACGCCCGCGATACCGGTCCGATGCGGGCGAGCCGGCGTTGCGGCGCCAAAACCCGCTCCGGGGAAGCGTGCCGCGCGCCGGCGATGCGCGGCAAAAGACGCTGCCGCAAGCACGGCGGAGCGAAAGGATCCGGCGCGCCGGAGAGAAACCAGAATGCGCGTAAGCACGGCCGGTTCACCGGGGACGTTGTCGCCGAGCGAAAGCAGATTCAGGCCTTGCTGGGCGAAGCGCGGAAGTTGCTGCAGGAGATGAAATGATTTGAAACGGTCGTCGAGAAATCCAGCTGCCGTTCACTACGGCTTGCCCAAACCAAGGTGATACCGGGTGTGACGCAACTCTCCGGTCCTCGTCAGCGCGCCCTTCTCGACAAGGTTCTGCAAATCTCTCGTCGCCGTGGCGCGGGACGTTCCGGTGATGCAGATATAGTTCTCTGCGCTCAAGCCGCTCTTGAAGCCGTCGAGGCCTTCGCGGAATATCCGGGCGATGACTTTCTCCTGACGCGCGTTGAGCGACGCGCGATGCTTCTCGTAGAACTTCGCCTTGGCGACGTAGAAGTCCACGCGCCTGATGGTGTTGTTTTGGGCTTCCAGAATCGTGTTCGCAAAATATTCGAGCCAGCTGGTGATCTCGGTCGCTTTGTTGTTACGCTCCAAGGATGCGTAATAATCCTTACGTTTCCGCTCAATCGTATAGGCGAGCGCAATCAGGCTGGGTTGACCAAGATTTTGCGCGAGGGATTTTTCCGCAAGCGCTCGGCCTATGCGGCCGTTACCGTCTTCGAACGGGTGGACACACACGAAGTACAGATGGGCAATGCCGGCGCGCGTCAACGGCGACAACGGCGTCTTGCCTCCGGGGGCAGTATCGTTGAACCATGTGACGAACTGCTTCATCTCGCCCGGCACGCGGCTGGACGGCGGAGCCTCGAAATGCACCGTGGGTTTATGCACCGGGCCGGAGACGACTTGCATGGCATCCGCGCGCCTCCGGTAGCCGCCAATCACCTGGATGGATGCATCGCCGCTCAGCAACATGCGGTGCCAGTCGAACATCGTCTTGTGGGTAAGCGCGCCCGCAAAGCTGCGGTAGAGATCGACCATCATTTTCGCGATGCCGCGTTCAGCCGGCGTAATGCCGGGCCTTTCCGCTCCCAACCCAAGCTGATGGCGCAGTGACGATTGAACGCTGTCGCGGTTGAGGATCTCGCCCTCGATTTCGGAGGTCTTGACGGCCTCGTCGCTGATAAGCTCGATCTTGAGCGTGTCCTGATCCTCGGTCCCGATATGCTTGAAAGCGCCGATGAATTCTCCGGACTGGAACAAGAATCGCTTTTCCAGCGGCTCCAAAGCCGTTGAATCATATGTGAAATTCGGCCAATCCGGCTTTTCCCAGTTCCAGCTCATGAGCTATAGGGCCTTGCTCTATAGCTCACAATAGCGGAAGAGCTGAGCTATAGAAATGAATTCTATAGCTCATGCGCCCAATTTAAGCAGGCCCATAAATCCCTGCCTCCGACGCCGGCCTCATAACGGGCAAGTACCGAGCCACACCAGAGTTCGCCGGGATCGATCGCGGCCTCAAGGCAGCTCGCGAGGCTCGCTTTGCGACCGACGACCAGGTCGATGGGATTTTCAACACGCATCGTCCTGCATGAAGGTGATCTACACCGACGAGGCGCTCGCAGAGCTCGATCGCCGCTCAATTGACCGAGCTCTGTCCATGACCTGATCGCTCGCAATGTCGGCTTGCCCTTCAATCCACTTCGCCGCGGATTGGTGATTCTGCCCATTCCAAATGGTTGTGCAAAGGTGGGTCATCTCGGCCTTCCTTGCGCTATTAAGCGATTTTTCTGCTTGTGACCCACTTGCTTGCAGCCTCGGCGGATGGCTCAATCGCAGTTCGAGCCTTAAATTTATCGATGATTTCCAATGTGTTAACCCAGTTCCTCCATCTTTGGAGTGCCTTGAAGTGTCGGTACGCGAGCACTACCTTTTAGTTGAACCCGATGGACCGTCTTCCGGGAGACATGATAGCAAAGCATCGTCCCGCTAGAGAGCACCATGCCATTTCAGCCGCTCAATGATGATCATGCGATATTTGCCGCCGCCTTTGGGATCACGTTGGACAAGCCGTTGTCGGCAGCTGCGGTCAACTCTTTGGTGAAGAGTCCGCTCGATTGGCGGAAAGAGTTACCGGCTATTGAACTCTCGCAATCGGTGGACTTCCAGATAAATCCACAAACGGGACAACCCGTAAATCGCCTGACACGGGGCGTGGATTTCTCGCACAAACGACCCGATGGCAGCGCTTCGTGGCAGCTGGAAGTTATGGGCCCCGAGATCAGAGTGTCCACCACTCTGTATACCCGGTGGGATCCAACCTGGGCGAAGGCCGGAGATATTCTGATCGGTGTAACAGGTCAGTTGGTTCAGGAAGAAAAGGAGCGCGGGATAGGAGTTCAATCCGTCGCTCTTTTGGTAACCGATGTATTTTCGACCGATGATGATCAGCCTGACTATTCCGAGCTATTTGTTACCGATGGTAACGAAATTCCGGCCCGGATATTGCGCAGGGGCCGGCTGTGGCACTCTCACACGGGTTGGTTCGCTGATCGCCCAGGCGGCAGGGTGCTAAATCAAGTGAATGTCGATGCGCGCACCGGCACGGATGGAAACTCCATTCGCGGTTTGCGCGACGACCAAACTCGGGTCGTGGTGCAACACAACCAGATTTTCCGACCGTCGGGACCTTTGCCGTTTGACGAGAAAGAGATCGAGGACTGCCTGCTGCGCGAAGTGCCGTTGATGCACATTGCGAACAAATCGATTTTGAAAGAAATATTGACGCCCGCGATGCAGGATCGGATCAAGGTAAACACCTGATGGCCAGCACTTCTCCGCAAGAGCGACAATCTCATCGGCTGCGCGCCCCAGTGGGTTCGGCGTGGCCTCCCGTTGTTTCGGAGTTTGACGACGAGCTTCAGCAGCTGGACGTCGCACAACCTGACGCTCCATCTAGTTCCGCGTTGAAACCTTTCAGGTTTGCCGACCGAATTGTCGTTGGATCATTGCCGCTTGACGTCGCTATGATTGAATCGTCTGAGGCTGGTTACGACGTCAACTTCCCTGACGGCGAGCCAGCTCTGCCCGGCTCGGTGCCCGGGTTGAAAGAGCAGCCAAGCGTCGCGGCGTTGTCCGATCAGATCCTTTACGGCTCCATGCCCTATGCCGGCATCGTTCGATCAGCTGCCGACAAGGGCTACGATTTTCGTCTGGTCGTTCCGATCGAATTGTCAGCACAACCCGTTTTGTACCAGCCGCTAGTTTTGCCAGACCCAAACTGCTGGTGGACAGCGCAGCCTGCATCTCGGCGGCAGAGTTTCTCGCTGTTCGATGATCCTTTCAAGAGCCGCGCAAGTATAGGTCATCCGGCTACGCCGGGAAGATACTATGGTCTTGCCCCCATTCCACAGGGACCATATGAGCTTGTCGCTGATCCGCTGTCATCACTCTGGGGGAGTCGTGAACAACCGTCATTGGGCCAGGTAAAGCCGGCTCATGGGAACAGCGGCACGAATGTCTGGCTTTCATTCGCTAATGCGTTCAGCAACTATGCGGACGCTTTTCCGCCGACGTTTGATCTTGACCTGACAACGCGGATTGCGCACCGCCTTGCTCGCATTCCGGAAATGCCGTGCGCAGCAGATTCGATTATGCCGTCCGAGGAAGTTGTAGCTGCCGCGCGCACGGTGGCGGAGTATTTGCCTCCAAATGCGGGCCTGCCGCAGATTGAGGTCGACGATTCCAGCGGGGCAATTTCATTCGTTTGGCGGGATTCGGCGAGCGCATTCTCTCTCGAAATTCCCAGTGCCCGCTACGTCATCGGCGTCGGTTTTGGTGACGGCTTCGCGGGTTTTCGTCCATGGCGGCACCAGGTGTCGGAGGAGCGAAAGATTGTCGCCGAAATTGAGTCATCGAAAACAATTAGAAGGTTGCTGCTGGGTAATCGATGAATTGTCTCGTTGCCCCGCATTGGTCTCGCCCCTGCTTTCGCGAGGCCTCACATAGTGACCCGGTCTCGCCGGGGAAAATTCTTGATGACGAAACGTTGTGCCGTGCCGGCTATACCCAGCACAACAAGGACGGAAATCCGAAGATTGGCTTGATACGATCCAGCGATCTTGCAAAAGGCGAGCTGTCCATTTGGCGGGAAGGCGAGGGAACCGCTAAGTTGGAAGAAATCGTAGACGTGCTGGGTAGCCACAACCCGCCGGGAGAGGAGCTGCTTTGGGTGTTCGGCGTACCGGCAGGAGAGCTTCGAAATCTAGTTCCCGGGGGGCCGATTTGCGCAATCGACGATACGGACTGCGGACAAGGGGAGCGGCACAAGGCGCACGGAACGCTGGCCGCCTGCGATCACTTGGGCTTCAGGACGCTTGAAAAGCCGGACGAGAGTCCCGCGTTCATGTCTGTGCGGAGGGCGCTACACGAGATATTCAGGCGGAATATCCTGTGGACCAAGTTGAAGTGAAACCTTATCTAATAGCCGTCCGATCCTCCAAACGCGATCAGCCCGATCGCCCCGCCTGCAGCGCACAGCGCGGCCTGGCCCGTCGAAGGTCGCAAGCAAACCGTCACCGATGCTTTTCACCAGATTGCCGCGATGCCTGCCGACCAGTTGCTGCGCCAGTTGATCGTGATCGTCGAGCTTCCGGCGCCAGCGCTGGTCACCCATGGCGGCGGCGCTGCGGGTGGAGTCGACGATGTCGGTAAACAAAACGGTTGCGAGAACGCGGTCGAGCTCGGCTGACGCGCCGTCGCGATGTCCGGTGACGAACTCCTCGATGTCGCCGTGCTTGGCTTCGATATCGCCAAGCCAGACATAGTGATCGCCGGTCGGATATTCGATCAATGTCGCTTTCGGGATCGCGGCGGCGAGCTTGCGGCCCATCTCAACCGGCACCTGAATATCGGTCTTGCTGTGCAGGACCAGGGTCGGGACCTGCAATGTCGGCAGGACCGCGGTCACGTCAATCTTGCGATTGAGCTGCATGATCGTCCGGAATGCGCCGGGGCTGCTCGACAATCGCTCGAACTTGGCAAACAGCTCGATCGCGCCCGGCTTTGCCGCTTCGCTCGGCGCAACGGTCTTGATCGCTTCGCCGTTGCCAAAACTCGTCATGATCTGATCGACGCGTGATTGCCAGACGTCATCAGGCGAGCGATCCGCGGCGCGAGCAAAGCAGCCGATCAGAACGAGATGCGATACCCGCTCGGGATAGGTCGCAGCGAACAGGGCGCTCATGCAGCCGCCTTCAGAAAATCCGATCACCACCGCGCGTTTGGAACCGATCGCGTCCATGACCGCGCGTACGTCGTCCATCCGCTCCTCTAGCGTCGGCGCGCCCGAAATCCTGTCCGACAGTCCCTGGCCCCGTTTATCGAAGGTCACAACCCGCGCGTAAGCTGCGAGGCGCCGCATAAAAGCGGTGAAGCCGGTCATTTCGTGCTGGAATTCGATGTGCGAAAACACGCCGGGGACCAGGATCATGTCGATCGGCCCATCGCCCATCACCTGATAGGCGATGCTGACGTCGCCGCTCTGAGCGTAGCGCGTCTCCGGCAGCTTGAATTCGACCATCGAGCCCCCCTCGACCCCGCTGCATTGTGGCCCACTTGGGCCGCGAGGATCAACCGCGCTCTTGTGTATCCAACGCCGCTTTGGGCGGTGTCTCCCAGTGCACCTGATCGGCAGAATGCTTGGTGCGCTGTCACCGTGATTGCGGACGCTTCTGAACATGCCTCGTCAGCGACGCGGGTTGAGCGGCCGGCACTCCCGTTCACAACACTGTTATTGCGACCTATCGTGCGCCTCGCCTCCCTCAACTGGGCCTCTCGCGCTTGTTGCTGTACGCTCGGCGGAGCAACTGCACGGTCGCCCGGAGGAATTTGCATGACCACCATCGTCCTCAACCGCCGCAACCTCCTCGCCGCTGGCGGGTCCGTCCTGACAACCGGGCTTTCCGGGCTGCTGTTGCCCGCCCGCGCGGAAGGCCTCGCACCGACCGATTCGATGTCGGGCGGGGCCAACAACTACCGCAAGGGCGCGGCGATCGTGGATCGGATCGGCAAGGGTGGCTTCTGGATGAGCGGCACCGTACGTCGCGCAGGCGACGGGGCTCCGCTTGCCGGGCAGCGCGTCCAGATCTGGGCGCACACGACCGAAGGGCAGGAGCACGAGCCGCAAAGTCATGGCGCCACGCTCACCGACAAGAACGGGGCGTTCCGTCTCGAGATGCCGCAGATCATTCCCATCTTCGGCCAACCGCATGGTCACCTCGCCTATGACAGCGGTGAATTCAAGACCGTGTTTCTGCGTCCCGTGATGAAGAGCGCAAGGGAGACCAGCCTGGAGGCGCACTTCGTCCTTCAGCCGGCCTGACCGAGTTGCCAACGAAGGGATGGAGATTGGCCAGGGTGACCCTGATCTGGGTCGCCCTTGCAACCGCCGTTGGCGTGCCGATCGCCGCGGCGGCGGCGAGCCCGCTGCTCGAATGGCGCGGTCCGGTCTACATACTGGCCGGATTCGCCGGGATCATCGCGCTGGGGCTCATGCTGGTTCAGCCTCTGCTGATTGCGGGATATTTGCCGGGACTGTCGGCTTATCGTGGCCGGCGTGCCCATCGCTGGATCGGAGGCACGCTGGTGGTGGCGATGGTGATCCACGTCGGGGGCCTCTGGATCACCAGTCCGCCGGACATGATCGACGCCCTCACCTTCACATCGCCGACGCCGTTCTCTCCCTTTGGTGTGATCGCGATGTGGGCCATCTTCGCCGTCGCGCTGTTGGCTGCACTGCGCCGGCGATTGGGACTGCGACCGCGAACGTGGCGCATCGCCCATACGCTGCTTGCGATTGTCATCGTCGCAGCGAGTGTGGCCCATGCCGTCCTGATCGAGGGGACGATGGAGACGGTGTCGAAGGTCGCACTTTGCGCGCTGGTCCTCGCGGCAGCCATCAAAGTCATGGCTGACCTTCGCGTATGGCGAAAGCGCGGTACGTTGCGTGGAGAGAGCATTGCGCGACAATGAACCAAGCGGAATTGACAGCGATAAGGATCTTCGTAGCCTGTTCCGGGTTGGGTCGGCGCGCATCTGCCGGACCTTTTCAGACCTGTCGGCCCGTGAAGGCAGAATGTCCGGTAGCTTGCAGGTGTGACCGGAAATACACACAGGCGGTGGATATGACCCGGGGCGACACGGCTCCGTATTGCCTGCCACCAAACCTGCTAGTCTGGCTGGACTTCCGCAGCAGCAATTGCTGCTGCGAATAGCTGGATATCACTGCGCGTTCAGGAAGAGACGGCAACGACGCCCAGCCAGGAAACTGGAGGGGAAACTATGGGCGCCGTCGTGTCGCGCGACGGACATCGAGGGTCGGGGGCTGTCGGGTGACTGCGCGTTGGTGTTGGCTGAGGCTCGTAGCAATGCGCCGGTCGGTGGTTGCCGGCGGCGCCTTGTTCGCAGCCGGCATCGTCGCCTTCACCCCCACAACGGCCCTGGCGGCGGATTCAACGGCAACCGCGGTGATTTCCTCGGCCAATCCGAGCGTCTTCGGCCAAAGCGTGACCTTCACCGCAACCGTCGCGGACACAACGAACGGCGCGGGAAATCCGACCGGCGCCGTGGACTTTTCGATCGATGGCGGCGCGCCCACGACGGTGCCGCTGCAAAACAACGGAGGACCCGTCCTCACCGCCAAACTCACCATCTCGTCGCTTGGCGTTGGCAACCATACCGTCGCGGCGGCTTATACCAGCAACGACCCTACCTTCCTGGACAGCCTGGGTTCGCTGGGCGGCGGCCAAAACGTCAATCAGGCGAACACAACAACAAATGTGGCGTCGTCGGCCAATCCGAGCTTCGCCAACCAGGCCGTGACTTTCACCGCGACCGTGCCCGCGAGCTCGCCCGGTGCTGGAAATCCGAGCGCCTCCGTGAACTTTTCGATCGATGGCGGCGCACCCACCACGGTGCTGCTGCAAAACAACGGAGGACCCGTCCTCACAGCCAAGCTCACCACCTCATCGCTCGGCATTGGCACCCATTCCATTGCGGCGACATATAGCGGCGATGCGAATTTCCTCGGCAGTTCGGGATCGCTGTCCGGCGGCCAGGTGGTCAATGTCAGCCAGCCGGCCGTGACATCAATCTCCCCCAACAACGGACCCGCCGCGGGCGGTACCAGCGTGACCATCACCGGCACCAACCTCACGGGCGCAACGACAGTGAAGTTCGGCGCCACCAGCGCGACAAGCTTCACCGTCAATTCCGCGACTTCGATCACCGCGACCTCGCCCGCCGGGACCGGGACTGCCGACGTCACGGTGACAACGTCTGGGGGCACCAGTCCTGCCAGCGCGGCCGACCAGTTCAGCTATGTGTTGCCGGTGCCGACCATCACGTCGGTATCGCCGAACACCGGCCCGACCACCGGCGGCACCGCCGTCACCATTTCCGGCAGCAACTTCACCGGCGCGACGTCGGTCAAGTTCGGCAACAACAATGCGATCTCGTTCACGGTGACCAGCACCACGCAAATCGCAGCGATCGCGCCACCGGGATCGCTCGGCACCATCGACGTCACGGTCAAGACACCCAGCGGCACCAGCGCGATCAGTCCCGCCGACCAGTACAGCTACGCGGTGCCCGCCGACAGCGTGAACCTGCGCAAGTTGCAGGCCATTGTGACGCCGATGGCGGCGCAAGCCTGGGGGCAGACCACCGCAGGAGCGATGCAAAGCGCGGTTTCCGAAGGGTTTGCCGGCAGCGGCCAGTTGGTCAGCCCCAGCGGCAACGGCGTGCGCGTCAACTTCTCGGCCGGTCCCGACAATCAGCAACAGACGACCGATGGAATTTCGCGCGCACGCAATCGCCTCCGTGGCTCGGACCCCTTCGCTAGCGCCAATGGCGCGTTCGATACCAATGTGCGCGGGATGGCCGGCCTCGGCGGATCGCGAGCCGATGGCGGCGCCGCCACTTCGCGCACCGACGATGCGTTCGCCGCACTCGGTTATGCCGGCCCGGTGAAGGCGGCGCCGTTGCGCGCGACCGCGCCCGGGGAATGGCTCGGCTGGGCCGAGATTTCCGGCGCCACGCTCAATCGCTGGACTGCGCCGACGACGCCTGGTGCGGTCGCCGCCGCACCGTCGGTCTATGGCAACCAGATCAATTTCACCGTCGGCCTCACCCGCGTGCTGACGCCGAACTTCCTGGTTGGCGTGCTCGGCGGCTGGGAGACCTTCGACTACCGCTCCGACGCCATCCAGGGCCGCCTGACCGGCACGGGCTGGACCGCCGGCGCCTATGCCGGATGGAAACTCTCATCCACCATTCGCTTCGATGCCGGCCTCGCCTATTCCGGCATCGGCTTCGACGGCACCGCGGGCACGGCCTCCGGCGCGTTCGCCGGCAACCGCCTGCTGGTCACGGGGGGATTGACCGGCAACTACAGGGGTTACGGCTTTCTGATCGAGCCTTCCGCGACCGTCTACGCGCTGTGGGAGCACGAGAACGCCTACACCGATACGCTCGGCACGGCGCAGGCCGGCCGCGACTTCTCCACCGGCCGCACCAGCGCTGGCGTCAAGCTCGCCTATCCCTTTGCATGGACGTCAACGGTGATGCTTTCGCCCTACGCCGGAATCTACGGCGACTATTACTTCAACACCGACAATATCGTCGTCGCCGGCGCGGGCGCCTTGCCGGTTACGCCAGTATTCGCGGGCTTGTCAGCCCGCACCAGCGTCGGCATGTCGGCGGAGTTCGCAAGCGGCGGACAGCTCACAGTCGGTGGCGAGCGCAGCGGGCTTGGCGGCAATTTCAGCCTGTGGACCTATCGCGCACGCGCCTCGATCCCGTTCGGCGCGCAGTAAGCAAAGGCTTTCTGTTTTCCGTGGCGGCGTCCAATTTACAAACGTGCACGCATTCGCATGAAAACGATCGTCGCCGATCTGCTCGAACTTGCCGGTGATGTACCGCGCTAACCCGGGTTCGCGGATTCGTCTTTGAAAATGCGGATTTTGAGATTTTTTTGACGGCTAAGTAATTGATTTGCAACGAGCGGGGTCTTCGATTTCGGTCAAAAACGGCTGTAGTGAAGACCTAC
>Ga0307516_10008224_pt1 | contig 11849 bp, 10 predicted proteins | sample 19_EM_MG_FD_203310 | JGI IMG/M metagenome (GOLD analysis project Ga0307516, IMG submission 203310) | Populus trichocarpa ectomycorrhiza microbial communities from riparian zone in the Pacific Northwest, United States - 19_EM | ecosystem: Host-associated > Plants > Roots > Unclassified | place...
TTCAACTCGTTCTCTCCCTTACTCTTTTGTCGCCAGCTCTGCGCTACGAAGCTTCCTGGTCGTATCTACGCTACGACTGCTCGGTGGCGGTAGGTTCTTCCAGCTTTTGGCTTCTCTGGAAACATCAGGTTTGCACCGGAATCACACTGCATCCCCACCTCAGGTGCAATAAATGCGTCTGCCCATTCGGCGTTTCTCCGCTCTCCTTCACACTCACCAGCTCCCCAGTCTCGCTTTGTCGCTGACACATGCTGCTCTAGCAGTACGCGGCAACCATCACCCAAGTGCTGACGCCCGATCACGCACCGACAGTGTTGTGACAGTCAGTACGTACCCGGTTGTGGTTTCTTCTCTCCCTCCCTTCCCCCCGACTACTTTGGCGCCCCGCTTTCTTGAAGGTACACCAGATTGCCTTGCCTTCCAGTCTCTGCCCTCCTCTACCCAAGCTAGTCGTCGGTGGCTGATCATACATTGTAACGTAGCTCCTGCCTATCATGGAGACTCCCACACGGCCTGCGATAACGACCTGTTTTCACCTGACGCCACCCGATCGCCCGCAGAAAATGTCCGTGTTCCTCCGAGAAGCAGTCGGCGGCGCAATCAAACGAAAGACATCTTTCGAAATATCGCCACGATTAGCCAAACGCGCGTTTGTTGATCCAGCCCCCGGTGCCGAGGAGTCGGTGCTGCGCTACCAGATGCGTCATGACGTGGACAAGTTGCATGTCCACATCCCGAATCTTTATGGCGAGATGGCCTCAGCACTGAAGCGCAGCAGAGAAATAGCCCGCCTTCATTCCTTCAATCTTTATCGGCTATACGCGGCAAATACACTGTCAGACTTCATTCGGAAGGCTATCGCCTTGAAGGGAGCGAAGAAGTCAAGCATGAAAGGTAAAGCAATAGCAGAGGTGGGACAAGCGGCAGCAACATATGGGTCATCCGATCGTCTTCGAAGGGCTGCCGACACAATCACTGCGAAAGATCTACAAGGGTGGGGATTAGATGGCGGGAAGTATAGGAAGCTTCTGAGCAACAGCGAGAAGGTACGTGTGTGTAATCTGATAGCTCACCTAACTTCAAACTAACACATGTGTAGATTATGTCCCAGAGAAATTGTACCGCTCACGAGTCCCACGTCCAGTTTGCACTTTTACTATGGAATGATTTCAAGGATGACGAAATCTTTCTTCTATGGGCGCCGCTATTCCCTTTTGTTTACGGACACAGTGTCGAGGAAATCGTGGTGTCGTACTGCGATGATGAAGCCTTGAGTGGCGTAGCCGACCGGCTACTGATTTGACACACCGTTTCGTCCTAATTACTATGTTGTACGGTTATAGATTATCGCATGCCTTCGTTAGGAGGGCTATTTTAGTTAGGAAGTGGTCGTTGCGATTGTTGTTTAATTATAAATATGATCATGATAATGAACTCATTACTCGTATGCGACCTGGTTAGATCATGACAAGATTATGTAATAGGTGTCAGGGTATTTGGGGCCCACCCCCCATAGATAGCCGCCAGTCGTCGCTTGGCAGTCAGGGGTGAGAAAGGTATGATAGCAAACTTCATCAACATCGCCACCGTTTCCCTCTCACATTGTTCGCCGTCCACTGTCCACCCGCCATCACGCGTCATCTGGTTGTTATATTACGCGAAAAACTCGTTCATATTTCGAAGCCATAAAGGCAAAAGGACGACGCGAGAATCCACAGCGGTATTAATGTTTGGGAGGCTGCTGAGGGGGGTGCGCCCGACTTTTTGCAGCCCATACAAGTAGATCATTATCACTCACTCGTTTACCTGCATCTGTGCTAGTGCACTTCGAATGAGGCTTAGTGCTGACTCGCGCCTATTAATTCGTAATGGAGGTGCGCCCGACTTTATGCTCCGTCCTAGTACACTCCTTTCCAGTTCACCGTCCATCCCGACCTCGAACAGTCCGCAAGTGGCGCGCGGCAACTCCCCCTGCCCTCGCCTGGCCTCTGCCCGATTGAACATTAAGAGATACAGGTAAAGACTGACCAAATGAAAAAGAGAGAGTGAGACAAAGAACCTCTGTTACTCCTCCCCCTGCCGGCCATGAACCTCGCTCCCTTCCCGCCTGTCATTCTCTACCGGCTCCACGATCTCGTTCTTTTTCCCCCTTCGTCCCACCTCGGTTACCCGCAAGAAGTCCAAAATTGCTCGAGTGCATCGCTCATCCGTGAACAAGTCTCGGATTTTGAAGCGATTCTTCCCCCAGCCAGCACCCCTTCGAACCTCTGCCCACAGAGTCTTCTGCTGCAGCTTCCACCTGGGGCAATTCTTAAAGAGGTGCTCCCGGGTTTGGACTTTGCAGGGGCACCACCTGCACTTCGCGTCGGCCTGATTCTTCGGCCACTTAAGGTCAGGCAGTGCCCCGTCTTCAGCTGGTAGAACCGGCCGGTTTGCCAACCTCTTCGTGCTTCCTGCAATTGCTCTGCCCGGCCGCTGGTCGGCCGGCAGACTGTACTTCCGAGCGGTGATCCGTCCTTCTGCCCACTCCCTAGCTTCGGCCCACTTCGTCTCCGAGATTTCTCGCCTGATGTTCGCCCGCGATGTGGGTGGGGGCATCGGCCTCCGTCCATACCGGTCTGCGTGGCTCAACCACTCGACCCCGTGGGCGTCTGGTTCTTCCCCTGCTAGCTTCGCCCATTCATCGGCCTTTTCGTTTCCAGCGACCACCGCGTGTGCCGGGCACCATCGGATCTCTGTTGAAACCAACGCTGTTACACCTATTTTCCTATGTTGAGATTGGATATGTGGTGGTGGCGTTCGGAGGAACCAACGCCGTTGCCCCTGTGTGGTAGCGGCGTTCGGATATGCTTTCTATCTCCTTTGTACAATGCGTTATTTATCGCTTTAAATTTCCTTTGTACAATGCGTTATTTATCGCTTTCTATCTCCTTTGTACAATGCGTTATTTATCGCTTTCTATCTCCTTTGTACAATGCGTTATTATCTCTAGGGTCGGCTCGGAAGACATCCACCCCGCCCCGGCGAGGATCAACTCTGACGACATCCACGCTGCGAGGATCAACTCTGCCGACGTCCACCCCGCGAGGATCAACTCCGCCGACGATCCACTCAGCGCGGATCAACTCTGCCGACGATCCACTCTCCGGCAGCGAGTATATATAGCCTGCCATTTCTCCACATTCATTTTCTTTCTGTAGTTCGAAATACACTGTTACATCGGTACCATTATTTCCTCTCTCTCTCTCTCCGTGTCAAACCCTCCGCATCGAGCCTTCCAGTTTCCAAACGACCCCCACTTCCGCAGTTGCCTAGTTATTAATCTCGATTTCGACTTGTGGCCTGATGTCACTGCGTGTCTTCGGTACGCCGACTTGGTGCGGAACCGGAATATCGGCATCACTCGGAATGCGGGAGGATGGAAAGTGTCGCGAAATCATGTATGTAGTTCCGTGTACCGGAACACATGAGATCACTCGTTCTTCTAGACACTTCTACTGTTATGAGATGTGGCTCGGACGGGGGCCGGGCACATTCTCGGAGATGAGACTGATAGCGTCGGCGCATTGTCCGGTGGACTAGCCACCGAGACCGATAGCGCCGGCATACCGGCCTCCGGTGGAATAGCCACGGAGACCGATATAATGGGGCGTCCCGCGCCGGGACGTTCGCTCTACACCGAATATACTGTATACCTATCTACACAAATTGACAGGTTATGAGCCCGGGTTGATCGCTTTATCAACCACAACATCTATATCTGAAACCATTCCCCCCTTATTTTAAGCCGCATTACCAAAAAACCTCACCTTAACCTCATCAACTACATCGATTGGAAGATGAACGTCAAGAGCATCCTCAAGTCAATGAAGGCGTGGGAAATCGTGACCGGCGAAGAAAAGGAGCCGACCGAGACTCCTCCTACCCACTCCACTAGGGCCAGAAGCGGTGAGGTCGATAACGCCAACCTTCAACGCGCTATCGAAAATTTCAAGGAGAGAAGAAATGACGCCGAAACCCTCCTTCACTTCTCCGTCAACAACACGATCCAAAAACAGCTCCGCCGCATGGAAGATCCGGCCAAGATGTGGATCACGCTAGGGAACCAATTCAACAGAACCTATTCCGAAACCCAACGCTCAATCCACGCGAGCAACCTCTTCACCGTCAAACCTCGGCCAGGTGAACGTATCAGTACATACTGCGAGCGCCTGCTTCAGTATCGAGACCCCGTCGATGGAACCGACGAAGAGATATCGGATTCTGTTCTACTTCAGCACCTTTTCAACAATGCGGGTCCCATGTTCACCCATACAACCCATGAACTACGGAAGAGGAAGAAAACCATCTCCGTACAAGATGCGATTGACGAACTCTGCGAATTCGAACGAAATCACCTGGCGAACAATCAAATTGGCGATCCCGGAAACAACACAGCCGGAACCCTTCTCTACTCCCACGGTGGTGGAAAGAAACTCTTCTGCAAATACTGCAAGAAGAAGGGTCACCATATCTCCGACCGTCGCAAGAAAAAAGCGCAAGAATCCCAGAAGAAGTCCTCCGGCAACCCCTCCCATGCGAGGAAGGATACTGGACAAACAGCTGGCAAGAAACGCCCCCGGGACAACATCGAGTGCTGGCATTGCTGTGAAACAGGCCACATGGAGAAGGACTGCACTCTCAAGAAAAGATCGGATGAGCTCAAAGCCGCCCGGAATCAGAAGCGTTTTGGCAAAAAAGAAAGTGCCATGGTGGCAAATGGTGATAATACCGAACAATCCCTCGTTCTCCGGTCGGATCTAGATTGACTAACCGACACTGTCACGGGCCGAGCCCTACTCACATCAGGCCGAGCCGTACTCACACCCGACCGAACCCTACTCACACCCGACCGAACCCTACTCACGCCCGACCGAACTCTACGCACATCTGGCCACGAGGCAATACCTGACGACGAGTTCCTCTGTGACGGTGAAACACTCTCAAAAATGGTTGCCGCCTTGGCGCTCGGTGAACGGGAAAACGACTACGGGACGTGTGAGTACGGGGTGTGTGAGTACGGGACGCATGAGTACGGCGCGGCGTGTGAGTACACAACGCGTGAGTACGGCGCGGCGTGTGAGTACGCAACCCGTGAGTACGGCGCAGCGTGTGAGTATGGCGCAGCGTGTGAGTACGCTGGGATGTGTGAATACGACGCCGGACCGACAACTCACAAGCATGAGTACGATGGGAATGCCTTCAAGACCTGCCACTTTGCTCTGGCCACCGAGAAAGCTTCTTCAACATGGATAATCGACTCCAGAGCCTCCCATCATATGTACAACGGCCCAAGAAACCAGTTCCGGAACTACTCCCGTCTACCGCATCCTATCGACATAAGGTTGGGAGACAACACCATGATCCAGGCCGCCCATAAAGGCCTCATTCGAGTACAAAACCACTGGCTCAAGGCGCTACACCTTCCGAAGTTCCGGTACTCTCTCCTTTTGGTAGGAGACCTGGACACCCACGGATACCGCGCCTCCTTCGAAACCGGCAAGTGCACCATCAGTGACCCCACCATCGAGAGAATCATGATGACGGGCCACAAGAACGGAATGCTCTACGAGCTAGATGCTGGATCCACCGTCCTCGATCCGACACATGCGGCACTCATCACCTCGAACGGGAAGGAAAGGCTCTCAATCGCCGAATCAAGGATGTGGCACAGACGCCTAGGCCATCCCGGAGAAGCAGCAATAAAGACAATTGTCAAAGGTTATGTCGACGACGGCCGCATCTGCGAGGTATGTATCCAGGCAAAGCTCAAACGAAAGATAATCCGCGTTCCAATCCAGCGCACCACTACACCATTCGAGTTGGTTCATTCAGATCTGTGTGGACCATTCGCCGTACGCTCATCAGGCGGTGCCCAGTACTTCATTGTCTACATCGATGACTACTCTCGTCATGCGGAGATCACCGTCCTACCCGACAAACGCGCGGAGACCTGCACAGCAGCCTTCCAATGGTTTCAAGCTAAGATGGATGGCTGGGGATACGATATCCGGAGGTTTCGCTCTGACAACGGAAGTGGGGAATACAACAACAAAACGTTCCGAAGCATCCTCGCCATTTGAGGAATTGCATTCGAGCCATGCCCGCCACATACGCAACACAAGAACGGCATCGCGGAAAGGATGATCGGAGTTCTGACCCAGAAGGCCAGGGCTATGATGCTCGATTCGCAAGCCCCGATGCACTTCTGGGCCGAGGCTATCAACACCGCGTGCTATCTGCATCGAAGAACCCCGAATCAATCCTTGGATGGGAAAACGCCATACGAGGTGCTCAAACGTCATCGCCGGCTATACCGAAGCGGCTACAATGACAGTACAGCGCTCGGCAACTCACAGCGTGTGAGTACGGCAATCGGCAACTCACAGCGTGTGAGTACAGCAACCGGCGACTCACAGCGTGTGAGTACGGCAACCGGCGACTCACAGCGTGTGAGTACGGTAATCGGCAACTCACATGTGGATTCGGCCCTCGACGGCAACTCACAAGATGTGAGTACGAGGCCGGAACAAAACGATACGACATCGGCCGAGGATAAACCTACTCTGGACCACCTTCGACGCTTCGGATGTGTGGTATGGAAGCACATCCCGAAACCTCAAAGGGTGGACGCAAAGATGGGTGCCCGAGCAAAGGCTTGCATGATGCTCGGATACGTTCACAATACCACCAAGATTTGGCGGATATGGGATCCCGACTTCGGCAAAGCTGTCAACTGCTCGGACCTCTACTTCGATGAGAGCCAGACTGCCCATACGTCCTGCATGGCAGATAACGAGAGAAGCGGTGACCCACTCGGACTGCCGGAAGAGGAACCAGTGGTCACCGAGGTGATGGAAGACTCACCTGAAGCTGAAAACCCGGACACGGCTCCTGAGCAGGAGAGCAATCCGGCCGCAGTGCTAGACACACCTGCGGTAACCCCACCGATGAGGCTGGGGACATTGGAAGAGGCACCTGCACCAGATCCACAAAGCGAGCCCGACGGGGTCATCGCTGCTATTCCCTCTCAGCCCCGCATGCTGACGAGAAGCCAGTCAAGACGGGCAGCCAGGGCCGGTACAACCCTGGCTGCTGAGGTCACAACTGATGACGACCCACGATCGTACAGAGAAGCCATGAGTGGCCCTCTTCAGCGCCAGTGGAAGGTTGCTATGCAACAGGAGTACGCGTCTCTGTTAGTGAACCACACCTTCACTCCGGTAGAGTATGCCCGCGGCAAGCCCATCGGCTGCAAATGGGTATACAAGACGAAGACGAATCCTGACAGCACCCTGAGATACAAAGCCAGGCTTGTTATCAAAGGCTATGAACAGATGCAGGGCATCGACTTTGATGAGACATACGCTCCGGTTAGTAAGATGACTACCCTTCGCTATCTAATGAGTCGTACCGCCCAGGAAGACTGGGAGATGGACCAGGTCGACGTCGTTACCGCGTTTCTAAACCCAGCAATCGACAAGGAAGTCTACATGCAGCTTCCTGAAGGTATCGAGTGGCTCATCGCTGAGCCGCTCCCCTCCCCATCATCCTCCTCGTCACCGGCCGACTCTACTCACAAATCTACTCACAATCCATGCGCCGAGGCACATTCAGTGAGTAGGGCCGAGGAGAGGTTCGTCGAGTCGACCCGGTCGCCGGACCGCAACTCACAGCGTGTGAGTACGACTCCCGGAAACTTACAGCATGTGAGTACGACGCCCAGCAACTCACAGCGTATGAGTACGACGCCCGGCAACTCACAGCGTGTGAGTACGACGACCGCATCGGATCCTATGGCAATCTACATGAACGGCTCCCTGAGACTCAACAAGGCGCTCTACGGCCTCAAGCAAGCACCTCTCCTATGGCACGCTACTATAAACGAGTTCCTCCTGTCGATTGGCTGTATACGTGCACACGCAGACGAGAATCTGTACCTCCGCTCCGGCGTCTTTCTCCTTCTCTACGTCGACGACACCACGATCCTGTACCCGCGATCAGCCTCCAAGGCCGCCGAGGACCTCAAGACGGCACTGAAGAAGGAATACAAGATGACGGACCTTGGGAAAGCGAAGCAGTTCCTAGGCTTGGAAATAGCGCGTCAGGACTCCGGTGCCATCACCCTTGGACAGGCCAAATACATCCAAACCATCGTCAAACGCTTCGGGATGGAAGACGCAAACCCCGCTCCCACTCCTCTTCACGACAAGACGACTCTCGAAGCCGAACCACAAGGAGAAACGGAAGTAGATGCTGGACACTACCAGAGCATCATCGGCAGCTTGTCGTACGCAGCCACAGCTACCCGTCCCGATATAGCCTTTGCCATATCGGCACTCAGCCGCTACAGCAGCAGACCCTTCACATCGCACCTAACAGCCGCCAAACGGGTCCTCCGGTACCTCAAAGGAACCGCCGACCTCAAACTCGTGTTCCCTCGCATACCCATCACTCAGTCACCTATACTCGGATTCACGGACTCCGACTTTGCAGGGGATATCAACGGAAGAAAGTCGCAGGGGGGCTACGTCTTCCAAGTCTGCAACGGACCGGTCTCGTGGAAGTCCTACAAGCAGTCGATGGTAGCACTCTCCACCACGGAAGCCGAATACGTCGCTTGCTCGGAAGCCGCTCGAGAAGCCCAGTGGCTTGCCAAGCTTCACGCGGACGTTGTCGGGAGACTCGGATGTCCTCTCCCCGTCTGCACCGATTCCAATGGCGCATTGAAGAACATCCAGGCAGCTGGATACGGGAAAAGCAGGAACAAGCACATCAACGTGAAGTTCCACCATTGCCGAGACCTTCACACTACTCGAGAGTTGGAATTCTCCTACGTTTCCACCAACGACAATTTGGCAGACATCATGACGAAGGCGCTGGGACCCGAGAAACATCGGTGCTTTACGGAAGGTATTGGGCTACGGCGTTAGCAAGGTTGTTGTTCTGGATCTTTGTCTTCTTACTCGCGTCGAGCTGGTACTCTTTTGTCCTCTAGCAGCCGGTCTTTTTTTCCCACGAGGTTTTTTCCACTGCAGAGGTTTTAATGAGGCTAGCGGGGATCTGTTTTCTTTACGAGGTTGACTTTACTGTCTTGCTGCTCTTTGTTGCTTACTTGCTGCTCTGTCTTCGACGGTACGCAGCAAGAGGGGAAGTGTTATGAGATGTGGCTCGGACGGGGGCCGGGCACATTCTCGGAGATGAGACTGATAGCGTCGGCGCATTGTCCGGTGGACTAGCCACCGAGACCGATAGCGCCGGCATACCGGCCTCCGGTGGAATAGCCACGGAGACCGATATAATGGGGCGTCCCGCGCCGGGACGTTCGCTCTACACCGAATATACTGTATACCTATCTACACAAATTGACATCTACGTGGCGACCGCCACCTGCGTGGCGTGATCCGCTATCCGCGGCATCTCCACTTTCACCCCACACATATATCTCCCTCTTACGACTGCGTCCGACGACAACACTATTCACTACTTCTACCATTCTATATACAGTTTTCTTCACAGAAAGTGCGCGTCGATGGGAAGTGCGGGTCGAAGTTGCACTTGGCGCTAGCGACGGATATCCTTATAAGGAGCCGTTGCCCCCTTCCTTTCTCTTCTTCTTTCTTTCCTTTCTTTCCTCACGCAACAGCTTGTCAACCTTGCCCGCGCCCTACAATATCAGTTCTCTCTCACCCCTCGCTCCCCACTCTCGTCCTCTGTCCTTGTCGGCCGTCCGCCCGCCGTGTCCGTGTCCTTGTCCCTGCCGGCCGTCCGCCCGCCGTGTCCTTGTCCTTGTCGGCTGACCGCTTGCCGTGTCCTTGTCCTTGTCGGCTGTCCGCCCGCCGTGTCCGTGTCCTTGTCCTTCGACCCTCTCCCCTGACCGCTCGTGTACCCGTTCCATCTCACTACCAGGAGCCCAGCCAGGTTCCGTCCCGTTACACCTGACTTCCCGAAGGACCTTGATCCACTTTCTGGCCTGGATGGCGTACTTCTGCCCCGGACCAGGCTCTTGCGAGGCCATGCGCCAGATCGCTGCTTGGGCATCGGTGAAGATTGTCACTTTGGCTGGGGGGCTCCTTCTTCTCGCCGCTATCTCCAAGGCTCTGGCTAGCGCCGCACTCTCCGCATAGAAAGCCTGCTGGTTGTATCCCATATGAGTCTTGACGCCAACCCATCGCTGTCCCTTTCTCCACACCGTGCTGCCCCGTTCTGCATTCGCGACCCGTCCGTGAAGAGGGTGAGACGAGGTCGCCTTTCCCCCGCTGCCGCCAACGCCTCCGCTTGCTCCTTCACCGTGATGGTTGCCTCCAATGCCTCGGGGGCCTCCCTCAGGATCGTTTCCTCTGCCCGTCCAGAGTAGCCCAGGGCCGTTACCAGCTGTTTGCTAATGCCATTCGCCGCCCGAAGGATCTCTCTCGCTTGCATGACCTGAGGCAGACTGAGTAGCCGAAGCCCGTATCGCCGCTGTCTGTTGTCTAGTTGGGCGCTTGCCGGCCGGAGACCTGCTTCTGCAGTGAGAGCTCCATATTGGTCGTCCTAAAGAAGCACGTAATTGCTCGAGCCTGACTATTAATTATAAATGTATTAACGGCTTTTGTCTAGCGTAGACCACTTTTCTCGAGTGATAGCTAGCAACACCCACCTCAGCGCCAGCACGCCGTGCCGCTGCGCCTCACATAACACACATATTCGCGTCTCGCATCAACTATCTTTTATTTGGAAAGACTAAGACTAAAGCTGGTACAGCTAAGTATGTGCCTTGCGGTATGTACGTGCGTAGTGATCAAGTCCTTTACGGGTTGAGCAATGTGGCGGACTCCGGTCAGGAATATTAGGGAGCCCTCCCGTGTTCTGTCCTCCCAGTTTTTTCCTTATTTCACCTTTGTTCATCCTCTACTCTGCCGTCCGTCCTCTGGGTACACATGTCGAAGGTGGCCCACACTGCATAATGCCATAGCCTGCCTCCCCACGGCAGCGATTCCTCCAGCTCCCTCAAGTCCCTCTTCATTGGCATTGGGGTTCTCGTCTTCCGCTCTGACTTGAGTATCCTCACCTTCCATTGATGGCTGCTGATGTTCCCGCTGCTAACGTAGGAAAAGCTCATGCACTATACCCATGGTGATGGATGGCGTCGCAGAATCAAAAGCTGCAATCCAATCCTGGTATGACCAGTAGGAAGGTATGAAGTCCTTAGATGCCTGCTTGACCGTATCGATAGCTGTCATTGTATGGCCATTGGGGATTCCAGTGTATTCGCAGCATACACAACAGCATGTTCGATCGGTCAAATTGACTGTCAATAACCGTTGATGAGATAGTCGAGTGAGTATGTTTCGTGTCTTCGTGAGTTTCCAGAAGAGGTTTTCAGTCAGTGAACCGTGATTATTCTTGATATTGGTGGGAAACGTACTCCACCAGTTAACCGGCTACTACCCCTTACCCGCACACTACCGTGGCAACCCGAAAAGCGATGATGTGCTCAACAACCAGACATCGCGTTGAGCACTGGCCACCGAGCCGGCCTCGCGGTAGGCGTCGCATTGGCTTCGCAGTCATGGCGTGATGTAACCCGCCTCACAGTCTATATTGCCTTCACGGCGTCGCGTTAAGACTTCTCAAGCAGCAAGGCGATCGGCCGACGCCCAACGGACGACGGTGACTTGGAGTGCTGGCCTCTGGGCAAGGATGTCGTCGTCCGGGCGAGGATGGCGCTACGTCAGCGCCTGCAGTTAGGCGTTGCGTCCAGTCGAGAATGGCACTGCGTCTAGTCGTAGTAGCCATGAAACGAGCCAAACATCACGTGAGAGCGCAGT
>Ga0307516_10008225_pt1 | contig 11847 bp, 14 predicted proteins | sample 19_EM_MG_FD_203310 | JGI IMG/M metagenome (GOLD analysis project Ga0307516, IMG submission 203310) | Populus trichocarpa ectomycorrhiza microbial communities from riparian zone in the Pacific Northwest, United States - 19_EM | ecosystem: Host-associated > Plants > Roots > Unclassified | place...
GGGGAGTGTTGAACTCGGGAAGTTCGACCCGCCTTTATGGCATGCGCCTTACGGCCGCATTGTGTAATGGCACCGTTAGAGGGCAGCCAGTAGATAGTCACGTGATCATATGTCACACATCAGTAACGTGTGAACGTCACCCCCATGTTTGTATATATACCACATTAGGCGTGTGAATATGATCTAACACTTCTTGCTCTTGACTCTCACCATCCATCCACTAGCAACTCTCTCACCCTTACCAGGTAAGTCATTGCGTCCTGTCTGGCGCTGACCTCGTGTCTGCTCAACAGACACCTGTCTGGGGTTCACTGCGGTGGCGATGGCTGAGGTTTTCTCTGAGTTAGAGAAGCGCGATGAAGAGGTGGGAATCCGGATCCCGAGCTCACTTTAGAGTTTGCTGACCCTGTTCCTCTTAGAATTTGGGTTGAAGAACAAGGTTAAGACCTTGGAGAAGCGTTGCCTCAAGATGGCTGACAAGTGCGAGGATCTGATGGGGAAGTACAAGTCGATGTTGAGGAGGACGACCCAGGTGGAGATGTTGGTGGGTATTCTGAGGAGTAGGTTTGAGACCTATCCTCCTCAACAGTTCGACTTGACGGTCCTGGAGGAGGACGTCTTGGATACCCCTATCACTTTGGGGAATCACGTGGTGGCCTCTGGGCCTAGGACCTTGGAGGAGAGGATCGAGTTGGGTCGGGATTGGGAGCAGTGGTTGGTGAGTGTAGGGGACGTTGAGGAAGAAGAGAGGTTGGTAGCCGAGGCGCAGGAGACTGCCAAGGTTTGGGTCGACTCCCTTGTAGGGGACGTCAACATCACTCCAAAATAGATAGTCCTCTGTACTGTCTTCCCATGGGCCAAAAGTCTTTAGCCCGAGTAATCCGAGATGACCGAATTTGCCTTCTGACCGAAATGACTGAAAGAAGATAAAAGATAAGATAAAGGGAATGGGACATGAGATAAGATAAGACAAGGAATGTGGAAACATGTCATGGTTGAGCAAAGTTAATTGAGTGGGCGCTTGGGACTTAGAAAGAAAAAGGCAGAAAACCGGCGAAAATCATGACACCATCTATCTCACTTCCAAGGCAGATGCCACCCCCTCCTCTTCTTAGCTCCGGCTTTGAGAGGTATACCACTAGCCACCTGTGTTGAGCAGACACGAGGTCAGCGCCAGACAGGACACAATGGCTTACCTGGTAGGGTGAGAGAGTTGCTAAGTGGATGGTGGAAGTTAAGTGTTGAGCAGACGCGAGGTCAGCGCCAGACAGGACGCAATGACTTACCTGGTAGGGGTGAGAGGGTTGCTTAATGGATGGTGAAAGTAGAAAGCAAGAAGTGTTAGATCATATTCACACGCCTAATGTGGTATATATACAAACATAGGAGTGACGTTTCACACGTTACTGATGTGTGACTATGATCATGTGACTATCTACTGGCTGCCCTCTAACGGCGCCATTATACAATGCGGCCGTAAGGCGCATGCCATAAAGGCGGGTCGAACTTCCCGAGTTCAACATTAAGAGCAAGAAGTGTTAGGTCATATTCACATGCCTAATGCAGTATATATAAGACAAGTAAGTAACATTCCCACGTTACTGATGTGTGACATATGATCATGTGACTACCTACCTGGCTGCCCTCTAACGGCACCCTTATGTATGCAGCCCTAAGGCGCATATCAACATGGGTCGAACCTCCGAGTTCAACAACCTGTACTCTCAAAAACTTCTCTTGTGTTTATTAGGAAAGAGCCTTGGCCAGCCGCGTCTTGCACTATTTGTAATAGGTAGCTGTTGCAGGATATACAATGCAGATTCAAAAAAAAAAAAAAGTTCTACATGCATCCATTTACCTCACCCAACTTCCATGTGCGTGAATCTAGAGGACAGAGAGAATGTTTGTAGTACCATTTTCTGGGGTTCTCCTTCACGTGCTGAACCTGGTTTTCAGGAGCGGTGCCATGGTTGTCTACGACAACCCCTCGGAGAGGATCGTAGGGAATGTTACAAATTGATCTCAGGGTGATTTGCGCTATCGAATTGGTTATATCTCGCTTCCATTATAACAATATACATTCATCCATATCGCCAACCAGTTGCAAGAGGCGGGATGACCCAGAAGGGGAATCAGACGCATTCGTCAGGCTTGTGCGCCAACGTCCACCCCCCCCCGCACACAGCCTGATGGAACTTGTGAGAGACACTACACAACACTATACGGCCATTCACTACAGGAAAAGAGCTACCTTTCTCCTACCTTGGTCATGGTGAGGAGGACGGGAAGTCCGCCACCCATGTTACAACCCTGCGATACACTCCCACAGCCATTAGTGAAATCGGTTTCAAGACGCTCAGCGCAGGGAGGATGTGTAAGGTATTTGACAAGGCATACTTGTGACAGCTCGGCGGCGGAGGTGTCACTGGAATGAAAGCCAGTTTGAGTTCTCGCCATGGGCAACTTATATATCCTCTCTGTAGTCGGCTTGTAACGGCGCTGGATAACAAACGATCCAGAGTATATTAACGAGATGCCCCTATCAGCTTTGTACATGTTTGTTTGATCGGGATCGGCACTCTCCGTCCTGTTGCAAAGTAAGTACTTGCGCCGAGGCGAAGCCCGGCAGGACTGGTTGGATCAAACGAGCATCGATGGATCGGAAAGTCAGTCCAGTCTCATCCAATGGCTTGGTTCCCTTCAACTTCCTCGAGAACGATAAATACCCCGTCCGATTCGTTTCGTCGTAATCCCCCTCACCACCCCTACTCTCCATTTTCCACAACGTCCTTCTCCAAAACCACTTTAGTCTTCAACAGAATTTCCGGGCGTCGACTTTCGCCTGGTCCCCCGCATACATTCTTCCCGACCCCTACCTCCGTTGTCCCTGCAATCCTACCCAGCCCATCAGGGGTGGGGGTAGCATCGGATCCGTATTCATCGGTCATCTTCGTGCCATCAAACATATTGCCTGGGGCTTCGAACAGAAGGAACATGTCGCTGGATGTTACCTCCACCCTGAACGCGAGCTGCGAGCGCAGGGAGAGTTGAACAATTGATTCTATTTCTTCGAGCGCCACATCTTTGATGAGCTCGAGTGACTGTTGAATGGACGAGAATGATCCTGTCTCGTCAAGGACCTTCGACAGCTGGTCCACTAGCGGCGTGGAATCAGGCGGTGGTCGGGAAAGGTGACTGTGGGTCAACGACCTCCATCTGGCTGATATTGCTTGCCCCTCTACGATATGTGAGCTAGATGCCGCCAGTGCAGACGATGCGATACTTACCTGATGCAGATATGCGTTGGTAAACGGAATCGAGCGCAGCCAACTCTTGGTGGTGGCCCCAGCTCGAAGTCATGTTCACTACCTGGGAACAGAGGCACGACTGAAGCAGGAAGGTCAAGCCCGTATAGTCCCGGTCGCGGACTAGTTGGACGAGGACGGGGACGGGGACGGGGACGCTGGGTTGGGAAGCGGGATCGACCTCCATTCGACTGGTGGCCAGCGGTGACTCCAAATTCTCCCATTCCTCGGTCAACTTGACCGCGACTTGGTAGATGTTTTCGTTCAGATCGCGGACGATGCCCAACACCTCCGCCTCAGATAGGTGGTCGGTTGTGGATAAGAAAGCCTGTGCCCCTGTGAGTTCTGCGGACCTCGTTGCCAACAGTTCTTCAGTTCGTCTCAACCGTTCTTCCGTTGCTTGAATGTGTTGGGTCCGCCTTTGCGCGTCCTCCCGGTGATGGCCACGCATCTGCCCAATCTCGGACTCCAGTTCCGCGACCCGACTCCGCTTGTGCTCGCACTCCTTCACCAGTGCCTCTTCCTCCCCCCTCAGCTTCACCATCTCCGCCCCTTGGCTTTCAACCTGTCCCTTCAGGTCCTCTATCTCCCTTCGGAGTCGCCTCAGTTCCCTAGACCTTACATTGTCCGCGCCCCCCTCCTCCGTCCCGTTTACTGATCCTCCGGATGATCCGGACGGCGAAACGAGTCGATCCTGAGACTCCGTCGGCGACTCATCCCCACCGTGTGATGAAGAGGAACCGAGGAAACTCAACTTGAAGGGGGGACAGAATGAGGAGATCCAATCCATAAGGCGACTGGCGGGTGTGGCTGAAAGAGAAACAGGTGACCTGCGGGCTGGTGTCATTTCAATAGAATGCTTTCCAGAAGGTATTTAGGCGTCAATTCGTTGTTTCCTTTTGATGAGCACCATGCGGTTCCCACGTTACAGCTGGGCAAGTTTCTTTCGTTCACTTTGTGGCCCGTGGGGTCGCCGCCGACTATCCAATGGTAGACAGTCGGTTTTCGCGAGCTACACACAGAGTGAGCGAGTTGTGCGCGTATATCTTTCTCCAGCGCCTTGCATCCTGCCGGGTTGCCGAGCCACCCCATCAAAAGGTAAACAGTTGGTAAACAACAAGTAGAACGAAACGACACCTACAGTTAACTTCTGGGTAGTAGTCACTTGGACCTGTGGTTTTCATTTCGTTTCGGCCCGACCCTAAGCGCGGAGCCCTAGACGTCCGAGAGGGTCAGGGTAGTTATCCTCGGCGCGCGGGGTAATCCATTTGTCGGATCCTAATTATGACATCGAACCCTGGGCGTCTGACCACCTGCATCTGACCACCTGCATCCTACCTACGGCTTGGGTTTTCGCTCCCCGTGGAGGAAAGATGACGATGCGCCACAGAAAGAATCTGGGCAGTCCCGGAAGGGGGAAGATGGTTCGGTGGGATTTTTGTTTGCGAATCAGTCGAGCGACGACGCTTGTGGGTCTGTGGCTATTTCGAATCTACCCCAGAACGTGGAAGGGGATAGATCGATGTCGGAGAGAGGTCGAGTTCAGGAACGAGGCCGTCGAGGGGGTTTCATTGTCGGTACGTCATGTACCCAGCTCTTCGTTAATCATTTGTGGGATGTTTAAATATTGTAGCCCTAGATGAGGGGTTAGCGGGTCCAAGCGCCCATTTCATTCGACAGGCTCCCTACTCTCTCTCTCTCGGTACGGTTTCCGCAGTCCCAGCCCCGCCCACCTAGTGAACGGAACTATCCCAGAGCTACCGGTATATGGGGGGCAACAAACACACTTGCAATCAGGGCCTTGAAGATCCGCAAACACCGGACGTTCTACGAAAGCTCGCAACCGCTGAGAGGAAGGAACTTGTGAGCCCCAGTGTCAATCTGGACTAAGAAGTGTACCAGTTCACAGACTGCGCCCCCTTTGGCGGGCCAAAGTCCGGGCCTGTAGCGGCGGGACGTTAGGGGGCCGCCTGTATTCCCTTCGCCTTCGGAATCCCACACGGTCACCCCACAAAGTTCCAAACTTAAAACTCAAAGAGCAAACAGAACAACGATCGAGAGGCGGTTAAATGGTGTCCATCCAGAAGGATGTGGCCGGTCGTTTCTCGATTTCCCCCCCATTCTACAGAGGAACGCTTCTGACGCGCCATTTTCGATCCCAGGGCACCGCCCACCCCACATCGCCGAACAGCGGAGCGGATGTTTCCAACATCTCAGCTTCGCTCTGCGGCCCCACTCCCGTTTTCGTACCAGACCTCGGCGCGCAGAGGATGGAGAGAGAACCGAACCAAGGAATCAATGGGTCGGGGTACGGCGAGCGTGTGTCAAGCCGTCGGTTTATCTCATCAATGAGATTCCGCGTGTCTGAGATCAAGCTTGGATCAAGCCCTGTACATTCTACCGCGCGTAGTGAGACCGGCAATTTATTCACATTCTAGCCCGCGAACCTACCGATTTTCGTATCTTTGTCGGCACCTCGCAATACACAAGTACCCTGGCCAAGGGCCCGGGATCCTCGGGCAGCTGACGCACTGTCGACTCCAGAGCACCTTGACCCTTTCGCTCGCCCCTTCTGTAGGGCTCTACCCGGCCATTCCGAATCGCCTGGCGCCCTCCACGTGGAATGTACCATATCCTCCCCCACCACGACAGCTCTGGAGTGGGTAAGGTCATTTCGCGGAGGGAATACAATTTGGCAGGATGTCCGTCCAGGTTGGGGCGCACTTTATGTCATCTACGGAGAAGGATAGGGTTGCATAAGGATCCTGCAGAAAGAGAGGTGGAGTGTATGCAGTCACTATGTCGGGGTCTTCGGCATCGGATGGGCACGTCGATCACAGGTTCCTGAGGGGATTGGGAGGTCCTACACCGTGGGTTTCTGCACGAGGCCGAACACGGCTAGTTATGGTGAGGCCACCAGTGTGGTGCGAGATGGAGCGCAATACGACGGGTTGTCGACCACATCGGAGCGGCATTCGATGGCCTCGTTCAGTGTCTTGGAAGTTAAAAAGACGAGGAGGGTGAAACCGAAATCCGAGTCGTGGCAATGTGAGGTCGCTGCAACTCCTGTCCAGACAATATGTAAGGGGGCAGATTTTGGCTCGGAAACGCTTCACTCGCATCAACTCGCTTGGGAATGTAAATCGCGCAAAATGCAATCGTTCTTTCGTTTCTCCCACCACAACCGGTGGCCACTCTCCGCCTCTGCGACGTCCTTCTCAAATATTAATACCCCTCTGGCTTCCAACAGAACCTTCCCACTCCGACTTTCGCCGCCCCCCGCATACGCTTTTCCAAACGCCCGCTTCCGTCCTACACAACCGCATACAACTCTGTCTTGTCTCCCGGAGAGGGAACCTCATCGGATCCGAACTCTCCGGTCACTCTCAAGCGCTCATCGACACCGACGGTGACTGGTCTTACTGGGGGGTAAGAAATATGATGGTTCGTCAAAAAGTTTTCCACTACCCCTACTTTCCGGTCCCCCCGACGTCCATATTTAAAACCACGTTGGTCTTCAGCAGGATCACCGTGCGTCGACCTTTGCCTGGCCCCTCACAGATACTTTTCCTGATCCCCACCTCCGTCGTCCCCGCAATCCTATACCGCCTACCCCACTCATCTCGCTTCTCAGGAGCGGCAATACCATCGGATCCGTATTCATTGGCCATGATCGTATCATCGAACGCAGCGCCTGGGGCTGCAAACATAAGGGACATGTCGCTGGAAGTAACCTCCACCATGAACGCGGTCTCCAATCGCAGGGAAAGTCGGATGATTGATTCTATTCCGTCGAGCGCCACGTCTCGAACGAACTTGAGTGACTCTTGAGTGGAAGAGAATGATCCTGTCTCGTCAAGGGCATTCGCCAACTGCCCCACTATTGACGCGGGATCAGGCGGTGGTCGGGAAAGGTGGCTGTGGGTCAACGACCTCCATCTGGCTGAGATCGCCTGTCCCTCTGTGCTGCGTGAGTTGTATTATACTTGGTGTCGACGATACGACCCTCACCTGATGTGGACAAGCGTTGGTAAATCGACTCGAGTACAGCCCCCTCCCGATGGCGGCGCCAGCTCGAAGTCATGCCCGTCGCCTGGGAACATAGACGTGTCTGAAGCAGGAAGGTCAAACTTGCAGGATCCCGGTTGCGGACTAGCCGGACGAGGGCGGGGACGCGGGGGGGTCTGGAATTGGGATCGGCATCCTTTTTGCTGGTGGCCCGCGGCGGTCCCAACTTCTCCCATCCCTCGGTCAATTTGACCGCGACTTGGAAAATGTTTTCGTTCAGATCGCGGACGAAGCCCAACACCTCCGCTTCGGGCAGGCGGTCTTTCGTGGATAAAAAGGTGTGTGTCCCGGAAAGTTCTGCGGTCCTCGTTGCCAATAGTTCCTGGGTCTGTTTTAGTTGTTCTTCCATCACTTGAATGCGTTTGGCCTCCCTTTCCGCAGATTCACGCATCCCCCTAATCTCGTGCTCCAGTTTCTTGATCTCTTCGTCCTTGGCCTTGCCCTCTACCCCCGGCTTCCCCCTCTCCCATTTCGACTCCTTCTTCTCGGCCTTCTCCTTGCCGGGCTGTTTTTTCGATTCCCTTATCTCTCGTTGCAAACTCCCCACCTCCCCAGATCCCTCAGCACCTCCTCTGCTCTGGCCTGTCCCATTTGCCGCTATTCCGGGTGGTTTTGGGGTCTGAGAATGCCGATCCCGAGGCGTCGATGGTCCACCCTCACTTTTGCGTAGTTGGAGGCCGGGCGGTTGAGCTGGGGGGTTTTGGCTCATAAGGTGGGTCGTGGTTCGAGGGAGAAAATCTGTGGGGATTCAGTACGCCTCGCTCGTTGATGGGATCAGCCTCGATGTGTGGCTGGGTTATGTGTGACGGGGCCTCATTCCGTTATGTAAAGAAAAAGTGTGGCCGGTCCCAAGGAAGCATTCAAACCTGTCTATCGCCCTTCCTCGACTCCCATCATGGAAACAGCCCGCACCCGTTACTCTGGTCTTTCGCGAAAGCTCGTCATCGCTCTCGATATCGGCACTACGTTCAGTGGTGCCGCGTATGCATTGCTAGACCCTGGCGAAGTCCCTCACATCCAATCCGTTACGAGGCATGCATTTCCTCCGATCCCTTACCACGCAGCAATGATGACAAACGGGAGATAGGTACCCAAACACTCCGAACCTTGGATCCGCAAAAATTCCCTCCATATTGTATTATGATCTCGACGGTAATTTCTGTGGCGTTGAGAACGGAATGGATTTCCAAGATGACGACGCACACCTTAAGATGAGATGGTGGGAGGCTGTAATACGTTCACCTATTTCAGTCACTGACGACTCTCCAGGTGGAAGCTGATTATCTCCCCCACGGAGCCGTCCGCAGCAATGAAGGATCAGATGAGCAACCAGCTCCCAAAGGGAAAAACTATCGTCGATGTCTTCGCCGATTTCATGCGCTATCTCTTTGATTCAACAAAGACATTGTTCATAGCCTCTGAGCCGAATGGAGAACTCAGATGGGACTCCGTCTCAGATAATATCGAGCTGGTGTTGACCCATCCCAACGGATGGGGCGGCCCGCAACAAACGCAACTGCGAACTGCTGCGGTCCTAGCGGGTATTGTCCCCGATACCCCCGCTGGGCACTCTAGTGTCAACTTTGTGACCGAAGGTGAAGCAAGTTTCAACTTCTGCGCCACCCATACCCAGGCGGGTAAAGACCTCAAGGTCTGTCACACTACCCCCATCCAAATTTTGTCATTTAACACCCTCGCAGCCTGGCGAGGAAGTTTTGATCATCGATGCGGGTGGTGGAACGATCGATATCAGTACCTACACAGTTCTCAACAATCAGCCGCTACAGGTTGAAGAGTTGTACGAGCCTAAGTGTGGGTCGTATCAATCATTGTGGGGTATTTTTCCGTTCAATACCATTCGTTTTAGGCCTTCTCCAAGGTGGAGAGTTCGTTACAGCGAGGGCGAGAGCGATGGTTCGGGGTGTGTTCTAACATTCCATCCATAGACAGATTACTTGACCCGTAACCAGGAAAGTTGAGGGGTTCTCGGTTCAACACTCCAGAAGACCTGGCAGCGTTTGCCCAAAGGTTCGACGATGGCGTAAAGAGGCTCTTTTCGAACGACCAAGCGTCCCAATATGTCAAGTTTGGTTCCCCAAGGGACAATGACCCCAAGTGTGGAATGAAGGCTGGGAGATTGACGCTGACTGGGTAAGCTTACACTCACTCAATCAAAAATTAGCACCTAAGCGTTCGTGCATACAGCGCGCAAGTTTCTGAGTGCTTTGAACCCTCCATCCAGACCACCGTGGACTCTATATGGAATAATTTCAGTCAACACCTTGCCCCAAATTCGGTTCGTATACTTAGAACTTGTTAAACTCTGTTCCTGATGACCCGGGAATAGCCCGCATTCCTCGTTGGTGGCTTTGCTACAAGCCCGTGGTTATCCAACCAACTCGAGAAACGGCTCATAGACATTGGGTTGAATATTTGCAAACCAGACACACACACGTGAGAAACTTGTTCGTATTGCGGGGTTGACTCTGACGTTGATTGCGCAGTAACAAAGCGGTCGCGGTTGGGGCGGTTTCATTTTATGTGGACCATTTCGTAACCGGAAGGATCTCGAAATTCACATACGGTACATGCGGCAACGCTCCCTACCAACCCTTCAACCCAGAACACACGAAGCGTGAACGTCTATCATGCCTGAACCCCGCAGGGGAGAAACACATCCCTGGTCATTTCACAGTCATGCTACCACGGGTTTGTCATTCACCTACTTCTATTAATCCTCTCAGACAATTTAATTTCATTGCAGGGCACCAAGGTTCTGGAGGACCGAGAAGTCCGATCCAGCTACTGTTACATAACCGAAGGTGCCCCGCGGCAGCTGGCCTCTCAATCGGTTATAAAGTACACCGGGACACATAGTGCCCCCGAGTGGATGGACACTGAACAAGGTTAGTGTGTTTGGCTTCGACGCCTTTGAGATGGGCACTCAAGTTAAGCAGACAAGTTCGACACGCTGTGCACTATAGAGGCAGACCTCACTACCGCTCCGTGTCAGAAAAAGCTAGGGAAAAAAGGCAAGATGTGCTACACGCGGACCTTTGATGTGATAATGCTTGTCGGCCTCACAGAGCTCAAGGCACAGATTGGCTGGATCGACTCTGCGACCGTGAGTATTCTGGGAATAACGACTTGCCTACACCCTCTCTGACCTTCGTCGTGTGTGGGTCCAGGGGGAGGAGAAAAGGTTCGAAATGCCGTTTGCAGAGTCCCTCATCCCTCGAGCTGAGTTCCCCTTTTAGGACTGCCGCTAAGGTTGTCTACGACAACCCCTCGGAGAGGATCACAGGGGATGTCGCCGAATGGTAGTTTCGGGTTATGGGACTGGTTACGCCTCGCTCCCATTGTAGCAATATCTGTTCATTCATACCATTGAGGGGATAGGCCCTCCATTTCGTCAGAACTTCAGAGTGTGCTTCGCAAATATTGCTGTTGAAACGCTATAACGGTGGAAACAGGTGGCTGTGGGACGGACGTTGAACGTGAACTGTGGTGAGATGTCGTAAGCGGTCGTGGACAGTGCGTTAGGCTATGGTGTCGTAAAAACGTGTGGGGCCAAGCAAAGCAGAACAGCAAACGATAACAGATAACAGTGTGGATAAAAAAGTGAGGGAGAGGAAAAGGCAAAGGACACGACGTTGGGTCTTTATCGCTGTGTCCTCACATTCGGTGGGAGGAAATAAACCGCGGAAGACCACTCTTCGACGTTATTCAACGCTGCTTCCAGGGCCATTCGTTGACGACGAAGGCATGTAGGTATTAACGCGAAAGGCGGTATGTAATCCCGCTCAATATTCCGCGGGGTCTATAGTTGGTCGGTGTCATTCCAATCTCATGTGCCCTCGCTTCCCACAGCAAAAGTGGCATCGCTCCTTGACCTCTTACCACCACCATCTGGGGTCTTTCCCACGCTCTGATTGGCCAGATCGCTTTTCTCCCCCCTCCCCTCAGGTGAGGGGTCGGTCTCGCGCTGCTTGTCCCTCCCCTCCTCTCAGAGGAGGGGTTGGCCTTGCCTTCCAGCCTTTACTCGTCAGGATCTCCAACCAAAGAATGGAGCCAGCGGTCAGCTCCCTGTTCCCCCTGCCCCGTGGAAGTTTGTCGGTCCTGGCCCAGTGAACCCCCATGCCCCCGTTACCCAGGCCAGACCACGTAATGTCTGCGACTCCTGGGGTACGTCACCCGGGACGCACTGCGAAAGCGCGTCTGCCCGGACTAGGTATAGGGGTGTTCATTTTTGAGCCCAGAGCAATCGGGACCCGTGTGCTCTCTCTAACGAGGGGGCCACAACCCGTATCTCTGGATGCTAGCGGTTTCGGGTGTCCCTTAGCCACGGGCACTTTGGCCGAATGCGCTCATCCGACTTCCAACCGCACCGGCATGAACAGCCATCATCCCATTCAACCTTATCCATCATTTTCTCCTGATCATTTCCTCTTCCGGAATCCGGACCTTGTGGTCC
>Ga0307516_10008226_pt1 | contig 11847 bp, 11 predicted proteins | sample 19_EM_MG_FD_203310 | JGI IMG/M metagenome (GOLD analysis project Ga0307516, IMG submission 203310) | Populus trichocarpa ectomycorrhiza microbial communities from riparian zone in the Pacific Northwest, United States - 19_EM | ecosystem: Host-associated > Plants > Roots > Unclassified | place...
ACAAGCTTTTCCGTCGGCTGAGCTCACCGATATCCCTCGTGGCGCCCCCTCCCACTCTGAGCCGATCCAACCGCGCACAGACAGACTCTATCTTGGCTTTGACCGGCAACTGCTGTAAACATGTTACCTAATGTCATGGGCCATGCACATACCATCTCACCTGATGCAACTTCAAAAGTACATCAAAGGATGCCTTGGATCCAACGCTTAGTGACGAAATCGGGGACAGGAAGTAGAACTCACGGTCAAATCGACGACCTGGTTGTATATTGACTGCTGTTGTGACACCTGCCCCACGTGTCAACGATCTCCGGTTCTGACGGTGCTTGGCACTGACCTGGTAGATGAGGATAGCTTGCCGAAGCCTTTCCACAAGGCCGATGACTTCTTGTGCGTCTTGCGTCTTATCGAGGACTCTTGCGACCTTCCCTTTTTCTGATAGTGCTAGTGATCGCTTCCCGATGTATTCCAACGATCTACAGCGAGGTTCAGGTTTCTGTGGGCAAGATACCGTGCGCAATGCAAACCTCGCCAGTTGTGATCGTCTCTCGGTCTCCTCAGGATCGTCGTTGGGGTTCGCCTTCGCTAAGGTTCGCAGCAACTTCTCTAACCACGGCGTGAGATCATTGAGCTTGTCCTCTACGTCTTTGTATTGCTAGTTGGTAATCGTCAGTAGAATAGGAGGGTTATTTGATACCAACAAATTCACCTCGTAGTGCTTTATCAGCGCACTGATACCGCCTAAACACGACTTGAGGGGTGGAAACGCATCGGCGGATTCCTTCGCAATGTCCAGCAACGTCTTCGCGGCGTCAATGAACCGTTGTCTCTTGGCTGCGGGTCATCAGTGGATCCGAAAACGTGGCGATAACAACCAGGTGTCTCACATGGACCGGGATCGATTGGTGTCCCACCAGTTGAAAGGAGTCGTTTCCGAAAGGTGCCAGACATGGCGTTGGTGTCGTTTGAAAGCGAGGGAACGATGATGGGGCGTCGTCGTCGTCGTCGTCCTGTTTCAAACCCAATGACACGAGGACATATTTGGGTTTCCGGTACCTATTGAATTTGCTCTGGCGGGGACCCACATTTGACTGGTACCCCCCCAAGAGAGCGTTCGACTCAACGAGGTTCAACCCCCTCTCCAGAAATCAAGCCGGTGGATATGCCAAAAAAAAAAACCTACACCATCAAGTCCAGGATCCAGCGCATCCGGTTCCTCCCAGTGACAGGCCACTTTCGTGCCGGACGATCCACACCAGAATACAGCCCAGTGTCCTCAGTCATCACGAAGTCAATATCCGCGTACTGTGGAGGGGTAGGGGCGGGCCCATGCTACCACACCATCCGCGCACTAGCTGCGTGTCAGAATAGCCAAGACCGAAGAATGACCCCCGGGCTCACCAAGACAAGAGTACAGTGAACTAGTTGACTTCGTTGGAAGCTTCGGGATTCTGGGTAACTCGAGCAGACAAATTCGTTGAACTTTCGTCAAGAAGTTTCATTTCAATGGGGTTCATTACCTACATGCGACACAGGGAATGTTAACAGGATGCGATACTAGAGTAAGTGGAAATGGAAAGGCGGGTAGAGATTGGATAGTAAACGAGACAAGCAGCCTTTTGTAGGCCCAAAAAACCCGGTCGAAAAGGAAAGGGTGAGAGTTATACTTGTACAATCTTTGCACGTACAATCTAAAAAGAGAGCTCGAGAGGAAATAAGGACATGAGCAACCAGTGAATAAATCAGAGCATGTAGCGGTAGTCCGGGTTCAAGTCTCCCATACGGCGCTTCTCAGATTCAGGAGTAGTGGCACTCTCGTTAGAGTTATCCCTCCTCCTGTTCTCTAAAACGAGACCGGTGAAGTAGACAACGTTGGCGAGGAAGGAAAGACAGATGAAGCCAATGCAGACGGAATAGCCGGTCTTGAAGCTGGACGCTTTTGACAAAAAGGTGAAGGTGGCGACGAAACCCGAGATTACCGAATCCGATTTGCCAGCCAGTTCCGACGGAGCGGCGCAAGTGTCCGGCCACTAGTGTGTATGCCAGTTGTCAGCTTGGGTGATCGAGATCATGAACACTGTTGACTTACGATTGCTGTTGAACCAGCAGACGATGACTGGCATGGCGGAGTAGACACCGGAGACAGCCAAGAAGAGGGCACCGTACTGCGCCTTGTGGTCGCCCACGACACCGAGGAGGGTCGAGAATCCAGCGAGGGCGACGAGCAGGGGGAGGATGACGAAGAGGAAACGGTGCTTGGCGAGGTCGGAGAAGGTGGCGATAAGCATGGCGAAGACGAAGGAGACAGCCCAGGGTGGGACGGAGAGGAGCTGAGTCCTGACTGCGCTGTAACCGAAGGACCTGATGATGGTGGGGGCGAAGTAGGCGTAGGAATAGGCAGGGACGACGAATCCGAGGTACATGAAACCACCAGCAATGACACGATCTGAAATCACGGTGATTAGCGTCGGGAATACTGCGAGAGGCCGGTGACGAGGACTTACAGTCCTTGAAGACACTGCGGATATCCCCGAAGGTGTGCTTGGCAGTGAGACCAGAATCACCGACATCATCCTCCAAACGGGCCTTGACGAAAGCCTTCTCCTCCTCGGTCAACCAGGTGACGGTCTCAGGGAAGTCGGCAATGAGCCACCACATGGAGAACCCAACGATGCAAGTAAGGGCACCCTCTGCGATATCTAAGTGAGCGCCGTGAAATGATTTCTGGAGGATGATAATTACCGAGCAAGAAAATCCATCGCCAGGCGGAGTAGTTGCCAACACCGTCCATCTTACCGATGGCAGTGGCGAGCAAACCACCGAAAGCACCGGCCAAAGAAGTAGAGGCGAAGAAGAAAGTGTACCGCTTCTGAATCTCATCACGCTTGTACCACCTATCGGGGGAAATCGATTAGAGGTACGAAACCGGATGGGAAGGTCGATGGACCAACATAGCAATGAGGTAGGAGCACCCCGGGAAGATGGTAGCCTCGAAGACGCCCAGGAAGAAGCGAGTGGTGAGGAGGCCGCCCAAGTTGCGGACAAGTCCTTGGCAGACAGTGACAAAACCGAAACCGAACATCATGATCGACACTGAAGTATATCGTGAGCTTATGTTGGACGAGTAGGCAATCTGAACGTACACCAAACGGATGGGCTGAACTTCTTCAAGAGGAAGTTAGACGGGATCTCGAACAAAACGTAAGGAACGAAGCTATGGTCGCGTTTAGCATCCGCCAAAGAATCGGAAGTAGATCGCAGCCTACAATATGACGAGGGCGGCGTTGTAATCAGTACCGTAGAGGTGCAACTCTTCCTTGAGACCAAATATGGCGGCGTTTGAAATGTTGACTCGATCCAAGAAGGCAAGGAGGTAGAGCAAACAGAGAACGGGAACGACTCGAAGGTCGATCTTGTTCATCACCTTCCGTTCATTGATGTGGGCGAATCGAACTCTGTAAGGGATGCGATCAACCGTCGACGAAGCCGACGAGTCAACGTGGGATTGCTTCTCCAAGAAGGAGGGGTCGCCTTGTAGAGTTGCTGCTCGGGAAGACCCGTTAGAAAGAGGTAGATGGTGAAGCGGGAATGGACGTACTCCGGGAAGTGTTGTTGGACGTCATCCTTGTGGAATTTAACCTCTGTAGTGAACTGAAGGGGGCGGACGAGTTCCTGTTGTGAGAGGAGACAACTGAGCTCGTTGGGGGAGTCTGAGGGAATCATGCCCAGGTTTTTATACGGTGAATCTCCGGTGGAAAAGGAACCTCCGCACACACGCTCAACGGTAGACCCGTATCAGTGATCGTGCCCCCTTCCAGTTGGAAAATAACGGCGGTATGTCTCTGGAGAAAGATGAGCCCGTGCTAGATTGACCAGTGACGACGACCCCGGAGGTACCGCGACAAGTGGATCACTTACCTGCTCTAAATTGATCGAACACGATCGATTTTCAACTTATTGGCTATTATTGGCCACGGAGTCCGTTGTATGGATACGATGACCGCGGTATCGGAACGAGTGAGCGTGACCTGGAGGAGTCTGAAGCCGATATTGAAGCCCGTCCCCCTCGTCCCCAACGTTCTCGGCGTGAACGTGAGCGACCCCACGCGAGATTCTCTCTGCGCAAGCCCAGTTTTGTCGGCCCGGTTGTGATGTTCCACGTCCCGTATCTCCACAACGTCCACCGTCTGAGGTGCCCGTCCCTGCTGGCCCCTTGCGCGAAGAACGGAACAAGGAGAGTTTGATTTTCCCACGCGTAATTACACGATCACCACCTTCCGAAACAGGAACGATTTCGGATGCTGTGCTCTCACGAGGCAAACCTGGGCCGGTACCTACACCCAAGAACTGAGATTTGCTACCGTGGGCGCGATGTCGTGTATCCTAGCTTAGCAGTTTATTGCTTCCTTGGCTCGTGGCCTTCCATCAGGACTGTCGGCTCTCCTGTAACCGCCCCGTGAACCTCGGACGGAATCCTCCCAACCCTCGTCGACGGATGGCCTCACTCCCGGCCCCAGTCCTCCCCAACTGGCGCGATTGGCGGACAAATTCTGTAGGTAATGTCTTATCTATTATCTCTGGAGAGCATCCAACCCCTGAAGGTACCGTTGACTCGGAGGAAGTCCATTGACAGCATTTACCTCAAGTACCGACGGGACGTGAGCTCTGACGTCATTGTGTTCTGGAGCCGACGGCGGATGCACGCCCTTGGACCCCCACTCAACGTGTTACAATCTAGATTGATTAGGTGGTTGAAACCACCAACGAAGACAATCGGCCGGTGGAAGCTAAGATGCGATTAATACACTCTTTTTTGCGTTCGGTCACCGCGGATCTAGTTCGCGAGGAAGCCTTTGCGGCTCTTAGGCAAAACCCCGCACCAGTGGATCACGAGAGAGAGACTGCCGCCTTGACCCGTACGCTGTGCGTGAGGGAAGCGGATCTCCATTCAATTTGGCTATCCCGGGATCAGGTCCGGCGTATCGTTGACCACTGGCTACTTTCAGGGGCGAGACTGGGTCTGGGCACAACTCGTACAAAATAATGAGGGCATACTCAGACCAGGCCCCGAGGTCAACGGAGACTTTGGTTGGAGAGAGAGGCAGACGTTTCGCGGTTTTCGTGACGAACGAGGCGCCCACGATGCCCTACACGTTCTCCCACCTGGTGTGGGTCAAAGTGATATGCGGCCAAGTTGTATGCGATCCCTCAATTCTGCGTGGATCGGATTTAAGAGAACCTTGGGCGAACCCTCTGCTGTAAATCCGGTCGTGGATGGGACAAACACTCCAAATATCTCCCCACTCCTCCAGTCAAAAGGAGGCATGGTCAGAGACCTATTGACCTATTTTGCCCTGATGGCCTAGGGTCCGTTTGTGTTGCTCTTCCCAGTCAAACTCGGGGGTCTCGGTTCGAATTGTATCTCCAAGCCGGTCCCACCGAAATTCTGTTTGTCTGACGCTTAAATTCAAAGCAAACTCAATCCACGTGTCACTTCAAGACTGCCAGACTGCCTCTCCCGGTGTAAAAGAACGAAAGGTCGTTGTGGAGTTCGAGTTCCAGGCCGTTCCTGTGAAAACATGTGACATATATCTTCGCCTCGCTCGATGCTACATACATGATAGGTCAATTCGTAAATTACTGGGTCTGTATTGAATGTGGTGAATAGGATCGGTACTCCTGGTCCGCGGTGTGAATGATTTGACACTCGTAAGAAGAATACAGCATCGCACTCTTGGTCCCGTTGACCCGCTTCGCCTCGTTGCATAGCTTGGCGTACGCCTCCCTTTCCGCCCATCCGTTTACCTAACACCATTCTCACGACCTTTTCAGCTCCATTGCGTCTTTCCATTCGGAACTGAGGTGCCATCGGAACATCGTACGGGTTGTAGCCAAAGGGGCGTTGCGCTCCTCGGGTTTGAAAATGGTTGACACCGCTGGTCGCGATTTAGGTCGGACAGATGATGACTGGGGGCGGAAAGTGCTTGCAAAACTGGCCGGTGGATAAGAATCCGAGCCCATGCTACTGTATCGTCGTCGCCTCGGAGGGGGGAGGTGAACGCACGACACAATCTCGCCCGTCTACACTTAATAACTGCGCAGATGTAAACCACCGCGTGATAGAGTCCAGGACAGAGAGCACAACTGCGATGGAGGATATTCAACCATATGAGCTGATACTTATGGCATCAACAACCATACCTGAATCGATCGCCGATGGGCTCGGGGGAATGGTCCCCGTCAGAACTTGACGATAACGAGCTCGGACGGAGTTTTGAGCCGCAGCGTCGTAACATTGTGGAGCCATTCCACGTCGTTCTTGGGTGACCTCCAACGGGCGTGCAACCACAACCGACGTTTCCCTTCCGGATCCTTGACCCACCCTTCTTGCAAAGTGGTTTGTGAAACCGGCCAACCGTGTTCGACGGGTCCGTAGCGCTTGCGCAAATCGCGGTGGTAGAGATCGCACTCATCTCGTAGCGGGTGGTGGAAGCGGTACCAGGTGCGTAGAGGCGCCTCGACAGAGTTGAGGATCTCCCCAGTTCCTGTATGGTAAACTCGAATAACATGACCATTGTGGCGCCTGATGGCCGCAATCCCGTTGCCAACCGAGAACCCCAGATCGCCATTGCCATCACCATCACCATCGCGGCTGCCACGCTCTTGTTGCAGTAGTCTCGACCAAAAGCTAGGGTTTTTGTCCCGCGATGACGTGTCCTGGCGATCTGAGTCCGGTGACATCTCCCAAAGGCTATCATTGCGGTCCGCCCTGGTGTTGCCGACAATCCCGTCCACCGCGCCCTTCTCTGTGAGTAGCCATGCCACGACTGTGTCCGAACCCTTCACCAAGAGAACGTTGCCCGTGAGAAGGATTGTCGATATTTCCAAATCCGTGTCTATGAACTGGGAAGGGGAGGGGTCTTGAGAATGGAGGTTGGTGATCGTGACGGTACTCTCCCCGCAGTGTGCCGTTGCGATAAAGGTACTGCCAGGAGAAAAGGCATCCTGTGGTCGACTGCGGGCGGTAACAGCAGATTCTTTGGCAGGGACGGTGGGGGAATAGTCCAAGTGCAGTATGTGGAGAACTCCCGTATAACCCAGGATTGACGACAACGTCGGAGAGAATTGAAGCACCATCGGAGCCTGTCGGAACTCCCTCCACAGTGTATATTGACCGGAAGCGTACCTCCAGATACGGAGGTGGTCCCCGGCGAAAGCTGCAAAGAGGCTCCCATCAAGAGAGAAGGTGAGGTCCACGTAGCGCCCCGTTTCCCGTAACAAGACTCTTGAGTCGTGAAGGTCCAATATGAGAAGCTCAGGGTCGGAGGTTCTATTAGCAGAGGCGGAGATCCGATGAGTTGTTGGAGAGAAGGCTTGAAAATTGGGTTGAGACCGGAAATGGAGTGGTTCGATCTCGGAAAGAGCAGACCCGACCTCGAAGATGCTGATGGTCTGACCCTTGCGATCCTCTGCTGTCGTCGCGACCCGAAAGGATTTGTCGTGGGCCCAAAAGTGAGTGCAACCTGCTGACTGTACTGTACTGGAGGACCGCATTGCACCCGAGGAAATTTCATACGTGCGCACGGTGTGGGTTCCTGACACGCGTGGTGAAATGGTACCGATCGTCTTCCCATCCAACGACCACACGAGCTCCAACCCATCGCCAGCGACCTCACATGTGATTACAATGACCTCTCCACCTGTCTGGGTATCCCAGATAATAATGGTGGCATTGGTACAACCCGCCAAGGAGCGTCCGTCCGGCGAATAGGCAAGTCCACGCCTAAATCTGGCGGCGACATTAGTTGACTGGAGTGTGGAGAGGAGTTCAAGGGTGAGGGCATCCCGGATCTCCACGGCTGCCTCAGCGGTCGCAGCAATGAACTGGCCACATGGCGACCAAGCTGAGGATAGGTAATGGGAATGCTTGGAGGAAACGGCTGCGCTGGCATCCCATGAGCCCGGGGTTCCAATTACAACTCTTGGCGAGGGATGAGGTCGTTGGTTGTAGTAAAACTTTCGGACGTTCGACGACAGAGGAGATAGTTCCAGAGCGGAGTGGTAAATGTGGGTGGCAGAGACGTCGATGACCTCGTGGAAGTTGGTTACAAATTGAAAATAGTCCCTTACGGTGTCGAGAAGCCTATGCTCCGTAGCTACCTAATTTGTGCCGTGCATAAGTATCATGAGAATCGCTGAAGTGGATCAGAACAAACCTCCCGCAGCCAGGGTATCACATTTTCCAACGCGATGACGGCATCCCTTGTGGCCCCAATAACGCTAAGTACTTCCAACCAGGCCAAAAACCGCTCCTGCAGAAAGCTTCGCAGAGCAGGAACAATAGCCGCAATACCTCCATTAACCTCGGTGAGGTGGTTGTGCCACGATTTGCATGCATATTGTAGCGCGGTGCTTATTCGACTCTCGGCTCTCATCTCCAGATCCTCGACCTCCGAATTCAGGGCGTAGTCGGGGAGTGATAGAATGTTCTGCCCCAAACTCTCGTTCATCAGTTTGAGGCAGCTCAGGGCGAGTTTGAGGTGACCAGTCCTGGGGGAGATGTGAAACCTTTTGTTGGGGCAGCGGAGTGGATCGGTGATAAAGTCAGGGAATGACTTGTGGAACGGGAGCACCGGAGAGTCAGGGTCCTCGGGGAGCTTGAGGAGGGACTGGGCCAGCCGAAGTAGGTCCATAACCTGGTGCTTCTCCAAACCGACAAGGGTGGCGATCGCAGAAGGTGAGAGGGGGTTCACGGCCAGAACGACCGTACCGATAACAGAGCGTACATTTTCGTCGTCCTCAGCGTCCATCCCATCGAAGGTATTTTGAAAACTCGAAAGGTAAAGTAAGTCAAGGGTCACGCTCGGCCGGACCTTTGCTTTCCCTTCGTAGGTAGTGCTTCCTGGGGCCCTCGTGATTATATCAAGTCGCTTGCTCGGTGGGGTAAACGCGTGATCCAGAAACTTCAAAGTTGCCACGGCGTACACGAAGAGACCGGCGGCTCTTTCGCACAACAGATCGAGGTCTTCCTCTTTCGGCCAAACGTCCTGTTCGATACCTCGTCTTTTCGCGAGCTCAGATAACCCGTGTTCCAGGAAAAGTCGAATGTCCGTGTTGATGATAGAAGGTTCCACCTCGTGGAGGACAAAGACGTCGGTCAACGGCCTGAGGAGCCCAAGGCGGAAACCGGATTGGATACGAGGTTCCGGCCGACCGGTAATGAGGAATTTGACACCCGGGACCTCTTCAACCAATCGGCCCATAACGGAGAGGATGGCAGACTGTGGGTCTTCGTCCACGCACTCGTCCAACGCGTCGATGACGATGACTGTAGAGATGCCCGACGAACTGAGGGGCTCGACAATCAACATCCTCATCTGGTTGAAGAGTGACTCGTGTCCGATGTCCGGGCTTGCTCGGAGGAGAGGGACGAGGATCGATCGAAATTCAGGGTATTTGTGAGCGAGTTGGAAGGCAAGAGTGGGGAAGATGTAGTGAAGGTTCTTGCGGTCCTTGAAATCGCGCGAACAGAAGAAGGATCCGCCCAGCCTTCCGTCGGCGAAGACGCGTTCCGCGATGGTCTGGGCGATTGTGGACTTGCCAGTCCCGGCGAGCCCGTTCAGCCAGTAGACGGGGGAAGCATTGGAGTCCTTGGACCACGACTCGATGTCATCCAGGACAGTGTTCCGGGTCCCTTTGAGACAACCCTGGCGATCGCCATGTCGGAACTCGGCCCCTCTGGCACGACGACAATTGTTCAACACCGATAACTCAGCTATTGAGTCGTAAGCCTACGCCAATCGGAGGTATGGCTGCGCCTGACCTATGTCCTGCGAGGATCAATCAGCGTCCAGTATTCTCATCGGACTGGGGGGGGGGGGCGCAACCCACAATTAGTCGAGAATTCTGCCCATATATTGCCTCCTGCTGCGAGAACTAAAAGTCGGATGAGTGGATTATCCAGTGTGCACCGCTCAGAATTAATTCCTGACCTGATACTCGACGATGGCGTCCCTGAGGTCGTCTGCAAGATCGCACGCGGCAATCATGACCCCTTCATTCTCCGTGTGCTGAGTGGTAGGGCGTTCAGACAGGCCCTGTAACTTGTCCTTGATCCTTTCGAGAGTTCTGAGGCTGGGTTAATGAGGGCGTTTTTTTTTGCGGAGGATTGATGATACGCGCTCAAATAAACTTTTCCGTCGTTTGAACTCGTCAGCATCCCTCGCAGTATCCCCCTCCACCCCAAGCCGGTCCAACCGCGCTCGGACAGACTCTATCTTCTTATTGGCCGGCGATTTCTATGGAGGGGTTATTCGATGTCTTTGGCCACGTACATACTCTCTCACCTGATGCAGTTTCAACAGTCCATCAAAGGACAACTTGAGTCAACCCACCACCGGCTCAGCCTTTGAATCTGAGATGAGAGGCAGAAACTCACGGTCAATTGAATGACCTGGTTGTATATAGACTGTTGTTGTGAAACCTATCCAACGAATCGATGACTCTCAGTTGTGACCGTCTCTCGTTTTCAACACTGACCTGATACACGAGGATAGCCTGTCGGAGTTTTTCAACAAGTGTGATGACCTCTTGCGAATCCCGCGCCTTATCCAGGACCCGAGCGACCTTCCCCTTTTCTGATAACGCTAACGATCGCCTTCCAATGTCATCCAACGATCTGTCGTGGAGAATCAGCCTTGGGTGAACAGGAACTTCTGGACGGGATACAGACTTTTCCAGCTGTAATCGTCTCTCTGCCTCCTCGCAATCGTCATTTGGATTCACCTTCGCTATGGTGATCAGCAGCTTCTCTAGCCACGGGATAAGATCGTCCAGTTTATCTTTCACATCCTTGTATTGCTAGGTGGCGCTTGTCATTGAAACTGGCTGAGCGGTTATTCTCGTATGGGGACACACATCGTAGTGCTTGATCAACGCGTTGATGCCGCCTAAACACGCCTTGAGGGGTGGGAATGCGTCGGACGACTCCTTCGCGACGTCGAGCAAGACCTTGACGACATCGACGAACCGTTGTTTCTTGGCTGCGGGTCGTCAGCGGGTCTGGAAGTGTGGCGGTAACGACTGGGTATCTCACAAGAACTTGGCTCAGTGTGCGTCCCACCACTCGACGGGGGTCGCTTCCGACCGATACCAGACATACTGTTGGCGTGGTTTATGAGGTGGGCCAGCAATAGTATGAAGAGAGCTCGTTGTCTTGTTCAAAACACCTGAGACGCGAGGCCCCTCGTTCATTGCCGGAGCTCCAGCGCCAACGGTTGTGTTGGTGTTGTTTGACCGCGGGACCCACAACTACAAACAAGCTTCCTTCAAGAGAACTTCAGTTCTGTTGCCCTCCTCTTGGAGGGGTTCGACCCTTACCGGGAGTTACAACCAAGATTGAGAACAGACATTCCGACCCAGGTCCGCTGATTAGTAGGCGTTGCGGAGGATCCCTTTTGCCTACACCCGTTAAGAAGTGTGGGTAGTGTGGCTCAGGAAGTGCCTGGGATCTAGTATCCCATCGGAACTTTCCGGTGTGCAGGAGCCGGAAACGGTTGAGGGCTGCCTCTCGGAATGCAGTCACTTGCAAGTGCTGGTTGCCGGTTCGCTGTGCCGCATTGGCATCACCGTCTATTTACCCAGCCTCGCCTGATATATGGGTCGAGGGCAACTAGAGGGCACTGTTTGATTGCTTCCAAACCCGTCTGGCGTCCCGGTTCGTACCCCGCGCCCCCCTCGGGAAAGTTCTACAGTGGTGCCGTGTAACGGAGGGAGTTCCAAGACAGGGGCTTCGTGCACAAGAGGTCAAGGCCTCAGGTCTGGGACCCAGACGGTCCATTGGTGGAG
>Ga0307516_10008228_pt1 | contig 11846 bp, 9 predicted proteins | sample 19_EM_MG_FD_203310 | JGI IMG/M metagenome (GOLD analysis project Ga0307516, IMG submission 203310) | Populus trichocarpa ectomycorrhiza microbial communities from riparian zone in the Pacific Northwest, United States - 19_EM | ecosystem: Host-associated > Plants > Roots > Unclassified | place...
CCGACAGACCCCAATGGCGCACCTTGCCTTGCGCGATCAAGCGCTGCACGGCGCCGGCCACGTCCTCGATGGGCACCGCCGGATCGACACGATGCTGGTAGAACAGATCGATCGTCTCGCTGCGCAGGCGCCTGAGCGAGGCTTCGGCAACGCGCTGGATCTGCTCGGGCCGGCTGTCCAGTCCACGCTGCGCGCCAGTGTCGGGATCGAGGGCAAAACCGAATTTGGTGGCGATCGCGACCTGGTCACGTACCGGTGCGAGTGCCTCGCCGATCAGCGCCTCGTTGGTGAACGGCCCGTACACCTCGGCGGTGTCGAACAACCGGATGCCGCGTTCGACCGCCGCGCGCAACAGTGCGATGGCTGCCTGCTTGTCGGTCGGCGGACCGTAGGCATGGCTGAGGCCCATGCAGCCGAGCCCGATGGCCGACACGGTCAGGCCGCCGCTGCCGAGTGTCCGGATGTTCATGAGGCCTCCCGCGTCGGATCAGCCTAGTCTGACATCGGCCGTGCCGGTGCCGCGAGTTCAGCCGTCGCACCGTGCACCTGAGGATCGCCGGGCAAGCGAGGTTGATATTGCGGCAGGGTCAACTCGAAACGCGCACCGCGGCCGCTGCCGCCGATGGCGACGATACTGCCGTGGTGACGCTGCACCACGCGGCGCACGATCGACAGGCCGATACCCGAACCTTCGTATTTCTTCTGGTCGTGCAGGCGCTGGAACACCGTGAAGATGCGGGCGGCGTACTTCTGCTCGAAGCCGATGCCGTCGTCTTCGACGGCGATCGTCCAGGGGCCGTCGTCGGCCGAATCAGGCTGCCGATAGGCACGCACTCTCACCACCGGCGATTTTCCTTCCTTCGAGAATTTCAGCGCGTTGGCGATCAGATTCTGGAAGGCCTGGCGCAGGCCGGTTTCGTCGCCTTCGATGACGGGCATCGCGCCGATGTCGATATGCGCACCGGTGCGTTCGATCGTCGTCTCGAGATCGTCCACGACCTCTCGCAGGAGCTGCTGCAGATCGATCGGCACGAATGCCTTGGCCATCGAGCTGATCTCGGAGAGGGTGAGCAGGCTGCTGATCAGCGTGCGCATCCGGTTGGCCCAGTGGATGCTGCGCTCGGCATAGCCACGGGCACGCGCATCGTCCGATACCGCCGGCACGCCGAGCAGGCGATCCACGTACATCAGGATCATCCGCAATGGTTCCTGCAGGTCATGCGACGCCACATGCGCAAAGTCGCGGAGGTCCCGGTTGCTCTGGCTGAGGTCGGCGACTGTCCGTTGCAGCGCGAGGCCGGTTTCGTGCAACTCGGTCACGTCCTTCGCCACGCCGGCCAGGCGGATGATGTTGCCGCTTTCGTCGTGGACGGGATAGCCGCGCGAATGGATCCGGCGGAACGCGCCATCGGGGAGCACGATCCGGTATTCGACCTCGTAGCTGCCGGTGAGCAGGCCCCGCGTCTCGATCTCTTCGACCACGTCGCGGTCGTCGGGATGGACGGCCATCGACCACGACGAGGGATCGGCGTAGAGACTGGCGCAGCTGCGCCCCCAGATCGTTTCGAAGGCAGGGCTGACGTACCACATGCGACTGCCATCGAGACTGCGCAGGAAGAACACATCGCCGATGCTCTCGGCCATCTGGCGAAACATCGCCTCGCTGCTGCTCAGTCGCGCCTTGATGCGCCGGTCCGCGGTGACGTTCTCGTGCATCACCACCGCACCACTTGTCTGGCCGGGTACCAGGGGCGTGACCGTCGCGAGGTAGTCGCACGGGCCGTCGGCGTCGGACTGGCGAATGTACTCGATGGCAAACGAACTTGACCGGCCGGCCAGCACGTCGCCGATGCCAGCCCTCATCCGTTCGCATTCGTCGCGAAGGTGCTCGGCGACGCCTTCGCAGCTGCGCAGGTAGTTCCGTCCAACCGTATGGCCCGGACCGAGCGGGATGTTCCTGCCATGGCATTGCGACCAGGCATCGTTGGTCGACAGGATCTCGCCCTGGGCATCGATCAGCGCGATGCAGGTAGGTAGCGCATTGAGGATGGCCGCCTGTCGGGACGCGTTGCCATGGCGAAGTTTCTCCTGGGCGCGGCGCAGCAGGAAGGTGCGCCCCTCGCGATCGGAGACGGCGTCGATCTGGCCGGCGGTCAGTTCCTCCAGGCGCTGGTTGGCCTGGTGCAGGGTTTCGATCAGCGCAGCAATTTCCGCGGTGTGATCGTTCGTCTCGGCGGGCCGACCGGCTTGCATCAGTGCCCGGCCTCCAGGCCGAGTGTGAGCAGCACGACCTTGCGTTCGCTGAGGCTGCCGATGATCTTGCGTTGCGGTGCCGGCGCCAGCTTGATCAGCGTGGGTGTCATGAAGATCCCGTCGGCGAACGCGCGCTTGGGGTCCTGCAACACGTCCACCACTTCGATCCGGTGCCGCTGCGGCAGGCGCTCGGCACACAGCGCGTGCAGGTTCTCCGCGGCCAGGCGCGAGTTCTCCGCATCGCCCGCGACATAGAGGCGGAATTCGTAGCAGGGCGCGTCCATGGCGTGGTTCATTCCGGGTCCCGGTCCGAACGCGCGGCGTCGGCACCGCGCAGTTCGCGCATGCGCGCGCGCACGCGGGACAGTTCGCCTTCACGGCTCTGGGTGGTGCGCTCGAGCAGGGTTTTTTCGATCTGCTTGGCGACCAGTTCGGTCTGCAGCGATTTGGCGCGCACCTCCAGCACGGCTTCTTCGGCATCCAGGGTCACGCGTTTGAGTTGTCCGGCCACCTCGGCCACCTCGTTGGCGACCCGTTCGGCACTCTCCTTCTCCCAGCGCAGCGTACCCATCAGGACTTCGCCGCCGGCCGTGTAGATATCGGCCAGGGTGACGCCGTGCTCGCTGAGGATGAGCTCGCGCACCTGGTTCGAATGCGCGGTACCGCGCGACTTCACGATCGACATGCCGCGGTTGCGCTCGCCGGCTTGCACGAGATAGTTGAGGTGGATCCAGGTGTCGGCCAGGGTGGAAATCTGCAGCGGCGTGCCGCCGCCGAGCGCGCCGCCCATCTCGTCGAGCAGGCTGGTGCATACCAGGGTGATACCGGCCGCCTTGGACCAGTCGATCAGCCGTTCGGCGACCCCATGCGCAGTCAGTTCGTTGCCGGACTTCGACAGCGTCGATACCGGGTCGATCACCAGGCAGCGCGCGTTGTGTTCCTTGGCCAGCGCCTTGATGCGCACCAGCATGCTCTCGGCACTGCCGGTGATCGTCCGCGCCGAGATCATCGCCAGCATGCCGCTCTTCTCGAAACGTTCCAGCTGGATGCCGACCGAGGTGAGGTTGCGGATCACCTCACTGCCATCCGAATCGAAACTGACGAACAGCGTGCGCTCGCCGCGCAGGCAGGCTGCTTCGGCGAAGGCGCCGCTGAGCGTGGTCTTTGCGGTGCCGGGGAAACCGGTGATCAACACGCTGGCGCCGCGGTAATAGCCGCCGCCGAGCATGGTGTCGAGGCGATCGACACCGCTGGACACCCGCTCGTTGCTGACCTGGGCGTCGGTGCGGCCGAGCGTGCGCGCCACCGCCACGTCGAAGCCGTCCTTGCCGATGATGAAGGGCGACTCGTTCTCATCGAAGCTCGAGCCGCGGAATTTCTGCACGCGCAGATTGCGCTGCGACACGCCGAGCGTCACCCGGTGGTTGAGGATGACCGCGCAGTCGACCATGAACTGCATGAAGCCGAACGGCTGGTCGCCGAGCGACCGCTCCTCGTCGCCGCCGGATTTCGCGGTGATCAGACCGGTCAGCTGCCGATCCAGCAGCCACTCATGCAGGCGGTAGATCTCGCGACGCCGCGAAGGGCCGTCGGGCAACAGGGCAAGCACGATGTCGAGCGCGTCGAACACGATGCGCTGGGCCTTGATCTCGTCGGCCAGCGCGCCGAGGCCGGCGAGCATGCCGCTCAGATCGAAGCTGCCGGACTGGATCAGATCGGGTGCCGGTTGCGCATCGACGAAATGCAGCGCGCCCGGCGTCAGCACATCCAGCCCCCAGCCAAACCCTGCGGAATTGGCCACGATGCGGGCGGGTGATTCTTCGAACGCGACGAAGATCCCCGCTTGACCGCATTCGCGCGCGCCCTGCGCAAGGAATTGCAATGCAAAGATTGTCTTGCCCGAGCCGGGCCCGCCGAGCAGCAGGGTGGTACGGCCGCGGGGCAGTCCGCCACCGGTGATCTGGTCGAATCCGGGAATGCCGGTCGAGGATTTCAGCGGCTGGTCGAGTCCCGGCATCGGGCTGTTCATCGCAGGCCTTCCTGGTCGTGGACCTATCCCGATCCCCACGGCGCACTCGTGGTCGGGAGGTCGGCCGCGGGTTGCGACCGCCAACGGTTGGACATGCAACCGCTCAGTCCTTGATGCAGACCGGCACTCATTCAGTCTTGGTGCCGACGATGAGTGGATCGATGCTACTCCTTAGTTGGGCTTGCGGCGCGCTATTGCAGGCGAATCACCGCGGACCGACGCAGCCGCTGGAAAGCGCCGGGATCCGCGCCGCTTCGGGTGGCGCGCTGGCGGTGCCCAGGTCCTGGTCGGGCTCGTGCCGAGCGCGACGGATCAGATCTCTCGGCATGGCGCTCATCGACATCCATGCAAGGCGCACATCGTCGCCCCTTGCCACGAATCAGGGCGCACCATCAGCCCGCCGCTACGGCTCTACCATGTCCGGCACCGCGCGGGTCCCGCGAGCTGCCCCAGGATCGGGGTAGCCCCGGCCCCGCCCACACGGCAAGATGCAGGGGCGCTCGGCGAGGCGCGTAGCGCGGGGAGCTGATGGAAACCAGGGTGGGTCGATCCGGGCCGGGTGTACGCGTGTTGATCGTCGAAGACGAACAGCACACGCGCGCACGCCTGTCGGACATCATTGCGGCCGCGGACGGCTTTGCCCTGCTCGATGCCGTTGGCACGCTTGCCGCCGCGCGCCAGGCGATGGCGCGGGCCTTACCCGACGTGGTCCTGCTCGATCTTGGCTTGCCCGATGGCAGCGGCGTGGACCTGATCCACCACCTGCGCCTGCATCGGCTGCCCTGCGAAGTGCTGGTGATCTCGGTGATGGGCGACGAGCGCAGTGTGCTGGGCGCGATCGAAGCGGGTGCCGGCGGTTATCTGCTCAAGGATTCCAGCGACCAGGAAGTGATCGCGGCGATCGAACAGCTGCGCGAGGGCGGGGCCCCGTTGAGCCCGGCCATCGCGGTGCATCTGATGCGCCGTCTGCAGGCACCCAGGCAGGTGGCGCCGAGCGAAGTCGCCGTGCAGCTCAGTGATCGCGAGATCGAACTGCTGAAGTTCATCGCCAAGGGACTCTCATACGAAGAGGTCGGCCGCGCGATGGGCCTGCGCTACAACACGGTCGCCTCGTATGCCAAGGAGCTGTACCGCAAGCTGCAGGTGCACAGCCGTTCCGAAGCGGTGTTCGAAGCCACCCAGCTCGGCCTCGTGCCGGGCGGCCGGCTCTGATCGATGCGATCCCGCGGTCACCTCCTGCTGCCCTGGCTGGTGCCGATGGCGATGCTGCTGTGCCTGCTCGGCCTCAACCGCCATCCCGGCGCGCTGCGCTGGGTGTTGCCTGACGCGCAGACGCGAGCGTGCGATGAGTCCGGTGCCGTGTGGGAGGCGTCGGCACTGCCGCGATTCTCGCGCGCCGACTGCCAGTTGCTGCGCGTGCAGAGCACGCAGCGCACGGCGAGCTGGGGCGAAGGCGCGATCCTGATCGGTGGCCTGGTGCGCGATGCGCGCGTGCACGTCAATGGCGAGATGTTGCGTGACTTCGGCAGCGACAGCGTGTCCGCCGCCAACCGCGCCGTACTGGTCCGCGTGCCGGCGCGCCTGCTTGCCGCGGGGCGCACCGAGATCCTCGTCCATCTGCGCAGCGGTGCCGGCGAGTACAGCTATATCGGCACCCTGATGTTCGGCCCCGCGCAATACCTCGCGCCGATTGCGGAGCGTTCCTGGTGGATCGGCGCGCGCGGCGCCCTGGTCGGACTGGCGGTGACGTTCGCCATCGCCCTGTTCCTGGTGCCGATCACCTACACGCGCCGCGACGAGTCGGTCTACCGGTGGTTCCTGCTGACCCTGGCGAGCAGCTCGATCTACGTTTTCAATTTCGCCTCCGCCTGGAAGCCCCTGACGCTGTCCGTCTGGGCCATCGCGATCCATGCCGCGCTGGCCTTGTCGCTGTGGTCGCTGCTGAAATTCTTCAACCGCTTCCTCGGTCGCGATGATCCCCGCGGCGAGCGCCGGATCGGCGGCCTGATCGGCGCCGCGGTCGCGCTGTTGCTCATCGATGGACTGGACCTCGTGCCGCCGATGCTCGGCTGGATATGCAACGGTATTTTTCGCGCCGGCATGCTGCTCACCCTGCTGTACCTGGCGGCCTTGTGCTGGCGCGCGCGCCACCGCGCCACGATACCCGCGCCGACCTGGTTTGCCGGCGCGCTGTTGCTGGTCGCGACGCTCGGCGTCGTCGACAGTCTGCACGTGTTCGGCGTGTTCGGCGGGATCCTTTTCAGCTACACGCTGCACTGGGGCATGCTGTACCTGTTGCTGCTGCTGTTCGCCGCGCTGGTGTTTCGTATCCTGCACGCACTGGGCGCCGCCGAGCGCGGCCGCGGGGAACTGGCCGTCGCACTGGCCGAGCGCGGCGAGGAACTGGAAGCGGAGTTCCGCCTGCGTCGCGAAGCCGAACAGGCGCGCATGATTGCCGAGGAGCGTCACCGCATCATGCGCGACATGCACGACGGCGTCGGCGGCCAGCTGGTTGCGCTGATCGGGCAGGCGCAGTCGCCGGGATTCGGCGGCGCGGCCCTGCAGCAGCAACTGCGCGTCACCCTCGATGACCTGCGCCTGATGATCGATTCGCTCGACGAGGCCTGTGCCGACCTCAGCGTCGCGCTGGGCATGTTCCGCCGGCGGCTGGAGCCGGCCCTGGCGCACCTGCCGATCCTTGTGCATTGGCAGACCGCGCACCTGCCGGACCTGCCGCCGGCGGCGCCCACAGTGGTGCTCAATGTGCTGCGCATCGTGCAGGAAGCGATCACCAACGCGCTGAAGCATGCGCGCTCGCCGACACTCGACATCAGCGCGCAATGGGAGAACGGGCGGCTCAGCATCGCCGTGATCGATCAGGGCGCGGGCTTCGTCCTCGACGAGGGCCATGGCCGCGGCATGGCCAGCATGCGCGAGCGTGCGCGATCGATCGGGGCGGTGCTGGAGTTGACGAGCAGCGGTGTCGGAACGACGGTGCGCCTGCACGTGGCGCTGTAGGCGCGATCGGATTCGCGGGGCCATCAACCCGACGCATCGCGGCCGGGTCCGCTCCTATGCGGCGGGGCAGCGCCAGCGTCGCCAGAGGTCGTCGCGACGATAGCCGCGCGCGCCCAGTGCATCGAGCCGGCGGCGTGCGCCATCGGGATCGCCATCGAAAGCACGAAGGCAGGCTTCGGCCACATCGAGCACCGGCAGGCGCAGTCCGTCTTTACGGAAGGTGTCAAGTTCGGTGGACAGTTGCGCGCGCGTGAGCGCCGATCCCATCCAGGCATCCAGGCCGAGATCGATCTGCCAGAGATCGATCTCGGCGCGTGCATCGTCGCTGGTCGCGGCCGCGGTGCTGCGCAGGCGCTGTGCGGTGCGCCGCGTCTCGGCCTCCTTGGGAAACCGCGCGCGCATGTCGGCGAGCGTGGCATCCACACACTCGTCGTCGGCCAGCACGGCGCAGACATCGGCCTTGAGTTCGAGCACCCAGACTTCGTTGATGTCGGCGCGTTCGGCCTCCAGCGCCTGGCGTGCTTCCGCGAACCGGCCACGGTGCGCGATCAGCAGCTTGCGCACGAAGCCGCCCATCGCCGCCTCGTGCGCGGGTTGCAGGAACGCTTCGCAACGTAATTCATCATCGCCATAGCAGGCGGCTTCGCCGAGGCTGATGCGTGCCGAGTCGAGCGCGGGGTCCATCGCCGTGGCGCGCTCGAGCCAGGGCTTGGCGGCGTTCGGCCGGCCCGAGTAGAGCAGGGCATTGCCCATCCACAGCAGGATCGCCGCGTTGCCGGGATCCAGCGCTGCCGCGCGGGCCAGCGGTGCGGCGGCGGCGCGATAGCGCGACTCCAGCATCAAGCCCAGGCCACGCACCGCATGGGCCAGGCCCAGGTCCGGATCGCGCTGCAATGCCTCGGCGATCGCGCGGTCGGCCGCCTGCAGCGCCTCGGCGCGTCCGGCCAGTCCGTATTCATAGGCCAGCAGGTGGGCCGCCGCCAGCTCGGCCTGGCCCAAGGCGAAATCCGGATGGATCGCGACGATCCCGGCGAGATCCTCGCGGGCGGCGGCGACGTCGGGTCGGGTGCGGCGCTGCAGCTTGGCCACGGCGGCCAGGAAGCGCGTCATCGCGCGCTCGTCGAGCGCGGCGCCGGCATTGGGCAAGGCCAGCGGAACGCGCAACTGCGCGGCGACCCAGAACGCAGCGTCCCCGCTCCACTCGCGGCGCGCGCTGCGGGGTTGCACCAGGGTTTCGGAGACGTCCCGGGCGGTGTTGCAGTCGCGCAGACGCAGCGTGAACAATGCGCTCTGTTCGGAGTCCTCCTGGGCAACGAGCAGCGCATGCGTGCTGCCCGTCGCAGCGCAGCCGCGCGGGTCGATGCGCACCTGCGCGCCCGGGATCGCGCGCAGCCGCGACAGGAGCAGGGCGCCCAGTCCTTCCGCCGCCAGTCCGGCATCGATCTCGCCACTGAGCCGGGGCGGCACCAGCACGAGCTGCAACGCCTGCGGCTGCTCGCGGTTGCAGGCAACCAGCAGCAGCGCGACGCAGCAGCCGAGGGTCTTCGTCCAGCTCATGGCGGCATCCTGCCACGCCGCCGCGGAGCTGTCGCATGGGTAGGCATCATGGATGTCTGATGCCAGCGCCGGCCGCGCCTGTCCACTGTCTTGCGACAGGGCGATGGCGCGCAGCGGGCCCTGGTTCTGGGGTGGCACGCCGCGCTGCCGCTGCCACGATCGACAGCATGCCCCGCCGCCACGACAGGACCAACCTCATGCTTCTTCCCGCCACGCGCAGCTGGCCGCGCCTGTCCGCACTGCTCTGCCTTGCCTGCGCTGCGGTCGCCACGACGCGCGGCCAGGCGCAGACCCTGTTCGGCGACGGTTTCGAGACCTCGGGCGTGACCAGCCTCAACGCGGGCGTCGGCGTCAACCTCGAGGGCGTGCGCGAATTTTCGCCGGAGTACCATTTCGTCGATGCGTTCAAGCAATCGCGTGCCTGGACGACCTCGGTCGTCGGCGGCGCCTTCGATACCGACGAGGCGCAGTGCCTGCAGCTCGATGCCAACGGATTCGTCCTCACCCTCGTGCCGAACGCCGCCGTGGCCGGCTGCGCGTCGGCCACATACAACTCCGTGCTGACCACCATGCTCGAAGGGGTCACCGAAGCCCCGGCGGGGCAGTACACGGTCAGTTTCGACGGTGCGGGCACGATCGCCTACAGCGGCGTCAGCAATCTGAACACCGCCACGCCCGGCCGTCACACCTTCACCTACAACCCGGCCAACGGCATTCTCGTGCTGCGGATCACCGCGATCACGCCGGGCAATCATCTGCGCAACATCCGGGTATGGATGCCGGGCTTCGACGACAGCAACGGACCGGCCCAGCTGTTCCACCCGGATTTCCTGCGCGTGCTGACCGATGCGAAATTCCGTGCGTTGCGCTTCATGGACTGGGCAGTCACCAATGGCGAGTTCTTCGTGCCCAACGCACAGATCGCCTTCAATGATCGACCGCGGGTGAGCGATGCGCGCTACACCTCGACGCGGGGCGTGCCGCTCGAAGTGATGATCGCGCTGGCCAATCGCGTCGATGCCGAGCCCTGGTTCAACCTGCCGCACCAGGTCTCCGACGACTACGTGAGCCAGTACGCCGCCCTGGTGCGCGATACGCTCGACCCGGGCCGCCGTCTCTACGTCGAGTATTCCAACGAGGTCTGGAACGGCGGCTTCCCGCAGGGTGGCCAGATCGAAGCCGCCGCCAACGCCAGCATGCCGGGCCTCGGCGACAGCGGCTTCACCCGGCGCATGAACCAGCACGGCCACCGCACCGCACAGGTCTGCACGATCTTCCGCCAGGTGTTCGCAGCGCAGGCCGGCCGCGTGCGCTGCGTGCTCGGCGCGCAGGCGGCGAACACCTTCATCGCGAGCGAGGCGCTGAGTTGTCCGCTCGCGATCCAGGCCGGGCTGCGCGCCACGCCGTGCCGCAACGACATCGACGCCGTCGCGATCGCACCGTACATCGGCGACTACATCGGCGGCGCGGTGAACCAGTCGATCGTCGCGGGCTGGGGCTTGAACGAGCTGTTCGCCGAATTGAACAGCAGCCGCCAGCAGCTGTTCGATCCGTTTGCCTTTCCGTCACCGGGACCGGTGCTCACGCAGAGCGCGCTGGGTATCGCGCGTGATCGCGTCATCGCGCATCGGCAGATGTTGAGCACGCAGTTCCCGGGCGTCGCCCTGGTCGCCTACGAAGGCGGCCAGCATCTGGTCGGCATCCAGGGCGTCGAAAACGACAACGTCATCACCGCGCTGTTCGGCAACGCCAATCGCGACGTACGCATGGGCAATGTGCTCGCGACGCATCTGGCACAGTGGAAGAGCGACGGCGGGGAACTCTTCATGCACTTCAACAGCACGTTCCGCTACGGACGATTCGGCAACTGGGGCCTGATCGAGCGCATCGACCAGCCGCCGGCCTCGGCCAAATACACCGCGGTGAAAAACTTCATCGCGGCCAATCCGTGCTGGTGGAGCGCCTGCACGCCCTGACGCCACGCCGTCAGCGCGCTTGTGGCTGGGCGTATGGGCGTGAAAGAATCGCGGCAGATCAACTTTGAGGTGCCGGGCGTGATTGATCCCGACGGCTACCGACCCAATGTGGGCATCGTGCTGCTGCACGCGGATGGACGCGTTTTCTGGGCGCGTCGCATCTCGCGTGATGGCTGGCAGTTTCCACAGGGCGGCATGAATTCAGACGAGACGCCGCTCGAAGCGATGTATCGCGAGCTGCGTGAGGAGACCGGGCTGATGCCCGAGCACGTCGACGTGCTCGCGTCGACGCCGGGCTGGCTGCGCTATCGCCTGCCCAATCGCTTCGTGCGTCGCAATGAGCGGCCGACCTGCATCGGCCAGAAACAGGTCTGGTTCCTGCTGCATTTCCAGGGCAGCGAGACCGATGTGCGCCTGGATCTCTGCGAAGACCCCGAATTCGATTCCTGGACCTGGATCGATTATTGGCAGCCGCTCGAACAGGTCGTGCCGTTCAAGCGCGAAGTCTACGAGCGCGCGCTGCGCCATCTGGCCCCGCACGCGGCCAAGATCTTTCCGATTGCGGAGCCTGCCGCGGGGCCGCCACCGGTGATTCGACCGGGCCGATCGGCCTGGGGATTGGGGCGCTCGGGTTCCCGAGCGTTCGTCGTTCAGCAATCTGATTGACAACCATTCGCATTTGCATTGGAATATCCTCACTCGACCGAGGACCGCCCATGTATGTCTGCGTGTGCAATGCCGTCACCGAATCCGCATTGAAGGCGGCCGTCTGCTCGGGCGTGCGTGATCTCGACGGCCTGCAGGCACGCACCGGCTGCGGCAGCGGCTGCGGATGCTGCCGCGAACTGGCTGCGCAACTCATCGTCGAGCATGCCGCAACGATCGATGCGCCGACCGAGCATGGCGGCAACGTGCTGCCGTTCCGCCAGGTCGCCTGAGTCGCGCCGCGCGTCCAGCGCAAACCCGCCTCATTCGCACTTCGCTGTCGGCTGCGCCGCGCCGGCTTGATAGAG
>Ga0307516_10008229_pt1 | contig 11843 bp, 17 predicted proteins | sample 19_EM_MG_FD_203310 | JGI IMG/M metagenome (GOLD analysis project Ga0307516, IMG submission 203310) | Populus trichocarpa ectomycorrhiza microbial communities from riparian zone in the Pacific Northwest, United States - 19_EM | ecosystem: Host-associated > Plants > Roots > Unclassified | place...
TGATTGCATGTTTGCTGTGTTTTTGTTTCCTGTTTATGTTTTGTTTGACATTTCTTGTTATTGTTGTTTGTTTTGTCGAGTGGTATACGTTGTTGGGGAGGGGGCTGGTTTTGTTAAGAGGGGAGTTGTTGTAGGAGGAGGATTCCGGCCGCTGCGGGCGCTGCGGACGCTACGCCCAGTGGGGTGTCTAGAGTTCGGGTGACACGGACAGTGCTACGGGAGTGTGACATTGGGCTACATAGGACAGTCACAGTAGACAGTCACAGGCGGCGCACGGACCCTCATATATAGTGTCCGGCGCTCGCCTCACTAGAATGGACATGCTTCTTGCTACCCCTCAGGATGTGATCCGGGATATCCGCCTTTGCGTCCGACAGGAACAAATTCCATCCGGACACCTTGTTGTTTCACATCCTTGTGGATTTGTATTCTGCTGACAGCAGAATGCCAGACATTTTTAGGACCTGCTGTGCTGTGAATTTATTCGTCACAGCAGCATGCTCTTGCGCTGCTTTATGGATGATCTCCACAAAAGACTGGAAGAAATGAATGTCTTCGGGAAGGCAATCGTGTTCTTCGAAGTTGAATTCGTCCTCTCGTTCATGTTGTACCTACAGGAGTTGTCAGTACATAGTGGTACTTCGGTAGGATATATTAACAACCTGCTGTCGATACCGAAGATCTTTTGGATTGGCGTCCATCGGGGGTGACCGGGCTTCTAATGTGAAGGAAAGCCAAAGTCTGGCGAATTGTACGATGGTGAATTTTGGTAAGAGTGGACAACTGTAATGGTAGGTGGGCTTTCTCAGGTACTGTTGTAGGTGCAGCGTAGTTGAAGGTAAAGGGGCTGAGGAGAGGCTCTACATGCTGTCGGCAATCACAGGACTAGAAGAGTAAACAAGAAGCGGTTTTGCGTACTAACTACTGGACAGGGGTCAGCCGCAAAGGGAAACAAAAATGCTGGCAAGATCGTGAAAACCTCCAATGATGCGTTCGGCCAAAATATCACCCGGGGGCGCATCAGGAAGAAAACGAAACCGCCCCAGCGCAGCTGTAGAACGTGGTTGCTACAGTAGCTGCGATGTTTACTTCCTTAATAGCTGCGTCTGGACACCCTTGACAGTTGCGTCCCCATGTGTTGTGCCTTGACAGCTGCATCTGAACGCGTTCTGCAGTGGCAATGCAGGTGGGTGCCGATTCCAACCATAGTGACTCAATCTAGTTGTATTCATCAAATCTGGTGTACATATATATTCCACCTCACCTCGGGCACCCAGCATCATACCCATAAGCGCGCCCAGCGCCCCATCCATCGCCGTGTACATCGATAGCATAATCTGCCCGACCACTGCCCGCATATGCTGTCCTTGACGCGGGTAGGAGAGAGTGGAGGAGGATGCGCTGGTGAAGCGGGGGGCGTACAATGGCGAGCAAGATGTCGATGAGGAGGATGGCGGTGGGGATGCCGGTGGCAAGTACAGACACAATATTGCGGAATAAGACGCAGTGCATACGATAGCGAGTAAGACGCGACGTGTATGATGGCGACCGGGAATGATGACGGCGACCGGAGTCGGACACTCGACTGGAACTGCCGAAATGAGAAAAAATAGTGACTACACCTTCCTGTTGTGCGAAAGTGCAATTGACAAGATACGCTAGAGGCGTGCATTAGCTTCGGAGTCGCAAGCGGTCATGTTAAGCGAGCCGGCGAGAGCTGAGCCAGACGCACCAGTGCTGAGCTGCGAGCGTGCAGATGAGAGTGTCTTTGGTGCGTGCATAAGGGATCACTCGCAATTTGCAAAAGTGGTGATGAGAACCACTACAGTCGTAGATACCACAGAACCTGTAGTTCTTACTGGCACAATAGGTCTCGGTGATATCCATCCTGCCTAGACGAACGCTTTATCGTACCAACTACTGCTATACAACATAGCGATGCTATGTGCTTGAATGAAAACTTAACGGCGAGTGTAAAGTCATTTGATAACCGGACGACATATCCCAAGGCAGATACCTTTCAAACGACCGGTTGCTGTGCATATTGGTTATGCGACTTCAAGTGACTCGATCGATAGTGCGGTAAGTCGCATAACCAATATGCACAGCAACCGGTTGTTTGAAAGGTATCTGCCTTGGGATACGTCGTCCGGTTATCAAATGACGTTACACTTGCCGTTCAGTTTTCATTCAAGAACATAGCATCGCTATGTTGTAAAGCAGTAGTCAGTACGATAAAGCATTCGTCTAGGCTGGATGGATATCACAGGGGCCTATTGTGCCAGTAAGAACTACGGGTTCTGTGGTATCTACGACTGTAGTGGTTCTCATCACCGCTTTCGCAAATTGTGAGTGATCCCTCATGCACGCACCAAAGACACTCTCGTCTGCACGCTCGCAGCTCAGCGCTGGTGCGTCTGGCTCAGCTCCCGCCGGCTCGCTTAACATGACTGCTTGCGACTCCGGAGCTAATGCATGCCTCTAGCGTATCTTGTCAATCGCACTTTCGCACAACAGGGAGGTGTAGTCACTATTTTTTCTCATTTCGGCAGTTCCAGTCGAGCGTCCGACTCCGGTCGCCGTCGTCATTCCCGGTCGCCATCATACGCATCGCGTCTTACTCGCTATCATATGCACCGCGTCTTACTCAGCAATATAGCATCTGTACTCGCCGCCGGCATACCCACCGCCATCCTCCTCATCGACATCTTGCTCGCCATTGTACGCCCCCCGCTTCACCAGCGCATCCTCCTCCACTCTCTCCGAGCCGCGTCAAGGACAGCATAGGCGGGCAGTAGTCGGGCGGATTATGCTATCGATGTACGCAGTGATGGATGGGGCGCTGGGCTCGGTGATGTGTATGACGCTGAGTGCCCCAGGAGAGGTTGAATATATAGATGTACACCAGATTTGATGAATACAACTAGATTGAGTCACTATGCTTGGAATCGGCACCCACCTGCATTGCCACTGCAGAACGCGTTCAGATGCAGCTGTCAGGGCACAACACATGGGGACGCAACTGTCAAGGGTGTCCAGACGCAGCTATTAAGGAAGTAAACATCGCAGCTACTGTAGCATCCGCGTTCTACAGCTGCGCCGGGGCGGTTTCGTTTTCTTCCTGATGCGCCCCCGGGTGATTTTTTGGCCGAACGCGTCATTGGAGGTTTTCACGATCTTGCCAGCATTTTTGTTTCCCTTTGCGGCTGACCCCTGTCCAGTAGTTAGTACGTAAAACCGCTTCTCGTTTACTCATCTAGTCCTGTGATTGCCGACAGCATGTAGAGCCTCTCCTCAGCCCCTTTACCTTCAACTACGCTGCACCTACAACAGTACCTGAGAAAGCCCACCTACCATTACGGTTGTCCACTCTTACCAAAATTCACCATCATACAATTCGCCAGACTTTGGCCTTCCTTCACATTAGAAGCCCGGTCACCCCCGATGGGTGCCAATCCAAAAGATCTTCGGTATTGACAGCAGGTTGTTAACATATCCTACTGGAGTACCACTATGTACTGACAACTCCTGTAGGTACAACATGAACGAGAGGACGAATTCAACTTCGAAGAACACGATTGCCTTCCCGAAGACATGCATTTCTTCCAGTCTTTTGTGGAGATCATCCATAAAGTAGCGCAAGAGCATGCTGCTGTGACGAATAAATTCACAGCACAGCAGGTCCTAAAAATGTCTGGCATTCTGCTGTCAGCAGAATACAAATCCACAAGGATGCGAAACAACAAGGTGTCCAAATGGAATTTGTTCCTGTTGGATGCAAAGGTGGATATCCCAGATCACATCCGTTGTCCCACGAAAGGGGAGGGGCTTCGCCCCAAGTTTACCGGCGAGTATACAAAAGTGGTCGCAGAACAGTGGCCCCAACACCGTGAGGAGTATATGGAAAAGGCCGGCATCATCAACAAGAAGGGTGAAACTCTGACCAAGGTCTCCTTGGCACTGCGCCAAAAAAGAACGATCAATAAGTTGAAGATGCTGGTACGTCACCTGGGGGCTCGGTGCCACTGAGACTGTCGATGCTGACAATTCCACCACTTATACAGGTCAGTGATCTCTCCTGTATGGGTGTTTCGATGATCGCCTATGTCGTCCTGTCCAAGTCTCCTCATTCGTTGCTCCTCAACAATGGTGTAGCCAAGAGCTACTACCCACTTTTTGCGGAAACCGGTCGAACTGTCGACGAGTTTCGCTTGTTTTGCGAGGGTTCCGATCTGCAACGTCGGGCGAATGAGGCGGAGAACAGTCAGGTGGGTCCCTCTGGGACGGTGGGAAGGGATGCCAAGCGTAAAATAGTAAACGCAAAACTTCTTGAGCTGCTCAGTACATTTTGGTCTTAAGCTTGTCGTTTTCAGTGCAACCTAACCTTGTTGCCACTCAATTCTCGTGGAACCCACCCCGAGTTAGTCAAGCTACCCCGAACGAACATTATTGATGTTCTCACGGCGCGTGGTCAAACGATCAAGGCCCCTAACGACTGGCCCTTAGTCAACCGGGGCTGTGCGAACGATATCGTCAAGACAATCTTTTCAAGAACAGTTCAGGATTTACAACTGACGCATCAAGCCCTGAGCTGTGGAGGGTTGATCATTGTGAAACGATAATTGGGAGGAGTTTGGTTCTATTTCTTTTATGTCCGATCCTATTCTTTTAATGTATCATCTTTCTTCGGCTATGTAACCATGTATTTTCCGGCGCTCCTATGGACGCGTATTCAAGATTTGATTGTACCAATTGCCTGTTCATGCGCCCTGGATCAAAAAGATCTCAAAAGTATGGGAAGCTCGCTGCGACCGGCTTCTTTCGCAGCATCACAGCCAGCAGATCGTACCAACCATTCAGATACCAGACAAGATGCGATATTTATTGCAAACCTTTTCCACAGTAGGGATGTTTTTATTTGTTTATTCTTACTCGCTTACAGCATACCTATGTAGACTATGGCGGCGTAATACTTTTCCCAACAAACACTGTCCACAGACTTGCCCCTCCCGATGTAGCGTGGCTATTGTATGAATCATTTCGACGTTGACATTCATTGAGTGCTGGCAAGCAAGTGTGATTAGGGTAGCATCCGCTGCACCTGTTTAGATTACACTACGTCCAGTGCGTCCGTACGCAAGACGAGGCGACCACGCAGTCCACACGATGCGGCGAACACTCCGTCCACACTACGCTGCAACCACTCAGTCTGTAGGCTCGACAAGGAGACCGCGGGGTCCGCGTCACGCGGCAACCAGTCGGTCCTTACGGTCGACACGGCGACCACGCAGTCCGTACGTGCGACGCGGCAACCCGTCGGTCCGTACGCTTGACACGGGGACCACCCGGTCCGCACGCGCCACGCGGCAACCAGTCGGTCCGTACGCTCGACACGGCGACCACGCGGTCCGCACGACGCGGCAACAACTCCGTCCGCACGACACGGCGACAACTCGGTCCGTACGCTCGATACGGCGACCACGCGGTCCGTACGCATGGCAAGGCAACCACTCCGTACGCACGACGCGGCGACCACTCCGTCCGCACGACACGGAGACAACTCGGTCCGCACACTCGACACGGCGACCACGCGTTCCGTACGCATGACATGGCAACCACTCCGTACGCACGAGGCGGCTACCACGCAGTCCGCACGACGCGGCAACTACTCTGTCCGTATGAACGACACGGCGACCACGTGGTCCGCACGATGCGGTGACCACTCCGTCCGCACGACGTGGCGACCACTCGGTCCGTACGCCCAACACGTCAACCACGTGGTCCTTACACGCGACGCGGCAACCACTCAGTCCGTACACTCGACGCGGCGAGCACTTGGTCCCTACGCGATGCAGCGCAACACCCGATGCATACGTATGCACAACGCGGGGCCCACTCCGGGTGGGATGGGGATTTCCCACCTGGCATGCTGGGATGCACCGAACAGTTTGATTTTATTCATGATGCAGTTGCTGTTGTGGCGAGTCCGGCTATCCGACAAACAAAGAAGTGACGCGCACCGCAATCACGTGGTTGATGAGCCAACCAAGCATCTACGCGTCGCTATAACTTTTTTAATGGCAGTTAGCGTACATTTACCGCCAAAGGATAGGCTGGGGCGAGTAAGGGGTTACCGGCTTCATCCAGCTTTGGCTGCCTTCCACCGCCGACATCGCCGACATCACCGATACCACCACCAAAATCACCGATTGCCAGCATCCCCAATATCGACCTGTCCTGTTTGAAGCCAGACGTTCAAATGGCACCCAGTAGGAAGAGAAAGCAGAAAGTTCACGTCCATTTCTTAGGATTTCCGGGGACGTGTGGAATAGGTGCATTGTCAGCAAGAGTTACGGCTGACCAAGTTACCAATTATGTTCGTAAGGGTGCAGCGAAGTTGGAATTACGAGAGCAGATACGTAATAAAGGTGCCACGGGAATGGTGGACAAAGGGGAGGGCATGGTGGAGTACCAGATGGGCGCGGGGCTATTGGCGATTTTGAAAATGAAGATCTCAACCTGCAACTTCAAGATTGAGATGATGGAGATCCCGAGTTCGTTATTCACCCAAAGACAAGATCGTCGACTAACGATCGGCAGCGCCGAGCGGCAAATTGGCAACCTACCGAAGCCATACTTGCCGATATGATGCTACAGAACAGACTTACGGACATGTGTGTCTGCACCCGACGCGACGTTGTTACCGTACCGTGTATTGATCTCAATTCGTACGAGCACCGCGAATTCCAATACTGCGTTTGCCACAAATCCTCCAGCTGTCTCCTCAACGTGGGCTATTTCCCATGTGCACCGATCAAACCGAGGACTGCATTCTCGATCCGACTCCTGCAGGTCTTACATGAGCAACCTGTGCTTGGATATGTCTCTAGAAGCGCTTGGTCCGGTGGCCTCAGAGCATTGTTTGAGAGTGAGAAGAAGGCGCTCCTGCCGGCCTTTGACATAGAACTGAGTACACCACTGTACCTCTTAGGACCGCTGAATACTAAAAGGGGGTGTAGCTGTGTGATGCCTACCACCACTGGCTCGCAGTAAAATCCCAGGTCGATACCAAGATTGCCGATTCGCTGGAAAACCACGACACTGGTACTTGTGAACCAGAGGCTCTTTCCAACATTTACCCAGCGTGCTTCGACATTTCTCCTGGCGAGGACAACACGATAGCCATCTCCATCGACGGCAACCAGCAGCATGTACCCTTCAAGGACAAGTCATCATATGAATACGAGAAGCTGCCGGCAAAGCTTTTTGTGAACTACGGGCGCCGCAACTTTGGATTGGCAGGGACAGCGAGTGCGGTACAACGGATGGGATGTGGAAACAAGTTCAAGGCGACGAGTGGCTGGAATAAAGCAGAAGCTATGGCACAGTCAAAAAAGGCCTTGGACGAGACCGGGATCATGGCTGCCACTTGCTTTCACGGCACGAATCTCCGTTTCATGAATATCTATGGCGGTAACGAGCGATACAGCCACGTAATCCGCCTATTGGAATCGATCGACGCCGAGTGTCCCGCTGCAGGAGCCATCCGCCTGTGCTACGATGTCGCCTGCGAGTTTGAGCCTTCGCTACGCCGTCATGATGCGCCATGGGTAGAACGTGTGCAGGTGGGTAAGGCTGACTGGAATCTGACCGGATAGTGTCTGACCATTTGCAGGTACGGATTGGCAGATTTCATCTTTACGGGCACGAGATGAGATGTCATATCCTGTACAATCTTTTAAGCACTCCTGGATTTGGACTGATGGTCGGCGAAGAGGTTGAGCAGCTTTGGTATATGCTAAGAGGTCTGATTAGAACTGGGCGGGTGTCATCTGGCCCGAGAAGATCGCAGAGCATTGATACAACTGGTGGGCAGAGATTCACATTTTATCTATTATAAAACCGTACTGACTGGTTTGGTGTAGGGCAATATCTAGCGCGCCGTAGTCGTGAGAGGATTGGATACAATATCTCACGTCGCTGGAAGAAAATGCTTGGGATAGTAGAGGAGAGCAATGCGATTTTGCAACGTGTCGTGGGAATGATGGTACCACCTCGCACCGACAAGAGTGGACGTATCCATACCCGGCAACTGGTGACCCTACCATATCTCAATGCACAGAGAGAAGACCAAATTGCCTACTATCGGGGTTACCGCCGGTACGTACTTCCTACCATCCTGTACTTGCAAGCTGCAACTACTAATCAAATGTAGAACGGGAGCCCAAGTAGATGATATCAGCGAGGTACAGCGACTACAACTGCAGATTGTGAAGCTAGTCACAGAGCGCCGAGTGGAAGTGGATGTACTACATCATCGCGCTCGAGGTGGTAAAATGGCCAGGACATTCATCAATCGACTCAACAGGCGGTGGAAACCTCTCGAACGGCTGGTGTCGTGATACAATCTCTCCATCTCAAAACCTATCTTCAAGGGGAGACTGAGTCCACTTTCGCCACAAGCGCTAAAGGATGACGGTATCGCCGACCACGATGGTGAGATCTGGACATTGAAAGAATGCTGTGCAATTCGGATTGGGCTGTGTACAGGGTTGTGCGAGAGGGTATAGAGGCACAACACCGCCTTGAGCGTGCCGCAGAGGAGCAAATCACATTGCTTCTACATATTCGGCGGGTTTGTCGATGGGCTGTCCAGCAAGCAGAGGTACTTCTTCAGATATTGGAAGAACGGCCCGCAGTTATAAGCTGTGTTGGATCGAGTCGGAAGTGGCTGGAGCTGCTGTTGTTTTAGAGGTTACAGACTGTACTGTCGATGCTTAAAGCGTAAACTCCTTCAGCCTTGAAATTGGAGAGCAGGAACAACTTCATAGTGTTGAGAGACGAATTCGTAGGGTACTAGCAATAGTACAGGTGGATGAGGTGGAAGATGAGGGTGGGAATGGGGGTGAGGACGAGGATGAGGACACTGGTGATGCGGATGAGGAAATGGGGTAGGTCATCATGTGTGCATTAGGGGAAGAGTTGAGAGAGGAAGAAGCGGATGAGGTAGAGATGGAGTTGTAACGTAATGGTAGAGGTGTATCCCGGCCACTCCGGCTGCTATTCATTCTCCACTCGAATCCACCTAGGTGATGGTTCGCCGGCAGCCAGACATCAGAATGGGAGCTCCGGGAGCTCTGGGAGCGGGAAGAGGAACCAGAGGCGGAGGAGCTGGGGGCTGCGGAAGGCTTGGGCACTTGGGAGGAACTATCGCTGTTCCTGCCCATACCCTCCTTCATGGCATCGGCAGGCAAGGAGTAGGGGGACAGGGCGCGCTTTCCTGTGTTTCTTCCCTTTGTGAATTTCCTTGGGCGCGTCTACTCTTTCTTGGGACAGGCCTGGGCGGAGGGCATAAGGGGAGCTTGCAACGAGCCGCCACTGCACGGACTGCGGACAGGAAAACCGGGCAAAAATATACGCCGCCATGGTCTATATAGGTCGAATGCGAGTATGATTAAACAAAAAAAAATCCTAGGTGATGGTGCCAGCAATACCCAGGCGCACCTGCAGGCAGGGCGGTTGTCAGCAAGACGCCGCGCAGTAGAGTTACCAACCTAGCTCTGGTGAGCGTCGGGATCGAGATGGCGGCTGATGGGATGGCTGTTGGTAAGACGCCGTGCAGTAGGAGCTCTGGTGAGCATCGGATCGAGACTCCGGCTGGCCGGATGGCTATCGGCAAGACGCCTCGTAGTAGAGTTACCGACCTTGCTCGGGTGAGAGTTGGGATCGAGACGCCAGCTGGCGGGATGGCTGTCGGCAAGACGCCCCGCAGTAGAGCTACCTACCTAGCTCTGATGAGCATCGGGATCGAGACTCCGGCTGGCGAGATGGCTGTCGGCAAGATGCCGTGTAGTAGATCTACCTACCTAGCTCTGATGAGCGCCGGGGTCGAGACGCCGGCTGGCGGGATGGCTGTCGGCAAGACGCTGCGCAGTACGAGCTCTGGTGAGCATCGAGACGCCGGCTGGTGAGATGGCTGTTGGCAAGACGCAGCGAAGTAGGAACTCTGGTGAGAGTCAGGATCGAGACGCCAGCTGGCGAGATGGTTGTCCGCAAGACGCCGCGCATTAGGGGCTCTGGTGAGCATCGCGATCGAGATGGCGGCTGGCGGGATGGCTGTTGGCAAGACGCCGCGCAGTAGGAGCTCTGGTGAGCATCGCGATCGAGACTCCTGCTGGCAGGATGGCTGTCGGCAAGACGCCTCGTAGTAGAGTTACCGACCTTGCTCTGGTGAGTGTCGGGATCGAGACACTGGGTGGCGGGATGGCTGTCGGCTAGACGCCGTGCAGTAGGAGCTCTGGTGAGCGTCAGGACGCCGGCTGGGGAGATGGCTGTTGGCAAGACGCAGCGCAGTAGGAGCTGTGGTAAGCATCGGGATCGAGACGATGTCTGGCGAGATGGTTGTCGGCAAGACGCCACGCAGTAGTGGCTCTGGCGAGCATTGGGACGCCAGCTGGTGAGATGGCTGTTGGCAAGACGCAGCGCAGTAGGAGCTCTGGTGAGCGTCGGGATCGAGACGCCATCTGGCGAGATGGTTGTCGGCAAGACGCCACGCAGTAGGGGCTCTGGTGAGAGTCGGGATCGAGATGGCGGCTGGCGTGATGGCTGTTGGCAAGACGCCACGCAGTAGGAGCTCTAGCGAGCGTCGGGATTGAGACTCCGGCTGGAGAGATGGCTGTCTGGAAGACGCCGCACAGTAGGAGCTCTGGTCAGCGTTGGGATCGAGACGCCGGCTGGCGGGATGGCTGTTGGCAAGACGCCACGCAGTAGGAGCTCTGGTGAGTGTCGAGACGCCGGCTGGCGAGATGGCTGTTGGCAAGACGCCGCGCAGTAGGAGGTCTGGTGGGTGTCGGGATCGTGAGGCTGGCTGTCGACATGGCTCTCGGCAAGACGTCTCGTAGTAGAGTTACCAATCTTGCTCCGCAGAGCATCGAGATCGACACGCTGGCTGGCAAGATGGCTGTCAGCAAGACACCTCGTAGTAGAGTTAGGGACCTAGCTCTGGTGGGTGTTGGGGCAGAGAAGAAACTTGTATTGCCCTCCAAGGAAAACAGTCTCCTCTCCCGCTACCCGCTGTTCATCCTCCGCGTTCTTCTTTTCGTCCAGGTCCTCGCACTCCCCTGGGCCCGAGTCCTGGTCCTCCCTTCTGTGCTCCTCACCCTGGGTCCTACCGTTGGCACCCACGTCCCCAATTCGGTCCTCGTCTGGCTAGATGTTCGCGATGGATCTGGGTACTGGCATAGTGTCAAAATGGGGAGATGAGGTGACGCCATCAATGTATAATTTATAGGGGCGGTGTCCATATGGAACGCCAATGCATAATAGGGTGGTGTCCATGTGCAGGGACGGGGTTGTACGGGTGCGGACTCGATCCCGCGAGGCCACCCGACGCGGAGCTGGCGGTGAAACTTTTTTGTTTTATCATACTCGCATGAAGCCTATCTAGACTATGGCGGCGAGGTGGCGGTGAAACGGACCACGGAGGAAGTCGGAGACGAGCATGAATATATAGATATCTCTGCCACCTGGCAAGCGAGCACCACCGAATCTGCTGTCTGCCATCTCTACCCATATATCTGTATACCGTAACCTTTCACAGGTTATGAGCCAGGTGAGTCGGAACGTCGCGAGCGAGACCCCATGACCGACAGCGTTTAACCGAGTGAGAGATGATGCTGGTGAGTCGATTTGATTGGTTCTTACCTCAATACCTATCGATAGCCTGAATACAATCAAATTCGGGGTGTGCTAAAAGATACAGGGTGGTGTGGCGGGTCGGATAATTTGGCGTGAGCAGTGCCTTTTCTCTGTGTTTGCGCCGGTCTTCCCGGCTCGAACCAATA
>Ga0307516_10008230_pt1 | contig 11841 bp, 11 predicted proteins | sample 19_EM_MG_FD_203310 | JGI IMG/M metagenome (GOLD analysis project Ga0307516, IMG submission 203310) | Populus trichocarpa ectomycorrhiza microbial communities from riparian zone in the Pacific Northwest, United States - 19_EM | ecosystem: Host-associated > Plants > Roots > Unclassified | place...
GGAGTGCACACTTGCCACTTAGTTCACAAGGCGCAACTGCTTACAATGATACGGTACAAATTCTACACCCAGCCACATAAAAACAATAAAGTTTTTTTGACCTGTGACTAGATTATAGATAACATGCACGTAATTCACCACTCGTCAACAGCTTTCACGACGGTTCGCGCGCCGTATGGCTCAGCGGATGGCATCGGATTGCTCATACCTCCACTTGTCAACAGCTTTTACGACGGGTTGCGCACTGTTTTGCTCAGCCGATGGCAGCGGATCGCTCATTCTTCCGCTCGTCAACGGCTTTCACGGTTTGCGCGCCGTTTTGCAGAGCGAATGGTAGCGGATTCCTCTTACTTGCGGTAGTCAACAGCTTTCACCACGGTTTGTGCGCCGTATTGCTCAGCGGATGGCAGCGGATTGCTCATTCTTCCACTCGTCAACGGCATTCACGGTTTGCGCGCCGTTTTGCACAGAGAATGGCAGCGGATTGCTCATTCTTCCGCTCGTCAACGGCTTTCCCGACGGTTTGCGCGCCGATTTCCTCAGCAGATGGCAGTGCATTGCTCGTTCTTCCGCTCGTCAACGGCTTTCATGGTTTGCGCACCGTTTTGCACAGCAAATGGTAGCGGATTCCTCTTACTTGCGGTAGTCAACGGCTTTCACCACGGTTTGCGCGCCGTTTTGCACAGCGAATGGTAGCGGATTCCTCTTACTTACGGTAGTCAATGGCTTTCACCACGGTTTGCGCGCCATTTTGCACAGCGAATGGTAGCGGATTCCTCTTACTTGCAGTAGTCAATGGCTTTCACCACGGTTTGTACGCCGTATTGCTCAGCGGATGGCAGCGGATTGCTCATTCTTCCGCTCGTCAATGGCTTTCCCGACGGTTTGCGCGCCGATTTCCTCAGCGGATGGCAGTGCATTGCTCATTCTTCCGCTCGTCAACGGCTTTCACGGTTTGCGCGCCGTATTGCTCAACGGATGGCAGTGGATTGCTCGTACTTGCGCTCGTCAACGGCTTCCACTGTTTGCGCACCGTTTTGCTCGGCGAATGACAATATATTGCTCGTTCTTCCGCTCGTCAACGGCTTTCACGGTTTGCGCGCAGTATTGTTCAACGGATGGCAGCAGATTGCTCGTTCTTCCACTCATCAACGGCTTTCACGGTTTGCGCGCTGTTTTGCTCAGCGGATGACTGCGCATTGCTCATACTTCCACTCGTCAAAGGCTTTCACCACGGTTTGTGCGCCATATTGCTCAGATGATGTCAGCGGATTGCTCATACTTCCGCTGGTCAAAGTCTTTCACGGTTTGCGCACCGTTTTGCACAGCGAATGGCAGCGGATTGCTCGTTCTTCCGCTCGTCAAAGGCTTTCACCATGGTTTGCGCGCCGTATTGCTCAGCGGATGTCAGCGGATTGCTCATACTTCCGCTGGTCAAAGTCTTTCACGGTTTGCGCGCCGGATTGCTCAACGGATGTCAGCGGATTGCTCATATCTCCGCTTTTCAACGGCTTTCCCGACGGTTCGCGCCCCATATTGCTCTGCGGATGGCATTGGATCGCTCGTACTTCTGCTTGTCAACGGCTTTCCCGACGGTTTACGGGCCATTTTGCTCAGCAGATAGCAGCGCCTTGCTCGTTCTTCCGCTCGTCAAAGGCTTTCACGGTTTGCGCGCCGGATTGCTCAACGGATATCAGCGGATTGCTCATACCTCCACTTTTCAATGGCTCTCCCGACGGTTCGCGCCCCGTATTGCTCTGCGGATGGCATTGGATCGCTCGTACTTCCGCTCGTCAACGGGTTTCACGACGGTTTGCGCCCAGTATTTCTCCGCGGATGGTAGTGGATTGGTCATCCTTTCTCTCGTCAGAGGCTTTCACGGTTTGCGCGCCGTATTGCACATCGGATGGCAGCGGATTGCTCATACTTCCGCTGGTCAAAGTCTCTCACGGTTTGCGCGCCGGATTGCTCAACGGATATCAGCGGATTGCTCATACCTCCGCTTTTCAACGGCTTTCCCAACGGTTCGCGCCCCGTATTGCTCTGCGGATGGCATTGGATCGCTCGTACTTCCGCTCGTCAACGGCTTTCACGACGGTTTGCGCCCAGTATTTCTCCGCGGATGGTAGTAGATTGGTCATTCTTTCTCTCGTCAGAGGCTTTCACGGTTTGCGCGCCGTATTACTCATCGCATGGCAGCGGATTGCTCATACTTCTGCTGTTCAACGGCTTTCCCAACGTTTCGCGCATCGTATTACTTAACGGATCGTAGCGAATTGCTCATACCTCCGCTCGTCAATGGCTTTCCCGATGGTTCGCGCGCCGTATTGCTCAGCGGATGGCAGCGGATTGCTCATACTTCTGCTGGTCAAAGTCTTTCACGGTTTGCTCGCCGAATTGCTCAATGGATGGCAGGAGATTGCTCATACCTCCACTCGTCACTGGCTTTCCCGATGGTTCGCGCGCCATATTGCTCAGCGGACGGCAGCTGATTGCTATACTTCCGCTTGAGGGTGACAAACAGCATCCGTGGAGCAGTATCGGGGGCCGTACAAATCAAAGCAACACCGGATGTAGCGACTCCGACGGCTTTCACGACGGATTGTGCGCCGTATCGCTCAGCAGATGGCAGCGAGTTACTCGTTCCTCCGCTCGGAGACGGCTTTCCCTACCATTGGCGCACCGTATTCCTCAGCGGATGGCAGCAACTTGCCCGTTCTCTTGCTCGTCAGCGGCTTCCACGGTTTGCGCGCTGTTTTGCTCAGCGCATGACAGCGCATTGCTCATTCTTCTGCTCGTTAATGGCTTTCACTGTTTGCACGCCGTTTTGCTCGGTGGATGGCAGTGCATTCCTAGTTCTTACACTCGTCAACGGCTTACCCTGTTTCCACGCCGTTTTGCTCAGCGGATGGCAGCGGATTGCTCATTCTTCCGCACGTCAACGGCTTTCACGGTTTGCGCACCGTTTTGCTCAGCGGGTGGCAGCAGATTGCTCATTCTTCCACTCGTCAACGGCTTTCACAACGGTTTACGTGCCGTGTTGCCCAGCAGATGGCAGGGCATTGCTCATTCTTCCGCTAGTTAACAGCTTTCACGGTTTGCCCGCCATTGTGCTCTGCGGATGGTAGCAGATTGCTCATTCATCCGCTCGTTAACGGCAATCCCGATGGTTTGCGCGCCGTTTCGCTCTGCAGATGGCAGCACATTGCTCATTCTTCCGCTTGTCAACGGCATTCCCGATGGTTTGCACGCCGTATTGCTCAGCGGATGGCAGTGGATTGCTCATTCTTCCGCTCGTCAATGGTTTTCGCGACGCTTTGTGCGCCGTATTGCTCACCGGATGGCGCTGGATTGCTCATTCTTTCGCTGGTTAACCGCTTTCACGACGGTTTGTGCGCTGTATTGCTCGGCAGATTGCTCGGCGCATGGCACTGCTGCCCGTTTGTGGGTTCACTCATATCTTCCGCTTGTCGATAACTTTGCTAACATTCTATGCGCCATTGATTGCTCGCCGTAGCGCTCATTCTTCCGCTTGTCGACATCTATTATCCCCGGCCGCTTAGCGTACCGTATTCCTCAGCGGATGGCAGCGGATTGCTCATTCTTGCACTCGTCAATGGCGTTCACAACGGTTTTCGTGCCGTATTGCACAGTGGATGTCACTGGATTGCTCCTTCCTTCGCTCGTCAAAGGCTTTCGCGACGGTTTGCACCCAGTATTGCACAGCGGGTGGAGTAGAGATCGTTCGTTCCTGCACTTGTCAAAGGCTTTCACAACGGTTTTCGCGGCGTATTGCTGAGCAGATGGCAGCATATTGCTCATTCTTGCACTCGTCAACAGCTTTCACGACGGTTTTCGTGCCGTATTGCTGAGCAGATGGCAGCAGATTGCTCATTCTTCCGCTTGTCAACAGCTTTCACAACGGTTTGCGCGCTGTATTGCTCCACAGTTGGCAGCGGATTGCGCATTCTTATGCTCCTCAATGGCTTTCACAACGGTTTGCGCCACGTATTGCTAAGCAGTTGGCAGCGGATTACTCGTTCTTACACTCCTCAACGGCTTTCACCAAGGTTTGCATGCCGTATTGCTCAGCAGATAGCAGCGGATTGCTCGTTCTTATGCTCATCAACGGCTTTCATGACCGTTTGGGCGCCGTATTGCTAAGCAGTTGGCAGTGGATTGCTCGTTCTTACGCTCGTCAACTGCTTTTACGGTTTGCGCGTCGTATTGAACAGTGGATGGCAGCGTATTGCAAATACTTCCACTCGTCAATCGCTTTCACGACAGTTTGCGCGCCACATTGCTCAGCGGATGGCCGCGCATTGTTGATTCTATCATTCAGCATCGGCTTTCACGGTTTACGCGCTGTATTTCTCAGTGGATGGCAGCGCATTGCTCATACTTCCACTCGTTATCGGCTTTTACGATGGTTTGCGTGCACTTTTCTTATGCAGTTGGCAGCGGATTGCTCGTTCATACGCTTGTCAAAGCCTTCCACGACGGTTTGCGCACCGTATTGCTCAGTGGATTGGAACGGATTGCTCATTCTTCCGCTCGTCTATGTTTTTCACACCAGTTTACGCGCTGTATTGCTCAGCGGATGGCAGCGGATTGCTCATTCTTACACTCGTCAACGGCTTTCACGGGTTGCTCCCCATTTTTCTCAGCGGATGGCCGCGCATTGCTCAAGCTTTCATTCGGCATGGGCTTGTACGGTTTGCATGCCGTATTGCTCAGCGGATGGCAGCGCAGTGCTCATACTTCCATGCATCAATGGCTTTCACAACGGTTTGCGCCCCATATCACTCATTCTTACGGTCGTCTACGACTTTTCCGACGTTTCTCGTGCTGTATTACTCGACGGATTGCACAACATCTTGACAGTGGGGGTAACCCTTTCATCCGCTTGTCGATTACATTGCTAACGTTCCACGCACTGTAGATTGGTTGCCGTATCACTCATTTTTCTGCTCGTTTATGGCTTTCCCAACGGTTTTCCTACCAAATTGTGAGGTGGATGGCACGGCGGATTACTCGTTCTTCATCTCGTTGACCTTTCACGACAGTTTGCTCGCCGTATTACTCAGCGGATGGCGGTGAATTGCTCATTCTTCCGCTTGTCAACGGCTTTCATGACGGTTTGCGTGCAGTATTGCTCAGCGGCTGGCAGCAAATTGCTCATAATTCACCTCGACAACGGCTTTCACGACGGTTGCGCGCCATATTGCTTCCAGATGGCACTGTGTTGCTCGTTCTTCCGCTCGTTGTCAGCTTTCACGAGGGTTGCGCGCCGTATTGCTCTGCGGATGGCACCGTGTTGCTCATTCTTCCGCTCGTTAACGGCTTTCCCAACGTTTCGCATGCTGTATTGCTCAGCGGATGGAAGCGTATTGCTCGTTCTGCCGTTTGTCGACGGCTTTCACGGTTTGCACGCTGTATTGCTCAGCGGAGGGCGGCGGATTGCTCCTTCTTCCATTCGTCCACAGCTTTCATGACGGTTTGCACGCTGTATCGCTCATTCTTCCGGTCGTCTACGACTTTCACAATGATTCGCGTGCTGTATCACTCAGATCATGGCAGCGCATTGCTCGTTCTTCCGCTTGCCGACGGTTTTCACGGTTTGCGTGTTGTATTGCTCAGTGGATGGCGGCGGATTGCTCATCCTTCCATTCGTCAACGGCTTTCACGACGGTTTGCACGCAGTATTGCTCAGTGGCTGGCAGCAGATTTCTCATACTTCTGCTCGTCAATGGCTTTCACGACGGCTGCGCGCCATATTGCTCCATGGATGGCACCGTGTTGCTCGTTCTTCCACTCGTCGACGGCTTTTACGGTTTGCGCGCCGTATTGCTCAGAGGATGGCAGCAGATTGTGTATTCTTCAGTCGTCAACTGCTTTCCCAACGCTTTTCTCGGCGTATTGCTTAGCGGATGGCAGCGTATTGCTCATTCTTTCACTCATGAACAGCTTTCATGACGGTTTGCGCACTGTATTGCTCAGCCAATGGCAGTGCATTGCTCATTCGTTCACTCCTTGACGGATTTTCCAACGATTTGCACGCCATACTCCTCAGCGGATGGCAACGTATCACACTTTCTTCCGCTCGTCAACGGCGTTCACGGTTTACACACCATTTTGCTCAGCGGATGGCACCACGTTCCTTATTCTTCCACTCGTCAACAGGTGTCATGTCAGTTTGCGCTCCATATTGCTTACAGGATGGCAGCCCATTGCTCATTCTTCCACTCGTCAAAGGCTTTTCAGACAATTCGCGCCCCCTATTGCTTGGATGGCAGCGAATTCCTCGTTCTTCAGCTCGCCAATGGCTTTCACAATGGTTTGTCCGCCTTATTGAGCAGCGGATGGCAGCGCATTGCTCATTCTTCCGCACGTCAACATCTTTCCCGACAGTTTGCGTGCCGTGTTGCTCAGTGGATGTTAGTGCGTTGCTCATTCTCCTGCTCGTTGATGGCTTTCACGGTTTGCACACCGTAATTCTTGTCGACAGCTATCCCAACGGTTTGCGCGCTGCTACGCTCATTGAATATCGGATCGGATGGCTCAATGCTTCTGATCGTCGATGGCTATCCCATCAGATTACGCGCCGCGCTGCTCGTTGAATAGTGCATCTGATGGTGTAAACTTTCAACATGCTGGAAATATGTCGGAAAAACCGAATATTTGAACTCCAATGGATGACTAAAGTTTGCGTTACACAAGAGAGTCAGAAAAAATGCGAGTGTCTTGTGTAACCTAAGTTACTACTATGTTCAATCACAACGGTTTTCGCACCACAATACTTGTCGGCGGCTATCCCATATAATTGCCCACCGCAATAATTGTCAACGGCTATCCCAATGGTTTGCACGCTGTAACACTTGTCAAATAGCGCATCGGATCGCTCATTGCTTTCGCTTGTCGACGGATATCCTGTCAGTTTACGCGCCGCAATGCTCGTCGAATAGTGCATCAGATGGTGTATCGCTTCTGCTTGTCGACAGCTATCCTAACTGTTTACGCGCAGCAATACTTGTCGACAGCTATCCCGTCGGTTTGCGTGCAGCAATACTTGTCAACGGCTATTCCAACAGTTTGCTCGCCAAAATACTTGTCAACGGCTACCCCGTCGGTTTGCGTGCTGCAATACTTCTCGACGGCTATCCTGACGGTTTGTACGCTCCAATACTTGTCGCCAGCTATCTCAACGGTTTGCATGTCACAATACTTGTCAACAGCTATCCCAACGGTTTACGTGCTGCAATACTTGTCGACGGCTATCCCAACGGTTTGTGTGCCGCAACTCTCGTCGAATAGTGCATCGTATCGCTCATCGCTTCCGCTCGTCGACGCCTATCCCGTCGGTTTACACGCTGCAATGCTCGTCGAATAGTGCATCGGATGGTGTAAAGTTTCAACATGTAGGAAATATGTTGAAAAACCAAATATTTGAACTCCAATGGATGACCAAAGTTTGGGTTACTCAAGAGAGTCAGAAAAAATGCGAGTGTCTTGTGAAACCTAAGTTACTACTTTAGTTGTGTAACCTATGTTACTGTTTGCGCGCAGCAACGCGCGTCGAATAGCGCATCGGATGGCTCAATGATTGCGCTCGTCGACAGCAATCCCGTTGGATTGTGTGCCCCAATACTTGTCAACATCTATCCCAACAGTTTGCACGCCGCAATACTTGTCAACGGCTCTCCCAACGTTTTACGTACTGCAACTCTCGTCTAATAGCACATCGGATCGCTTATCGCTTCCGCTCATCGAGGGCTATCCCGCCTGTCTACTCGCCGCAATGCTCGTCGAATAGCGCGTCGGATGGTGCATCGCTTCCGCTTGTCGACAGGTATCCCAACGGTTTGTGCGCCGCAATACTTGTCAACGGCTATCGCAACGGTTTGCGCACCTCAATACTTGTCAATGGCTATCCGAACGTTTTGCACGCCGCAACGCTCGTCGAATAGTGCATCGGATCGCTCATCGCTTCCGCTCGTTGAGGGCTATCCTGTCGGTTTACACACCGCAATGCTCGTCGAATAGCGGGTCGGATCGTGCATCGATTCCCCTTGTCGCCAGCTATCCCAACTATTTGCACGCAGCAATACTTGTTGACAGCTATCCTGTCGGTTTGCGTGCTGCAATACTTGTCAACGGCTATCCCAAAGGTTTGGGCACTGCAATACTTGTCGACGCCTATCCCAATGGTTTGCGGGCCGTAATACTTGTCAACAGCTATCCCAACGTTTTACGAGCCGTAACACTCATCGAATAGCGCATCGGATCACTCACCTCCGCTCGTCGATGGCTATCGCATCGGTTTATGCGCCACAATGCTTGTTGAATAGTGCATTGGATGGTGTAAACTTTCAACATGTAGGAAATATGTTGGAAAAACCAAATATTTCAACTCCCACGGATGACTAAAGCCTGGGTTACACAAGAGACTCAGAAAAAATGTGAGTGTCTTGTGTAACCTGAGTTACTACTTTACTTGGGTAAACTATGTTACAACTATGTTCAATCGTAATGGTTTGCGCGCAGCAACGCGCATCGAATAGCGCATCGCGCAAACCGTTGGGATAGCCGTTGACAAGTATTACAGTGTGAAAACCGTTGGGGTAGCCATTGACAAGAATTTCAGCGCGCAAACCGACGAGATACCGTCGACAAACGGAATGGATGAGCCATCCGACGCGCTATTCGACAAGCATTGTGGCGTATAAACCGACGGGATAGCCGTCGACAAGTGGAAGCGATGAGCGATCCGACATGCTATTCGACGAGCGTTGAGGCGCTCAAAACGTTGGGATAGCCGTTGACAAGTGTCACGAATCTCACGTGGCAGGCTCGTAAGCGCCGCTGCCAGGGCCGCCGTCACCCTTGCCGCCCTATGGCTTGCCCTCATCACCGCTGCCGCAGCCACGGTCATCCTCCGCGCCTAGGTGCCTCGCCCGATCATATCGCTCCGGTAGCGATATTCCCCGACTGCTGGCCGGTCTAGACCTTCTCTCCTTTGTTTCCGCTATGTTGCCTACACGTCCTTTCTCATGTCTTCTTACGTATGTTGTTTCCGGTTGATTGTGCTTGCGTGTCCTTCTCCTGTCATCGTTACGTATGTCGTTTCCTGTTGATTATGCTTGCGCGTCCTTTCTCCTGTCCACTACGTTTGTTGTCTCCCGTTGATGAAGCTTGCACGTCCTGTTCCCTGTTCCTTACCTTTACTGCTTGCGCGCCCTTTCTCCTGTTGCCGCGAGTAGAGTGTTGGCCGCGCGGCGGCCGAGTGCGATCATGTGTTTTCCTTGGGCGCGGCGATCGAGTTATGATGTTAGACGGAGGAACTGTGTCAGTCTTGCGGGCAAGCTGTGATTCCACAGAGGGAAGGAAAAGTATAAAGGAAGGGCGCGGTAGCTAGTCTGGAGATTCTTCTCCACGCAATATATTATCTATACACCTGGACCTACCTTTACCCATCTCTGAGCGGCGTGACGAAACCAGCGCCGGGATCTCGGATCACTTGCGCCGATGACCACCGGGTCATCCGGCAGCGCGACGAAGTGATCCGGGATCGCCTACGACGAACGACATCGAGATACGATTATCTATCTACCTTGACCTACCTTCACACATCTCTGAGCAGCGTGACGAGAGCAGCGCCGGGATCTCGGATCACTCGCGGCGATGATCACCGGGTCATCCGGCAGCGCCACGAGTGATCCGGGACCACCTATGACGGACCCGCAACACCGCCGCGCACACCGGGCCGCGCCGGACAGAACGGAACACCGCCGCATATGCCGCGCCGGGCAGAACGGAACACCGCCGCGCATACCGGGCCGCGCCAGACAGAACGGAACACCACCGCGTATGCCGCACCGGGCGGAACGGGAGACCGCCGCGCATGCCGCCCCGGGCGGAACGGGAGACCGCCGCGCATGCCGCCCCGGGCGGAACGGGAGACCGCCGCGCATGCCGCCCCGGGCGGAACGGAAGAACGCCGCGCGTGCCGCGCCGGGCAGAACGGAGGACCGCCGTGCACACCGGGCCGCGCCAGACAGAACGGAACACCTATGCCACGCCGGGCAGAACGGAACACCGCCGCATATGCCGCGCCGGGCAGAACGGAACACCGCCGCGCATACCGGGCCGCGCCAGACAGAACGGAACACCGCCGCGCATGCCGCCCCGGGCGGAACGGAAGAACGCCGCGCATGCCGCGCCGAGCAGAACGGAAGAACGCCGCGCGTGCCGCGCCGGGCAGAACGGAGGACCGCCGCGCACACCGGGCCGCGCCAGACAGAACGGAACACCTATGCCGCGCCGGGCTGAACGGAACACCGCCACGCACACCGGGCCGCGCCAGACAGAACGGAACACCGCCGCGCATACCGGGCTGTACCAGACAGAACGGAAGACCTCCGCGTATGCCGCACCGGGCGGAACGGAAGACCGCCGCGCATGCCGCCCGGGGCGGAAAGGAAGAACGCCGCGCATGCCGCGCCGAGCAGAACGGAAGACCGCCGCGCATGCCGCGCCGGGCAGAACGGAAGACCGCCGCGCATGAGGGAAGTCTGCCGCGCATACCGCAGGCCACGCCGGGCATGAAGGAAGACGACAACGATGATGCCACGCCGGGCATGAAGAAAGACGACAACAACGATGCCACGCCGGGCATGAAGGAGGACGAGCACGACGAGTGAGTGGGAATCACTTGCGCCAAACGACACCGAGACACGAGTAGCGATCCGAGATCGCTCAAGAACAACGAGAGAATGATACCATGCTACAGTAAAGACCACCGGGTGGCAGTAAACGAAGACCGCGTAAGACCTAGCACGGCCGCACGGAAGACTGGGAGCACGACGCCTCGCCAGTGAGAAAGGCTACGCCGAGGGACATCCTTAGACTTCACCTGACACAGAGGGAAGTACTTGCCTGCGCCAGAGAGCTGAACGAACACAGCCCAAGAGCCGAACAAACGGAAGTCCTACAGAGTAGGCAGAACACGGGGCGCCAGAGAGCTGAACGAACACAGCCGGAGAGCCGACCAAACGGAAGTCCTACAGAGTAGGCAGAACGCGGGGCGCCAGAGAACCGAAAGAACGGAAGCCCGACCGCGGAGACACGCCGAGGAGCTACGTTGCCTGTCGAGCCCAAGACAGAGAACGGAAGTCAGGATCTTGACAACAAGTATTGCGGTGCCCAAACCGTTTTGGGATAGCCGTCGACAACTATTGCGGCACGTAAACCGACGGGATTGCTGTCGACGAGTGGAAGCATTGAGCCATCCGCCACAATGCTCATCGAATAGCATATCGGATCGCTGATAGCCTCCGCTTGTTGACGCCTATTCCATCAAATTACGCGCTGCAATGCTCTTCGAATAGTGAGTCGGATAGCGTATCGCTTCTGTTTGTCGACCGCTATCCTGTCGGTTTGCGCACTGCAATACTTGTCGTCGCCTATCCCAACGGTTTGCACGCCGCAATGCTCATCGAATAGCACGTCGGATAGTGTATCCCTTCCGCTAGTCGCCAGCTATCCCGTCGGTTTACGCACCACAATGCTCATCGAATAGCGCGTCTGATAGCCTATCGCTTCCGTGAGTCGCCGGCTATCCCGTCGGTTTACCCACCACAATGCTCTTCGAATAGCACCTCCGATAGCGTATCGCTTCCGCTAGTCGCCGGCTATCCCAACGGTTTATGCACGGCAGAGTGTAACACTCGGGTGTTTCACCAACGGCACAATCGCCCAGGTGGTCACCAACAGTCTATCACCCTTGAGCGGGCAACACTTGTATGATGGCAGCGGAGCGACTGTGTAGTCCCGAAGGATTCG
>Ga0307516_10008231_pt1 | contig 11840 bp, 11 predicted proteins | sample 19_EM_MG_FD_203310 | JGI IMG/M metagenome (GOLD analysis project Ga0307516, IMG submission 203310) | Populus trichocarpa ectomycorrhiza microbial communities from riparian zone in the Pacific Northwest, United States - 19_EM | ecosystem: Host-associated > Plants > Roots > Unclassified | place...
GGACCTTTTTGGCGTTGGATTTGATGACGGTCTGGCCGATCGAGACCTGGCCGTCGCCGCCGATCACCACCTTGCCGCCCTTGCGGACCGTCAAAATCGTGGTGCCGTGCCAGACCGACGGCTCATTGGGGGATGCTTGCATCTAATACCTCGTGTCCGGCCAGATTTAGGGATTTTGCGGCACCGTTACAATCGGCCGGATTCGGTCACCATGGAACGAAGTTGGGCCTTTTAGGCGTCATCCCGCAGTAGCGAAGGCGGCATCGGCCTGTTAAAAGGGCCGCGTTTTCGGCCAAGGGCCAGTCAACGGCCATATTCGGCCAACGGAAAGCACGTTTCATGCGCACAGCGACCATCAAGCGCAAGACCAAGGAGACCGACATCGAGGTGGCGATAAACCTCGATGGCACGGGCGTGTCCAAGGTTTCGACCGGTATCGGCTTCTTTGACCATATGCTCGATCTGCTGGCCCGGCATTCGCGCATCGACATCACGGTCAAGGCCGATGGCGATCTCCATGTCGATCATCACCACACCACTGAGGACGTCGGGATCGCGCTCGGACAAGCCGTGAAACAGGCGCTCGGCACCATGGCCGGGATCACCCGTTATGCCTCGATCCACATGCCGATGGACGAGACGCTGTCGCGCGTCGTGATCGACATTTCGGGCCGGCCGGTGCTGGTGTTCAAGGTGGATTTTCCGCGCGACAAGGTCGGTCAGTTCGACACCGAGCTGGTGCGCGAATGGTTCAACGCCTTCACCATCAACGCCGGCGTGACTTTGCACGTCGAGACGCTATATGGCGAGAACAGCCATCATATCGCCGAATCCTGCTTCAAGGGTCTGGCCAGGGCGCTCCGTGCGGCGGTCGCGATCGACCCAAAGACCGCGGGCGAAGTGCCTTCCACCAAAGGTCAGCTCGGCGGCTGATTTTGCAGCACGATCCCTCGCGACAAACGCTTAGGCGTTTGCGCGGAGATCATGCTGAACGGGTTTCGCGGCGGAGAGGTACGATGCCGGTCTACACAGTGCATGTCCCAGTCAACAACGGCGCCGATCTTCCGGCGACCGACAAGTTCACGTTCGTGCGCGACGGCTTTCATTTCTGGGCCGCGGTGGCGGGCCCGATCTGGCTGCTCTGGCATCGCCTCTGGCTGGCGCTGATCGGCTGGATCGTGGTGACGTTTGCGGTCGAACTCGGCCTGATCGCGCTTGGCGCCGGCCGCGGCTCGATCCTGTTTGCTGATTTGTTGATCGCGATCCTGATGGGGTTTGAGGCGGCCAGCCTGCAACGCTGGACGTTGTCGCGGCGCAACTGGCGCCAGCTCGATATCGTGGTGGCCGATGATGCAGAATCCGCCGAGCGGCGTTTCTTCGATCGCTGGACGGCGCGGCAGCGGGGCCTCACCAACGATCAATGGGCGATCGATCGCGGCGCGCCGCCGCCGACCCGCAACACACCGGGCCAGCCGTTCTCAAAGCCGCCGCCGATGCCACAGGGCGCGATCATCGGCCTGTTTCCGGAGCCGGGAGGGTCGCGATGAGCGTTGCGATTATCGATTACGGATCCGGCAATCTCCACTCCGCGGCGAAGGCGTTCGAGCGCGCCGCGCGGGGCATGGAGAATCCGCAGAAGATCATGGTGACGCGCGATCCCGAGGCTGTGTTCCGGGCCGATCGCATCGTATTGCCCGGCGTCGGCGCTTTCGCCGATTGCCGCCGGGGTCTCGATGCGGTCGACGGCATGCTGGAAGCAATGACCGAAGCGGTGCGGTCCAAGGCGCGGCCGTTCTTCGGCATCTGCGTCGGCATGCAGCTGATGGCAACCCGCGGCAAGGAGCATGTCACCACCAACGGCTTTGACTGGATCGCCGGCGATGTCGAAAAGATTTCCCCGCGCGAGGAAAACCTGAAAGTACCGCACATGGGCTGGAACACGCTCGACATGGTCCGCGAGCACCCGGTGCTGGAGCGGTTGCCGCTCGGACCGAAGGGCCGCCACGCTTATTTCGTGCACTCCTACCACCTCAACGCGTCAAGTGAGGCGGATGTGCTGCTGCGCGCCGATTACGGCGGGCCGGTGACGGCGATGGTCGGCAAGGACACCGCGATCGGTACGCAATTCCACCCGGAAAAGAGCCAGCGTTTCGGGCTGGCTTTGATTTCCAACTTTCTGAAATGGAAGCCGTGATCCTTTTTCCTGCCGTCGATCTCAAAAATGGCCAGTGCGTGCGCCTCGAACAGGGCGACATGGCGCGCGCGACCGTGTTCAACCTCGATCCGGCGGCCCAGGCTCGCGCCTTTGCCGAGCAGGGTTTTGAATATCTGCATGTCGTCGATCTCGATGGCGCCTTTGCCGGCAAGCCGATGAATGCGCTGGCGGTCGAGGCGATGCTCAGCGCCGTCACCATGCCGGTACAGCTCGGCGGCGGCATTCGCGACCTCAAGACCATTGAAGCCTGGCTCGACAAGGGCATCGCGCGGGTGATCATCGGCACCGCCGCGGTGCGCGATCCCGAACTGGTGAAGAGTGCCGCGATGAGATTTCCCGGGCGGGTCGCGGTCGGCCTCGACGCGCGCGACGGCAAGGTCGCCGTCGAAGGCTGGGCCGAAACCTCGCAGGTGACCGCGCTCGAAATCGCGCAACGGTTCGAGGATGCCGGCGTTGCCGCGATCATCTTCACCGACATCGCCCGCGACGGCCTGCTGAAGGGCCTCAACCTCGACGCCACCATTGCGCTGGCCGAAGAAATTTCAATTCCGGTGATCGCCTCTGGGGGCTTTGCCTCCATCGAGGACGTTAAAGCGTTGCTCGAGCCGCGCGGCAGGAAGCTCGCAGGCGCTATCGCGGGCCGCGCGCTTTATGACGGCCGGCTCGATCCCGCGGCGGCGCTGGCGCTGATCCGCAACGCGCGCGCCGCAGCGTAGGAGATACCGATGTTCAAGGTCCGCGTCATTCCCTGCCTCGATGTCAAGGACGGCCGTGTGGTCAAGGGCGTCAACTTCGTCGACCTGCGCGACGCCGGCGATCCCGTCGAAGCGGCGATCGCCTATGACGCCGCCGGCGCCGATGAACTCTGCTTCCTCGACATCACCGCCACCCACGAAAACCGCGGCACCATGCTCGACGTCGTGCGGCGGACGGCGGAGGCCTGCTTCATGCCGCTGACGGTCGGTGGCGGGGTACGCACGCTCGACGACATCAAGACATTGCTGCGATCCGGAGCCGACAAAGTCTCGATCAACAGCGCGGCCGTCTCCAATCGCGAATTCGTCAAGCAGGGTGCCGAAAAATTCGGCGAGCAATGCATCGTGGTCGCGATCGACGCCAAGCGGGTCAAGCGTGGCGGTGGCTCGGACCGCTGGGAAATCTTCACCCATGGCGGGCGCAATGCGACCGGGATCGACGCCATCGAATATGCCCAGGAAGTGGTCTCGCTCGGCGCCGGCGAAATCCTGCTGACGTCAATGGACCGCGACGGCACCCGCCAGGGATTCGACCTGCCGTTGACGCAGGCGATCGCCGACAGTGTTCCCGTACCGGTAATCGCGTCCGGCGGCGTCGGCAATCTCGACCACCTCGTCGAGGGCATCCGCCAGGGCCACGCCACCGCGGTGCTGGCCGCCTCGATATTCCACTTCGGCGAATTTACCATTCGCGAAGCCAAGGATCACATGGTGCGCGCCGGGCTGCCGATGCGGCTCGATCCCTGACGACTCTCCATCACAAAAGTGCTAAGTCGGGTTTGGGACGGCATCGGGTCAGAGGCTCGGTGCGCATGTGTTGAGTTAAGTAGATGCCGCGTTTCACGATCCATGATCTGGCTGCCACCATCGATGCACGAGCCGCATCGGGGGGAGAGGCGTCCTATACCCGCAAGCTGCTCGACAAGGGCGCGGAACACTGCGCAAAAAAACTCGGTGAGGAAGCTGTCGAAACCGTGATCGCCGCGGTCGAGAACGATCGCGACCACCTCATTGCCGAAAGCGCCGATCTGCTGTTTCATTTGCTGGTTCTGTTGAAGGCGCGCGGCGTGACGCTCGAAGACGTCGAGGCCGCGCTCGACAAGCGTACCAACATGTCTGGACTGGAAGAAAAAGCTGGGCGAAAGCGCGATCAATCCACGTAAGAGGCGACGCCATGGATATTCGGGCGACGGACCAGCAATATAATCCCTACCGGATATTCACGCGTGAGCAGTGGGCGGGCTTGCGCGACGACACGCCGATGACGCTGGAACCGGGCGAGTTCGAGCGGCTGCGTTCGATGCATGACCGCCTCGATATGCGGGAGGTCGAGGAGATCTTCCTGCCGCTGTCGCGGTTGTTGTCGATCTATGTCGACGCGACCCACCGGCTCTACCAGGCGCAGCGCCAGTTCCTCGGCATCCGGGATCGCAAGGTGCCCTACATCATCGGCGTCGCAGGTTCAGTGGCGGTCGGTAAATCGACCACCGCGCGCGTGCTGCAGGCGCTGCTGGCGCGCTGGTCGCCGCGGCCCAAGGTCGATCTGGTGACCACCGACGGCTTCCTGTTCCCCAACGCCGTGCTCGAGCGTCAAGGCTTGATGCAGCGGAAAGGTTTCCCCGAGAGCTATGACCTGCCGACGCTGCTGTCGTTCCTGAGCGACATCAAGGCAGGCCGGCGACCGGTGCGGGCCCCGATCTATTCGCATTTGACCTATGACATCGTCCCGAACAAGTGGGTCGAGGTCGACCGGCCCGACATCCTGATCTTCGAAGGCGTCAACGTGTTGCAGACCGGCCGGCTGCCGCGCGACGGCAAGGCCATTCCCGTGGTCTCCGACTTCTTCGATTTCTCGGTTTATATCGACGCCGACGAGCCGGTGCTGCGCGAATGGTATGTAAAGCGCTTCCTCGCGCTGCGCGATACCGCGTTCACCGATCCGCGGTCCTACTTCCATCGCTACGCGCTGCTGTCGGACGAAGAGGCGACCGCGACGGCGCTGGCGATCTGGGAGCGCACCAACCGCGCCAATCTCGAGGACAACATCCTGCCGACCCGACCGCGCGCGACCTTGATCCTCAAGAAGGGTGCCGATCACGTCGTCGAAACGGTGGCGCTGCGGCGACTTTGATTTGTTTGGATTGCCGCTTCAGGCGGCGATGTGACGTGAAGCGGCAAGACCTGCGATCGCTTCCGCGAGCTTGTCGCGATCGAGCGGCTTGATCAGAAAACCATCCATGCCGGCCTCGAAACAGGCGTAGCGATCTTCCACCAGCGTGTTGGCTGTCAGCGCCAGGATCGGCGTCCGGCGGCCGGGCTGGCCGGCTTCCAGGATACGGATACGCTTGGTGGTCTCGATGCCGTTGAGTTGCGGCATCTGGATATCCATGAACACCAGATCATAGGGGCTACCTGCGGATTTGGCCGACAGCCAGGATTCCAGCGCCTCTTCGCCGTTGGTGGTGATGACGGCCTTGTGCCCAAGCCGGCCGAGCAGCGACCGCATCAACAACGCGTTGATCTCATTGTCTTCGGCGACCAGGATCGACAGGCCTTTGCTGGCAGGCGACGCCGGCGTCACGATGGGCTCAGCCGGATCCATCGGGGTTTCGCCGACGAGGCTTGGCGCTGATATCTCGGGCGTCGCGGTCAGGCGCGCCGCAAGCGAGGCCGCGCGCAGCGGCTTGATCAGATAGCCGGTGAAGGCGGACGCAGCGGTTGGTTGCAACTCCTGGCGCGTCGCGGGCGTGAACATCACGATCCGCTGTGCGGCGTGGAGGCGGGCGGCTTCACCGAGCGCCTCGGTGCTCGCCTTGCCCAACGCGTGATCGATCAGGATGGTGTGCCAGGAGCGCTCGGGCAACAACGCTTGCGCGACGTCGGCATCGGAAACCATGCAGGTCTGGCCGCCCCAGCGCTGTAATCGGCGCGCCGTCAGCGAAGCCTCGATGCTTTGCGGCGACACCAGCATGATCGACTGGCCGGTGAGATCGGGCGCCACGAAGAGCTTTTGCGCACTGGATTCGGCAGCCGCCAGCGGGATCGACACTTCGAAGGTCGAACCCATGCCGGGCTTGCTCTCCAGCGTGATGCGGCCGCCCATGCGTTTGACGATGCGGTCGCTGATGGATAGCCCGAGCCCGGTGCCGCCATAGCTGTGTACAATGCGCTCATCGGCCTGCTCGAACTCGCGGAAGATGCGCGCCTGCGCTTCGGGTGCTATGCCGATGCCGGTGTCGCGCACCAGGAAACTGATTTCATTGGGCCAGATGCCGGGCTCGACGATCAGCGCCACGCCGCCGGTCGAGGTGAACTTGATGGCGTTGCCGGCGAGATTGAGCAGCACCTGCCGCAATCGCGCCGCATCTCCGATCACCTCCATCGGCAGGCGGTCGTCGACATAGGCGGCGATCTCTATTCTGCCGGTCTGCGCGCGCGGCGCCAGCAGTTCGGTGATGTCTTCAATTAAAGCTGACAGCGCGAACGGGCGGTGTTCGAGGTCGATCTTGCCGGCCTCGATCTTGGAATAGTCCAGCAGTTCCTCGATCAGCGAAAGCAGCGCGTCGCCCGAGGTCTTCACCGCCTTGACGTAGGTCGTCTGCTCCGGCGTCAGCACCGTATCCAGCAGCAGCCCGCTCATGCCGATGATGCCGTTCAGCGGGGTGCGGATCTCGTGGCTCGCCATGGCGAGGAAGCGCGACTTGGCGCGGCTGGCGGCGTCGGCCTGGTCGCGGGCCTCCGCCAGTGCGCGCTCGCTTTCGGTACGATCGGTGACGTCGCGGCCAACGCTCTGCATTTCGGCAGGGCTTCCGGCATCGTTTCGTACCAGCCCTTCGCGCCAGGCGATCCAGCGCGGTCCCAAGGGACCCGCGATCTTCTGGTCGTGAATCCGCGTGCCGTTGGATTCCAGCGCGGTATCGCCCTGTTCGAGCACCGGAAGCGAAGCGTTGCTGCCGATCAGGACCTCGCGCGGTTGTTGGGCGAGCTCGCAATAGGCATCGTTGGCGAAAGTGATGCGGCCATCGGTATCGCGCAGGATGATCAGATCGCCCTGCGATTCGAACAGGCGGCGGGTGCGCGCCTCGGCTTCCTGGAGCTCCCAGTTGCGATCCGCCATGGCCTCATTGTGCATGGCGATCTTGCGCAGTTTCTTGTGCAGGAATCGAATCCGAACGCTCAAGGTCGCGAGCGCGACGCAAGCGATCGCAAACAGGAAGCTGACGCCGATCGCAAACGAGTGGGGATCGTAGGCGGAGATTTCCGACCGGCTTCCCGTAATGAAGCCGTAGACGCCGCCGAATGCAGCGGAGAAGATGATGAAGGAGCGAACGGTGAAACTGAGCCAGGGATGGCGGCGGCCGAAGCGGCGCAGGTGTAGCTTGATCCGGAAAGTCCGCCCCACCATCGTCAATTACCCTGAGATCTTTTGCTCGAACGGAAGGCGGCTCGATGCGCCCTGTACCCGGGGAGACGATGCGTTGCCGACCTTGCAAAGTGCTTGAGGCCGGCCGCAGTTCGAGAGGGGCGATGAGAACAGGGTTGATGAAGTGTTAACGGAACTCGATCCGCACAAAAAACTAGAGCGAAGCCGCGTTGATCCGATGCTGGCTGCCGCGGGCACCCACGATCAGGGCGGCGGCATCGCGCGCCGAAAAGCTCTTCGAATGCACGAAGATGCGGTAATCGGCCGGGCCATCCTGGGAAAGGTAGATCACGGGATCATCCGCCGAGTGTGTGGTCGAGATCGCCACCAGTTGCGGCGGCGCCTTGCTCTGGCAGGCGCCGGTCTCGGTACTGTCGATGTCGTCGATGACGGTAAAGTCCGCGGCCTCGGCGCTGTCCGAAGTCTGCACGCGAACGGTCGCACGGCTGGGGTCGCTGGTGAAACTGACGTGACGCTCGGCCTGCCAGGACAGTGCGGCAATCTGGAGCGAGGTGCCTGATACCTCGATGCAGGGGCGCGGGCTGCCTGCAAATTCGCCGCGGGCGAACACTGCCGCCACGGCCAACGGAACCACCGAGGCCAGGATATTGAAACGCAACATGACACTACTCGCTTCACACATCAGCCGGCGACAACCGGCTTATGGTTGGCAGAGTGTAAAGAAAACTCGTTACCGGCGGGTTTATGTCGGGACACGGGGGAGTTCCGATCTCGATTTGCAAAGGAGCCACCGCTGTCATTGCGAGCGCAGCGAAGCAATCCATTCTTTCTTTTCGCGGGGCCACGGATTGCTTCGCTGCGCTCGCAATGACGGAGGATGCAACTTTGCGTTCTCGCGACGCACTGCGCCCGAGTCGTTCAAGAAATCTTTCGCCCTCTCAAATCAGAGGGCGCAGGGAATGCCGGATGCGCGCTGCACCCGAGGTCTCATGCGCAGTGTGCACAGGAAGTGCGCGCATGAGGCATACAGGGCAGCGGAGAACGTCCGACATTCCTGCGCAATGGCTTTACGGCTTACTTCGGGCTCTCCCTGGTGACCGGCTTTCTTGCCACCGTCGGGTCAATTTGTTGCAGCCAAACCAGGGGCGGCCCGCCGGGACGGCTTACGTGGTGCCAGAGCAACGAAGTGAGACTGCGAGTCCGGCGCAGTCCTGAGGCAACAACCGCAACCCGATTGTTTCGGCTTTTTGGGACGGTTGCAAACAACCATCCTTTCGGCTCGACGCATCCCAGGTTAGCAATGATCGATTATCTTACGCCGCGCGCCGCTGGTCCTCGGCCAATGCCCGATACGACAACGCTTCGGCCAGATGCAGCCGGCCGATCTTTTCCGCGCCGTCGAGGTCGGCGAGCGTGCGGGCGACGCGCAGCACGCGGTGATAGCCGCGCGCGGTCAGCTTCATGGTTTCAGCCGCGTCGCGCAGCAGCTTTTGGCCGTGCGCATCGGGCTGCGCAATGGTTTCCAGCAGCGACGAAGGCGCCTCCGCATTGGTGCGGACATGCGGCATGCCGGCCGCCGCGTAGCGCGCGAGCTGGATGCCGCGGGCCGCCGCCACGCGGGCGGCGACTTCGGCCGAGCCCTCGCTCGGCGGCGGCAGGATCAGATCGGAAGCGGTCACCGCCGGCACTTCGATCCGCAGGTCAATGCGGTCCATCATCGGGCCCGAGATCCGCATCTGATAATCCGCGGTGCAGCGGTCGATCCGGCCGCGCTTGCAGGAATAACCGGGCTCATAGGCATGCCCGCAGCGGCACGGGTTCATCGCCGCCACCAGCATGAAGCGCGCCGGATAGGTGACGCGATGATTGGCTCGGCTCACCGCGACCTCGCCGTTCTCCAAGGGCGCGCGCAGCGAATCCAGCACGCGCGGATCGAACTCCGGCAATTCGTCGAGGAACAGCACGCCCTGATGCGCCAGCGATATCTCGCCGGGTTTGGCGCGCATGCCGCCGCCGGTCAGGGCGGCCATGCTGGCGGATTGGTGCGGGCTGCGGAACGGTCGCCGCGCCGTCAGCGCGCCGTCGCGGATTTCGCCGGCGACGGACGCAATCATCGAGACTTCCAGGAGTTCGGACGGCGACAGCGGCGGCAGGATCGAGGGCAGTCGTGCCGCCAGCATCGACTTGCCGGCGCCTGGCGAGCCGATCATCAGGAGATGATGTCCGCCGGCCGCCGCAATCTCCAGCGCGCGTTTTGCACTCTCCTGGCCCTTGATGTCGCGCAGATCGAGCCCCGTTTCCTCGCGCTCATGGACTTTTGGAATGGGCCGCGACAGCAACTGCGTGCCTTTGAAATGGTTGGCGATCTGGATCAGCGATTTTGCCGCGATGATCTGGATATCCGGGCTGGCCCAGGCCGCTTCCGAGCCGCAGGCCGCGGGACAAATCAGGCCTTCCTCGCGCGAATTGGCGCCGATCGCCGCCGGCAGCACGCCCGCGACCGACGCAATCGATCCATCGAGACCTAATTCGCCGAGCACCGTGAAGCCACTCAACGCATCCGGTGGGATCGCGCCGATCGCGGCCATCAGGCCGAGCGCGATCGGCAAATCGTAATGGCTGCCTTCCTTGGGCACATCGGCCGGCGCCAGATTGACGGTGATCCGCCGGGCCGGCAGCGCCAGCCCCGAGGCGATCAGCGCCGAGCGCACCCGCTCGCGCGCCTCCGACACCGCCTTGTCGGGCAGCCCGACGATGGCAAAAGCGGGTAGCCCAGGCGCGACCTGCACCTGCACGTCGACCGCCCGGGCCTCGATCCCCTCAAAGGCTACGGTAGAAACGCGTTGGACCATGCCGACCCCTTGGTTCAATCGAGGGTAGCGGAACAGGGGGATCTGTGCAAGAACATTACAGGAACATTGGGCATTCGCCATTGCTGCGCCCTGCGGTGCTGTCGGTATTATGCACTTTGTGGACGGGAGCAGGGGGATCACCCAGCACGACTTAGAGGACCCATGTTAGGGTATCTGCCATGAATCCCCCCAATGAACCGGTGCATTTGGTCGAAGACGCCGCTACCGGCGATCGATTCCTAATCTATGGAACCGAAAAGGGTATCCGCATCGAACTACGGTACGATGGGGATACCCTGTGGATGACTCAGAGTCAGATTGCTGAACTTTTTGGCCGCGACGTCTCAACAATATCTCGACATATCAATAACATAATCGAGGAAGGGGAACTCGCCGAAGATACTTCTTTGCAAAAAGCGCAATTATCCACAGGGCGCCCCTCCACGCTTTACAGCCTCGATATGATTATTTCGGTCGGCTATCGAGTTTCTTCCGCGCAAGCGACCCTTTTCCGCCGATGGGCCACTGACAAGCTGGTTCAGTTTGCAACTAAGGGGTTTGTCATTGATGCGGATCAACTTAAAGCCCCGGACGCCCGGGATCGTGTGGCAGAGCTGCGCGAGATCATTCGCGATATTCGTTCCGACGAAGCCAATGTTTATCGCGAGCTTCGCAACATCTGTTCGATGTGCAGTGACTACGACCCAAAGTCGCCGAAGTGGACCGAATTTTACGCACACACACAGGCCAAGTTCATGTGGGCAGTAACGACCCATACCCCGGCGGAAATGATTGTTAGCCGCGCTAATGCGGACGACGAAAATATGGGTTTGCGAACATGGAAGGGCGAAAGAATTACGAAGGCTGATGTTGACGTGGCCAAGAATTATTTGGTGGAAAGTGAAATCAAAGAGCTAAACCGATTGACGACCATTTTGCTGGACATCTTTGAAGACCAACTAGACCTCGGTCGCATTAGCACAATGGCCGAGATTGAGACTCTATTGGGCTCACAATTGCAGTCGCTTGGTAGAAATGTCCTTCGCGGTGGAGGGTCTGTTAAGACGACTCAAGCTAAGGCGCACGCCCTTGGGCAATACAAAGAATTCAATGAGAAGCGCCGTGCAGTCCGACACGCCGAAGCGGACGCGGCGCTAGCGTTGCTGAAGCAACAAGAAAAGCTTTTGCCCAAAACCAAGGGCGGTCGAAAAAGCAAATAACTATTTCCGTGAGGATTCACGTCGCCAGACGGGAAGGGCAAGGACACTCAATTCAGGCCGCAATGCTAAACACCTTCGGCCATCCGCGATAGAGCACCTTACTGTCTCAGTCCAAGGGCGAGTTCCGGGACGTCCAGGGCCAACTCGGCTCCCATCCCGTCAGTTTTGAAACGGCCGTCGTGATCGTCTTTGATCGCTCCATCAGGAAGCCATCGTAATCATCAGCCATCGCAGCCTTGAGAGCCTCGGGAGAAATGAAATTCGAAGCCAGAACCGCATTGAGCTGTGAGCCGAGCGTCGTGACCACGTCTTTCAAGTAGTCTGACGGCGCGCGGTTTGTAATTCGTCGTCCGTGAAGAATACCCAAGTCGTTGATTTGGAATCCTAAATCGACGATCTGTGGAAATCGAATTT
>Ga0307516_10008232_pt1 | contig 11840 bp, 11 predicted proteins | sample 19_EM_MG_FD_203310 | JGI IMG/M metagenome (GOLD analysis project Ga0307516, IMG submission 203310) | Populus trichocarpa ectomycorrhiza microbial communities from riparian zone in the Pacific Northwest, United States - 19_EM | ecosystem: Host-associated > Plants > Roots > Unclassified | place...
GCGCTTTAGAACACTGCAGGCATGACACCCGCGCAGCAGCAGTATCGGCTGGTCGCCCTCGGATCGATCGCGGTAATGGCGGTCTATTTCCCTGTGGCGCTCTACCTGGGGCACATCTACGTTCCCGACAAAGCCCCGCCCCCGCCCGGAGCCGTGCGGTATATTTTCAATCTGGAGAAGTACAGCGTTGACGGAATCGGTTTTCTGGAAAAGGCCGTGGGCTACCGCTTCCAGCCCGGCCTTGTGATCTACGAGGATGACCGCAGGCTCACGCCCTCGACAAGCCTCGGCGAGGTCGACAGCACCCCTGGACGCTTCGCGCAGGAAACCGGCATCGGGATCATTGTGTCAGCCACCGACGGCAGCAACATCCAAGCTTCCAACAACAAATTCCGCTACTGGGTGGTCAAGCCGGACGCGCCACGATGAGGCCGCGGATCGCCATCAGGTCGTCACGCGCATAGCGCTTGAACTTTTCGGCGACATTGACCTCGATCCAGGACGGAAACTCGTCCGCGAGAACCTTGGTCTCCTTGACGATCTCAAAGCCGGCTTCGCGGAACAGTTTCAGATAGTCGCTGTGCCGAAGCCGGTTCACATATTGCCGCGGCGGGTTGTACTTTTTCCACTGCTCGTCGGTGTAGAGCAGGAAATGCAACCGCGACAGGCCGGCGTCACCGCGCGCGTAGTGATCGCCGTAGTCGATCGAATGAACCGTGAGCCCCCGCGTCAGCGTTCTAAGGTTCGCCAAGAGCTTTGGCAGCTGATCGGCCGGCACATGCTCCAGCACTTCGTTCGAACAGGAGCAATCTACCGGCGTGTTCCTGTCGCTGACCTCAGACGGCGCATGATAGTAGACGCCGTAGCGTTCGAGATCGCCCCAGGACTTCGGCACGTACTCACCGGCCAGGATATGCTTGGCCGCATGCCGTACCAGATCGAGCTTTGCGAGCTTGGTCTGGTCGACCGTGACCACGCGTTGCACCCCAAAGCGCCGCAACGCCAGCGGCACGGCCATATCCCGGCCGGTCCCGACTTCGAGCACGCTGTTGGGCTTGCCGCCAACGTGGGCGTCATACTCTTCCAGCACCCGCCTGGCGCTGTTCACCAGCGCGTCCAGCGTCTTGGCGGGACGCGGCCAGTTCCGGGTCGCGTATCGCTGCAGGAGATAATGCGCCGCGCCCCCGCCGGGGAACTCCAACGCGCGGAATGCCAGTGCTTTCAGCCGCCAATTCATAGCGGCGGGTTATAGCGGCGAGATCTCCGCTTGAGAAGCCATAATTCCAGCCCGCCGGGCCTACTCCCGCGTGCAGGCGAAATTCGCCGTGAAGTAAGCCGGCAGACCCCGGGCAACCAGGATAGCCCTCACGTTCTGCTGCCCATCAGCGGTCGCGGTGCTGACATGAGCCTGGCATTCCGCCTCGGTTGAAAACGTCAGGCCACTATCATAGGGCTTCAACAACGCGTTCATCTTGGCATCGCGTTCGATCGGAGCTGATTTAGGCGGCGTAATCCAGATCGGCATCACGGCAAGATGCCAGGAAAGAGCGGCTGCGAGAAGCTGCATAGAGACCTCCTACGGGTTGAAGATTGTCCAGTTCAGGATCGGGGTGGTGACGCTGACCCCGCCGGCCTGTCCGTCAAGAACGACGTTGGTGCACCCATTGGGCACGGCATTGGAGACGTTCATGTTGCCGGCCTTGTTGGTCGACTGAAGCAGAACCAGTCCCGTGCAAGCGGTGCCGCCTGACAGATTTTGCAGCGTCACCATCCCGTTCGCGAGAGAGGTCGGAATATTGACCTCGATCCCCGTGGTCATTCCCTCGGTGTGGAAGCCGATCAGGCTGAGGAAGCCCCCCACAATACGGATACCGGAGTTGGTGATCGTGGCGCTACCCTCGGCGTGCACATTGCGCATCGTGACTTCGGTCGTCCCGAAGTTGATATGAATGCACGGATTGAGCGCGGTGACGGCGTTGCTCGGCGTGCACTCGACATTCTGCATCCCGAGCAGCGCCGCGCCGCCATAACCGACTTCCAGCCAGATGCCCGCACGCTGGCCGACATAGAGCGCAACGCGATCGAGGAAATCGATCTGCTGGATATTGTTGGAAAAGATCATCGCCACATTGGCGGACGATGCTTGGTTGTTCGCAGCCGACAGCGTAAGGCCGCGCATCTGCGAGGCGAAGCACGCGGTATGAGTCGACGGATCGCAAATCGTGAAGAAGTGCACGCCGACCGGCCACGCCGTACACATCCGCACTTCGCTCGACCACGCATTCGCTCCTTCGAGCGTCACGCCTCCCGGAAGTTGGAGGGGCGAACTGCCGGCGGTGCACGCCATGAAGTTGCCCGGCGGCAGAATGCATTTCGTTCCAGCGGTGCCGCCGGCGTCGATCGTCGGTGAGCGGATCTGCGCCGCCCACGCCATGCAGGCTTGAATGCTGGAAAAATTGTTGGTGGCGCCACCGTCAGAGCCAGCCCAATCGCCCTTGCCGCCGAACTGGTACAGATTGAGGTAGTTGCCGGAGTCCGCGATGACCTGCCACTTCTTGGAGCCGGTATCGGTGAAGCTGCCGAGTGGCGTCGAGACCGAGCTCAAGGTGCAGGTAAAGCCGGAGCCCGAGCCGCCGAGGAAAACGTTGTTGGCGGACAAAACATCGCTGGCCTTGTAGGAATTGCCGCCGGTGCCAACGACGTTGACGACGGTCACGGCAGTGCCGGCCACCGTGATATTGGCGATGGCGTTCGTTCCGGAGCCGCCGGATAGCGGGACGCCGAGATAGCTGCCGTTGACATAGCCGCTTCCAGCCGCGCTGATCGGGCAGCCGCTGCTGCCGGTAGAAATGAAGCTGTCGACAAAGCCGGCCGAACCGTTGTCCTTGAAATGAGCCCCGCCGCCATCGGCGGGCGTGGCGTAGCCAAGGGTCACGACAGAGGTGAAGGCTGACAGATTGAGCGTGGCAGCAACCGCACGCGACGGCAGCACAGGGACGATGCCGCATTGCCAGCCCGACCCCGTCACCCATTGGGTGAACTGATAGATCGCCGAACAGGAAGCAATCGCAAGATCCGACGTCGTGGTGCCGTTGAGCGAACCCTTGACCGTATTCGCTGCACCAGGAGCGATTTCGGAGTTCGCGACCTGATTGGTGTTGCAGGTGCCGGCCCCGCTTCGATGCAGCACGCCCGTGGTCGCAAGCGCGGCAAGGCAGTCGAGATCGGCATCCCACGCCTCGACGTTGGTACCGATCCCAAGGCCAAGGTTGGTTCGCGCAGCCGCCGCCGTGGACGCGCCCGTGCCGCCCTTGGCAACGCTCTGGGGCGACGTGCCGCCCGTCTCCTGGGCGAGCACGGGCCCGGAATCGCGGGCAAGCACAAGGCCAAGCGCGAGCGCCAGCGCGCCCGCAAAAAGTCTGCGGAGCTTCATGGGAAACCTGTTTTGTGAGAGCTGTTAGTAGGCGCCCGTGCCGTTCGGCAGCGGGGTGAGGATGATCGAGCCGCCGTTGCGGTCGATGGTGTAGACGTAGTTCACGACCGCGAGCTGGCTTTGCCCCAGCGCCGGCGTCACCGTGACGTTGTTGACGGCCGCGTCACCCTTACCGTCCACGACGCGCAAGGCTTTGGTTCGCTGCGACCAGTCGACCGTCACACTGAAGGGCGCCGCGACCGCCTGGTTGATGATCAGGACGTCATCGGCCGGCAACGCCGCATACGGTCCGGGCAAGGTGATCGTCTTGATGACCTTTTGCCCGGCTACCGACGTCATCGGCACCATCGAAACCACGCCGGTCAGCGCGTTCCACGCCGGCACGTAGGTGTTGGCGGGATCGGCGACGACAGGCGTTTTCGCGACCGCGCCGAAGTTGATCGAGACGGTCCAGATGCCGTTACTCTTGCTGATCGCGATCAGCCCTACCCCCTTCACCTTGGCAGGGAATGGAGCTGCGGTATTGATGCGGATATTGGCGGGCAGCGTCATGGCAGACCATAAGGGCTGGAGTTCGATGTGGGCGCGCTAAACGCGTTGGTCGAAAGCCCCCCCGACAGGACCGGCAGCTTGCCGATGAACAGCTGGCGCGTGTCTGATCCGTCGAACATTCCCATCGACGCGCCGTAGGTCTTGTGCTGCAGCTTGATGATCGCGGTTTGCGGAATCCGGATTTCGACGATGCCAAGGTCGATGACGGTCAGCATGTTGCCGAGCTGCGCCGAGATAATCGGCCCCGTATCGCAATATTCGCCGATCTGCGACGATTGAGCCCCGAAGCCTCCGTCATAGCCGCAATTGCCGTAAGTCCCGCGGATTTCAAACGCGAAGGCTGAGCCGATCTGACACACCATCGCCCCCGTTGCCGGCGCGTAGCTCGTCACGTAGCCGGTCATGGTGTTGAGCCCGGTCGCGTCGGCGATCGTGACGGGGTCGCCAGGCAGAATCGCGAGCCCCACACCTACGACGAACGCTACGGCCTGCATCTCGTTGCCGAACGGGTAATCCTTGATCGTGAGCTGCGAGACGGACGCTGTCACGACCGTGCCGGATGTGACGGTCCATGCGTTGGCCGTGAAGTCGCCGGGTGCGGCCAGCGTCCGCCCCGACACGTCGAGCGCCTCGCCCGTATCGTCATCGAACAGCGAGACCGTGCGAAGAAAATCTTCGCGGTTGGTCTGTGCGGGGAAAAGGACGGGCCAGGCGTACATGGGTGCGCGCTCCCTAAAGCTTGACGTAGATCGTCGCCAGCCGCGTCGGCTGCACCGTTCGGTGGGCGTTGCCGCTGGTGTTGTTTGAAGTCACCGCAATGGCATTCGTCCCGCTAAGTGACACCACACCGTTCCAAGTGCTCAGCGATAATGGAGCGACACCCCCGCCCCCCGTTGCGGCAGAAAGGCTGGAAATGCTGTTCGGGGTTTGCGCAAGCTGATTACTCCCGGACGCCGAAACAGTGATGGACTGAGACGCATTCGACGACGCGATGCCCGTCGGCAATTGGCCCAAATTCAGGGCCAGGCTTTCACCGCCGCCGTCCGCGCCCAAAACTATTGCCGAGGTTCCGAAATACGACGAGGTGAGCTTGCCGGCCGGCACGTTGCCCATGTCATCCAGGAACGCCAGCGCGCGACCGCGCCAGTCGGGCGTGGTGATCGTCTTGTTCGCATTGTAGTCGTTCAGTGCGTTGCCGGTGCGCCCGCCCGAGACCACCAGGTTCGGGTCGGTATTGTAGAGATAGATGAACAGATTTTGCGTGTCGGCATTGGCGCGTTCGGTGGCGCCACTGCCGGCGTTGCCGATCGTCAACCCGTTGGAGCGCACAAAGCCTGCAATCAGCCCCGTGCCGTACCGCGCCTTGAGATCGCCCGTCCCCAAGACCGTCGTCGGATCGACCGTTCCGCCGCCACCCCCGCCGCCCGACGACGGGCCCAATACCTGCATCGTGGTGTCGATGATCGGAACGCCGAAGGCATCGATCATGCGGACGTGGACGAGCCCGTCCGCCAGCCAGAACATCGGTACCCGGCCGGTCTGGTCGCAGGAGAGTTGATTATTGGGATTTTGCGAAAGTCCGAAGTCGCTATAGGAGTTTTGCGGGCTTGCGACCGTGCCGGCGACGAAGAAGTTGACCTGGCAGACCACGGGCTTGCCGTTGATGTCGACCTGCTGGGCCATGGCGATCGGCAGCGTGCCGGCAGCATGGCCTGGAACAGTCGCCAGGAGGGTGATGCCCAAAAGGGCCGAAAATGCCGTTTTAATTCGATATGTCAGTGACATAGGATGATGCTCTCCCCGTCCTGTTCACAGGCGTGGTTGTCGGAATCCGGTTGCGCAGGTAATTTTAAGGAATGCAGCGATTCAGCAGGCGGCGACTGATGTGGGCCCTGACCATTTTCATGGCCTTCGCGTGGCTGTGTGTGGACTACCCTTACGGGTTATGGCTGTTCCTGATCTGCAGCTGCGCGCCCTGGGCCCTGGATAGAGCGCATCAATTGCTCGGGCGAAAAATTCAGCCCTATATCCTTCAGGTTGGTCGATAGGTTGCGCGAGGCGACGGACAGCCGGGCAACCGTCCGCGTCGACGGCGACGTTTCAAACGCGATAGCGGCGTTCTTGTAATCCGTCATCACCTTCCCGATGATAGGCATCTGCTTGGCGATGGCGCGGGCCTGCATCGCGTTGCTGGCCATGCCGCCGCCCTTGGCGATGGCCGCGCCGATGCTTCCCCCAATCCCTTCTGCCAGGCCGAACGGAAGGCCGGCGCCATGACCGAGCGTACTACCGATCAGCGCGCCGATCGTGGTACCGGTATTGCTCCCGATTTTGTCCAGCGCCTTGGCGGCGAATGTCGCCGTATTCGACCAGTTGGCGCCGGCCTGCGGAATTTCAATCTGACGCATCAGGTCAGCATACTTTTGCAGGAGATCGCGTTCCGCTGGGCTGAACACGAGGTTGGCCATCTCCTTGCCGTCGGAACTGAGAAACTTGTTGAGGCGCTGTGCGACCTTGCCGCCACCAAACTCCGTGACGCCAGGTCCCGCTTCCGTGAGCCGCGAGAACAGCCCCTGCTTGATCCCGGACCATTCCGGCGAGCGTTCGCCAAACGTCGACTTCAGCCGGCTGACGACGCCGACATTGAGGCTATTCGGATTGACGCCGGCCGAGCCGTACATGAAATCCGCAACGTCGTTCGGTATCGCAGCCGGGTTATCGCCCTTGCCGATGATCTTCTCTACAACGCGCCCGATCGGGTCGTTCTTGCCGGCCGTAAACGACTTGCGGTAATCAGCATAGAACGCGCGAGCGTCGTTCCATGCACCGATCGCGCGCGGGTCGCCCTTGAACATGCCGCCGTTGATCGCCGCATCGATATGATCGTCGAATGCATCGAGCACGGCCTTTGCCGCGCGCCCGTCGGCGGCGTTGCCGCTGCCGAACGCGTCCTTTCGAAACGCGGACAAGCGCTTGCGCATCTGGTCGACGCCTTCCAGTGTCACGCCGCTAATCTCGGCACGTTCCGGATCGGCATGCGGGCTAGCGCGGTTTTGGATCTTGAGGTTGGCGATCCGCGTATCAAGATCGCCGATCGCGTGAGACGCAAACGGCGTCAGCTTGTCGTCGATGATGATCGGATCAGCGCGTGACGAGAGGTCGGTCTTGATCCTGGTGCTGATGCCGTCAAAGGCCCCGACCTGCACTTCGCCTGGATACGCCTTCGCCTTGTCATACGCGGCGGTCACGTCGGCCTTGCGCTGTGCGGCCGTGCGCTGCAGTTGCTCGGAAACAAGCTCGCCAGCAGCCTGCGGCGTCTCGGCAATGCGCTGGCCCGCCGGGTCGAGCGTCTCGGCAATGCCCGTGCGCGCATCTTCAAGTTGACCGCGCTGCTGGTCGAAAAATCGATCTGCTTGGCGCTGTGCCGGCGGCCCAGACTGCCCCCGCACCGCAGCCTGCTCGCGCTGAATTGCGCTGAGATCGCCGGTCGCCTGACCTTCACTCAGGGTGACCCCGAGAGGCCCTTCGTTCACGAGGCCAGGCGCGCGGGCGTCCTCTCCCAGCTTGGAGATACGCGGGATGCGCTTTGGCATCGGCAGCGCCATTGAGGTCGCAAAATCCGTGTACTCCGCCGGAATGCCGGTGTTCTCTTCGATCGGCTTGCCGACGACGGTATTGATTGCGGCGCTAACTGGCGAGCTGACAAACCCCAGCCCTCCCAGCGCGACCTTGCCAACTCCCGTCAGAACGTCCGAAATGCCGTGAGCCTTCGGATCGGTCAAGCTATCCGGATTCATCATTTGCGTGACGCCGGCCGACATCTGCTCGCGGGCTTCGCGGTTCATCCGCTGATAGGTTTCGGGATAACTCGTGATCGGCTGCAACGCTTTTTCAAGAGCGGAAGGCTTAGCCTTCGCCGCCGGCACATGCGCCTGCAACACGCTGCGGATTTCATCCTCCGTCGCGTCGTCAGGAAACTGGTGCTCAACACCTTCGAATTTGACAGTCTTCGTCATTTGGCTGGCGCCAGTTTGCCGTCAGGTCCGCGCACCCATTCGGTCGTGCCCTTGCCCGCATCCGCACCTGGTATTGGGTCCGCCCCGGCAGGAACGACGCTCTTACCCTCACGAACGGCCGCCTTTTCCCGCTTGATCTGTGTCTCAAGCTGGCGCACGGCCGCCGCGTAAGTATCGTTGCCGTATGCCGTGCTCAGGAAACTGAGCGCTTTCTCGCGATCGGACTCGCGCATCACGCCAGTCGGATTCATCGCGCGCGCCCAATGCTCGGCGAGTTGCAGGTTTGCCATCCCGAACTCGACCAACTTCGGATTGGACGTGTTGATCTGACCGTTCTGGATGATTTTATTGAGCGGAACGAAGTCGTTTCGCGGCAGCGCTTTCGACGCCGCTAGCGCAGCCGGAATTGCCGCCTCGGTCGCCCGCAGGATGATGTCAAGATTCTCTTCGCGGTTGGCCTTGACGCGCTCTGCGGTCGATTTTCCGATGCCCTTCGCTCTAAATTCCTGCCATTTCTGCGGCAGCTCGGCTTGATTGATCCCGCGTGCGTCTGCAAGTTCGGAGACCGCGTTCAGGATCGCGTTTCGATCAGCGTTGCCCTGCGTGCCGCGGCCCATATTGGGCGGCAGCTTGCCCGATTGCAGATAATTTTCCGCTGCCGCCTGGATCGCATCCGGAGCCATCGTTGGACGCGCGCCATCATAGATCGGCTGGCCCGTCTTCGGATCGAGGTACACGCTATTCACCGTCGCCGAAACCGGCTTGATGGATTCCTCGATCCGCTCCGCCCAATTCCTCAGTTCCGCGACCTGCCCTGCCGCCTTCGGATTGGCGGACATACGCGCGGCTTCCGTCCGCAGCGCCATGATGGCGGCTTGCGGATCGGTGAATCCATTCGGCAACGGAGTCTGCGGCTTGATGGGATGCGCGGCTGGCACTGCAGCGGCCGGAAGTGTAGCAGGCGCTGCAGCAGGTTCTGCGGGTGCGCCAATTGGCGCAGGCTGAGGCGCCGCGGCAGGGGCCGGTTTCGGCGCGGGGCTCACGGCGTTCGCCGACGGCGGCAGGTTGCCACCCTCGCCGCCTGCCGCGGCAAAGCGATCCTTGAACGCCGTACCGCCACCAGCCGGTTGCGCGGCGATGGGCACAACTGCTGCAGCGGGCGATGCCGCGGCGGCAGCCGGCACATACTTCTGCACGAGGCCTTGCGCGCGGCGCAGCTGGCCCGGCGTCAAGGTCGCGTTCGGATCGACGCCCATGACCTGGGCGACCTTGACGATCGTCTGTCCCGTGGTCGCATCCTGATTGGGCAGGCGGTCCGTCACGATCGAGGCGATCGTGCCCTTGCCCGGATCGCCCTGCGGCGAGTTCGCGGCCGGAGGCGGCAGCGGCTTTGCCGGAATGGATGCTGGAGCCGCTTGCGGCGCGCCCTGCGGCGCACCCTGCGCAGGCTGTGCGCCGCCCATCAAGAGCGGCGACAGGTTGGCAGCGCCTTGCGTCAGCACCGCATCAGCGCCGCTCCAAAGGGCTGAGTTATCGCCCTTTTCCGCCAGCATCGCGACGGCCTTCTTGTAGTCGATCGCGCCGGTCTTCGGATCGACCGGCAAGCCGCCCTTGAAGGTCTGCGCGATCTCAGCCTGGCGCTGGCCGGTCGCGATGCGCTGCTCGTTCAGCGCCTGTTGCTGCTGGTTGAACACCTTCTGGTACGGATCATCCGCCTTCCAGTTGGCGAACTGTTGGAACTGCATCAACGGCGCGGCATAGCTCACGCCGCCCGGTGCGTTCACGCCGGATTCAAAAGCCATTTATGCAGCCTCAAGGAAGCGCGACAGGTCAGCGGCGTAGTCAGTCGCCTTGTCGTACCGCACGGCCTTGTAGCCGCCGATCTCGATCACGGCTTCGGGCTTGGTCTTTTCGACGTCCTGCGCCATCAGGCCGATCTGGAAGACCGGGCTGCCGATGTAGCGATAGCGATAGACTGGCTGACCGTCATAGAGCTCGCCAACTTCCTCAATGTCTTCCTTCAGCCGCTCGTCGGAGAACATCGCAAAAAGGCTGGATGCAGCACTGCCGAGGCCCTGGGCGGCGTTGCCGCCGACCGTGCCGCCGCCGCTAGTCCCCATCCCGCCGACGCTGCCGAGCATGTTCCAGATGTTGCCGCTCGCATTGTATTTCGCGAGTTCAGCGTTTGCGTTGGCATTGCCGATGCCGGTTTCCTTGTTCCAGCCCATCTGCGCCAGCTGGTTGTACTGGTTGGCCGTGGCGTTGCCGAGCCCGGTATTGACGCCCGCAATGCCGCCGGCAGCCGAATTCGAGGCGCCCAAATACGGCTGTAGCTGGCTGACGTAATTGTTGTAGGTGGAATCAGCCAAGCCCTGATTGACCTTGTTGAGCGCCAGGAGCTGGTTGCCAGAGGCATTCATGCCGCTGGCGGCAGCCTGTGCATTCACCGTGTCGTCCAGCGTCTGCTGCTGGAATTTGTAGCCGGGCGTGTTGCGCAGCTGGGTGAGCGCAGCATCGGATCCTGCAGCGCCATTCAGGCCCAGCACATTGCCGAGCGCGGTTTGACCGGTATTGGCGCTGTTGTAGTTCGTCATGTACGGCTGCAGGGCCGCCGTATAGTTGGTGTTGAGCGCGCCGATACCCTGATTGATCGCACCCGATGCCAGGTCGTAGCCCGCATTGAGGCCCGCCTTTTGCGCAGCTGCGGCTTCCTTGGCGGGCTTATCGGAGAAAATGTCAAAGAGACCCATCAGACGACCCTCACCATCAGGATTGAACCGTTCCGGTACATTTGCCCGATCGCGACGCCGCCAGCAGCCGCGGCTGCATCGTTGACGGCATTAACGAGGTTTGCAGGCAGGTTACCGGCCGCCATCGCCGCGACCAACGCATCGAGCTTCGACAGATAATCGCGAAATATCTGATCCGGCGGACCGCCCTTGTTCAGGGGAAACTGCGGATCGAACTTGTTCTTGGCCGGCAGGGTCACGGCGTGACCTCGCGCGGATTGCTCGACATCGTCCCGCCCATCACGCTGCGATAGACCGGATCGGTGATATCGACGCGGACGCGCACGCCGGCCGGTCCCGCCTGTCCGCGGTTCTTGATCGTGGCGCGCGACCTTCGGCTTTTGCCCTGCGGCGCCAGCGAGCGGATCGAGGGATTATCGAAGGTGGCCCCGCCGTCCTTGGAGACAGAAATCGCGCATGTCGGATTGATCGCGCCGGGTGGTGCGGTGATATCGGTTGCGATGCCGCCGGAGATGTAGGCATTCACAAACACGGTGCCCTGCAGCTCGATGTGATTGACGTCGACAACCGTCATCGGGAACACGCCATTGGCCTCTGTCGTCCCCGTGACGTTCTCGACCTTGACGTTATCGCCGGTATTGGCCTGCGAGGTCTGGTCGACCGTGAGGCGCACCACGCCGCCGGTTCCTGCGGCAGCGCCCAGCACGGTCATGCGATAGTTGCCGACCGCCTGCCCCACTCCCATGACGAAGTCGATATCGGCGCGCGCGATCGCCTGTTCCTGCGGAAAATCCCGCACCGGTCCGGATTCCAGCCGGGACAGCATCGGCGCGTCGTTTTCGGTGTAGTTGGTGTCGTCGTGAAACAAGAGATTTCCGCTCTGCTGGTCGCCGCATATCCACTTGTTGAATGCCGGATGGCCGCAGGTCGCGCGCCAGCGACCGTAGATGCCGGCCTTCCATGAGGATCGCTCGTTCCATCTGTTGGTGTTGATGTTGAATTGCCACGACCATGCGGGCGATGACAGATGCCAGAACTTCTTGCCGCCGACCGAGTAGCAGCCGGCTTCCAACAGGTTGCCCGCCTTGA
>Ga0307516_10008234_pt1 | contig 11837 bp, 10 predicted proteins | sample 19_EM_MG_FD_203310 | JGI IMG/M metagenome (GOLD analysis project Ga0307516, IMG submission 203310) | Populus trichocarpa ectomycorrhiza microbial communities from riparian zone in the Pacific Northwest, United States - 19_EM | ecosystem: Host-associated > Plants > Roots > Unclassified | place...
AACAAGCACCCTCGTGCCAGCTTCAACAGGTGACGCGCCTACGCCGGAGTCTACGGCCTTGAGGGACATCGGGCGGTGACAGTAAAGAATGAGGGGGTCGCAAGTTGACAGCAGCCGCTCGATATTTCCCCGATCAGTCCGGCCTCCGCCTAGCACAACACTAGCTACTGCAAAACGCGTTCCACGGCGGTCTTTCCCTCTACAACTCGCGGTATGCTAGTGCGTCACCTGCTCTCCATCACCCGTATCGAACGAGCTCCCAATTGCCTGCTTGTGATATGTTACGAGCTCCGACATAGGCTTGAATATTGTTGACAACTCAAACTTGGAATCCAGCCGTGACCGAAACTCATCTGCTCGAGGAGAGTTTATTGTTTTCAGGTAGGAAAGGGCTTCGGCGGAAACCTGAGGTAGGCTTAGGGTGGGATTCTAGTGGAGTTGTATCACGACCCACCTCAATTGATAGGTCGACATCAGGGTTGAAGAGAGTAAACACAGTACTTGACACTTCGTCCTCGGGGGCACCGAGTGTTTGCGACGCCTTGGCAGCGGCGAGAGCAACTGATGCGGAGGCTCCGCCACGTTGAAGATACTCAGCATTGTAAACTTCTAGGTTCGTCGACGATGGAATTAGTTCCTCCAAGATCTCCGAAGCCGCCAGTCCGGGGGGTGGTTGAGGAAGGGTAGACCCTGGCATTGGTGAACGGTCGAACAGGACGTTCCATCGTCATTAGGACTCACAAAGTTTGCGGATCTCTACCAAGCGTACGTGCACTTCTGGATCTGCAGAATTAAGTGTCGAGGCATGCAGAAGGGCTTTGACCGCCTGCAGGTACCTCTCTGAGGCTTTTGAGAAACAACCCCAGCGATACGAATGGAATACAGCTTACTTCGACGAACGGCAACGTCGTAAGCGGTGACCCAAAGTCGGATGGAGGGCAACTCGATGCTAACCAAAGGTTGGAGAAGCTTGGCAGCCGTTTCTAGTCCATCGGTAGAAGCCAGTAGGTTTGTCCCGTCCGGGTCATCATCCTTGGGGGCCGGCGCTTCCAACCCCTTATCTTCATTGGCTGAGGTGGCTGACTTCTTCGGGTCTTCTAGAGTCTTCTGAGCCGCCTTTTTCGCCTTCTTCTTCGCCTTCTTTTCTGCGTCGGTTAGTTGACCTATGACAACCATTAGCTTCCGAGAAAGCTGAGGTTCGGCCCCCTTCACAAACCGGAACCAGTCTGGGGTTTTTTCAGCGCGGGGTTGTCGTGAACACGAACAAAGATGCGTGCCGCTTCGATAGCAGCATGTACGTAGGCAGGATTCGATCGGGCTCGATCCTCCCATAATACAAGACTGTGTTGAGCTGCTAAGCGGATGAAAGGGATAAAGAAGAATCTGAGTACTTCATGTAAATATTGATGGTAAACTTCCGGAGGGAGTATCCGTGGAAATCGTACTGGTCGTCCTCAAATTCGTTGAAGGTCTAGTTCAATGCCTCAGCTTTTAACTGGCGATAAGAGCCTGGGTCACGGACCTTCTGAACGGCAACGTACCTCTTGAGGGCCATGGCGAGACGGCCGGAACGATTATGCGAGTCGCCATCCTCTATCAGGAACATCAAGGACTGCATATCCTCTAAGTCGGAGGCGGGAGTGGACGCATCTTTCTGTAGAGTGGTGAGTCGTTCGGAGAATTATAGAGTATATATCAATTACCTTTGTGAATAGTCCGAAAATATCTTGGGCTTCATCACTGAGACCAGCCCGGAGTCGGTACTTTGCACACTTGGTGTTCAAGAACCGGTCCTGCAAATCCAGAAGTCGAGCGTCGTTCAGGGACCTCGCAGCGCCATAGACGTCTCCAGAGCGCTTGAGTACTCGAGCCTTACAGGTGTATAGTTCCGGGAGGGTGGGGGTGTGGGATATAGCAAGATCAAGAAGGTTCAACGCCCGCGAGTGCTGACTCAGGTGGAGGTAATGTTGAGACAGGAAGTACAGGGACCATAGGTACGTGGTAGGAGGTTCAGAGTGGGAAGAGGACGAAGATGCATTGGCTTCCGGAGCATAGGATTTGTTATAACCTTCAACGAGTTCCTCAATGACCTGTTGTTTACCCTGATCCCTATAGAGATCCTTCAGGTCGACGAAGAGTGAAGGAATCCCTTTGCTCAGCCCAGAAAATAGATATGGTCCAGCAAGCTCCCTGAACTCATCCCCTGCGACCCGTTAAACGGGTTTGTGGCTGAAGGGGAGGTACAAACCTTTTGAGTACTCCAGTGCGAGGCGGCGGGGTACGGTGGCTTTCGGCAGCTGTTCAGAAAAAGTTTGGAGGATCCGGACGGTCTCCTGACGGAGCTCCTTAGACATTGTATCTGGGGTGTGTATGAGCGAAGCCCGCAGGGAGTATTCGATACCACAGACCGAGGTCCACCCCCTTGACGGATAGGTATCCTTTGTAATAATCACGACAATCAGAGTTTTGTTGAATGAGCTCTTTCCAAGCACGTTCTGCATCCTCCACGTTTCCCAGTTTTGTCAAGAGCCTGGCTTTAGAACCATACCGGTTAGCATCTCGTAATCTGACTGCGGACGCAATGGTACCTCTCCGTTCCATCACCGCCGTTTTGTCTATAATCACTCTCGCCTTGGCGTTTGTGTCCAACAGACTCAGTGCATCTGAGAACTGCCCAAGCTCCTCTAAGAGAGCCACGTGATAAAGCAACATTTCTGAATGCTCTACGTCGTAATCCGGCACGTCCTAGCCAACCGAATTTAATCGCGTGACGGGCAATGAAGGCTCGAAGTACCTTGAGGATACTCTCGTATCGCTCTAACACTTTCCTTGCCTCGTCGAATTCGCCATTTAGGTGATATGCAACGGCGAGCGCCACCCAGTTCTGCCGAAGATTCGGGCGTAGCCTAAGTAGGGTATGGCGCGTCTCGACGAGGGCGTCAAAAATCCTTAGTTGTGTTTGGAGGTGTGCCGAGTCACGAAGGATATTCAAATTTTCCTGGAGATGATGGATGTAAGGGCGGATTTACACAAACAACCTGTGTGCTTGTTTCGGAGACGAAGCCAGAAAAGGTCTCTCTGGGTGCTCACCTTGTCGAAGCGCAAGGCTTGGGTGTACGATTTGAGGGCTTCTTCGTAGTTTTTCTCGCCCTTTTGTATCAGGCCGAAGACGTGCCAACAGATATGGGACGTGAGATCGAATCTCATGCCCTTCTTGACGAGATCGATGCCTTCTTCACGCCTTCCCATGTGGGTGAGCAGCAGACCCTTCATGCACAGGGTCTCTGTAGAACGCTTCCTAATCAGATATCTGCCGACGGAGATCGTCGAGGAACAACGCGACCTCCGTGCTCTGGAAATTTTCTGAGAATGAGATCGGCGGTCTTGAGGCCCTTCTTCAGCTGTCGTGTTTCGTAGAACGTGAGGAGCTCCTTGAACAGCGTCGCTTCCTTTGGAGGCAGGGCCCGTTTAGCAGGAATCGGGAGGCTCGCGGGAGGCATTCCAGTTATAATCGCGAAAAGAATCAGCTGTGTCGCACGTGATCGCTCTGTGGAACTCCTCTGTTGCTCAACGCGTCTTCGTTCTCAACCTCGTACATCATGGTGGCCCAGACACGCGCAGGGGGTCACCCCCCGCTCCGAAAGCTCAAGTTTCAGGAGAAACTTCTTGTACGAACATCCTCCACAGATGTTCTCCTCAAGAAACTCAAGACACTCCACGCCGAACTCGCCGAGCTGGAACAGCTGGAACAGGTTGCCTCTGGCGGGTACGCATTGGATAGCGTGCGCCGCGAGCTTGTCCACCAGAGCATTCTTTTGCACAAGGACAAAGGTGTCAAAGCCTACGCAGCCTGCTGCATCGCCGAAGTCCTACGCCTTGGCGCTCCCGAGGCTCCCTACGATCAGAATGAACTGACCGACATATTCCACTTCTTCCTCCGGCAACTAGTGCAAAACCTAAAATCCTCGGATGCCCCTTACTACAATCAATACTTTCTCCTCCTCGAGTGCTTATCGACCGTGAAGTGCTCCGCGCTCATCTGCGATCTTCCCAAGTCCGAAGAACTCATTGAACAATTCTTCAAGGACTGTTTCAAGATAGTACGCTGCGACTTGTCCAAGAAGATTGAGTTGTTCATGGTCGATATTCTCACCGTCATCATCGACGAGTCCCAAACCATCCCCTCCGTTGTCGTCACAACGCTTTTGGCTCAATTTATGGACAGGAACCTTGTCAGTCCTCCTTCTCATACCCACGCGATTCGTACTTAAAACCGTGTGAATAAGGGAATGGACCAACCAGCGTTTCGGCTTGCCACTCAAGTGTGTAACGCCTCGTCCGCCAAACTCCAGCGATACGTTTGCCAATACTTCACGGACATCATCCTACAACACTCGGACGAGGAGGATTTTGAAGAGATTCAAAAAGCCCATGACCTGATAACGCGTCTCAACCGCTTCTGTCCCTCCCTGCTTCACAACGTGGTCCCACAATTGGAAGAAGAACTTCGTGTAGATGAGGTTTCCATACGAGTCATGGCAACCCAAACTCTCGGGGAGATGTTTGCCGACTCTGGGGGTACCGACTTCATGAAGAAGTACCCTTCTACGTGGAATCTTTGGCTCACACGACGGAACGACAAAGCTGCTGCGGTGCGCCTGGCGTTCGTCGAGGCTTGCAGGGGGCTCGTATTATCCCCGGGAGATACGCGCGAGGTGATAGAAGGTGGATACATCAAATCTCGCCTCGAATAGCTATTAATCCCAAACGCTAGATGCCCTTTCAGCCAAGCTCTTGGACCCTGATGAAAAAGTGAGGGCAGCGGTCTGTCGTCTCTATTCACAGTTGGAGTACGAGGTGGCCCTCCATCATGTGTCAGAAGCCCAATGGCGAGCGATCGCTGAGCGTGGCTTGGACAAGAAGGTGATTGCCGTACTACTCTCCCCGGAGTGGCCTCGCTCACCTGGCTTAGGTCACGGTTCGGACGGAGGCTCTTCACTGTATCGGCAAAGCCTACAGCCTATCGTATCCAGAATTGTATTTGGAATTCCGTCCATATTTTTTCTTTTCTTCAATAACTCTTCACCGAAGGGAAGTCAACGACCCCGCCGCTGTGCATCATTTCTCGTGGATTCCTGGGACAATTCTCTCCAAGACTCCACCAGAAGTCAGGTACGAGGCAGTTTTGCGCTTTCACACTATCGTCAATCATGGTCACCAGGTCAATTGCAGAACAAGTTCTCGCAGAATACGTATTTCCTCTTCAACCGTCGGGATCCAAGGCAACCGACGTGAACGAGGTCGCGTGGACAGAACGATTGCTTCACACTATGAAGTTTTTGGACGAGAAGGCTACTCAACACCTGATAAACCTTTCAGGTCTAAAAACTGCGTAAGGACTAATTCATGTTTGTCGAGTGTTTTCTCCCAACGGCAGAACGTTTCTAGGCGTCCCGGACCGTACGAAGCCTTCCTCGAGGCTTGCAAAGCGAACAACGTTTGTCTCTGTTTATCCCCGCTTGGATCCTGCGTTAACCTGGGCTACAGGGAGGTGTGATCGACTCCAACGAAGAGGAGATCGTGAAGAAACTTGATTTCAGCATCAAGATCCTCGCAGGCAAGCAATCCCTGCTGCGTAAAAGCTGCTGAAATGATCCGCCTTGCCTACAGCACAACTACCTGACCCGCAGAAGGCGGCAGAGGATCTGGCCACGTTCGCCAAACTCAACGAAGGCAGGCTGTACAGCTTATTCAAGACTTGCATCGATGTTCAAACTGACCTCAAGACTCTTGTCAAATCGACGGTATGGAACTATCTGCGTTTACCACAGGCGTGCTCATCATCCCCAGGCCGAGTTCACACGTCGAGTTGAGCAAGCGTCATCAGCTATATCTTCAACGATGGCGGTGCTCCTACGTCGGGCTTCGCTGAGACTTATCAACCAGTCTTCGGTACCCACGTTGATCAAGCACGTGCGGAATGGTGATTTCAGTGAACAGTCACAGAGTCAAAGTTCCGCGGATATATCCGCCAACAACGCGTCAGTTGCCTTGACGTGCATCTCCAAGTATTGCCCGGCGATGTTCAGGTCCCACGTGCCCGAGCTGGTGAAATCCGTCGCGGACGAGAAGTATAACCAACTGGTAGAGGTGTCCCTTCACGCGTTGGCGGCGCTGTTGCAACGGGACCCATCTCTCACACCTACGGACAAGTGAATTTGCACGCCCACCGCAAGTATCTCAGTTACTGATTATATTCTCCAGACGGTTTGCAGATAGGATTCGACGATTTTGTATAGGGTCGGACCGCAAACGTGCCAAGTATAGCGCGCGTTTATTGTGTTATATGAAGGACAAAGAGGACATTCGCGCGGAGGTGGTGGAGGTTGGCACTCCGTTTCCCCAGATTAAAGTTCCCGCGCTGACGAGACATCAGACAATCAGCGATGACCTCCCAGACGCAGACTCAGAAAAACGTCTAGCCCACGTTACTGCCCTCGTCGAATTCTCACGTCGTGCGCCTGATTGCTTCGAGCAATACAGTGATACTGTCATTGGGTTCTTGGTGAAACATGTACTCTTGGTGTCGACGGTTGGGGATCCTGTGCGGTTAATCAGAAATACGCTCTGGTTACGGTCATTGACGATCGCTGGGTTTAGGACGAAATGGACATCGATGGGGATTGGAAAGAAGACAGCCAAATGTCGGACATTTTACACACCAAGATTCTCTCCCTGAAACTGTGCCGGCATCGCTGTATCGTCCAGGCAAACTCCGAGAACCCCATGGATGTCGCCGGTCCGGTGTTCAAGATGCTGACTACCCTCCTGCAACACGATGGATTACTATCTGACAAAATCATCACGAGGTATTTCCTGCATCATTCTACATCTACCCCAAGTGACAAACTATGCATTCAGTCCGAGCGAACGATCACGACTGAGGTTACAAGCTGCGGTATCCATGGCATACCTGTCAGCAATCGATGCCTTTACCCAAGTTACAACTCCGCATTTTGTATCCTTGGCTCTGACGATACAGGTATTAACACTGTTGTGTCTATCTCCGCTTCCGCTTAACGCACCCCGCAGGACACTTGTTTCCACGTCCGTTCCCGCTTCTTGACGAAAATGATCCACCTCCTACATACGCGGGTGCTCCCCTTCCGGTTCAACATGATTCCTTTCTTGACGGTATTCGATCCGGATGAAGAAATAAAGAATATTGTGAGGATCCCTTTCGTAGCCTCTGTGCCCGGCTTATGACTTGGTCAGGCGAGCGCATATATTGTGGCAACACTCCAGAGACTTGGGCCTCGTGAGTTGAGGCACAAGCCCATACTTCGCCGGTTAACCGTTGGTCATGTTATAGGGCTGCGACTCCAACAATTCGAGATGGCGTTCCCGCGACTGTTACATTTATTAGCACATCATCCAGACTTTGCGAAGACACATGACAGTGTAGTGGGGATGTCAAAGTTCGCCAGATTCTTTCGGGCGCGTTCCAATATTGACCATACCCATCACAATAGGTACATCAGGTTTTACATAACCACCGTTGCGACGACGGATAATATTTCTCTTATCTTCCATCTTGCGGAAAAGGTCAAGACCATCCGGGACGCAGAATCTGGGAAATATAGTGAGGTATGAGTTGCTTCAAATCGGCTGTTTAGTCAAATGACGTGCTGTTTCTCCAGAACCTCTACACCTTGAGCGATCTGTCCCAGAGGATGATCCAGTTATATGCCAAGTCGCGGTCTTGGACACTGGCCACCATCCCCACGGGGAAGACCAAACTCCCCTCTGATATCTTCCACTCTCTACCGGACGCTACGACTGCAAATAAGGTACACAGAGTGGTCTTGTCTGTGGATCTGTGACCCACCCTCTCCTAGATTCTCCGAACGCAGTATCTACACGAGGACACTTCTCGATGGTTAGACGAACAAGGGAAGGTCACGAAACCTGAACAGAAGGTTTGAACGTTTCGCTGGATGAAACCGTGCTTTGGCTGATGACTGGAACGAAGGCGAAAGGAGACGGTCGGAAGCCGCGGAAACGCAAGGCTAACGCGGAGGCTAATGGAACGACCAAGTGAGTAGCTCAATCCACCCTTTCTCTCCGTTTTACTCACCATAAAGAAGGCGGCCTAAAAAGGCCACCAGACGGCGTAAGGCGGAAGAGTCGGAGTCCGAGGAATCGCCATCTGAAGATGACGACGAAGGAGATGAGGGCGAAGATCAAGAGATGGTATCGGAGGCGGGCCACGCCGACTCCGGACCCCCAAATACAGACACAGAAGAGGAGGGGGACCCGGACAAGGAACCTAGAAGGCGGAGTGCGCGAACTGCTGCCAAGGTACACGCCCTAGATCCCCGCGGGTTCACGATGCGAAGCTTACCCTCCGTAACCGTCAGGCACGCATAAAGCAACAGACACGCAAGTCGAAGAACACCAAAGGTTGACGTGGATAATTTGCCGCTATCGAAACGATCTATACACCATATCTTCACATTCATCTAAGCTTTCCTCCCCCTGTACTGCAGTTTGTCATTTTGTTTTCGATCGTCCTTGGTATCACGTAATAGATATGACAACTTCGGGTGTGTCCGAACGTACTGCACAGTACATCCTCAAACTTTCTCACGACCCATCATTCCTGGTCCTTTGTGCTCCCCGAACGAAGTCCCCAAGCCTCAACACCCCAAAGATGGTCAACATCCCCAAGTGAGTCTGATACTCGCGTTTCCATACCAGTGACCGACGTCTGTGTCTTTCTAGGACTCGCCGAACATGTGCGTTTGCCACTGATGCTCTGGCAATCTAACCTTGGACTAACACCGACGTTCCGTTAGATTGCAAGGGGAAGACCTGCAGGAAACACACGTCAGTCCTACCGATCCCCGTTTTAATCGCGGACGTTCATCCGCTTCGATAGCCCACACAAGGTTACACAATACAAGAAGGGGAAGGATTCAGTCTATGCCCAGGGAAAGCGCCGTTACGATCGTAAGCAGTCAGGTTATGGTGGTCAGACTAAGCCCGTCTTCCACAAGAAGGTGCGTTCGCCCGTATTACTCCCACTGTAGCTTCAACTGAAACCCACGGTCTACAGGCCAAAACCACAAAGAAGGTTGTGCTACGATTAGAATGCACGGTGTGCAAGTACAAAGCCCAGCTGTCTCTTAAGCGATGCAAGCAGTACGTCCCCCGTGACGTCTCCCACCTTGTTCCTCGGTCTCACTCACCTATTTAGCTTCGAGCTGGGCGGTGAGAAAAAGACAAAGGGTGCTGCTATTCAATTCGTGAGTGCTGATCGTGCTTATTGTCCTGAGACCCGCCTGACCATCTTCCTAGTGAGCGTATCTGTCACCGTCCGTGTCTTTCATTGTTTCTCTTCTGCAAACGTCGTATGGTATCAATGCAATGTCACCTCTTTGTACTACCCTTAAACGGCTGCGACGATGCGCCAGTTGCGGGGAATCGGCTCCGCCGACACCAAGGAAGGTTCCCGCTAGCGTCTTCTATGAAAACTCTTGTTATTTCTTACTGCTGAGCTACTACATGAACATCCACTTAAGGAGAGCGAAGAAAGCGAAGTCAAACCTAAACTAAACCGGTCCTACGGATATATGGTCCAACGGTGATAGCGTGTATGGTATTGTAGAATACTTAGGGCGGTCGAATATTTACAGCATAAGATGAACGAAGTTGGCGAAAAGAAGGTGAGCTGAGCAGGCTAGGTTCACGATGATTCGGAGGTCGAAGTATTGGTCGGGGGGTTGAGGGAGCCCCGCTCCACCCTACTGGGTGTGCCGCTCCCCACTAAATTTGTGGCCGGGGGTAACTGGAGCTGGGGTCCACGGTGTTCAGGACCGGGAGTTACAGGACGGGAGACGTTTGGAGTATTCAACTGCGATCTGTTGTGAACCAGGTGGGCGCGGACGAGGTGACCGGCGGCGAGTGCGCTGATGAGCGACAACTCTCCGGCAAGAACGGAAGCAGCGATGATCCGGGCGAGCTGTTGGGCATTCTGTCCCGGGTTGGTGGGATGAGCACCTTTGACTCCTAGGAGCTCGAGCATAGCTTGTTGAGGAGCGAGCACAGTGCCACCACCCACAGTCCCCACTTCAATGCAAGGCATGGTGACGGTCATCAAAAGATCCTCCCCGTTATTGGTTCTGAAGCAATACGTTGGCAAGCTAAATTTAGATGGTCAAGGAAGTTACTCACGGCTCCATCCCAGTCATACAGTTCGAGCTCTCTACGTTTTGAGCAGGGTCTTGCCCTGTTGCAAGGAAGATGGCTGTGAGGATGTTAGCGGCGTGGGCGTTGAATCCTCCGATGCTACCGGCCATGGCGCTCCCAATGAGGTTCTTCTTGATATTGAGGTTGCACAAGGCCGGGACGGTTGTCTTCAGAACGGTCTTGACAATCTTCCCAGGAATAACGGCCTCGGCGATGACACTCTTGCCACGACCCTCGATCCAATTGATAGCGGCAGGCTTCTTGTCTGTGCAGTAATTCCCAGAAAGGGCGAGGACGACCATTTCGGGGAAGTATTTCGACATAACTTCGAGTGCCTTCTCAGTACCCTTGGAGATCATGTTCATTCCCATGGCGTCACCAGTTGTAGTGGCAAATCGAACATAGAGTGTACGACCAGCCATTGCGACCTTGAGAGACTGCAACTTGGCAAAGCGAGAGGTAGACTCGAAGGCCTCTTTGAGAACATCGTAACCGTCTTCGTGGTCAATCCACCTTTTCGCCTTGGCAGCTTCGACGATAGATGGGAAGTCGATAGCGGGGCCTCGGGTCATTCCGTCGTAGGTCACGACCGTGGTAACACCTCCGCCAGCATTGAGGGCCTTGCAGCCTCGAGAAGTAGAAGCAACCAGTGTCCCCTCGGCGGTGGCCATTGGGATCGGGAACAAACTACCATCAATCTTCAGGGGACCGGCAATTCCAAGTGGGATGGGCATATAACCGATGACGTTTTCGCAGCAAGCACCGATGACCCTGGAGTAATCGTAGTTGGACATTGGGACGTCGGAATATTCAAGGGTCTTGGTGGTTGAAGCACGGGCTAATCGATTTGACTTGGTGAGATCAAAACCAAGGAATGGGGGAATGAGACTTACAAATGAGCGCACGACGAATCAGCACTGCCCGTTCGTTGTCACCCAACATCTTCTCGAGAGCGTAGGCGGCGATCTTGCCCTTCTGGGAGAGAAGGATGACTTCCTCGTTGTTGAGCATGGCCAATGAATTTGCGACAGGTCGGGGTCCGTTTTCGAATATGTCGAGGATGTCCTCGAAGGAGCGTATGCCTTCTGGAGGGGGAGCAGCCGAAATGGTTGATAAGGGCAAAATCGACCTCTCGAGCTCATGGGTCCGCTGTTCCTCGAGCTTTTGGTCAATCCGTTCAAGGTTGAGGGATACACCCCGTGCTGGAACCGGGATAGGGGCTACAGGAGCCGGTAGGGCCGTGTTGAAGTAGGTAGGACGTGGAGTAACCTCCGGGGTGACATCGACCTCAGGGAGGATTGGGCTGTCGAGGATGGAAAGTTTTGGGAACATGGGTGATGGTTGACGTAAGTCTTCCTTAACTTTTTCCCTGGTATCTTCTCCCCCAAAGCGAACGGCTTGTGAGACGGCAGGGGGGCGGAGCGTATTTGTGCCCCCGACAGCAATGCCCTTCAGCAGGTACCCGTTCAAAGCCACGCTAACCGCGAGAACAAGGACGATCCACTTGGAGAGGACTTCGTCTCCCACAAGTCTTGTCCAAGACTCCATGAAGTTGTGGAGGACGTGACCCGATTTGACAGCATCTT
>Ga0307516_10008236_pt1 | contig 11834 bp, 13 predicted proteins | sample 19_EM_MG_FD_203310 | JGI IMG/M metagenome (GOLD analysis project Ga0307516, IMG submission 203310) | Populus trichocarpa ectomycorrhiza microbial communities from riparian zone in the Pacific Northwest, United States - 19_EM | ecosystem: Host-associated > Plants > Roots > Unclassified | place...
AGAGAACCCCTCGATGAACCTTCGGTAGAAGTTAGCAAATCCTAGGAAGGATTGCACTGCCATTACATTCGTAGGTGGAGCCCACTCCAACAGGGTCTGCACTTTATCCTCAGCCATACTGACTCCATCAGCTGAGATGATGTATCCCAAGAACTCAACCTTTGAGGTATGCCATTCACACTTCTCCGGTGCTACCGCTAAGCCATTTTCTTGCAAAAGCCGTAATACACTCGTCACTATGTGAACATGCTTGTCCTCTGTAGGTGAGTAGATGAGGATGTCATCCATGTATGCCACTACCCCTAGATCAATTAAGTCCCTCAAAACCTCATTAATCATATTCTGGAACATTGCAGGCGCGTTAGCAAGCCCAAACGGCATCACAAGGTACTCATAGAGACCATATGTTATTCGGAATGTCGTTTTCCATTCATCACCCTCTTTGATACGGATCATGTTATAGCCCCATTTCAAGTCAATCTTGGTGAAGATTTTGGCACCTTGTACTCGATCATGTAACTCCTTCATCAGGGGTAACAGGTAGTATTTCATTATCGTGACTTTATTAAGTCCGCAAAAATTCACACAGAGCCTAAGGCCATGGCCATGAGGCTTTGGTACAAACAGTATTGGGGCACCAGCTGGAGACTTGCTAGGCCTGATTTTGCCTGTTCGAAGTATCCCCTCCAGGTATTCTTTTCGGGCTTCCAGTTCTACTTCTGATAATGCGTATATAGGACCCCATGGGGGTTGTTGTTACACCCAGTGCGCTGGTGACACCCCAAGACATGCAATTAGTATGATTAGCCGGACTCAATCTGAGGATTGAGGCCGAGTGCGATTTCATGAATGAAAGTCACAGGCTGGGGCGAGCTCTGAAAGAGAGGAGTATTACCGACCCAACAGCAGCCAGGTGGTAACTCAAGGTTACCAAAGGGAAAAGGGATGAGTGGCAGCCTCAGGCGGGGGTCTGGTCACATCCCTGGGAGGTGTCAAGGTTATCCTCCGCGAGACCCATACTAAAAGCTACTAGTTGCCGTATACCAGCAAAAATGTCAACTTTTTCTGGGTACAATATAACTCACGAGCGGTCGTGCAGGACGCGCGAGGCGGAACGGGTCCGGTGGGTATATGAGGGGAGCCAGACCATCTGTCAGTTGTTTGAAGAAGATCAGACCTTAACTTGTTAAGTTACAGAGACGTATTCTTCAGTTAACTGCGATTGCTGCGGCACTTGTACCGACGTCACCAGACATTCCTGGAAGCATCTAGACTCATAGATTGCGACCCCAGATGCACCTGAGAACCATTTAGCCAGTAAGGGCTGCGATCAGGAGCACAAGGGTGACGACGCCTACAAGGGGGTGCAAACAAAGATTGTTCGCAAGCGCTCGGATCGAAGATCTTCTGGGTCCATACCTATCAATCAGTGCCACGTCCCAATCAACCCTATCTCCCTCGGACGAGGAGAGACGCTGCTGCGTAATACCGAGGTATTGCGCTTCCCGAGTCAGCCTGAGGGCGGACGGCCAAAGAGTCGGCGTGACAGTTAAAGAGCGATCCGAAATGAGTACGGAGGCAAGGAGCAATGGTCCTCAGAAAGCGCGGCATTCGAGGGGGTCCCACCTAGTGAGAAGAGGGAGCACTCCGGAACAAGGGGCTGCCACCGCTGTGGAAGAAGCGGCCATTGGGCAGCCCAGTACTACGCTGCAACAACGGTGAAGGGTACCAACCTTCCGAAGGCACTATGGAAGGTATCGGCCGTAGTAAAACGGCAACAGGAACCTGAGGAAACAGACCACCCCGAACCACCGCCGAAAGTACAAAAAACGGCGGCAGTGGACGTCATGGAAGCAGACCTCGGGCCTCTATGGGAAAGCGAGGAGGAGGATTTTTAAGAAGGCCGGACCAGCCGCAGCCGAAGCCTTTCCCGATAGTTTGCGGCAATCAAAGAAAAAGGAAGTCCCAAGATGAGGGACAGCGGGAACGCCGGGCGAAGCGGGGAACCACGCCGGACAAACCAGCGAGTGGAACCTGCCCGATAGTGACCATGTTGCTCCACTGGGGGGACAAGCAACGGAGGGTCCAGGTTCTTCTAGATACAGGCTGCTCGGTACCTCTGATCAGTCAGCAACTAATCCAGGGAACCAACATGAGGACCAAGGAACATAAGCAGCCCTTCAGTATCAAGAACTACATTGGGCAGACCGTCAAAGGCGCCGGCGAAAAATACACCGAGCCGATGATCCTGCAGTACCGACACCATTTCAGCAGGGAAACCTTTGAAGTATCCCCCATGGAAGCAGGAGTAGACCTGTTCCTTCCCTTCTGGTGGATCGCCAAACACCCCCCACAAGGGGCCTGGGACTCGCCCGAAATGCGCTTCAGCAGCCCCGGCTGCCTGAAGCAGTGCACCTGGTTCGAAACAGCCGACTTCTCGTTATCCTGGGACGAAGCGGTGGCAACAGAGCCGGAGGCAAGAATAGTGGGATACGTGTCAGCGGTTAAACAAGAAGAAGAGGAAACATTGGAAAATGTACCGAAAAAATTTCGCAGCCACTTAGCCATCTTGGGAAAAAAGGCGGCCGACGCTCTTCCCAAACATCAGAGCTATGACTGCAAAATCGAACTCAAGGAAGGAGAAACGGCGCCGTGGGGACCAATCTACCCCTTGTCAGAGGAAGAACTAGCAGCACTAAGGGAATGGTTAAAAGAGATGCTGCGAACAGGAAAAATACGTCGATTCACGTCCCCCGCAGGATCGCCCATCCTGTTCGTACCAAAACCCAAAGGACGCGGCCTCCGGCTATGCGTCGACTACTGCGCCCTGAACAGGATCACCGTTCCTAACCGATACCCCCTCCCGCTAATGCAAGAACTTCAGGATCGGGTGCAAGGAGCCCAATGGTTTACAAAAATGGACCTCAAAAATGGGTTCAACCTCATCCGCATCAGAGAAGGGGACGAATGGAAAACCACCTTCCGAACCCTGTACGGCCTATACGAATTTCAGGTCATGCCGTTTGGACTCACCAACGCGCCATCCACATTCCAAGACATGATGAATCACGTATTCTCGGACTTGATCGACCTGGGACTGGTAGCCTACATGGACGACATCCTGATTTACGCCAAAACATTGGAAGAACATGACCAAATGGTTCACGAAGTCCTGACAAGACTACAAACCAACGGACTGGCAGTATCCCCGGAAAAGTGCGTATGGCAGTGTCGAGATCCTGCTTCGACTTCTCCGTTTGTCTCGACAGGCAACGTAGGCGGGGTGTGCAGCGCGAGCGGTCCTACTCACACTTCCGGTGTACTCACACTTCCGGCGTACTCACACTTCAGGCGTACTCGCACGCCTTGCGTGAGCTCGGTGTTCTCGCGGTATCCGTCACGCCCGGCGTGGTCTCTTCGCGGCTCTTCTCACACGCCTTGCGTGGGCTCGTTGTTCTCGCGGTATCCGTCACGCCCGGCATGGTCTCTTCACGGCTCTTCTCACACGCCTTGCGTGGGCTCGTTGTTCTCGCGGTATCCGTCACGCCCGGTGTGGTCTCTTCGCGGCTCTTCTCACACGCCTTGCGTGGGCTCGTTGTTCTCGCGGTATCCGTCACGCCCGGTGTGGTCTCTTCGCGGCTCTTCTCATACGCCTTGCGTGGGCTCGTTGTTCTCGCGGTATCCGTCACGCCTGGCGTGGTCTCTTCGCGGTTCTTCTCACATGCCTTGCGTGGGCTCGTTGTTCTCGGGGAGTGGTGGTCGCAGCGCCGGTCACGGGGATAGAGAGGTAGGTCTGTGGAGAGAGATACTAGATTGCGTGGAGAAGAATCTCCAGACTAGCTACCGCGCCCTTCCTTCATACTTTTCCTTCCCTCTGTGGAATCACAGCTTCCCCGCAAGACTGACACAGTTCCTCCGTCTAACATCATGACTCGATCGCCGCGCCCAAGGAAAACACATGATCGCACTCGGCTGCCGCGCGGCCAACACTCTACTCGCGGCAACAGGAGAAAGGACGCGCAAGCAGTAACAGTAAATGAAAGGAAGACTGACGTACAACTTAATCAAGGGAAAACAATACTCGTAACGAATATGGGAGAAGGACGCGCAAGCTCAATCAATGGGAGACAACAAACGTAGCGGACAGGAGAAAGGACGCGCAAGTAACATAACGGAGACGAAGGAGAGAGGTCTAGACCGGCCAGCAGTCGGGGATATCGCTACCGGAGCGATATGGCAGAGATCGGTCAAGGCGCCTAAGCGCGGAGGATGACCGTGGCTGCGGCAGCGGAAACGAGGACGAGCCACAGGGCGACAAGGGTGACAGTGGCACCGGCGCCGGCGCCAAGGAGCCTGTTACGCCAGGTTCGTGACAGTACGTCCCCTGTCCAGACCGAAGCTCCGGCGAGGTCATGACGGGTCGTCAGGGTCCGGCGGCGGATCAGGGTGCGGTAGATGCGGACGGGCCGGCTAGTCTGCTGCTTCGTTCATTCGCTGTTGTTCGGTGATGATGGCTCCCAGGGTGTTGGTCATCCGCTGGAGTTGCTGTTGGTCCGCGTAGTGGAACTCGTTCATCCACTGGGCAAGCGTCCGGTGTGCGATGTGATTGCGGCGGACGTCCCGGGTGGTTATTTGATGTATCATGGTGACGATTTCCCCCTGGAGGGCGAGTTGCTCGTCCTGTAGTGCCGCAGTCGTGGCCGGGGGGTTTATGTTTTCCTGATCTTCCTGTGGTGGCGTGATGTCCGCCAAGGGGTTTCATGTGGGGCTGCAGCGCTGCAGCGGGGGTGGTGGTTTTCCATGTTCACGAGGAACCGGCATTCGGGGCAGACCCACTTTCCTCGGTGCCAGTACGCGTATGCTTTGACGGGGTTGAGACGTTGTTCGCGGGTTACTTTGAGTAGTTCGTTAGGGTGTTCGAGCGGGCAGTCGCAGTTTGTCACTCAGCGGCGGTGGCTTCGGCGCGGGTAGTAGTTGTTGTGCTTGCTCTGCCGGTGGGTGTTGTAGTAGTCATCGTAGCAGGCCATCCAGTGCAGGGATGCGTGGTCGTTGGTACGGGGCTGTCCTGCGGCGGACAGCGGGGGCAAAGGTGCGGCTGGAGGGGTGCCCCATCCGTCGGTCGTGGTGGCGGCAATGCCCCAGTCATTGTTGGGTTCATTGGTAGGTAGTTCGGTTTGTTCGTTATCGGCAGAGGTTGTGATGGGAAACTCGGAGGTGTGGCTGCGGCCAGCGAAGGTCCAGCCTTCGTTGGTGTCAACAGTGGCGGTGGTGGACATATCGGGTTTTTAGAGTTAGGGTGCGGGTTTGTCATGGTATTCCTCGTGGAACTGGCGGACGAGGTCGGGTGAGTTCTCAAAGTTGGGGGCGGGATACCAGGTACAATCAGGGTCGTGGAAACCGGTCCACTTGACTCGATACTGGATCTGGTTTCTATGGCGTCGCGAGTCGAGGATTTTCTCTGCTTCCCACTCTTGCTGTTCTTGGATGATCACAGGTGGTGGCGGTGTTTGTTGGTGTCCCGGGATGGGTTCGGTGCTGGCTGTGGGTTCGAGGAGGCTGATGTGGAAAACTGGGTGGATCCTGACAGTGGCCGGTAGGTCTAGTTTATATGCTCTTGAGCCTACCTTCTGGAGGATGGTGTACGGGCCTATCTGCTTGTGGTCCAGTTTGTTCGATGGTCGGGTTGTCCGGATGTGTTTCCATCGTAGCCAGATCCTGTCACCTGGGTTCAGTACCGGGTCCGGATGTTGTGCTTTGTTGGCTTGCTCTGCTTGAGACATTTGGGCTTCCTTGATCTCTGCTCGAAGTTCTTCAGCAACCTTCTTAATGCCGCGACATATTCCGACACTTTCGGGGTCTCATCATTCCGGGTGCCGAGGTCTGGCAGGAAATGAGGGTGATATCCATAGTTGGCAAAGAAGGGGGTTATTTTTGTGGTTCCGGTTTGTGTGTTGTTGTAGCAGAATTCGGCAATTGGCAACAACCTTTCCCAGTCGTCCTGCTGGTAGTTGCAGTATGCCCGGAGATACTGCTCGAGGGTGGCATTGGCTCTTTCCGTTTGTCCGTCCGTTTGTGGGTGGCAGGCTGTGCTGAGGTTGCGTGATATCCCGAGTGCTTCCGTTACTCATTTCCAGAAGTCTGAGGTAAACAGGGACCCTCTGTCTGATACAATACTGCTTGGCAGTCCGTGGGGTCTTATAACTTGTCGGAGGAAGTGGTCTGCTAGGTCTTCGGGGTCCATGGTGCCCTGGCAGGCGACGAAATGTCCCATCTTTGTGAGGCGATCGATTATTACCCATAACGCATCTTTTCCGTTGCTCGTTGGCAGCGCGGTGATAAAGTGCATTGATATCGTGCCCCACGGTCGGTGTGGGAGTTCGAGTGGCTTTAGCAGTCCAAATGGCACGTGTCGGATTGGCTTGCGGTGATGGCAGGTGTCACAGTGGTCGACGTATCTGTGGATGTACTTTCGTTGCCCTGACCAGTAGAAATTTCGGCTAACAAGTTCCAGGGTTCTTGCTCGGCCTGGGTGTCCCGCGGCTTGCGCGTCATGGTGGTCTCTTAATATGCGTAGTCGCAGGGTGTCGTTGTCCGGGACCCATATGAGGCCGTCATACATTAGCAACCCGCTGTTTTCCTCGCATAACCCTAGCGCGATCTTTCTGTCATAGGTGGTCCCGCTTGCCTTTTTCCTCCGGATATCTTGGATCTCTTTATCTGCTGCGCTTAGTGTTCGGATTTCATTCACGAGTTCCTTGTCGATCTCGAGGTTGATGGTTTCCGTTGTATTGGCCTGCAGTGCTTTGAACGCTTCTTTGGGTAACAGGATTCGGCCATGGTTCTGTCGATGCTTCATATCCCCTTCCCATGGAGAGTCTCCTGACTCTCTAGAGAGGATGTCTGGCTTGCCGGCCAATTTCCCGGGTCAATACTTAATCACGAAGTCATAGTTCGCTAATCGCTCACCCCACTGGGCTTGTTGCAAATTGACATCTTTTTTTGTTTCCCAGTATTCAAGGTTTTTGTGGTCGGTGAGGATCATGATTTTTGGTCCCATTGTTTTACAATAAGTATCGCATTTTTGTAGTGCGTTGGCTATTGCCGGTAGCTCCTTATCGTGGATCTTGTAATTGCGCTCTGGGTCTTTGAGTTTCCTTGAGTAGTATGCCACAGGATGCAGGATTCCCTTTGAGTCGGGTTGTGAGCAGATTGCTCCTATGGCGCAGTCTAAGGTGTCTGTTTCGATGGTGACGGGTTCTTCTGGATCAAAGTGTTGCAATATCGGTTCCGTGATCATTGCTCCCTTTAGCATCTCAAACGCCTCCTGCTGCTTGTCGCCCCATTCCCATAACTTGTCCTTCCTTGTGAGGGATGAGAGGGGCATCGTAATCTTGCTATAGTCTCTGATGAACCTTCGGTACAAGTTGGTGAAACCCAGGAAGCTCTGCACCCCTTTGACGTTTGTTGGCGCCTTCCAGTCTCTGATTGTTCAGATCTTTTCTTCGTCCATTCTCAGCCCTTCTGGCGATATGACATATCCCAGATATTCTGTTTCCATGGCGTGGAATTCACATTTGGATGCTTTCAGTGTTAGTCCGGTGTCACGTACTCGTGCGAGTTCTGCCCGGACATGTTTTCGATGTGTTTCCTCATCGAGCGAGAAGTCCAGGATTTCGTCCAGATATGCCACTCAGAAGATGTCTAAATAGTCACTCAGGATCTCGTTCATCCATCGTTGAAAGGATGCTGGGGTGTTGGTAAGTCTGAACAGCATGACGCAATACTCATATAGCCCATATCGAGTTCGAAACGCTGTCTTCCATTGGTCGCCCTTTGCAATGCGGAGGTTGTAGTACACATCTTGTATATCGAGTTTGGTGTAGATGGTGGCGCTGGAGAGTTGATCAAGAGACTCGCCGATCAGTGGCAGCGGTGTCCAATCTTTGATCGTTATTTCGTTTAGTTGCTGGTAGTCCACACACAGGCGTAGTCCTCCATCCTTTTTCTTGACGAAATGTATTGGTGCTCCGGCCGCGGAGGTGGATGCCCGGATCCATCCTCGTTTTTCGTTGATTTCTCGGTATTCTCTCAGAGCCTTCATTTTGTCTTCGTTCAGGGGTCGCAGTGGCTCATACGGGGGTGTCTTCCCTTCCTCTAGTGGGATATGATGGTCCTACGTGCGGTGAGGTGGGGGTGTCATTGGTTCTTGTTCAGTGAATACATCGAGGAATTCGTGATATTCCGGGGGAATTGGTTTCTTGCTCGTCCTGGAGGTCTCTTTTATTTTGTCGATTACTGTCTGGCATACCTCCCATGGGTCTGTTTCGCCGATTTCCCAGTTCTCTTCTTCTGCTGGTGTTTTCTCATAGTATTGCTCTGTGGCTTTTTCTTCTGGGACTGTGTTGGCTCTTGGTGAGCTGGGTAGGCATTTCTCGGTGCAGTGTTCGGAGTGGAATTTCACAGTGTGATTCTTCCATCCTATTACTGGGACGTGAAGTTTGAGCGATGGGAGTCCCAGGATGATTAGGGCATTCCCGATCATGATGCAGTGTAGCCGGATGTCCTCCTCATGATTGTTGATGGTTAGGTGGATCTGAGCATCATAGGTTACCGGCCCGCCGGTGACCTCACTTCCGTCAACTGTCAATACTCGTCTTGACGTTGTTTTTTGTTGCATAGGTATTCCGCTGGCCTCAGCATAGGCCTTATCGATGAAGTTTTCTGATACCCCACTGTCCACCAAGGCTGTAGTGGTGCATTCGTTCCCGTTTGTCCCCTGGATTTGTACTTTGATCATAATTTTTTCCTTGCGGTCGTAACGGGCGGTTCGTATTAGGTACTGGGGGTCTTCTTCGGGTTTGTCAACAGGTGTTTCCCTCGGGTGGTGGTTGTCGGCACCTATTCCCGAGGGTTGTTGTTTCCCGACGGTTCTTCTTTAGTCGTCTCCTCAAAGGTGGCTACTGCGGCTCTGTATGGTCTACTCCATGGAACTCGTTCTTTACTGGGCTGGGGGCATTCTTTTGCGAAATGTCCTTTCTTTCTGCAGTTGTAACATTCTCCTGTGATTACTCGTCGTGGGAATCAGTTCGGCGTTCCCCTTGTGAATTTGAATCGTCAGGTGGCATCGAGGTCCATCGGGTCTCCTGGAGGTGTCGCCGGAGGCTCCTTTGTGTGGACATGGAAGCGTGCTTCTGGGTTGGTGGTAGGTCGGCGATTAATGACTCCGAGGTTGCATAGGTGGCTATCTGTTTTGATGGCGGCAGTGGCGTAGTCCACCAAGACTGTGGCGAGGGTTTCGCTCATGACTAGGTGCCTTTTTACCTCGGGGTGTAATCCGTCTCAGAATCGTGCAATGCATACATTGTCTGTTTATGGGAGGTCTGCTTTGATTCGCTGAAATTCGGCCCAGTAGGTGGCTGCTGTCCGATTTCCCTACTGGATCTTCTGGAATTTCTCGAATGCTAATTCCTCGGCGTCTACCTGGCCAAAGGCGTGCTTCATGTTGGTTTTTAGTTCTTCCCATGTCAGGTTGATTCCTCCTTCCTGGTTTAGGAAGGTTTCCACCCAATTCCAGGCTACCCCCCGTAGCAGGGAGGATGTATATCCTGTTTTCTTGTCATTGTTGTTGAATCGGTTTCCTTGTGGCCTAAACTTGAGCTCACACTGGGCCAAGAATGTTTTGAACTTTGCTTTGTCTCCTTCGAATGGTTCGGCGTCCCGGAGCTTTGGGTAACTGCTTCGGGGTGTCTCACTGGCCGAGAGGATTTCTTGTAACATCTCCATGGTGAGGAGGTGGGGTCCCGCCCCTCCTGCTCCTGTTTCGTTCGCCATTCTTTGGGTTTGCTCTGGTGAATCTGGCATCTGGGGCCTTGATCGGGGGTTCTGGGTTACTGGGCTTGGGGATCGGTAGTTGTCAAGGACCCTCGTGAATTCTCTGAGGGTGAGGGTATCCTCACTGTTTTTATCCTCGGAGGCCACTGTGTTGCTATGTCAGCTGTCGATGGGGACACACAATCTAGTGTCAAGATCCTGCCTCGACTTCTCCGTTTATCTCGACAGGCAACGTAGGCGGGGTCTGCAGTGCGAGCGGTCCTACTCACACTTCTGGTGTACTCACACTTCAGGTGTACTCACACTTCAGGTGTTCTCGCACGCCTTGCGTGAGCTCAGTGTTCTCGCGGTATCCATCACGCCCGGTGTGGTCTCTTCGCGGCTCTTCTCATACGCCTTGCGTGGGCTCGTTGTTCTCGTGGTATCCGTCACACCCGGCATGGTCTCTTCACGGCTGTTCTCACATGCCTTGCGTGGGCTTGTTGTTCTGACGGTATCCGTCACGCCCGGCATTCTCTCTTCATGGCTCTTCTCACACGCCTTGCGTGGGCTTGTTGTTCTCGCAGTATCCGTCACACCCAGCGTGGTCTCTTTATGGCTCTTCCCTCATGCCTTGCGTGGGCTCGTTGTTCTCGGGGAGTGGTGGTCGCAGTGCAGGTCACAGGAATAGAGAGGTAGGTCTGTGGAGAGAGATACTAGATTGCGTGGAGAAGAATCTCCAGACTAGCTACCACGCCCTTCCTTTATACTTTTCCTTCCCTCTGTGGAATCACAGCTTGCCTGCAAGACTAACACAGTTCCTCCGTCTAACATCATGACTCGATCTCCGCGCCCAAGAAAAACACATGATCGCACTCGGCCACAGTGTGGCCAACACTCTACTCGCGGCAACAGGAGAAAGGACGCGTAAGCAGTAACAGTAAAGGAAAGGAAGACTGACGTACAACTTAATCAAGGGAAAACAATACTCGTAACGAACATGGGAGAAGGACGCGTAAGCTCAATCAATGGGAGACAACAAACCTAGCGGACAGGAGAAAGGACGCATAAGTAACATAACGGAGACGAAGGACAGAGGTCTAGACCGGCCAGCGGTCGGGGATATCGCTACTGGAGCGATAGGGCGGAGATCGGTCGAGGTGCCTAAGCACGGAGGATGACCGCGGCTGCGGCAGCGGAAACGAGGACGAGCCACAGGGCAAGAAGGGTGAGAGTGCCACCGGTGCCGGCGCCAAGGAGCCTGTCGCGCCAGGTTCGTGACAGGCAGGCCCAAGAAGTGGAGTTCCTGGGATACCTTATAGGAAGAGACGGCATAGCAATGTCTCAAGATAAGTTGGAAGCGGTACTAAGCTGGAGGGGTATTTGACGTGATCTAGATAGGTCGGATGCAATAAATGAAGTTCACTCGCCCCACCTCTAATGTGCGGGGAAGGGCAGGGGCCAGTCGAAACGGCACGACGAGATAGTAACAGCAGAGTACCGTCTCTAAGGATGCGGTCTGGTGACGAGACAAAGTAGAATCTACAGTCTATGTATAGATAAAATCAAAAAAAAAAGTTTGCTCATTCCCAGGGCTAGGGCCTCCAGCTCCTAGACATCCCCATCCACTCATACGACCTGATCGCTGGCCGGCAGCTTTATCTCCTGCATATATAAAAGTTCCTCGCTCCAAGGCATGTAAGGTAGGTGGGGAGTAAACAAGCTCCAGGATGCCCCATTGCATGGGATTCGCCTATGGACCCCCCTTCTCTACCGCTGCGCGGACTAATCGAGGTCGAGGTTCGGAAAGCGGCCAGCTATGAACAGTTTTGATTAATTAATAAATAATGGAAAAAAAAGGCCATTGGCTAGGCTAAGGAAAGCAACTTGATATCCCCAGCCTCTCCCGGCGCCTTGCCTTCTTCATCTCGCAACACCTTTTTGCTTTCTGATATGTTCTGATCTTGTACACAGAAAAAGAACAATGAAGTGTCACTAGTCAATACAAGGTGATAGTCTGCCTC
>Ga0307516_10008237_pt1 | contig 11834 bp, 12 predicted proteins | sample 19_EM_MG_FD_203310 | JGI IMG/M metagenome (GOLD analysis project Ga0307516, IMG submission 203310) | Populus trichocarpa ectomycorrhiza microbial communities from riparian zone in the Pacific Northwest, United States - 19_EM | ecosystem: Host-associated > Plants > Roots > Unclassified | place...
GAGACGGGCTCGCAAATTATGAGACGCGGCTCTTTTTTCTGCATGGAATCGGAGGGCGCGAGCAGAGGGGAACTGTGTATACACCCAAGCGAACGATCTCACGGTCTGGCCGTGGACGACTCGCAACGGCAGCTACAAACTGGGTGCAGACCCGACGTATGTACATACATATTTCGAAGGCGAACAACGATGGCCACCACACAATACACCAGCATCACATCCATACTTGCATCCTGTCGAAAAAGCACGCAAAGGCGGTGGCGGCCAAATTTGGGTTTGTATTTTATTTTTCTCTCGCCTCGAGATAAGGACCAAGAAGCCGGGCATCATCAGACGGGCAAATTTATCAAAAAGCACAACCGACTTGTCACTTGACAGCTCCCATGCGCACGCGCAGACACTACATGGGCCAACCAATCACATCGAAAAGCCTCTTCGGTAGACGTCAGAATCCGGCGCTTTACAACAACGTCGACGATGATGATCGAAGTTTTCGCAGAGACAGGGCTTAGCCTTCGATGGTCATTACGGACATCAGAGGCGAACCACACTAGATGGTTCGCCTCTGGGTTTCTTTTGCAATACCGCACATACGGGATGGTGTAGGCATCGGGGCCACCCACACAGTTGGCTGGTCTGATCTTCGACGCAGTGGGCTTTCCGTTTGAACCTTCAAAAACAAGCTGATCTCCCTGCCTGCATATCTGAGTGCACACACACGCACACACGCACAGTCGGCGATGTCTCTTGTGCTGGGGGATCCCGGGTATGTACATACTTACTCTGTCCATCCATCTCCCTCGTCGTTTGCCACGGTGGGGGATGGGGGAGCATGGATGCTATGTGTGCATGCATGATTTCTTCGCACCTCCTTGGACCTGTGGGAGATCCGAGGTGCACGGTGCTCTTAATTCCTGCCTTCATTAAAACAAAACCCCCCTTTTACATCTTCCGTCGAGGCCTCCGCCCATCCATGAAGAACCACGCATGCCGCGAGTGCCGTCGTCCCGGACAGTGCAGTGGGCCATCCACCACATCGCACGACAACAGGCTTCCTTTTCCCACATTTCTACATCCGTCCATTCATCCAGAGGATCCGCTGGTTCTCTCTTCCTTCTCGTTCGTCCGCGGCAACCGGCTCTTCCTTTAGCCGCAACACCCCACCTCTTCCCCTCTGGACGAATCACGGATGAAGGAATCGCACTTGTCGATGTGCGTCCTCGATCGAGCTGCTCAAAGAAGATAATTCTTCTCTGCTCAAGTCCTTGTCCCTCTAGCTCTGCGGCTCCTCTAGCTTCGAGGTAGGTAGGTCGGAGGGTGGGCGAGCTCTCTGCTGGCATACAGCCATCGCTGTCGCACTGGAGCCAATGCTAGACCGCGCCGAGGTGGTCGGCGGGCCAATCGACGTGGTTGGAGACTGTGCATCGCGGCAGCGGGTTGCGGGCTGCAGAGCATGTGTAGCTATCGGTGTCCGCCTGTGCATGTATGTGCTTGGATGCAGCCAGCACGTCTGCGCTACGTAGGGCTGGACCTTTCGATCCAGGTGGAGTGGTTGATCTTGCGCAGTGCTAGCTCTCGTCTGTTTCTGTTCTCATATGTACCTAAGCGTGCGAAGCAGCCCTGTGGGGCCCTTAGGGGTCTTGCACCCCCCGGCTCGCTGGGGAGAAGCTGCCGTATGGGTGGCAAGAGCAGAGCACTCCCATAGCAGTAGTACTATACATTTCCACTGCACACAGCAGCATCACTTCTGTTAACAGCGATAATCGCAGCCATAGCTGCAGCCCTAGCAGTTCGCGTGTCTTGTATTTGTTTTGCCCTGCAAATATCCCTCTGTCTGTCCCCCATCGCCATCACCATCCTGGTCGTCGTCATGCTCGTGCTCAGGATTACTTGCGTATGTATGTATATATATATATATACACCCACCCCCAGTGCCAACGATGACCCGCCCGGCCCGGCCCGGCTCGGCCCTTCCCGAGAGCCGGCCGGGGAAGAAAGAAAAGAAGGAAGGACGAAAGGAAGGAAACGAAAACGGAAGGCAGATAGTCGTACAAGTAAGAGTGCCAGAGTAGGTAAGTAAGCAAGCAAGTAGGAAAGTACAGTAACAAAGAAAGGGGCTATTATCAATCAAGCAACAATACTGTATTCCATGTAGAATCGTATTTGTGCATCATCAAGCGTGGATTCGCATCGAGTTTGACTCCTGTGTCCGGATAAATTCCTATCAGAAATGATAGTTACATCATTGTAAGCCGATGCGTATGGATCGCCAGATACATATCAAATGGTTGGTTGCATCTGACAAGCATTGAAGAGGGATCCTGAGAGCGCCCGAGCACATACCTTTAGAATGCAGTATCGAAACACCCGCTTTGTATCTTACAAGAACTGAGTACCATAACGATGCGGCGTGAATCGTATACCAGATACCATTCCTAGTGCCCCTTGGATTTTTACCCAATGCCTGTTGTTGCTCGAGTAATACATCTCGGATGCCCAACCGATCATAACACTGAATACTACTATATCAAAAATGGGGTGAAATTGCTACCGTATTCGTTCTGTACCGGGCTGGATCGAGTAGCAGCACTGTATTAATAAACTCTACCAAAAAACCACCAACGTCAGCGTGTCCCCCCAGGTTAACCGCTATATATCACGCCTACGATTTCCGACTCCCACCCAACACCATTCCTTAACCAGCAAGGCTGTTCGCCGTTGCTGCTCTAATCTCCCATTATCGAGGTTTGGCAGACCCCGTCGTATTTCCGTCGTGCTTATTTTCCCAATAAGCACGACGGAAAAAATAAATGTGGTTTGGCAGATTCCGTCGTATTTTCCGTCGTGCTTATTTGCTTGGCGGCGCTAAAGTGCGAGGCAACATCAGGTTACCAATACTCACTCCATAGTTAATGCCGATCGCTCCTCACTCCACAAAAGAAAGAAGAAAGAAAGATATCAACATGGTGCAGGTAAGAGGGACATAGTATCCGAGGGTGAACACTTTTAACGGGTAACTATAGCAGGAACCAGACTACGTTACTCTCACAGTTGGCGCTGCCCATCTCGAAACCGAGTTGAGCACGTAACAGACAGGAGTCGAGAAGTAATAAAAGAAAAATGAACTCCTCATCTTCTGTGAACATTGTGCGAATATCATGGCGGCACCACCATGGCCCCGCTTTTCGCGACGAACATGAGTTGAGGGTGAGACATGAGGTTGTGACTGATCAATGACATAGGATTTTACATGGGATTTCAGTCTGCGCATATTATGCTCATAGCATAAATCCCTGCAACCCCCACTTCTAGCGCCGTTGCAGTGGCGATAAAGACGGGGTCTGCCAAACCTCGATAATACCAGAGCACACTGCACGACAAACCGTCCTACCACACGTCAGAGACCACTGGGAAAAAAAAATACGTGGAGCATCTTCCGGAGAGCATGGATATTGATGTCCTACGCAGGCCACGCGAAACATTTTTTTGTGCTGTACGATGGTGCCGGAGGACGCGTCCGCTTAGCCAGTGGATAAACGGCAAGGGCCTCGTCGTGGCTGTAAAAAGCCAGTTTTCAAAATTATGATTTGCCAAACTTTGCTTAGCCATCGTAGAGAGAATTTTTAGCTTGGTGGTATAAGAATCGTGATTTTCCTGTAAAAAAAAAGAAGAAAAAAGAAGTAGAAATAATAGAAAAATTAAAAAAAAGGCAAACTAGGACAAAAAGAGAAAAGAAAAAAGAAAAAAGGAGGCGGAAAAAAGACCTCACATTTTTTAATACTAGTATTGGCGATGAATGAATTCGGTATCCAGCCCGCATTGGACCCCGGGATCGGAGCACGATCACACCAGCATCGCCGCAGAATCCAATAGAATGTAAGTATCAATTTTGATACGTGTTGACCAGTTAGTACGTATGGCTGGTAATACTTGCATTCTTTTGCCGACAGTAGTAACGCAGCAGTGAGACAAAAACGCGTATTGTCACTACGATGCAGCACTAATCTAACGTTGGTGCTGGACTGAATTACCCATTTTTTGTTACTGTAGGTATGTATGTAGTTACATAGGTAAGGAGTAATATAGTTATAGGTTGCTGTAGTAACCGTCCAAAAGGTAACGCCGTTGTCCCGCCCGCCCTTACCCGTCCTTCATCCCTTCTAGTCCTCCAGACCTCTAGATGCAGTCGCAAAGTGTAAGAAAGGCCAAAGAGGAGTAAGAAACTAGACCAGGCGCCGCGGCACCTATTGCTGCGAGCCGCTGCCGCCGTCGTCGTCACCAACCTCGCTACGGAGAGCGCGGTAAGCCGGCCGCATTTCCGCCTGCAGGTCCCCGCCGCTGGAGTGCTCGGAGATGGCTGACAGCGAAGCACCCCTCGTCAACAGCAGCGGCGCCGGGAGCGAGTGGTTCGTCGTGGTCGGGTCGCGGAACGGGTTCTCGTCGCCCGGGTAGACCAGCTCCGGGTTCTCGTAGGCTGGGATGCCGGCCAGCGGCGGGGGAGTGTGCGCTTCTGGAGCCGCGGTGGCGGTGGTTTGGTGGACGTCTGTTTCTGCACTGGCGGCGGGGTGGTGGTCGGAGGAGCGCGGTACGGCGGGCCGAGCGCCTCGTACCCGGGCACACGGGGGGCACTGCTGATTTCGGGCTGGCGCAGGATGTCGTTGAGGAAGTCCGGCAGCTTCTCGCGGCGCACGCCGAGCGGGCCGGACTGGTCCATGAACGTTTTGATGGATGCGCGCTTCAGTCGCTGGCGGTGGCGCCAGTGTAGCGTCAGCGCCGCCGACGACGAAGCGAAGAATAACCTCTCGCAGCTCTTTCTCCAGACGACCAGGCTCAGCCCTGCACTAAGACACTTTTCGCTCCACAAATAGCCATGCTCGGGGCCACACCAGTCACCTGCCGACCACAGCTAACGCATCTACTGCTTGCTCGGGGGACATCGCCCAGCTACATGCCATCCGGGAATCGCCCGAGAATTCGGCCGCGGGATGCCGTGAGCCAGGCCGCCGCTTCCAGACGGCAGGCTTCTGCGTGCTCCACGGCTTAACTATGGCAACATGAAGAAGAGCTAGCCCAGTGGCACTAGTGCTAGATGCCCTGCACTGGATTTGCTATCTGTTGTGCCTTGCCCGTGCTATCTCCGCCCACGTGCGCCACAACACCAGCAGTCTAGCAGCAAGTCGTTGTCGGTGACTCATAGCCGATTACGGCACGATTGGCTGCGATCACCACATCCACCTCCGCTGCCCGACGGCAAATCCGGGTCCGAATGGACTGGACTGGACTGGACTGTACCGGTGCACATCACACCGGTGTTACCTTCCGAAGCAAAATCCGTCCCATGCGATCCGGAAGGAATGCGGTAAAGCGTGGCACATTCATCCCGTCTGTTACACACAGTAAGGAATTCAAGGCTGTCCCAAACTCTCTCTCTCCTTCTCCCTCCGTCTATCCCACTGTCTCTTCCCATCTCTCCATCTCTCCATCTCTCCATCTCTCCCCCTTCTCTCTTCATCTGTCTCTCTTCATCTATCTCTCTATTCCCCCCTCCATACCCACCTTGTTTGGTCGACAAGTTTCCGCATCGAATACACATGGGTGCACACGTATCGGAGACTCGAGTTCATTCCCCCAACCATGTGATGTGACTTGCTCCACCAACGCGAAAGAGTCATCGCTGACGGATTTGCAGGAAGGAAGTGAACAAACAAACTAACTGTGCTCCCCATTGGCCCAACTCGGTTTCGGTTGGGGACTCGTATCGCGGGATGGCCACGCTGGATTCACAGGCCTATGGTGATAATCATCCACACACACATATGTGCGCGAGTGAGTGAGTGTGCCGGCAGGCGATGTGCACGTTCCGCAACTGGATGTGTACGCCCCGATAACAGCCGGCCCGGTGGTGCGATTCCACCCGCTGGTACCCGGGGCTTCTCTACCCGTCGCACATAACTTGTGTACATACATAGCTACATATATACGTGCATGTCCGTGTCCACTCAAGGCTATCTGGCGAACCGACAGGGGACATGCAACAACCGCAACAGGCAGTTGGGCATGTACATACCCGGGCGGCGATCAATCGCTAACTGGAGCAGGCCGGCACCCGTTCCACCGCCGGTTGCATTCGCAGGCGGCCATATTCTAAACCTCGGTTGGCCATCCCAACAACGGCCAGGCATATATCACGTCGATACTCTCGCTGGAGGCTGGAGCATCGGTTGTACTGGCATCGGTGTGCGCAGTCACTAGCCATCGCCTAGAACCCTGTTAAGGTGTAGCCTGCTACTGCGCACATTGCGAAGGCCGATGGCCATCTAGAGCATCATTGAGCATAGGTCAGACACGTACGTACCCCGCCTGCCCCACCATTGAGAGCGACATCGTTTCGCATTTCTTAAGACTTTGCGCCTTCGCCTTTCCCCTCCCGCTCATTGCAGTCCAACGGCGGTGCTAGTCTCGCCCTCCGAGCATGCGAATGGCTGGCCCAAGAACGAAAAGCAACGAAAAGCAACGAAAGGCAACAAAAGGCAACAAAAGACAACGGAAGGAAAAGGTATGGCTCCAATGGAACGAACCAGCTTAAAAACGAGTAACATGATCGAAGCGGATACGTGGGGTCGTGGCCAATATGAGAGCAGGAGCTGGGCTGTGGGGGTTCCTCCAGGAAAAGAAATGCGCCTAAGTCGTTGGTATGAAAAGGCAAATAACAAAAAAAAAAAAAAAGGTGAGAGAGAGAAAGAAAACCCCCAGCTTGCTACCGACTCTCCGACGGAAAGAAAAAAAATCCCAATGACAAAGGAGCGACAAAATAGCAGCGATTGTGATTAAAGGAAAACCGTTTCCACCAGGTCCGAAACATATACCATCCGGTATCCGTATACGCATAGAATGCACTGATCCGCACATGAGAATGCTTATTTATTTGTCCTTTTTTCCGTCTACACGCCACACTTTTGGTCAGCAATAATAACCGGCACCATCCGGCAATGGTCACTATAATCCTCACCACGCGAATTCTGAGCCTAGGTCCCTTCAAAGCGGCTACCGATTCCCCTGAGCGCACCCGGGACCGTTCTGGGGACCGAATCTGGCCCGTAGGTGGCCCCTCCCCCGGAGCCAAAGTCATAGCTGTCGCCTGGGTTGGTGTCCTCGCGACTAGAGATTCCCGATGTATCCGAAACCAAGGATGGGGCCGAACCAGAGCAACCGCTATCTGACTGACTTCCAGTCGCATCTGATAGATTGTAAGTTTCCCAACATGAGAGCTGATGCCCGAGGCTAATCAAAAATAGGGCCATCAGGGCGATATACGTACCGCACGTCGAGGGAGAAGCGTCTGGGTCGGCTGGAACGACCGGATCAACTAGATCGACTGGACCGACTGGATCGATTGGATCGACTGGATCGACTAAACCGGCTGGGAAGTTGTTACCATGATCCGGATATGCCAATTGCACATCGGATTGGTGCTCCGGATATGCCAATTGCGCGTCGGTTGGGTACTTGGACACGGTCCGAACGGTGGCCATTGCGAGTTCTGGAGAAGCCGGTAGGAGACTGGCGCGTTATGTGGTTAGGTAAATTCGAATCTTGTGAGACCCCTGGTGGCGAGGGAGCGGTGGTTAGGCACGTTAGAAATCCGTCAAATTTTTGGGCACTGCGGTGCCGGCTTTATCCTCCTGCGGTAATCAGGCTTCTTCGAGTTTTTCGGGATCGCGAGGGCTGTCTTCGATATTGCTGCTGCCAGCTGGCGGGTTGGGTCACTCGAGCCCACCTAACCCCACCCCCACCTGAGAGAGAGAGCAGTGACAGCAGTAGCTATTGCGTCCGACAGAAACGCACGATTATCTGGGCAATTTTGGTTGGGGGTGTTAGAATGCCTTACTTTCACGAACTTCTGCCAACATTGCAGTGAGTACGTGGGACGCCCTCATTCTGGGAATCCAGATACGGCCTATCGAGGGACCATGCTATTGCTGAAGCTTTGCGTCTGACGCGGACCTTACGTATCGCGATCGTATGATGCTCATGCAGGAAGGGATATTAATTCGGTGACGTAGTCAAGCAAGAGCAGGTGGGATACACTTTCGGGTGGGTGGCTCGGGATGCTGGACCAGAAGGGAGCAGCCAAGTGCAATCTGAAGGCCCTCCAGGAATTCGGGGATCGAGAAGGAATCCAGTCTGTTGCCGTTGGTATGAGCCGCCGCTCGATGGTATACGACCTCACCCACCACCACCATCACCATCGTTCGAGGCCAGCTGTCGCTGTGGGTGTGCCGTCGGACGATGCAAGGCAGGGATTCACAATACGGGGTGTGCCTGGACCGTTTGGCGAACGGCAGCCGACCCAAGCAGCTTCTCCAGGACTAATTACCATAGTCGAATGTGGTGGCCTTTGGGGACAACGATGGGAAACGCAGTCGATGCGTGCCACCACGCATGCGAGGAGATTGGGTTGTTTCCTTGAGGATCCCAAGAATACGAGACCAACGGCGAGGAGATTCGTTGAAGTATGAGCGTCATATGCAGTGCTCGACGTGGGACGGCAAACGCCCGTTCGACAGGCGTCCAGCTGCCGCGGTTTTACGGGCCACTGGTTGGGAGCGTGGAGCTGGGGGGTAGAGACCACCATCCGAAGCCCACTCCAGCTGGCTCTCGTTCGGTACGAAAAAGCAAACAATCTGCTTAGAGCCCCATCCCGCACTTCGGGAAGCCGTGAAGCCGCAGACCTCCGCTGCGTGACAGGCCTGAAGCAGTGTTGACTGCGGTCTGCATCACCCCCGCTCCGCACCCCCCCTCCTTTTATTGGTTTACTGCATGGTTCCAGGCCAGCACCCCGTCAAGGCGGTGGGGCGTGAGGAGGAGGGAAGGGAGGAAGGAGTGGAGGGGTGTTCCTCCGGGGAAAACATGCGCAGGAGTAGCGAACGGCGGCTGTGACTTACGGGGGGACTGAAGGCAACCGATCGGAGCTGATATGATGATCCCCCGCAGGGTCTGCTGGCGGTAAGGTCGCAGCAATAGGATTCTCTCCTAGCGACCCCGGTATATGCGATGTTGAACCACAGTCGTTCTGAGCTTTCCTGCCTCGGGGTAGCTGCTTGCGAGCGCACCAGCCGCAATGCTTTTTTTTTCCGTGCGCACTGTTTTCATCGGAGTGGTGTACATGTGAAGCATGGCGAAATACATATCTACGCAATGCCTTCTGCAGTGCTGGCCCACCCTACACTGCGTCTGCCGTTGTCCGAAGAGCGGCCAGGACAGCACATGTGGCAGAGGCCGCTCGGTTAGGCAGTCATCGGAGCCGCGCTTTCCACTCAGCGGTGTCTCTAGCTACACCTATCGACCTGTAATGCAGCCTGCAGCCACGAGCCCCAAGTGTGCTTCTGATGATGCAATAAATTATTGCGAAGTCGAGACGATAACCACTAGCATCGACCCGCTCGCCGGTCCGCACTACCGCCTGCCAGCCGACACCTTCCGGAGGTCACATCTCAATTGTGTGGTACATATCGCTTTAGCAAGCACGGCTCCCGACGCATCGCAGGAAGCAGTTGGTCCTCTTGTTTCAGAAGTAGCAGGGTGGGGTCCTGTGCTTCTAGTGTGTACTCTTCAGTCGGTCCCCCTCTAGATCCTCGTAAGGACCGCTGGATTGACACATCTCTTTACAGCAAGACATGCGGTTGCGAACAGCGGGGCTGCGAATGCAAACAACTCGCAAAAACTCACATTGAGAACTCCCGATCTCCCACCGATTCGCGCGTACAAGGGCAGCGGACGGCCGTTGGAAAAGTGTCCCTAGCATTAGGCACGTTCCCGGTGATCTCCTGTGGAGATGCATCCGACGTATCGGACGAAGTCGCGTCCGGAGATTCATGCGTCATGAAACCGGGAAACTGGGGCTGACTCAGAACGACGTTCATCCCTTTCAGCTGCTGCCAGCGCATGCGGGACGGGCTCGCAAATTATGAGACGCGGCTCTTTTTTCTGCATGGAATCGGAGGGCGCGAGCAGAGGGGAACTGTGTATACACCCAAGCGAACGATCTCACGGTCTGGCCGTGGACGACTCGCAACGGCAGCTACAAACTGGGTGCAGACCCGACGTATGTACATACATATTTCGAAGGCGAACAACGATGGCCACCACACAATACACCAGCATCACATCCATACTTGCATCCTGTCGAAAAAGCACGCAAAGGCGGTGGCGGCCAAATTTGGGTTTGTATTTTATTTTTCTCTCGCCTCGAGATAAGGACCAAGAAGCCGGGCATCATCACACGGGCAAATTTATCAAAAAGCACAACCGACTTGTCACTTGACAACTCCTCATCCGCACGCGCAGTTACTATATGGACCAACCAATCACATCGAAAAGCCTCTTCGGTAGACGTCAGAATCCGGCGCTTTACAAGATACAACAACGTCGACGATGATGATCGAAGTTTTCGCAGAGACAGAGCTTAGCCTTGGATGGTCATTACGGACATCAGAGGCGAGCCACACTAGACGGTTCGCCTCTGGGTTTCTCTTGCGATGCGGTACATATGGGATGGTGTAGGCATCGGGGCCACCCACACAGGTCTGATCTTCGGCGGAGTGGGCTTTCCGTTTGAACCTTCAAAAACAAGCTGATCTCCCTGCCTGCATATCTGAGTGCACCCACTTCACACACACACGCACACACACGCGCAGTCGGCGATGTCTCTTGTGCTGTGGGGGATCCCGGGTATGTACATACTTACTCTGTCCATCCATCTGCCTCATCGTTTGCCACGGTGGGGGGTGGGGAAGCATGGATGCTATGTGTGCGTACATGATTTCTTCGCACCTCCTTGGACCCGTGGGGGATCCACACTGCACGATGCTGTTGATTCCGGCCTTCATTAAAAAAAACTTATATCTTCCGTCTAGGCCTCCGCCCATCCATGAAGAACCACGAATGCCGCGAGTGCCGTCGTTCCGGACAGTGCAGTGGGCCATCCACCACAGCGCATGAGAACAGGCTTCCTCTTCCCACATTTCTGCGTCCGTTCATTCATCCAGAGGATACGTCACTCCAATGCTGGTTCTCTCTTCCCTCTCGTTCGTCCGCGGCAACCGGCACTTCAGCCGTAACACCCCACCTCTCCCCCTCTGGACGAATCACGGATGAAGGAATCGCACTTGTCGATATCTGTCCTGGGCGCCCCAGCAGCCCAGCTTGCGATCGAGCTGCTCAAAGAAGGTGACTCTCCTCTGCTCATGTCCTTGTCCCTCTAGCTCCGCAGCTCCTCTAGCTTCAAGGCAGGCAAGTCGGATGGTGGGCAAGCTCTCTGCTGGCACACACAGCCATCGCCGTCCCACTGGAGCTAATGCCAGGGCGCGCCGAGGTGGTCGGCGGTCCAGTCGACGTGGGTGGAGACAGTGCATCGCGGTGGCGGGTTGCGGGCTGCATAGCATGTGTAGCTATCGGTGTCCGCCTGTGCATGTATGTGCTTAGGTGCAGCCAGCAGTCTGCGCTATGTAGGACTGGCCCTTTCGATCCAGGTGGAGTGGTTGATCGTGCGCAGTGCTGGCTCCCGTCTGTTTTCTGTTCTCATATGTACCTAAGCGTGCGAAGCAGCCCAGTGGGGTCCTTAGGGGTCTTGCGCCCCCCCGGCTCGCTGGGGAGAAGCTGCCGCATGGGTGGCAAGAGCAGAGCACTCCCATAGCAGTAGTACTACACATTTTTACTGCACACAGCAGCATCACATCACTTCTGTCAACAGCGATAATCACAGCCATAGCTGCAGCCCTACCAGTTGTTCGCGTGTCCTGTATTTGTTTTGCCCTGCAAATACCCGTCTGCGT
>Ga0307516_10008238_pt1 | contig 11833 bp, 16 predicted proteins | sample 19_EM_MG_FD_203310 | JGI IMG/M metagenome (GOLD analysis project Ga0307516, IMG submission 203310) | Populus trichocarpa ectomycorrhiza microbial communities from riparian zone in the Pacific Northwest, United States - 19_EM | ecosystem: Host-associated > Plants > Roots > Unclassified | place...
CCCTTGCAGGAATGGCAGGCTCAACATTTGGATCAATCACCAAGGACCAACTTGTCTCTGCGGCTAAGGAGAAGTTCGACGCCCTTCCTATGCGGGCAATAGATAGTGATAAATGGCTGAGGGAAGCAGGGAAGCATGGGAAGAATGCCGAGATGGCCCTGCTTAACAACAAGCCCGCCAATGCCTTCACCTCTAAGCAGGCTCAATACTTCAACACTATCTATGCCCAATTTGCCCGGGATGTGGAAAAGGCCAAGGCCAAACTCGACAAGTCCGCAAAGGCATTCCGCAAGGCCGACGTTAAGGGCATCGAACCAGAATACCTCAACCATATCCAAAACCTCCTCCAACAAATGGGGTACAAAGTTGGCCGATCATTGGAGAATATCCAAGAAAACCTTGATCGTAAAGGCAAAACCTTCGAACAATTCATCGATGCCAAACTTAAAGAAACTAATGGCATGCGGGATATTCCATATCCGGGGTTTATGCTCGATGGTGAAGCGGTTAAACCAATTGATGAAATGAAGTCATATGACTTCATGGCATTAAAAAGTACTATTGATGCGTTGATTAAGAACTCGAGAGATGAGCAAAGGATCACTCGTGAAGGGCGTACTATAGAACTTAATGATTTAGTCGACAAATTGGTCGATCACGTGAAGACCTTTGATTTGAAGACACTTAAAGCCACAGCGACTAAGATGGATGAAAGATTTAAGTTCCCTAAGACTATGCTTATGTCCATTACCTCAGTAGAGACATTTCTTAACCGTTTGTCTCGCCGTGACCCATTGTCAGTTGAAAATCATTACATCAACTATCGTGTGTCGACAGCGAATGGAGTTAAGTTTAATTTAGAAAAGGATCTAGCGCAAGGGCTTAAGGATGTTGGAATATTTAAAGATGGAGACAAACTAGTAGCTGCTCCATTTCGTGCGCCAGATGGAAGGGAGTTTCAGAACTTCACTCGAGAAAATGTCAGGGCTATGATTCATAATGCGGGAAACCGATCGAATTGGACGAAGTTTGCACGCGGTTGGAGTCAAGATCCTGAAGCGTTAATGGCTTGGCTTGTGGCAAATAGTACTAAAGAAGATTGGCAGTTTGCTCAGGGTTATGGTGATAAGGTTTTTAAGAAGGTAGTTAATGAATCCGACGCGATGTATGAGCGGATTAATGGCAATACTATTGATAAGGTTCAGCTAACTCCATTCACCAATGCCCATGGAACATTCGATGGTTGGTATCATCCACTGATTCGTGATGATCATTTTAAAGGTCGGATACGAGACGGTGCTTATGCTGATGGGGACTTTGGACATTTCTCAACTTCCAATGGCTATACTCTTAGCCGAGATAAGTCAGCTTATCCAATTAGCATGGATCCAAATAAGGCTACGATCAAAATCAATCAAATGCTTCACGATGTCGCTTATCGAGAGTTCGTCCTTGATACCCAAAAGATATTCAAAAGTGAGAAATTGAACCAAGCGATTAAGGATCACTTTGGTCCTGAGTATAGTAGTGAACGAATGTTAATGCCTTGGCTCAGAGACATAGCTGGTCAAGCATCCGTGCCATCGGAGAATATGGCGCAGGCTAAGTCGTTTATGAATTTGGTTCGGTCGAATCTAATTGGATATTATATCGGCTTTAATCCGGGAACGGTGTTGAAGCATGGCCCAACGGCATGGGCGTATTCTATGAAACAGGTTGGGGTGTTAAACTTCGCTCGCGCAGTGAAAGATTTGTATGGGCGTAGTGAGGATATTAACTTATCCAATAGCCAATTCGCCATGGAGCATTCTAAGGTTCTGCCTCAACGCGAGCGATATTGGCAGGATACAATTGCTGGAGCGCATGATATCTTAGCTGAAGGAGATAAATCCTGGCGGCAAAGTATAGCCGAGAAGGGTTCTTGGGCAGTTGCCAAATCCGATATGGCCTCAGCTAAACCCACTTGGATTGCCGCATATAGAATGGCAAGGGAAGGTGAGATATCAGATCATAAAGGCGAAATATTATCTCATGAAGAGTCGATTGAATTTGCTGATGCTCAAGTCCGCTTAGCCCATGGCGACATATCAACTTCAAACAAGCCTTCTATGGTTCGTGGCAGTGGGCCAATGGAGAGTATGAATACAACGCTATATGGTTTCTTTGGCACTACTATGCAGCGTAGACTTGAAATAGCCCACGACGCAGCAGACGCACTTGGAGCATTAAAGGAAAGGGATTGGAACGCGGCGGCAGGTAAGTCTCGTGATGCGTTTTGGGGATTTATGACGTATGTGGTTATACCCACTATCATCGAGGAACAGGTAACTGGTTTAAGCACAGATGATAGACGAGGATGGCTTACACATTTGGCTTCTGCGTCTATGCTTGGTATGTCTTCAACAGTTTTATATGGCCGTGATATTGCCTACGCTATTCATAGTGGCAAAGCTGATATCGGATTACTTCCCTCTGCACTTGGGGATATGATCAAAGGTGTAGAAGCACCATTTAAACAAGGAGCGTGGACTAAACAGCGCTTAGGAAAGACTGTTGGCGATACTCTTGGGGCAGTGGGATTACTTGGAGGTGTGGCACCAAAGACATTAGATAATGCTATGCACTTTGGAATCGACTTAGTTAATAAAGTGGCCCATCCTAAATCTATTGGGGATTGGTATCGAGGAGCAGTGAAAGGCACGACTAAACCGAGAGAGGAAAAGTAAATGGAAGTTAACTTTTCGCAGAGCCTTAAGTTTGTGCTGCAGAGCGAAGGTGGCAACGACGACGATCCGCAAGATCATGGCGGACGGACATCACGAGGGATTACGCAGAGGGAGTATGACGCATGGCGCAGGGAGAAGTCACTGCTTGCGCAGGATGTGTGGAAGGCGGGTGATTCAGATATTGCGACTATTTATCACGACGAGTATTGGGAACCAATGTGCGATGATTTGCCAATCGGCATCGATTACCTCTACTTCGACATGGCAGTAAACGCAGGTCCTCATCGAGCAGCGGTGTTGTTGCAGAAGGCCTTAGGTGTGAATCCTGACGGGCGCATTGGGCCACTGACAAGGCAGGCAATCCGCAACTGTGATGCCAAAGGTCTGATTGAGAAGTTCTCCACAGCCAAGGCTAATTGGTACAAATCCCTCCACCAACCACGATTCACACAGGGTTGGTTGAACCGTACGGCGAGTGTGAAGACGAATGCGTTATCAATGTTGAAAGGACCGCAGACATGAACTTGAACCTCACTCCCATTCAAATCCTTGGCATCATCTTAGTTATCAACGGTGCATTGATTGGTTCCACAGCGCAGCTAACCGATCTAATGGGCCCTCATGTGGCGCATATGATTGTATCCGTATGTAGCCTGGGCAACTCAATCCTTGGCGGTATTGTAACTATGTTCGGCTCACAGAGTGCACAGGTTAAGAATGTGTTGGCGATGCCCGGGATTGATTCAATCAAGGTCAACGCTCAGGCCAATCAGGCTTTGGCACAGATTGCTGTCGATCCAGCGCAGGATAAGATTGATACCACAATGGGCTCAACAGCGCAGGTTGCAGCTACAGCGAAGGGGGTTTGAGATGAAGTGGATTGTATTGACGGTGATGTTGTTGGTATCGACCTCGGCCTTTGCCCAAACTAAACTCAAAACACCTCAGATCACAGGCAACGTCGTCGAGGATACTAAAGCTAACCTTGGGCTCAATCCACAACCAAAGCTTCTAACTGGGAACATCGAGAAGGACATGCATGCGTTATGGGACAAGATCGTCAACGCCAGCAATGCCGATTTGACATATGCCTCGGCACTTGCGGCATCAGCTGGAACTCCTGCTTCAGCAGTTCGTAAGCAGTGCTACGATGCTATCTTGAAGTTGAATGCCCAGGTTAATGGCATGAATGTCTTAGGTGCCGATGGCAAGCCACTCCCACAGCCTGATCCGAAGCTATTCACCGGTGTTGAGCAAGCAGCTGAAACCATCGACAACCTAGCTCCAAGCGGACCATTGTTTGTGAACTGTGCTGGTATGGCCCAGCTTACAAAGACCAATGTTCTAACCTTGGTGAATGCCATTGTCACAGGCGCCGCTGGCTTTGCAGCTATGCCAATCATTCCGGGGCTTTAGTATGATCCGCATCCGCTTCGTTCGCCATAAAGGCTTTGCTTGCGGCGCAATTGTCTGGCGATCTGGTATGGTGGGGATGCCTTTTATCCCCACCCATGCCGAATGCGTTACACCTGAGTGGACATGCGTCGGGCAATTCGGCCATGGTGGAATGCAAGAGCGGCCGATGGGATATGATGCGAAGGAGATATACATCGATCGGAACTATGGCCCGTGTGCCATCGTAATAGAACTGCCAGTCACTCAATCCCAATCCGACCAATTCTATACCTCCGCCCGCAAAGCCATTGGCGAGCCCTATGACTGGTCCGCACCATGGGGCTTTCTATTCCCTGGCCATCATCATAAGAAATACCACTCAGTCTGCTCGGCAAAGATGTTCCTCTTACTTCGTGAGATCGGCTACTTCCGTTGGCCAATCACAGTCCCGGCCCATCTCGTCGACCCTCGCGACCTAATGATGATCCTATCAACCCACGTGGAGATACCACACTAAGGAATGGAAATGGCCAATGACTTCTATGGGTTGAATCTAAGAGAGATCGCCATCGGTATACAAGGAGCATTTTCAGGTATAATCATCTTACGACGAACCAAACTTAAAGATGTCCTAGGAACCATCTTCGTTGGTGGCGTAACCGCCAACTATGTCGGCCCGGCTATAGCTCAGTATTTAAACGCACCAAATTGGCATGACGTGATTGTTTATCTTTGTGGGTTAGGGGGTTGGACCATTTGCCTAGGCGCGTTGAAATGGTTCGACCTGTATTCAAGATCCTATGAAAGGTCTTAATAATGGACTTGTATGGCTGGATTGATATCGGTGGGGTGTTCTTGGTGCTGACTGTGATGACGTTGACGGAGCATGATGTTATTAATCAGGTAGCGCCAACGTGGTTACAGTGGGTTAGGCGGGGGTCACTTGGGTCGTTGGTTGTGTTGCTAACCAATGCGGTGGTTCATGACAATTCGCAAATGTCGCTGTTGTGGATTGTCTGGGCTGGGCTATTAGCGATGGCGGTTAATGCCATTGCGCTAACCTTGCGGAAGACGAAGGATACAATAGGAAGTCGGTTGCCAACCAGAAGGATGATTAGGCAACGTCAATCGGGGAGTGTTGATGATGAGTTACATAGGTGACCTTGCGCAACTGATTACTGCGCTAGTGGTACTGGCTAACTTTATTGTTAGTCTACTCCATGGACGTAAGCTGGCTGAGGTGGAGCATAGCATGAATGGAATGAAGGATCAGTTGGTGAAGACTACTGGTGAAGCTGAGTTTCAAAAGGGATTGAAACAAGGTGAGGGAATTAATCGCCCTTGATGACTTTATAAATCTGCTGCCCGGTTCTCTTATCCACCCCAATCGCCTGAATCTTCCCACTCCCCTCAAGGATCTCCACAATGCGGAGGATTGAGTGGAGTGGGATTTTGTCTTTGGCGAAGTTGATGATACGGTGCTTGGGGACACCTTTGCCAACGTCGGAGGTTTGGATGTAGTACATGATCTCTTCGAGGGCTTGGCCATCAGCACTGCCCGCACCTGCTTTAAAGATCTGTGGCATTGCAGTTTCGGCTTCAAGCAACCATCCCATTGCACGGTTGAAGTCTGCCTTTGTAAGGATGAGGCTGTTGGATTTATCCAGGGAGGCGATCATTGAAAGCTTATACAAATGTGCTCGTCGTCTAGTAACATAGTGAATGAGCTTAGGATGGCTCGGAATTGGAATTTCCCCAACGGCTCTCCAGTTGTTGACGGCATCTCGGTAATCTTCAGTGACTTCAAACTCCCCTGTGAGATTATTGATAATTCGTAAGTCGTATTCGAGAGCGGTATTGTGATTGATTGTCTTTGGGGCAAAGTCATCGCCAACTATCCTTTCATCGCTGAAGATCATAAGTAGTCGTGAAGTGAAGCCTTGTTCCCAAGCACCCTCGGGCATGAACTTCATTAGGTTTGATGGAGTTGAGCCACAGAGCATGTTGAGTTGGGGACTTTTGATTTTGATATTATCGCCTTTAAACATCCGTCGGGATTGGGTGTATGGATCGGGGTCGTAGAAGGCTGATAGGCCTGCGATCATATCGTCTTCATGTTTGTGTACGAATGCACCAAGCTCGTCAGCAGCAATGTACATAGAGTTATACTCAAGCGGAGGATCGGGGAGTCGTACCATGAAACGCTTAGCTTGCACAAGTGAGTCGACAAGAGAAGCGAAAGTGAGAGAAATAGGAGCGAGATGAAAATCTGGAAGGTCAATAACATAACTACGTGCCTCTCGTATGGTTCGGGTTTTGCCAACGCCTGGGTGGCCTAGGATTAACACATAAAGGTTAGGATGCATAGGACGTGAAGTCCGTACCCAAACCTTCTGCTCCACAACTGCCGCAATGGTACTAATCGCAGACCACTTTCTAAACAACAACGGACTATCTAGATTTCCTGTCTGCTCGACGAAACTGTCGATCCAAGATTCCAGCTTCCGTTTGTCTTTGGCGATTATCATGCCCTTTGTAGTTGACGAGTCCGTTGGGATTCTTCCGTGCATCATACTTCCCTCGGTTCCAACCTATTTGGCAATCATATGGGATAGCCAATAGGCGACCGTTGTTGAGCGGCACCTCCACCGCGAGCATTGCTTGTAGCTTTGGAACAACTTCATCTTCCATCTCCTCTGGATACATCCAAGTGGTTGCGTCGTGGTCTTGGGCCATGAGTATGGCCGGGCGCTTGCGCCAAGTGTTGAGCATGCCTTGATTGACGATATCGGCAAGGGAGCCTTGCGGATCATAAGCAATGGCCTCACGGATCACATCCGCATCGTTCCTTCGGCCTAAGAACCATCGCTTCCGTCCAGCGAGGTTGACGATATAGCCTTTAGCCCATACCTGCGCCTTGACCCATGCGTGCCATTTAAGGTGGGCCGGGAACGCACCAAAATACTTCGGTTGGAATTGCCTAACCACGTTAACCGGAAGCTTTGACTGTTGAGCAAGTGTTGTAGGTTGTCCTTCGTAATTCGAACCATGCCCAAGCTTCTTACACATAAATCGATATGTATAATGACGGTAGTAGGGCGTCTCAGCGATATCCTTATCTTTATTGAGGATGTTGGTCCAACCCAACTCTGGCCAGCAAATTCTAGCAACGGCTGTATGCACGTCACCGGAATCGACAGCGTCAAGGTATGTCGGATCATTGAACAGGTTCCATTCTATTGCGCCGACGACGTAGGACTCGCCGGACTTTGCATCGAATTTGGCGAACTTCATTCCTTGATCGGCAATGAAGACGGATCGCAAGGACTCTTTAATATTCTGTACGTTTCCTCCGGTCCCATATTCGCTATATGAAGAGGAAAATCGTCCCGTATTTGTTCCGGCGATATTGTAACTCGTACGCATACGCCCGTCTGTGTCGATGTCTGTTTTAAGGACTCCGATGTCTTTGGCGAGTTCTCGCATTGCTGACATGTGTGCGATGATTTGTTTGGTGACAGTGTATTGCTCCATCTTCTCCAAAGCGTCTCTATCAACCGTAGGCCTACCATAGCGTTTAATCTCCGGGATTTGAAGGTGGGTGTAGAATAGAGCTTTAAGATCATCATTCGACCTCCAGTTAAACCACTTCATCCCCACGCCTTCGAGAACGATTAGGGTTAACTGGCGTTCGAGTTGATCCAAGGCGTCGTAGTATTCCTCAAGGACCTCATTCCGCCGAGCTTGGTCTACGAGGATGCCACGGGCGTTCATTTCGAGCACTGGGCCTTGCAAGGCCTTGGAGAAGGCGTAGGTCTGTGCCTCCTCCATGGTTTGTTCGTTGTGGCCGAATTTGATTGCGTTCCAGACCTCACTGGTTATACAGCAATCCAGTCCGTTATAGATTTGATCCTGCTCGAACGGAGTGAAGTCATTGGGGTTGGAGGTTTGGGTGCTAATGATCCTGACCACTACTTCACCAAACCGCCGTAATCCCATTCTTCAATTAGATAAAGCAGATGTCTATAATCCTCTTCAGGCATAGTTTGCAGTGTTATACCATTTGGCGGTATCCATAACCACTGAGGTGTTAATTTATAACCCTTTTCTTCTAAGAAGGCTGAAGCAGTTGAATCATGTTTAAACTCACTGCCGTGATAATTATGCATCCAATCAATCATTTCCTGCGATGTACTTGGCATCATTCATCCCTCTTCACCGTTTCATGCTTCTTTCGCATGTGTTTCCACGATCCATGGTCGGTATAGATCGAGCCTAAGTATCCGAGTCCTTTAAGACTTTCCGGCTGCCTCGCGTGATGGGCGAGCATGGTGTCTTCTTTAGCACCCTTGACCAAGATTCCATAACTACGTTGGAGGAAACCGATGTCATAGACGCCGTTTTGGAATAACTTTGGGATTGTTGCATCCTCAAGCACCTCACGTATAAGCTTCCATGCTGATTGTTCATGCTTTGCAGTAAGCCAATAGCAACCCGTCGTTGTGCGTACGTCATCGAACGGAATAACGATTGCAAGGTCTGGTCTGGGTGCGAAGCCAATGCACGTGACACGGATTCCTGCCGTTTCAATATCGACAGATAGTAGATCGCAAGTTTGGACATACTCGGTGATGAAGCGGGAGATGTCATCGAGGCTGGGCTCGATCCAGATTTCGCAATTTGGGCGGATGATTTCGGCATAGGCTGATTCCCTTTTGGCTTTCATTAGGTCCATGATTACAGTGGGACGAAGCTCCCACTGCCGGAGGACTGCGGCGGGATGATAAGTGGGAAGGATTTTGAATCCGGTGGCTGTATGAGTTGAATACAGCGTTGTGCCTCTAAGTTTACTAACTCCTGTCTTACCTGCCAATGCCCATAGAGGAGTGTTCCCCAAACACAGAACGAGATTAGGGTTATGAGCCAAAAGCTCAGCCCCCAGTCGTTCGAGTTCAGGCTCGTACTCTGCTGAAAGGTACCCTGATTTGATAAGCGCAGGATATCCAGGCACTCCTGAAGCTTTTGAGCCGCAGACATGTTCGAGTTTGTTGGCGTGGGGGTGGAAGTTGAGGACATTTGTTCGAAATATTTCATCTACGTGTAACCTCCATATTGTATCAAGGCAGTTGGGGTCTCGGGTGTCCCAATAACGTCTGAGATACGACTTATCCTCTCCGGTTAGGGAAAGGATTTGCGCTTCGTCGAGTTGGGTGAGGAGTTCTATGCCACTTGGGCCGACTAGGGGTTGTTGAATGCGGGCTTCTTCGGAGCCCCAGGCTTCGCCGACGATGACTAGGGGAGTCACCGCTTGCCCTCAAGTCGCCTAATCTCATCATCAATATACCACTGTGCTTTCTTAAGGTTCTCCACCGGATCACCCTTGTCCATATACCTCCATAGATACTTCACCGCATTCCCCACGTTAAAGTTCATATGCCTTGTGACTTCGATGCACTCAATCCCGCTCGGATGGCGTCGATAGTGCGCGGGATTGATGGCGTCCTCCGCAACAGATTCATGATCGTTAGCTCGCTGCGGTTTAGGGCTCTGGCTATCTTGATGATCGACATTCCCTCCCGACGGGCTGAAATGGCTAACCCCCGTTCCAGTGGCGTCATGTGGCACTTCGACCCGCGTTTTGAGCCTTTCTTCCGTGTGGTTTTCAGCTTCCCCGAGTAAGGAATTAACATCGAACACGGGCCTCCGTTTGAGTTCTTCGGTTATGCCTGGGAGTTTGACCATTGTGGCTCCATTGGAGTTATAGATGGGGTCGGTATTGCCGACCCCATCTAATTACTGGTTATCCGCGAAAGGTCACTGCTTTCACTGCCCACATCTGCGCTGTTTGCGCTTCAGTAATAGCAATGGAGCAATAGCGTACCATCTCGGGATTATCGCCCCGTTTGATATAGCCCTTGCGGAAGTCATCCATGTGATCGATGATCTCTGCATAGAGCTTCTTCAACTTATCAACATCACCCATCCCAGAAGGATTGAAGGTAAGGCCAACAGCCTTTTCGCCATAGGTTTGTTCACGTTCTGTTGTCATTGGTTATTCCTCAACCGGTGCGGTTTTGCCGATATTGGCATAGACCGTAGTGCCATCCTTGCTTGCGGTGTGAACAATGTTTGCCACGAACTGACAATTGGGGGTGTCGTCAATGCACTGCCGAGTGGACTTCTCGTCGTCTGCCACTCCGCAATGATCAAGGAACTCCTGAAGTCGATAAAGAGAATCAGGAGTGATGTAATACGTCAGCCGAGTGGAATAGTCTTGCAGGGCACGCATTGTCCCATCTGACTTGGTGGCCCATTCAGCCAATGCCTCTTCATCAACGTCATCGTATGCAGAGAGGCACTTGACGTTGAATTCAACATACGGCGTCTGCTTCTCCTTCGACTTGTCATGCTTTGGCAAGCCTTGAACGGACCAGAGGTAGGTGCCAACTGGAAGGGGCTTGGGCTTGTCGATCTGGGTTGAGGGCTTGTCGAGGATGTCGGAGATTTGATTTGCCATTTGGTTGTTTGCTTTCGATTGGTTGGGTTTTAGAATGGGATGTTGTCGTCTTCGGTTTTGGTTTTAGGTTTGCTTTGTACTTCCTCCATGATCATTTTCTGAATCGTTTCTAAGCGGCTTTGAACTGAGTAAGGGCGAGTCGTTTCTGTTAGATTGGCCGAAGGTAATAGCTCATGATGAATGGCTAATAGAATTTGTATTTTCATATTATCCATTAGATCTTCCTCGCTAATGTAAGGGCCTTTGGTTTAATCACCACACCACCACCTGGACGAGCCGTTAAGACTTCATCTGTTGGTGATGTGATCTTCGGAGCGGCCCGGAGGACCCCAAAGAATTCTGCAAGTCCGATGTCGATTGGATATGACTTTGCCATGTCGAATGGCTTTGGGTTCTTGAGGTCAATCATCGCCGTCGCGGCGGTTTGAATGGTGCGCTTACCGCCAATGGATTGGCATAGCGCAACGGAGTTAAAGTAACGAGGGATGATTGGCCCCAACGCACTCCCCACGCTAGTTGGGTATCCCTTTTTGGACCCATCGGGGTTCTCGATATATCGTATATGGCTCGTGACGATGACATTGGTTCTAAAGGTTTCGCCAGTGACGAAGGCCAAGACACTCTCAATTGCATCTTGAGAGTCTTTGTAGACTGCCCTCGCATCGTACTTGCCGTCCTTACCACGTGCGACCAAAGGCTCGCGGAACGCAAATGCGGCGTCCGATAGAAACGTGAGGGAATCAATGACAAGGATGCAGTTTGATCCCCATTCACTTGGCACACCAAGGTCAGTCTCACTCCCTCCATCGGTGTATTTCCAACGGTCAAGTAGTTTAACAGCGTCCACAAACGCTTTGGGGGTACCGGCAATGACAGGGCCTTCGGGGCCAGATTTATATTTATCTCGCAGCGTTCGATATTCGACGTTGTCGATCTTGTCTGGGGAGTCTCGGAGTATGAATTGTTTGAGCACATCGAGGCCATTGTCCATGTCTAGAATGCGGAGGGAGAAGCCGGCGGCGACGAGAGAAGCAAGGGCGCCGGTTTTGCCAGAGCCAGAGTCGCCTTCGATAAGGAGTTTGGTGTATTCATTGCTCTGATGTTGGCTTAAGCTGGGCATCTGATTTCCTTTTGAAGTCTTGGCAACGGAATCTTGCGTCGGTTACATCTCCTGAGTTAACTGGTGATTGATTGC
>Ga0307516_10008239_pt1 | contig 11832 bp, 6 predicted proteins | sample 19_EM_MG_FD_203310 | JGI IMG/M metagenome (GOLD analysis project Ga0307516, IMG submission 203310) | Populus trichocarpa ectomycorrhiza microbial communities from riparian zone in the Pacific Northwest, United States - 19_EM | ecosystem: Host-associated > Plants > Roots > Unclassified | place...
TGGCGCGCCAAAAACTTTCTCTCCGATCGTCGCATCGAGTTCCTGCCCGCCGTCAACGAAGACCTCGCCGCGACCGCGATGCTGGGATCGCAGCAGGTCGAAACCGATCCTGCGCGCGAGGTCGATGGCGTGTTCGGCCTCTGGTACGGAAAAGGTCCGGGCGTCGACCGGTCCGGCGATGCGTTGAAGCACGGCAACGCCTACGGATCCTCTCCGCATGGCGGCGTGCTGGTCGTCGCCGGCGACGATCATGGCTGCGTGTCGTCATCGATGCCACATCAATCGGACGTCGCCTTCATGGCGTGGTTCATGCCGACACTGAGCCCGTCTGATGTGGCCGAATATCTCAGCTTCGGCGAATATGGCTACGCACTGAGCCGCTTTTCCGGGATGTGGGTGGGATTCAAGGCAATCTCGGAAACGGTCGAATCCTGCGCCTCGGTCGAACTGCCGCCGCGCCGCATTTTCAACGCTCCGGCATTCGAGCCGCCTGCGGGCGGCCTGCACTATCGCTGGCCCGACCTGCCCGGCCCGCAGATCGAGCATCGGCTGGAAGCTAAGAAGAACGCAGTGCTGGCCTTTGCCGCCGCCAATCCGATCGATCGCCGGATCTACGATATTCCCGACGCCACCTATGGAATCGTCACGACGGGCAAAGGTCACCTCGACCTGATGGAAGCGTTGCAACTGCTGGGGCTCACCGAATCCGAATGCCGGAGATTAGGCATCGACATCTACAAGGTCGGCATGGTGTGGCCGTTGGCGCATTACGATGCGCTGGAATTCGTCCGCGAGAAGCGCGAGATTCTCGTGATCGAGGAGAAACGCGGCATCATCGAAAGCCAGTTCAAGGAATATTTTTACGATTATCCCGGCCACAAGCCGGAACACATGGCCGGCAAGAGCGACGAGAACAACGAGCCGCTGGTGCCGTGGGTCGGCGAATTGTCACCGCGGTTGCTGGCGCCGATCGTCGCCAAACGACTCGACCTGATATTCCCCGGTCTAGACCTGCAATCACGCGCGGAAGCCCTGTCGCGCCGCAGTGCCGAGATCATCGACATCTCAGGTGCGACTCGCACGCCGTATTTTTGCTCCGGCTGTCCACACAACATTTCGACGAAAGTCCCCGAGGGATCCAAGGCGCTGGCCGGTATCGGTTGCCACTTCATGGCGAGCTGGATGGATCGCGATACGACGTCGCTGATCCAGATGGGCGGCGAAGGCGTCAACTGGATCGCCTCGTCAAAGTTTACTGGCGGCAAGCACGTGTTCCAGAACCTTGGCGAGGGCACCTATTATCACTCCGGGTCGATGGCGATCCGACAGGCGGTCGCCGCAAAAGCCAACATCACCTACAAGATCCTGTTCAACGATGCGGTCGCCATGACCGGCGGCCAGCCGGTCGATGGTCCGATCAGCATTCACAGCATTGCGCATGAGGTTCGTGCCAACGGCGTGACGCGGATTGCGCTGGTTTCCGACGCACCCGAAAAATTGCACGCGGGCGATTTCCCGAACGGAGTGACGATCCATCCCCGCACCCAACTGGACGCCGTGCAGCGCGAACTGCGCGAAATCCCTGATGTCACAGTCCTGATCTATGAGCAGGAATGCGCTACCGAGCGGCGGCGCCGACGCAAGCGCGGCCTGGTCCCCAATTCCAAGAAATACGCCATCATCAACGATCTCGTCTGCGAGGGCTGCGGCGACTGCTCGGTGGAGTCGAACTGCCTCAGCGTCGAGCCAAAGGAAACGCCGTTCGGCCGCAAGCGCCGGATCAATCTTTCGACCTGCAACCAGGATTTTTCCTGTCTCAACGGCTTCTGCCCGAGTTTTGTCACCGTCGAGGGCGCGACGCGGCGCAAGAAGCGCGGCGCCGGCATCGATGCGCTCGCGCGTGCGAAAATGCTGCCAGAACCCCCGTCCCCCTCCCTCGACGTACCCTTCAACCTGCTGGTGACCGGCGTCGGCGGCACCGGTGTCATCACCGTCGGCGCATTGATCACCATGGCGGCGCATCTGGAAGGCAAAGGCGCCTCGGTCCTCGACTTCACCGGTTTTGCGCAGAAGTTCGGACCCGTGCTGAGTTTCATCCGGCTCTCGAAGCGCCCAGACGATATCCATCAGGTGCGGATCGATCAGGGCGCCGCCGATGCGCTGATCGGATGCGACATCGTGGTCAGCACGTCGCCCAAGGCGTCCGGCACCTACGGGCCGAATATGCGGGCAGTCGTCAACACCGCTGACATGCCGACCGGCGATATCGTGCGCCATCGCGATGCCAGCCTTCAAACCACGGCGCGATTGCGGCAGCTCGAGCGGGTCGTCGGATCCGACCGCATTTTGAGCCTTGACGCCAACCGGCTGTCGGACACGCTGTTTGGCGATACGGTGTTTGCCAATGTGATCATGCTCGGCGCTGCGTGGCAGCAGGGCCTGGTCCCGGTAACGTCGGGCGCGCTGATGCGCGCGATCGAGCTGAACGGCGTCGCGGTCGAACAAAACAAGCAGGCTTTCGCGAGCGGTCGTCTCGCCGCCGCGGATCGGGATTTTGCAACGTCGCTGTTGGGCCACGCTCAAAAAGAGGAGACGCTGGACGAAATCATCTCCCGCCGCGTGGATTTCCTCACCGCCTATCAGAATGCACCTTATGCCGGTCGTTATCGCAATCTCGTTGATCAAGTTCGTAGTGCCGAAGAACGTGCCGTGCCAAATTCGCAGACGCTGACCAACGCGGTCGCCCGATCGCTGTTCAAGCTGATGGCCTACAAGGACGAATACGAAGTGGCGCGGCTGCATATGGAAACCGGCTTCCAGGACCGGCTGCGTCAGGAATTTGAAGGCGACTTCACCGTCAACTATCATCTGGCGCCGCCGATCCTGTCCGCCGGCAAGGATGCCCGCGGCCGGCCGCTGAAGCGTCAGTTCGGGCCGTGGATCGAGACCGCGTTCAGGGTATTGGCGCGGCTGAAATTCCTGCGGGGCACGCGGTTGGACGTGTTCGGCTACACACGCGAACGCCAAATGGAGCGCGGCCTGGTCGGCTGGTACGAAAAGCTCGTGACCGATCTCGTGCGGCGGATTTCACCCGACAGCATCGAACGTCTTACCGCAATCGCCGCCGGTCCGATGGACATCCGCGGATACGGCCCGGTGAAAGTGCAGGCCGTGGCGAAAGTGCAGAAGGAGACTAAAGAAATGGTCCGCCTCCTGAACTCTCCAATGCACGATAGCCGCGCAGCCTAGCGCGTCTCTTCAAATCCGGCGAGCGCAGCCGTGAGATTGGCGCCGAGGATCTCCGAGAGATAGCCACCCTCCTGGACGAAGGCGGTCGGAAGCCCGAGTTTTGCGATCGCGGCACCAATGCGCCGGAAGCCGTCGGTGGTCACGGCGAGACCGGCGAGCGGATCGTGCTCCGACGCACGCGAATGGTCTTGAAATCCAAGGAATCAGCGCGGCACCACCGCGGTCGCCTCGATCTCGACGCGCGCGGCTTTTTCGACGAGGCGCACCACCTGCACCAGGGCCATCGCCGGATAATGCGCGCCAAATATCTCGCGATAGACTTTTCCGAGCCCCTTGAGGTTGGCGAGATATTCCTCGATGTCGACGACATACCAGGTCAGGCGCACGAGGTGCTCGGGCTTCGCGCCACCCTCTGCAAGAATGGCAGCTATGTTGTCGAGGGTCTGACGCACTTGAGAAATGAAGTCATCGGGCAGAACGCCCTTGGTATCCCAGCCGATCACGCCGCCGGTCACCACCAGGCGACCGTCGGCCGCCATGCCATTGGCGTAGCCCTTCGGCGTCGGCCAGCCGCTCGGTTGCAGGACTTGCAGACCGGACGCCGGCGCTTCGCCCTTGGCTACCGGCAACACCACCAGCGTGGGCCCATTTGAAATGCTCACCAACTCTTCTCCTTCAATTCGGTGGTATTCATTCCGCGGCTATGCCGGACGAGGCCGCACCCGCTTGCGCCATCTGTCGCAGCGCAAAACGCCTCAGTTTGCCGGTCTCGGTCTTCGGCAGTTGCGCGACGAACTCGATGGCGCGCGGATATTTGTAGGGCGCGATTTCGCGTTTGACATGGTCCTGCAACGCGGCGATTAGATCCGCATCGCCCTCGATGCCGGAGGCGACCACGATATACGCCTTGACGATCATGCCGCGCGCCTCGTCGGGCGCGCCGACGACACCGCATTCGGCGACCGCCGGATGGGTCAGCAACGCGGCTTCGATCTCGGGGCCTGCGATGTTGTAGCCGGAGGAGACGATCATGTCGTCCGAGCGCGCGACGAACGACAGGCGCCCGTTCGCGTCGCTGACGAAGGAATCGCCGGTCAGGTTCCAGCCATCCCGCACATATTTCGATTGCCTCGCGTCAGCGAGATAGCGGCATCCGGTCGGGCCGCGAACCGCAAGCTTGCCCACGGTGCCTGCGGGCAATTCGTTCATGTCATCGTCGACGATTTTTGCTTCATAACCGGACACCGGATGCCCGGTGGTTCCGGCGACGGCCTCGCCAACCCGGTTGGTGATGAAGATGTGCAGCAATTCCGTGCTGCCGATGCCGTCGAGAATCGGCTTGCCCGTTTTGCGGGTCCAACTGTCGAACACCGGCGCCGGCAGGGTCTCGCCGGCCGACACCGCAAGGCGCAGCGACGACAAATCGGCGCCCTTGTCCATCGCCGCCATCATCGCCCGATACGCGGTCGGCGAGGTGAAGCAGATCGTGGCCTTGTAGGTCTCGATGATCTTGACCATCTCGGGGGGCGAGGCGTTTTCCAAGAGCGTTGCAGTCGCGCCGTATCGCAACGGGAAAATCGCAAGCCCGCCCAGCCCGAATGTAAAAGCCAGCGGCGGCGAGCCGACAAAGACGTCGTTCTCTGTGATGTTGAGCACTTCCCTCGCATAGCCATCGGCGACGATCAGCAGGTCGCGATGGAAATGCATCGTGGCTTTCGGTTCACCCGTGGTGCCCGAGGTAAAGCCCAGTAGTGCGACATCGTCGCGACCGGTCTTGACCGCGTCGAACCGCACCGACTTATTCAGCGCGACCCGGTCGAGCTCGGCGTCATGATTTGACGTGCCGTCGAAATTCACGACCTGCTTGAGGAATTTACTGGTCTTGGCGCAGGCGACCAGTTCGTCGGCGATACGGCTGTCGGTCAGTGCGAGCGCGATCTCCGCCTTGTCGACGATCTTGCTCAACTCACCGGCGCGCAGCATCGGCATGGTGTTAACGACGACGGCGCCGGCTTTGGTGGCCGCAAGCCAGGCCGCGACCAGAGCGGGATTGTTGCCGGAACGGATCAGCACGCGGTTGCCGGGCTTGACGCCGTAATTCTCCACCAGCGCATGCGCCAGGCGGTTGGACCAATCAGCGAGCTCCTTGTAGGTGCGCTGGCGGCCGTTGCCTATCAGCGCAGTGCGGTCGCCAAACCCCTTCTCGACGATCCGGTCGGTCAGTTCGACCGCGGCGTTGAGATATTCGGGGTATTGAAATTCCGGCCGGTCCAGCCGCAATTCCGGCCACTGCTCCGGCGGCGGAAGATTTCGCCGCGCGAAATCATCGACATGCCCTGATGGGCCAAGGCTCAATACGCCATGATTCGAAATTCCACCTGACATTTCCATCGCCCTCGTTTCCGGGATGAATCAAGACCGTCCGGCAGCGCTCCATTCGCAAATCATTTTATACTTAAAGTAATTTGGCGCAAGGGCCCAAATCGGGGCCGTCCCAGGCTTTTTTGGAACCCCAAGCTTTTGACCCTACGTCGCCCGCGTCTTCGCCGATCGTTGCGCCGAGGCCTTGGTCTTGGCCAACAGACGCATCAGTTCGCGGACGTCCTTGGGCGCCAGATCGGCAAAGATGTCGGCGATCCACAATTCGTGCTCAGCGGCCATCTTGCGGAACTCGGTACGACCGGCCTTGGTCAGGCGGATCACCTGGACGCGGCGATCGGCATCCGAGGTACGGCGGTCGAGATGGCCGGATTCGACCAGGCGCTCGACCAGCCCGGTGACGTTGCCGTTCGAGACCATCATCCGCTTCGAGACGTCCGACAGCGTCATGCCATCCGGCACCTTGTCGAGCTGCGCCATCAGGTCGAAGCGCGGCAGCGTGACATCGAAGCGCTCGCGCAGCCGGCCGCGCACCTCACCCTCGATCAGGGTGGTGCAGGTCAGCAAGCGGAGCCACAGCCTGATCTCATCGCCATGATCCTCGGGGAGTTCGACAGCCTTGGTTTCGGAATCAAGAGTCATGACGCTATCTTGTCTGGATGGGATGTTTGGGGAATACGAACAGACCGCAGCTCGGCATCATTGTCCAGATTTCTTTAAGTTTCAAGCAATTGGCGCAAGGTTTGCATGGTTGGCCTTGTTGCTTGCAGCCGCCGTCGTCATCGGAATAAGCTGGCGCTAGAGGAATTGGCGTGGTTTCGGCGATTAAGCCGAGCGAGGGAGTTGTCATGATGCAGCCGTTGAAATTGGCAGGATCTAAGTTAGCTTTGCTTGCCGTCCTGCTGAGCGTCGCCACCGGTCAGGCCGCGGCGCAAGAGAAGATCAAGATCGGCGTGATCGTGACGCTGTCCGGCCCCGCGGCGGCGCTTGGCTCGCAGGTCCGCGACGGCTTTGCGCTTGCGGTTAGGGATCTCGGCGGCAAGATGGCCGGCAAGGACGTTGAGGTCGTCGTCGTCGACGACGAACTCAAGCCGGACGGCGCCGTGAGCAAGGTCAAGGGCCTGCTCGAGCGCGACAAGGTCGACTTCGTCGTCGGACCGATTTTCTCCAACATCCTTCAGGCCATCCACAAGCCGGTCACCGACACCAAGACCTTCCTGATCAGCCCGAATGCCGGACCCTCGAGCTATGCCGGCAAGGATTGTAGCCCGTTCTTCTACGTCACCTCGTACCAGAACGACCAGGTCCATCAGGTCCTCGGCAAGGTCGCGCAGGACCGCGGCTACAAGCGCGTCTATGTGCTGGTGCCGAACTATCAGGCCGGAAAGGACTCCGCTGCCGGATTCAAGATCGACTACAAGGGCGAGATCGTCGAGGAAAGCTACTTGCCGCTCAATACCAACGATTTCCAGGTCGAGCTCACCAAGATTGCCGCCGCCAAGCCAGACGCGCTGTTCACCTTCATGCCCGGTGGCCTTGGTGTCGGTCTTGTCAAGCAATACCGGCAGGCCGGCCTCGCCGATCGTATTCCCGTTTTGTCGGCATTTACGGTCGATGAATCGACGCTGCCGGCGCAGCAGGATGCGGCGATCGGCATGTTCGGCGGTGCCAACTGGGCGCCCAACATGGACAATCCCCAGAACAAGAAATTCGTGGCAGGATTTGAAGGCGCCTACAACATCGTCCCCGGCACCTACGCCATGCAGGGTTACGATACGGCCATGCTGATCGACAGCGCGGTCAAGGCGCTGAAGGGCGACCTCACCAACAAGGACGCGGTGTCGGCGGCGCTGAAGAAGGCCGACTTCACCTCGCTGCGCGGCGACTTCAAGTTCAACGTCAATGGCTATCCGATCCAGAATTTCTATTTGACCAAGGTGGCCAAGCGTGCGGACGGAAAATTCCAGACCGAGATCGTCGAGAAGGTTTTCGACAATTACGGTGACCGTTACGCCAAGGATTGCGCGCCAGGCAAATAAGCGGCAACACACAAACGCGGGAAAGAAACACAATGACCAAGATCGAAATTGCGGGAATCACCCGGGCCAACGAGGGCATGCAGGGGATCTCCTGGAATATCCTGGGCCAGACCTATGTGCCCAAGCACGTCACCGAGCATTCCTTCTCATGGCATGCGACGTTTCCGCCCGACACTTTCGTGCCGCCGCATATCCATCCCGATCAGGACGAATATCTCTACATCCTGGTGGGCAAGCTCGACTTCTTCCTCGATGGTGCCGATACCCAGGCCTCGCCGGGCGATCTGGTGCGGCTGCCGATGGGCAAGCCGCACGGCATCTTCAACAAATCCGGCCGTACGGCGAAGACACTGTTCTGGGTCTCTCCGACGCGCCGGCTCTACGATCTGTTCTGGAGCATTCACAATTTGAAGGAACAGACGCCCGACGTCGTGGTCGCGCTGGCAGCCGAGCACAATATCCACTTCCTGCCGCCGCCTCCGGGAGCGTGAGCACACAACTGTGATGCCCCGCGAAGGCGGGGCATCCAGTACGCGGCGGCTTCTCGGCGCTATCGCTGACGGCTCTGGAATACTGGATCGCCCGCCTGCGCGGGCAATGACGGGCGTGGGTGTGGCTTTTACGCCCGCACCGCCGCCAATGACGGTGCGGCGAAACCGGCCTTGGAAGCGTAGCCGCGGACGATGGCCTCGCGCTGGGCGTAGCTCAGCACCTTCTCGATATCCGTAAAACCGTCGGGCGCCAATTGCTCGACCGCGTCGACGACACTCTCCGGTCCACCGCGCCGGTTCGCGCGCACGATCTCGGCGGTCATCGGCAACCGTTTCTGTTCATAGGCCAGTAGCGCCTGACGCGGATGTTCGGCATGCGCCAGTGAATCGGCCAAGGCCCGCGCATCGAGGATCGCCTGCGAGGCGCCGTTGGAGCCGACCGGATACATCGGATGCGCGGCGTCGCCGAGCAGCGTCACCAGTCCCCAGGTCCAGTACGGCAAGGGATCGCGGTCGCAGCAGGGGTATTCATAAAATTCCGGCGTCGCCGAGATCAGCGTGCGGACGTCGACATGCGGCACCGAGAACCGCGCCACGTGCGGCATCAATTCTTCACGCTTGCCAAGCCGCGACCAGTCCTCGCGGCGCGGCGGCTGCGCATTGGTCTCGCCGACCTTCACCAGTACGGCCCAGTTGGTCAGGCGGCTGGCGGGGCTCGATCCTTCCGCGATCGGATAGACCACGACCTTGGCGTTGAGCCCACCGGCCACGATCATCGAGCTTCCACTGAGGAACACCGGCCAGTCACGCGCACCGCGCCACAGCATCAGCCCGTTCCAGCACGGCGGCCCCTCGTCGGGAAACAGCATCTCGCGCACCCGGGAATGGATGCCGTCGGCTCCAACAAGGACATCGCCCTGCGCGGTCTTGATATGCGAGCCGCTGCGGTCGAAGAAATGCGCCATTACGCCGCCCTCGTGCTGGGCGAAGGCGCCGAGCCGGCATCCGGTGTGGATGGCATCCTTGCCGAGCCGCTCCTCGACCGCGCGATGGATCACGCTTTGCAGGCGTCCGCGATGGATCGAGAATTGCGGCACGTCGTGGCCGGCGCCGAGGCCGCGCGGTTCGCGCCAGACTTCCTGGCCGTGACGGTTGAGATAATACAATTCATCGGTACGAACAGCGACCGCATCGAGCCGGTCCAGCAGCCCGAGGCCGGCCAATTCACGGATCGCATGCGGCAGCGTGTTGATGCCGACGCCGAGTTCACGGATAGAGTCGGACTGCTCGAACAATTCGCAATCGATGCCGCGGGCGCGCAGCATCAGCGCAGTGGTGAGGCCGCCAATGCCGCCTCCGACGATGATCGCCTTCATCCGCCAAAACTCCGCTCAACCGGGGGAACGCGTATTGCTGCGCCAGCGTCGCACAGGGCGTTATTCGGCCGCAAGCGGCTTTGTCGCTTCCGCCCTGAGCTCCGCGCGGGTTTTCGGCTTACCCTTAATTTTGAGGTCGTCGAAATCCTGCCGGTCGCGGACGCTGTTGCGGAAAATCTGCTCTTTGCCGGGCAGATATTGCGGCGGACAGGCGATATCGGAGGCGCCATACCAGGCCGCCGCCCGCATCGTAAACGACGGGTCGACCAGATGCGGCCGGCCCAGCGCCACCAGGTCAGCGCGGCCGGCGGCGAGGATGGTGTTGACCTGGTCCGCGGTCGTGATGTTGCCGACGCACATGGTCGCCACCCGGGCCTCGTTGCGGACCTGTTCTGAAAACGGCGTCTGGAACATCCGGCCGTAGATTGGCTGCGCGTCACGCACCGTCTGCCCGGTGGAGACATCGATCAGGTCGACGCCAGCCTCGCCGAACGCCCGCGCGATCGCGACCGCATCGTCACCGGTGATGCCGCCCTCGGCCCAGTCGGTCGCGGAGATGCGCACCGACATCGGCTTGTGCGCCGGCCACGCCGCGCGCATCGCCTCGAAGACTTCCAGCGGATAGCGCAGCCGGTTTTGCAGCGTGCCGCCATATTCATCGGTGCGCGCATTGGTCAGCGGCGAGATGAAACTCGCGAGCAGATAACCATGCGCACAATGCAGCTCCAGCATGTCGAAGCCGCAGGCGTCGCCGCGGAGCGCCGAAGCCACGAACTCGGCCTTGATGCGGTCCATCGCGGCGCGGTCGATCTCACGCGGCACCTGGCTGTCGGGGAAGTAAGGTATCGGCGACGCCGACACGGTATCCCAACCGCCCCGCTCCAGCGGCCGGTCCATCCCGTCCCACATCAGCTTGGTGGCGCCCTTGCGGCCGGCATGGCCAAGTTGCAAACAGATTTTTGCAACCGAATTGGCGTGGACGAAGTCGACGATCCGCTTCCATGCGGCCTGCTGCTCGTCGTTCCACAATCCGGTGCAGCCCGGCGTGATCCGGGCGTCGCGACCGACGCAGGTCATCTCGGTGAAGATGAGACCGGCGCCGCCGATCGCGCGTGAGCCGTAATGCACCAAATGGAAATCGCCGGGCACGCCTTCGTTCGCCGAGTACATGCACATCGGCGATACCACCGCGCGATTGGCCACCACCATCTCGCGCAATTTGAACGGCTGGAACATCGGCGCGAGCGGTTTTTCGATGTCGACGTCAAAGCCCTTTGTGCGGACGGTCCTGGCAAAAGCCTTGTCAACCTCGTCGACGAAATCCGGCGCACGCAGCGTGAGGTTATCGTAGGTGATCGCCTTGGCGCGCGTCATGACCCCAAAGGCGAATTGCACGGGATCGAAATCCCAAAACCGGTCAACATGCTCGAACCAGACCAGCGAGACGTCGGCGGCGTGTTGGGTCTTTTCGACTTCCTCGCGCCGGCCCTGCTCGTATTTTTGCAAGGCGGCATCGACAGTCGGTGCGGCCGCCATCGCATCGCTGAGCGCGATGGCATCTTCCATCGCGAGTTTGGTGCCGGAACCGATCGAGAAATGCGCGGTGGCCTTGGCATCGCCGAGCAGGACCATGTTGTCCTTGACCCAACGCTCGCTGCGGATCATCGGGAAATTGCGCCACATCGAGCGGTTGGTCAGCAGCGGATGGCCTTCGAGGAACCAGCCGAAGATTTTCGCCATCCGGTCGGCGGATTGCGCTTCGCTCAGGCCTTCAAGCCCGGCGCGTGCAAACGTCTCGGCGTCGGTCTCAAAAATCCAGGTCGAGCGGCCGACTTCATACTGGTAGGCGTGGGCGATGAACGGTCCCCACTCCGTCTCCTGGAAGATAAAGGTGAAGGCATCGAGCGGCCGGGTCGAGCCCATCCAGGCGAATTTGTTGGAGCGCAGATCGATCTCGGGCCGGAAGTGATCGATGTGCTTGTCGCGGAAGCGGCTGTTGCTGCCGTCGGCAAGCACGATCAGGTCGGCGTCGGCAAAGCGGGCCTCGTCGTCGACGTCGGTCTCGAACAGCAACGTCACGCCGAGCTCGCGGGCGCGTTCCTGCAGGATCAAGAGCAGCGTGCGGCGCGAACAGCCGCAAAAGCCGTTGCCGCCGACGCGATGGGTGGTGCCGCGGAAATGCACGGCGATGTCGTCCCAATAGGCGAATTCCTGGGTGATGCGGCGATAGCTCGGCGGATCGTATTTCTCGAAATTGTCGAGCGTCGCATCGGAAAAGACCACGCCGAAGCCGAACGT
>Ga0307516_10008240_pt1 | contig 11830 bp, 11 predicted proteins | sample 19_EM_MG_FD_203310 | JGI IMG/M metagenome (GOLD analysis project Ga0307516, IMG submission 203310) | Populus trichocarpa ectomycorrhiza microbial communities from riparian zone in the Pacific Northwest, United States - 19_EM | ecosystem: Host-associated > Plants > Roots > Unclassified | place...
GGAGGACGTATGGGAGTTGCGAGAACTGTGTATATAAGGAGGGCTGTCTCCCGTGTTTTGTCTTCTTCTTCTCTTCATGCAACCTCTTGTATTCTATTCGGAATATCAACCTCGTCTCTGTTTCCTCTGTTTCCTCCGTTTCCGTATCTCCGTATCAGCGACACTCGTCTAGCGCCGCCCCTCTCTGTCCAACACGTCCGTCCGATGCTGTCCGTCTCTCTGTTCGACACATCCATCTGACGTTGTCCGTTCCTGTCCGACGCGTCTGTCCGACGCTGTCCGTCTCTCTGTCCGACACGTCCGTCTGACTTTGTCCGTTCTTGTCCGACACATCCGTCTGACGCTGTCCGTCACTGTCTCCCGTTCCCGTTCCCGTTCCCGTTCCCTTCCCGTTCCCGTTCCCGTTCCCGTTCCCGTTCCCGTTCCATTCCTGTTCCCGTTCCCCCCCCCGCTTCCGCTCCCGCTCCCACTTGCGTCACCCGAACTCACTCGAGTACCTTGGAGAACCGCCGCCATTACAGGCCCGGCAAGGACAGAGAACTGGCAGCAAGACACGAGCACCCGGATCGAGACGAACCATTGGCCGAGAACTGGCTGTTATCAGCATGATCGAGACCCAGGATGTTCATATGCTGAGCTCAGCTTTGGAAGACATGTATCATGAGGACGTTCTGCAGTGGGAAGGCGTAGACCCCAAGCAAGCCGATAAGCGCAAGTGAACTGTTTTGGACAGAGAAGCTGTGAAGCAACGGCCTCAGACAAAACGACCGACCTTGAAACCAATTGGCTGAGCGACCCCAGGATGTGCCATTCCGGAAGAATATTTGGCAGATATACCTCCTGTGGTCAACCCAGCCGATCTGTGCGAAAAGTCAAGAAGGAAACGTCGTCCGCTGAAAGAACGTGAGCCTATTCGGATGATGAAAGGGCAACCAAAATTCAACACCATGGCGTCTCTGAGGGATACCGAGGTGAGAGGATTGACTTATGGCCAGCTCTTCATGTTGGCTCCTAGTACCCGGCAAGAAGTGTCTTATGGACTGCTTCAGGAGCGGCTGCCTAGAAAGCGGAAAGCCAAGGAGAAATTTGTGTCCAAGACTGAACCAGTGGTCCCGGCTGATCGATCCAGAACCGTGGGAAAACCCTTGTGTGAGTCTGTGGGAAGGATCGTCAACTTTTACACGACTGCCCAGGTTACTGAGGTAGGAGGGAAACACCCTGCGGGAATCCTGAAGCGCGTCCTTGTGGATGGTGGATCGGTCCTGAATATGATGCCTTTGTCACTAGCCCGCCGGATGGACCTGGTTTTACACCCGTAGACCGATGTAGTCATGAAAATCGCCGCTTCTTGTGACACTGGAGTTGTCTCGTAACCAGAGTGTGGGGAGAATCAAAGGAAATCAGGCTACTTTTGATAATTCACAACAGAATAATCTTAGGTCTTGTGTGTGGGTTTCGGTGGTAGTGTTGATGGGGATGTTTCGTGCTGGCTTCTCTCGCTGAGGGGAGAAATTCTCCTTCTTTTGTAGAGAAGGAGTCGTCGTGAGATCTGATGACTCAGCGTGAGAAGTGGTGACTCGGGTTTGGATTCCCCTGGGGTGCATAGACCCCATGGGTGGATCATTGGTCCTGGCCGGGGTGTAGATAAGGGAGATGAGTTTGTCATGCAACTGAGCGGGGAACTCTTGCATCTAGACTCGTACGTGGCTCCCCCCGCAAGGATCCAAGCCAGTCCCCGCGAGGACCCAGGTTCTCTGCATACGTGGCTCCCCCCGCAAGGGGACTGACCAATGTCTGGCCTCTCCCCGCAAGGAGTTATACCATATCCGCTAAGACCGCTCCGTTTGCACTCAGACCCCCACCTCGGAGCACCCTCGTCTGATCTCCGCAAGGTTCGATCTCTCGGCCGTGAGCTAACTCCAGCTCCTTTACTTCCTCCTAGACTCTTGATCCATCATCTGTCACCCGCTAGCCTTCCTACTGCTCTATCGCTGAGCTATCTAGATACTCTTCGTGAAATATTCAGGTGTAACACTACCTCCCCTCCCCCTTAGCCTCGTCCCGAGCGCCAATTTTTCGTTCTATCTAAGTAGCCCGTCTTTTTCTTGGATCGTGAGATTCTTTCAACGCTGGGTTCCTTGCAGCGTCATGGCTTGCAGTCCTCCACCCCTGCAGCCCTCTCAGCCACCGGATCAGGGCATCATTCTCTGTAATCCGTCGGAATGGCTGGGCCCTCTGAGTAGGCCGATGCGTACTCATACTGTCGTGTCTTATTGTGTCGTACTCGCCGCCGCGCTGTGTCAAGGCTTGGCCGGCCCGATGAGGTTCCGGGGTCGTAGTTCGCCCAGGGAATCGGGAGAGGCATGGTGTCCTTCGTGCTAGTGACCCGTATACTCGGCAGTGACCGCGCCCACGTCCTTCCGGGGGGAGACTAGTATGCTGGAGCAGTGACGGCGCTGTCGGGAACTCGCTTCACCGCTTATGTGCCATCTGCGCCGGTTCCGCCGATTCAGGTCGGTCACCGAGAGGTCGATACGTCTGTTGTGAACGGTTTTTCTGACTCTCAACGGTTTCGGTCACGTGCCTTCTTTGCCGGGCGCCCGGTCGGCGGCTTCTCGTGGTTGCCTGAGAAGTGGGTCTTTTTGTTGATCTTGATGCTTTGGTACTGAAGTCCTCTGCCCCTTCAGCCCACTACCGCCAGGTCCTTAGGGGAACTGGTCTAGCCCTCGGTGAGCCGGTAGTCCCTCGGCGCGTCTGGATTTCGTAGGTGAAACTCCCGGAGTTTCTCCAAACCGCCTACCGAAAAGTTGTCGAATGGTTCTTCCGTCCAATCTTTTCGTTCCGGATAATCGAGCCACTTGACGAGGTATAGAATTCGTTTGTTTTTTCCCCGGCCGTACTCGACTGAGGACATAACTTCTTCGACATCGTATTCCTCGCTTTGTTCGATGTCGTCCGCCTCCCGGAGTACCTTGGACGGATCCAGTGGGGCTCGGTGTTCACTCGTTCGGTATGGTTCGAAGAGCGAGACACGGAAGACATTGTGTATCTTCCACTTGCGGGGAAGCGTGATGCATACCGCTAGAGGAGAGACGATTTTCTCGATTTGAAAAGGGCCATGATTTTTGTGGTCTAGCTTCTTCGAGGGGCGGCGTGTTTTGATATTGCGTCCGCTGAGCATTACCAAGTCCCCTACTTGGTATGCCGGGGGTCTCTTCCGATTCGGGTCCGTATAACGCCGCATTCGTTCCTGTGCTTCTTCCAGCCCTTGCCGGGACTCGTCGTGCATGGTGTGCATCCAATGGGCGTATACTCTGCTGGCCGGGTTCAGTGGTTCTGTTGACACCGGGTCCATGGCCACCGGGTGGAAGCCATAGATAGCGTAGAATGGAGACATACCGTTTCCAACCGTGATCGAGTTGTTGTAAGCAAATTCGGCCATGGGTAGCAGGCATACCCAGTCATCCTGTTCTCGGCTGACGAAGGCGCGGAGGTAGGCTTCAATTGTCTGGTTGAGCCGTTCCGTTTGTCCATCCGTTTGTGGGTGGAATGCTGTCGACATTCGAGGTCAAATGCCCGAAAGTTGTAAGAATTCTTTCCAGACTTCCGACGTAAACTGAGAGTCCCTGTCTGACACGATATCAGTGGGGAGGCCGTGGTGCTTCCATACCTCTCGGCCGAAGATGATGGCCAGGTCCGCCGCTTTTTTATCCCTGAGCGGAAGGAAGTGCGCCATCTTGGTAAACCTGTCGATGATTACCCAGAGCTGGTCGCATCCTTCTGAAAGCGGGAGCTCCGTGATGAAGTCCATGGCGATTGCCAGGGGGCGTATGGGAGTTCTAGGGGCGAGGATAGACTGTATGGCTGGTGGCGAGTCGCCTTGTTTTGCTGGCATTCCGGGCAGCTCCTGACGAAGTCGATGATTCGTTCGTTCATCTTTGGCCACCAGAAGTTTCGTCGTATTAGTTCGATGGTTTTGTCCTGTCCCATGTGTCTGGCCACTTTCGTGTCGTGTTCTGATTCCATTATCTCCTGTACCAGGTTCCTCGGGACCCAGAGTAGGTTCCTTCTGTACAACAGTTCGTTTTCTCTCCTTAATACCTTGATCTTTCGGTCCTTCGGTGACAGTTCTTCTGTCACCGCTTCCTGTTTCATAGCCTGTGCGTAAGCTTCGTCCTTTTTCCCTTCTTCCTTAACCCTTGCCAGGAATTCTTCTGACCATTTCCTTTCCGGGAGTGATGCTATCCTTGCTGATGAGCAGACGAACGTGCGCGACAGGTGTTCTTCGAAGTGGTTTTTTCCCAAAACAGTCGTTATTGGCTGGTTTTCTACCCCCCCCTTTTCAGGGCGGTACTCCGAACGCCTAGACAGGGCATCTGGCTTTCCATTTTTTGTCCCGGGTCGGTAGTAAATTCTGAAATCGATTCCGGCGAGTTCCTGGGCCCATTGCGCTTTTCGGCGATTTAGCACTTTGGTCGTTGTGAAGTATTCCAGGTTCTGGTGGTCTGAGTAGACTTGGACCTGGTGGGTTGCTCCTTCACAGTATCTCCTCCAGTGCTTGAAGGCATCTACCACTGCCAGGAGTTCCTTGTCGTGGATCTCGTAATTGATTTCCGCGGGCTGAAACTTTCTGGAGTGGAACGCCACCGGGTGCAGGCGGTTTTCGTTGTCCCGTTGTGACAGGACGGCTCCTATCGCGAAGTCCGAGGCGTCGGTTTCGATAATGACTGGTTTTGCCGCGTCGAAATGAGCCAGGATCGGTGCGGTGGTGAATCGCTTTTTCAGCTCCTGAAAGGCCGCCTCCGCTTCCAGGCTCCAGCTCCATTCTTTCCCTTGTTCCTTCTTCGTTAACTCTGTTAGTGGCCTTGCCACTCTGGAGTAGTCCTGGATGAACCGTCTGTAAAAGTTGGCGAACCCTAGGAAGGACTGCACCTCTGTTAGGTTTCGAGGCGTTTTCCATTCTAGTACCGCATTGACCTTTTCCTGAGACATTTTGATCCCCTCTCGTCCTATGATGTAGCCTAGGAACTCCACCTCTTGAGTTTTCCAGACGCATTTCTCCGGCGAAACTGCTAGGCCGTTCCTTTGTAGCCTTCTCAAGACTTCTCGGACGGTATTGTCGTGCTGCTTTTCGGTGTCCGCGTAAACCAGTATGTCGTCCATGTAGGCCAAGATGCCGACATCCAACATATCTGAAAATACATGGTTCATCATATCCTGGAAGGTGGACAGGGCATTCGTCAGTCCGAATGGCATGACTTGAAATTCAAAGAGGCCATAGCGGGTTCTGAACGCTGTTTTCCATTCGTCGCCTTCTCGAATTCGGATGAGGTGAAACCCGTTTTTGAGGTCCATTTTCGTGAACCAATGGGCCCCTTGGACTCGGTCCTGTAGTTCCTGCGTTAGCGGCAACGGGTAGCGGTTAGGGATTGTGATGCGATTGAGAGCCCGGTTGTCCACGCATAGGCGAAGCCCTCTTCCATGAGGCTTAGGCACAAAGAGGATTGGAGAGCCGGCCGGAGATGTGGAGCGCCTGATTTTCCCCGTACGCTCCATCTCTTTTAGCCATTCCCTGAGTGTCTGGAGTTCTACTTCGGACAGCGGGTATATGGGCCCCCAGGGTGCCGTGCTTCCTTCCTGGAGGTCAATTTTGCAATCATACGGTCGGTGCTCCGGGAGGGAGTCTGCAGCTTCTTTCCCCATGATTCCCATGTATTCCCTGAATTCTTTGGGGACTGCATCGAGCGGATCTCCTTCCGACACCGTCGAGACGTAGCCGATAAGGTGGGCGTCCTGATCTAGGAGTACGGACTCATCCCAGGATAGCGAAAATTCCCTTTGTTCGAATTTGGTGCATTTCGCTAGGCATTCGGTGTTATTAAAGCGTATTTCGGCGTTCGTCCAGGAGCCTTGTGGTGGGTGTGTCATTATCCAGTTGAACGGGAGGAAGACGTCGATGTTTCGTTCCATTGGGGAAATTTCGAAACTCATCGTGAAGTAGTGCTCTCCGTGTTGAAGGGTCATTGGTTTTGTAAAGAATTGTCCTGCTCCCTTGATGCTTTCCCTGGTGTAGCTCTCGATGCTACGGGCTTGTTTATGCTTCAGTTTTTCCAGACCCAGTTGTTCCACCGTTTCTTCGCTTATCAGCGCTATTGAACAGCCGGTGTCCAATAGTGCTCGGATCAGGGTTTTCTTGTCGCCTAGGTGGAGTAGCATATCGATCACCTGGCGAGTGCCGCTTTCGGGTTTCCGTTGTTTCTTGGACGGGGTTCCAGCACTTGGTTCCTCGTTTCTTCGTTTCTTGGATGCCACGCATATTAACAAGGAGGCTTTGGGGTGCGGCGGGTCCCTGCCTCCTAAAAATCCGAGTCTGATTCCCACAGGGGAGCGATGGCGTCTGTTTCCATGGTGTCGACAGCGGCTACCTTCTGTTGTTTGGCTTGTGGGATCTCCCTCAGTTCTTCTGGCTCCTCCGATCTCTTCCTCTTTCTTTCAGCTACAGCTGATACCTTCCAAGGGGCGGGTGGTAGCTCCGTTCCTTGTGCTGTTTGGAAGGAGAAGCAGTCAAACGTACGGTGCCCCGTTCTTCCACATCGCCAGCATCCATCCTTGACCTTTTTGTGCGTGTCTATCTCGTTCTGGGGTACGCCTTGCAGAGCGGCCCCCGTTGACTCCCATCCGTTTTTCTTCAAGGCTCGGGAGTCATTTTTCCTTGGTTTCCGATTCGCCGTTGGCCGTCTTTCTTCCTTTTTCCGTTTGTCCCTTCGCTTTTCTTCGGTTCGGGTCACGCTTCCCGTGGGTTTTCCTTGCTCCCTAGCCTGCTTCAGAGCTTTTTTCTTTTCCACTTGTAGCACTGCTTGGTAGGTGGCGTCCAAGAACCCTTCGTCGTCTGTGAATTCCCCCATGTAATGTGCGAACAGCATATCTAGCACCGCGTCCGTCATTGCTAGGTCAATTTTTTCCTGCAGACTTTCGCCGGCGGCCCGGGCGTAATTATTCAGGGCCCGGAATTCCGTCATGTAGGCCCTTATGTCTCCCGAGTACTTGAGCTGGCTTAGCTTTAGCTGGGCGTTGGCTGCCTCCCTGGGGTCGTGGTATTCGGTTCGGATATCCACTGCGTAATTGACCCAGGAGTCGTTTTCTCCCAGCGTGTCGTAGCGGTGTAGGTCCCATGCTTTGGCCGTTCCAGTCAATAGTGTCCCTACCCAGGCTATCTTCTGCTGGTCACTGGTTTCCGGATAGAAGCTCAAGTACTTGGTGACCGACTTCCACCAGGTGTTGAACGGGCTGGAGGGCTTTCCGTCAAACGTCTCAGGATTCGTCATTTTAAGATGCGATGTTCGTACCGAGACCAGCGCGGGGTTAGGCTGGGTCGCCCGTGCCATTCCTTCTGCTACTGCGCTGGCCACGGTCAGGGCGAGTTGTTCCGTAGTCAAGGTTCGTCTTGCCGGAGGAGGCGTCGGGGAGTTCCGTTGCGACCTTGGGGGCGGCGATGGCAGTGGTGGAGGTGGCAGGGGCCGGTTTGGGGGTCGCGGGGGTTCTCCTCCTCCAAACATTGGGGGCCTCGGTGGGGACGGGGATAGCGCTGGACGGCGAGTTCTTCGATCCGGCCTGGGTGGCACCGTTGGTCGCTGGGTTCTCGTGGATCGTTCGTCCGTGGGTCCTGCGCGGAGTTGTCGCAGGGGGCTGGCTAAGCTGGACGTGGATGGTGGGGCCGGACTGCGCCATGCTTCTGGTTCTGGCGTGGAGCGACCCGATGCCTGAGCCGGGGGGAGCGGAGTCTCTGGGATTCAGATTTGCGCGGCCAACTGCTGTAGCGCTGCTGCCTGGCGCTGCGTTTCTTCCCGGGCTTCTAGCAATTGCCGCTCTAGGTATTCCACTCGTTTCTGATGTTCTTCAGCCCATAATTCTACATTACCTTGGAAATTCGCCAAATGTTGGCTTCGCGCTATGTTGGCCTCGGCTAGGAACGAGATGGAGTCGTTTAATCGGGCCAGCTGAGTGGCTTGGCCGGCCTGTTTTTGCGTAGTTTCCTGGGTTCGCTCGATAATGGCCCCCCAGACATTTTGCGCAAAGGCCTGGTAGGCCGTGGCCGCGCTTGCCAACGCGCTTCGTATCCAATCTCCTGTGATTGTCTCATTAGCGCGGAGCCGGTCATATACATACCTGGTGCCCTCCGACAGGTCGTTGTACGCCTGCTCGATCTGCTTGATTCTTTGATCTGTTTTATCGACCGTGTTGCTGCAGAGGCGGACTAGCTGCGCCAGATCCCCTTCTGCCTGTTTTTGTTGTTTGACCAAGGCGTGGAGCCATGTCGCTGGGTTGGAGATTTCGAGGGTTTCCTCCACAGGGGCCGTTCCGTCTGTGATCTGTAGTACGTCCCGAGGGGCTTCCAAGCGGAGCATGTTCAAATCGGTAGACGCCATTTCACGGGTTCAGTATAGGTCAAGAAAGTGTCCTGTGTAGATTGTTTCGTCGTCGGTAAAGTAATAGTCACAGAGGTCTCGGAGCTCGTTTTCCGTGAATTCGGCGTTTGTATGGTTGTGCGCGCAGTGGACCCAGTATTGCGTATACCAGTTCCAGGGCTCGTGGTCGCCTTCGAGGTAGGGCGTAGGGATAGGTCCGTCGCTGAATGTATCCCACTGTTCGTAGCCGGCTAATTCGCTATCGATCGATTGGAACGTATAGTCGAAGGAGTACTGAGACTTAGGTTCCAAGAAGGTGGATAGCTCGAGGAGATAAAGGTGGTCTTCGAAGTAGGTGACGTCGAAGCCCGTCATGAAAGTAGCGCGATTTTGAGATCAAGATTATAGTGTGACACTGGGGTTGTCTCGTAACCGGAGTGTGGGGAGAATCAAAGGAAATCAGGCTACTTTTGATAATTCACAACGGAATAATCTTAGATCTTGTGTGTGGGTTTCGGTGGTAGTGTTGATGGGGATGTTTCGTGCTGGCTTCTCTCGCTGAGGGGAGAAATTCTCCTTCTTTTGTAGAGAAGGAGTCGTCGTGAGATCTGATGACTCAGCGTGAGACGTGGTGACTCGGGTTTGGATTCCCCCGGGGTGCATAGACCCCGTGGGTGGATCATTGGTCCTGGCTGGGGTGTAGATAAGGGAGATGAGTTCATCATGCAACTGAGCGGGGAACTCTTGCATCTAGACTCGTACGTGTCTCCCCCCGCAAGGATCCAAGCCAGTCCCCACGAGGACCCAGGTTCTCTGCGTACGTGGCTCCCCCCGCAAGGGGACGGACCAACGTCTGGCCTCTCCCCGCAAGGAGTTAGACCATATCCGCTAAGACCGCTCCGTTTGCACTCAGACCCCCACCTCGGAGCTCCCTCGTCCGATCCCCGCAAGGTTCGATCTCTCCCCACAAGGTTCGATCTCTCGGCCGTGAGCTAACTCCGGCTCCTTTACTTCCTCCTAGACTCTTGATCCATCATCCATCACCCACTAGCCTTCCTACTGCTCTATCGCTGAGCTATCTAGATACTCTTCGTGAAATATTCAGGCGTAACACTTCTACATTCAATGAAATCAAATACTATGTGAATCTTGATGTCACAGTGTCTGGAGTGACTACATCAATCCAGTGCTATTGCCTGCCAGAGCAAGGTGGTCGATCCTCATACACGCTACTCCTGGGTTGAAGATGGATAAAGCAGGTACAAGCACTGGGAGACTACAGCAAGGACATTTACCATATCCATGATATGGCTGGATACCGATACACCAGGGAAGCTTTGTCGGTTTCTTTCCAAGAGAAGAGAGACGTCTCTCAACTGTGCACTGGGATGGTGGACTCTGGAGAGGAACAATCTGGCTTGGATGAGGAGTCGGTCGATGAATTGAAGATGTCTCGGAATGACCTGTGTGAGATACTCTACTGGAAGATAAAAGCTCAAGTGGCTGAGACCGAGACGGACATCGAAGAGGGTTCTGATGAGACGGATGCTTCGGGCGCAGACACTGAGTCAAGCGAAAATGATGATGAAGAGTACTCAGAGGATAAGGACTTGGGAAATGGAGTCCGCCACAAGATGCTGGGCCTCCGAGTGGCGGCGAGGATGGGAGCAGCTCGGTTTCAGAAGAATTAGGGGCAGTCTTTGATTGCTCAGAGTTGGCAGAGGTTGGGAATTGGCGTGAAGGACCGGTGAGGTCGAAGGTAGTGAGGTTTGAGGAGGTCATAGATATTTCTTACAGCACAATACTTTCTAGTAATTTTAGTAGTGCTTTGAGTTTGAGAAGGATGTTATTGCGGACTGTGAGTTGGAGGTGCATGTTGCTGATGATTTGTTTGATTCTTTGAGGATTACGGATAGATATTTAGAAGAGGCGATTGAATTGTGTCAGCATTCGGAAGGATCGGAGGAGGAGTATTGGGTCACCAAGGACGCCGTGGCGGCAACGACGAAAGAAGCAACAAGAAGAAATGAGAAGAACGAGAAGACCGAAAAGACCAAGAAGACGAAAGAAGAGGCTAAAAGAAATGAGAAGAGCGAGATGACGAAAGAAGCGACTAGAAGAGACAAGAATATCAAGAAAACAAAAGAAGCGACAAGAAGGAATGAGAAGACTGCGACGACGAAAGAAGCCACTAGAGGAGAAAAGAATGTCAAGAAGACGAAAGAAGTGACAATAAGGAATGAGAAGACTGCGACGACGAAAGAAGGGACTAGAAGAGACAAGAATATCAAGACAACGAAAGAAGTGACAAGAAGGAATGAGAAGACTGCGACGAAGAAAGACGAGACGACAAGAGACAAGAATACCGAGACGGCGAGAAACGGGAAAGCTGAGATCAGAGGAGGAGAAAATTACAAGAGAAGGACTACAGAGAAAGGAGAGTTTTTTTTGTTTAATCATACTCGCATACGACCTATCTAGATCATGGCGGCGTACATTTTGCCCAGTTTTCCTGTCCGCAGTCGGCGCAGTGACGGCTCGTTGCAAGCTCCCCTTGTGCCCTCCGCCCGACCCTCCCGAAAGGTTATTGCGCACCAAGGAAATAGACAAAGGAAAAGACAGAAGGAAAAACCCCGCCCGTCCCCTACTCCTCCCCCGCCGATGCCCTGAAGGGTGGGGTGGGCAGGAACAGCGGCTTCTCACCCAGTGCCCAGCGCCTCCGCCTCCACCCTGCGCTCCTCCTCCCGCTCGCGGCGCTCCCGGATCTCCCATTCCGACACCTCGCTCCCTGCGTCCGCTTCCCCTCCCACAGGCGGCACTATTCTTCCCACGTCTGTTGCTGTGAGAAAGTCTAGTAGCGTCTGACTGCACCTCTGCTCGGCGAAGAGCTCATGCGCCCTCCACCGCCGCTTCCCTCTCCCTGTTTCCTTGTAGACCTCCCTCCACAAGGTCTTCTGCTGCTCCTTCCACCTTGGGCACCACTTGAGGAGGTGGTCCCTTGTCTGTGTGGGGCACCGGCACCACCAGCACTGAGCCTCGGGGCGGACCTTAGCCCAGTGCAGGTATTGTCCTGTGCGAGCGTGTCCCGTCTTCAGCTGGTAGAACCTCGAGGCAAGCCTCTTGGTGCTGTCGGCCACCACACTGTCGGGTTTCTGGCTCTTCGGCATGCGGTACTTCATCTTCGAGGTCTGGCTCCCGGCCCACTGACGTGCCTCCGCCCACTTTTTCTCTGAGATTTCCCGCTTGAGGCTGGCGAGAGATCGTGGGAGAGGTGCCACCTGTACCTTTGTTCGGCCTAAGGAGCTCAGCCACTCCACCCCGCGGGTGTTCGGCTCCCCTGCTGCAATCTTTGCCCACTCGTCAGCCTTCTCGTTGCCAGCGACTCCCTTGTGGGCTGGGCACCATCGGATTTCGATGACGATGCC
>Ga0307516_10008241_pt1 | contig 11830 bp, 17 predicted proteins | sample 19_EM_MG_FD_203310 | JGI IMG/M metagenome (GOLD analysis project Ga0307516, IMG submission 203310) | Populus trichocarpa ectomycorrhiza microbial communities from riparian zone in the Pacific Northwest, United States - 19_EM | ecosystem: Host-associated > Plants > Roots > Unclassified | place...
ATCCCTGTAGGTCCTTGATCATGAGCCGCCCAACCTACGATCGCACTGCTCGACGATTTCTTGACCTAGAGGCCGAGGTGGATGAGGAGGGGGATGATGAGGAGGAGGAAAAGGACGAGGATGAGGAGGACGAGGACGAGGATGAGGATGAGGAGGACGAAAACGAGGATGAGGATGAGGAGGACAAGGACGAGGATGAGGATGAGGAGGACAAGGACGAGGATGAGGAGGACAAGGACGAGGATGAGGAGGACGAGGATGAGGAGGACGAGGATGAGGAGGACGAGGATGAGGAGGACGAGGACGAGGATGAGGATGAGGAGGACGAGGACGAGGATGAGGAGGACGAGGACGAGGATGAGGAGGACGAGGACGAGGATGAGGAGGACGAGGACGAGGATGAGGAGGACGAGGACGAGGATGAGGAGGACGAGGACGAGGATGAGGAGGACGAGGATGAGGAGGATGAGGACGAGGATGAGGAGGACGAGGACGAGGATGAGGAGGACGAGGACGAGGATGAGGAGGACGAGGACGAGGATGAGGAGGACGAGGACGAGGATGAGGAGGACAAGATGACTGAGTGTACGTTCCTCTTGAATCTATGGCTTTCTACTTTTAACAGAATCTAGTTATTGATAATCAAGTGCTTTTGGAACCACGGCCTGGTGCCATGTCTTACCGGAAGATCGACGAGCCTGACCCCACCGCTGAGGCCGGTCTGCTAGAAGCACAAGCTAACTTCTTCATCAATGCATGTCGCAATGCTAAAACACCCACTCCTTGTCTAGAGGATCATATCCTCCTATCACACTTAGACTGGGCAATTTGCATGCCATCTCCACAGGGTTGGCCCTTATGGCGCATCAAATGTAAGGTAATGGTCCTTGATGCTTCCAATGATTTTTCCTCATAATTTTTATTAGCATGGCTATGAAGAGGACATTGTTCTTTCGTTAATGCGAACTGTCGATCTCCAGTAACATGAGATGCGTGCGGTCTTTATGTATGCTTCTACTCGTGGTTGGGTCTACGTGGAGACAACAATGATGCCGACCTTTCAGCATCTTCTTTCACTGATCCTGGGAGTCATCAGCCCCAACCATAGGCCGATTAAATTTTTCATTGACATCCCAGACCGCGTTGGCATAATTACTCTGCCAAAGCTCGTCAAAGTGCATTTTGAAGTTGGGCATTGGGTGCGCGTTCTTCGAGGTTTATACAAGGATGACATTGGCCTTGTGGCTAGCATAGAGACATGGGGTGTCAGCCTCCTTCTGGTCCCCCGCTTGCCGCCAGCTTGGGACGATCACGATCTGACTACTACCAACAGAAAACGAAAGAGGTGCCAACAAACCTTCTGCCCTCCACCTGCCCTTTTCGATGCCTTTCAGTTTGTCACCTCTTGGGGTGGTTCTTTTGTTATGCCGCCACACGAAGAACCAAGATACACCATCGGAAGTCGACTCTTTGAGTTCGGACTAATACGGGGGGCCTTCGACTACCACACGATCTCTTTGGATGTCATCTTTCTTCCCACCTCCTTAGCATCGGCCTTTCACAAATCTGGCCACCCTACCATGAAGTACGCGTCTGTCCATCCCCCCACCACACGAATGGGAGTTCTATGAGCAGGAGTTCATTATGTGCCTTGGTACCCCTTTTGAGAAATGAGTAGGACTGGTTCAGGTTGTTGGGAGGGACTTGCTGACTGTTTCTTTCTTAACAGGAGACGTGATCAACATTCCATGGGCCAACGCACAGAAAATACATGTCCAGGGCGATTTTGTCCGCGTTTTGCATGTCCCGACTGCAACTGGCAACTTGAGGGACTAGGGGCTGGAAGGGAGACAAGTCCAGCAATGTGGAGGCCTTGCAGATGATGATGACAAATGAGCCGGCAAGGAGATAGATGATGAAGACAGGAAGTCTCCTGCACAGAAGCTCGCTGGGTAGAAACAAGGGGTCAGGAGGAGCAGCCCAGGTTCACTTTGTGAAGCATCTGGCCGAACTCTCGAAGCTGAGAGCTGCGTGATATCTTTGTCAGGAAGCTGTTCCCCACCTCGGAGTATTTTAGGTCGACAAGGGTGGGGTTCCTGACACAACTCTTGAATCCAGACCCTAGGATCTTTGCTGTCAGTTTTTCATGTGGGAGAAGGTCCAGCTTGGTCGAGATTAAAGGTTGCATAGATAGAGGTGGTCCTAACAATGGACATGTCGTGGCACTGTTGGTTCTGCGATGAGAGCAATGTTCAACTTGCGGACTCACCACTCGAAGGAATGCTCGCTCACTTGGTATCTGGTCTCACGCTTGCTGCTTTCCTCCACCAAGATCGCCCAGCAAGCAGATCCCACCTCTCCCTCCTCCCTCTCCATGAACCAGGAATGCGATGGATCTGGCAAAGGCTCGTCTGTATCCCTGGAATTAGCTGAAGGGATCTACACCTAAATTTTCGACAGACCACGTTTTGTTCAGGTATTCTCCAAAGACTGGAGATGGCATTTTTTTTATGGCGCTAGCTTGGAGGGAGAGGTGAAGGGAATGTATATCGGCCCATAGAGTGAAATGGGAACAGGACCACACTCATTAGCAAACCATTCCCATGGCATCTTTACTTGAACAGGACGCATTGTTGGTGGAGATGACATGATGACAGATAGTATGTACATACTATTATAATTTATGACTTGCCAATTGATGTGATACTTTTGTATTAGAGCATAGGTTTCTCTTTGAGCACACACGTTCGAAATCTTGAATCCACTAACAATGATATATGATAGTTGATCGCTATATAGATGGATCATGCAGTTATCTTTCCCAATCATCAAGTTTTTCTCAGATGTTTTTGTTTCTCCTGATGCCACAGATTCAATTATATTTGCTGAAGTCCACTCCAAATCCATCCACTCTCTCCCATTGCGCAGCATGCCTTTCCACTCCAACTCCTACACCCTCAGGCTGGAGACTGATGTCGTCAACAACCTAATTAGATGCAATAGAATTGTTTTTGTGCCAGCACTAAGCTAAGTGCAAAAGATTTCATAGATGATATAGCCTGACCCGTACAATTTTCTAAAATTCTACTAATTGCAGCGAGAATCATAGCACAAAATTTTGATTTCAGTCCACGATATATGACAATACCTCCCCATGGGGACCTTCACACAACTGAGACCTGCCGAAGAATTGATGACAGGAAAGACTGCTAGCAAGAGTTAGGGTCATGAGAAACCTGTAATTTTAATTGTCATTCTGTTGTCTACAAGACAGAGAGAGCAAAATTACTACCTGAGCACAAGATTCACACCGATGCCCCTGACCAAACACCCAAGGGTTGGGATCGGCAGGGCACTCTCCACTGACTGACATGTCACAGATGTATTGGGTTGATTGGAAAGATGGTTCTGTGGACCGGTGACGGTGAAGCTCCATATCAGACAACTTTTCGAGGAGCTCCACCACCAGCTTTATATCTTGCAGGGATTGGATCTCTCGTCCACAACCAGTGCATTGACAACACACTACATCGAGCTCCTCACAGATGGCGCCGGCCGTGTAGAACAAAGTGTTGTCAAAGACGGAGCAACAGGGTCAGGCGGCACCGAGGTAGCCCTTTTTATCACACAGTGTGTCTGAATGAAGAATCTGGTGTGTGAGACTGATGGATACTGGCAGGCTAAAAAATAATGCACCTCGCATTCCATCAAGAGTAGACCATAATTCAGGGTCATGCCCGCCTTCATGGGGTTGAGGACAAGGGCTCTGGGATTCTAGGTGAAGTAGACAATGACTAATTGTGAATGGTGGAAGATGGGAAGTCAATACACACCTCGTGTCCCATAGGGGATGGGTTCTGATTCATCTTGCTCTGGTACACAAAGACGACATTGGGAGTTGAAGGACTCTAAACATCGTTTGTTCGAAGACCAATGACAAGGAATAAAACAATGCATACCCAGTAGCTCTTCCACTAGATCGTGTCCTGACATGGCTAAAGATGATTTGGCATGGTTGAGACCCTCATAACTAACACAACACTCACCATCACAAGGCGCATTTGAGCGATATCAGACCCAATTATACAAACCGGAAGTACATGTAGTCGTCCAGTTACCAGAATTAAGGAGGATACTGCCTTTGGCGGCAAGGATGAGGTTGAGAAATGGCATGCGACAAGAGTTGTGCAAGAGAACAACTCGTGAAAGCTTTGTTGGTGTCGGGGATAGAATTCAGAGGCGCCTTTTTAAGGCTGGCAGATGGTGGCCGCACGAGTCAGCCCACTTGAAGAGACTTGAGAAAGTAGACCCTGAAACCTGTGGACAGATGGACCCCGGTTAGGCAAGATCGAGATTGAATCAGATTCGCAACAAACAGGTACATTCGATGCTCGGTTAATAACCTTTGTGGAAACCCGGATAAAATACATGAGTCAGCTTGCTTGAAGAGACTTGAGAAAGTGAAAGATGTGGACGGATTTACCCAGTTTACACTCCTGACGCTGACCAGTTTTTCTGGCAGAAAAACCCTTTAAGATACACGTTTTGTATTTCTAATGTGTTTATCTTTGAGTATTTCCTGTAGAAATACATTATGTTTATCTTAGAGTATTTCTTTCGGAAACACATAATGTTTATCTCAGGGGAAAAACCATCAGAAATACATTAAGTTTTTCTACCGGAAAAACCCTTTCAGAAAAACATTTCGTGTTTCCTCCCACTGGATGCACAGAACAATATTTGGTGCTGAATTATTGAAATAATATTGGAAAAGTAGTCCAATTATTATTATGATATCTTTTGCATCTTTCTGAAAAACGTGCCAAATATCGAAGAGCTATCTTGAGAATCTCCTTATTTGGATATATCTTATGGAAATCTTTTCAATCCTCTTGAGGTCTTTTGGAGAAAAAGATACAGAAAAAATCTTGAAAATAATTGGAATACTTTTTCAATATTTTTTCAATATTTCGGTGCCAAGTATTGTTCAGTGCATCCAGTGTCCGGAAAAACCCAAAGAAAAACTCTTCGAGGTTCTCAGTGAGCTCTGAGCCCGGATAGCAGGGGGCTCGGGATACCTCAACCAGGTAGCACTGTGCGTTACAGGATGCATTGGGTTGGCTACACTATCAAATCCACCCGTCCTCGTCCCCACCCTCGCCCTCGCCCTCGTCTTCGTCTTCCCCCTCCCCCACGCCCTCGTCCTCGTTCCCATCGCCATCGCCGTTGCCTTCCTCGTCCTCGTCGGTGTCAAACCCATGGCCACCCTCGCCCTCGCCGTCTTCGCCACCTTACTATCTTAGCACTGCTGGGTGTGACCCCACACGTCGTCGTCTGGTAAACCGTACTGGACGCCGGTTCTGGGGTCAACGCCGCCCTCGCCCTCGTCCTCATCATCACCATCACCATCGTCGTCGATGTCAAATTGTAGTCCTGGACGCCGGTTTTGGGGGTCAACGCCGTTGGAGAGGAGGTATTGGACGGCGAAGACGGCTTGGGTGAGTTGGGTTGGAAGCCCTCATCCTCGCCCTCGCCTTCGTCCTCGTCCCGCCGTTGTCGCCATTGCCATTGCCCTCCTCGTCCTCATCATCACCGTCAGCATCGTCGTCGGCGTCAAACCGATGATCCTCGCCCTCCCCGTCTTCGCCATCATCGAATATCGTCCAACCGTCACCAACACACGAGATGGTCTGCTACCACCTGCGCGATGCCGTCCCACCACCGTTCGGGAGTCTTGAGGGATCGATGTACGGGATCGCCGAGTCTGGGAGACCGTCGAAGACAAGGCGGGTTCATTCGGTGATTCCCCGGGGTCTGACCGTCTGGTCATGTCCAATCCGTCATTTGTAGTCATGGACGCCGGTTTTGGGGGGTCAACGCCGTTGGAGAGGAGGTACTGGATGGCGAGGAGGGCTTGGGTGTTGGGTTGGAAAGGTTGCGGTTGGGACGAGGGCTGTGAAGAACGATCAATTGACGATGGATAATTTTGCCTGCGGCCCAACCCGTCGTCAAATTGCATACCCAGCTTGAGAATATGTAAATTCTGAGCAAACGCGACAACCGGGCAAGAAGAGAAAATTACCTATTGGCAAACGTTCAAATGGGCAGCCTCTCAAACACGCAGCTGAAGTGAAGTCCTGCAAGATCAGAAAGTTGTGGTGGAGCTACTCAGAAAGTTGTCCGATATAGGGCTTCATCATCGCTCGTGCCACCTGTTCACGGAAACATTTTCAACCCAGCACATGGGTGACGTATCAGACGGTGGGGCGTGCTTTGATGAGCCCAACCTTCGGTGAGGAAACCTGTAATTTCGACACTTATTATTCGGACTAAAGAGAGAAATGCATACCGCCTGAGTACGTTGTCAGGATTGCCGTTACGTGGGCTTCCATTCAATAGATTTATCGTATATTTCGCGATGCAAATCATAGACTTCACATCTCATTCACCCGAGATAGTCGCGTTCGCTTGGTTAACTCTTCTCACTCTATGTCCAACATGAAAAAGTTGTGGATCCCCTGGATTGATATGATCCGAATGCATGGTGAGATGACGGAGGTCAGAGATGCGACTTGGAGACGAGTTTCAGAGACGTACTTTCCTCGTGGCTATAGCTGCCAGGATTGGAGTTTCAGAGTCCCTGCGATAGCGCAAGAGTTCATCCCCATTGCAATTGGAGACCCGGGCCCCCTCATGAATCATAGGTGACATGGTCGGGAACGGGACGATGTACGATGCTGACGACAACTCGGACAAGCTGGCCGTTCCACCTGGGATCGTACTCACCTATCACGACGGTGCCGTAAAGAATCCGTTTTGGTTTCAGAAATCTGCGTGGGCACAGGAGGAGTGGCTGGGAGAAGGCTGGTCATGATGGGCGGAGACTGCGTGAGTACACGTGAGGGAGAGTATCTTCACGAGTTCGGACAAGGGGATTGTGCGGCGATGCTAGAAGTAGTATCGTGGAATATCCCTTAACGAATTGTGCACGTTCCATTTCAAAGACATACATGTTGATCTCAAAACGTCCCTCCTTCGTCGATTAGGATACATTGACGGTCGTAGGGCGCGATCCTTCTCGACGAGAGTTCGAGCCCCTCTTGATGACTAGCGGGTTGTTGTGTACGTATACAGCACTGGCTTATAAAATTTCCTCCCACGACTTACACTGGATGCACAGAACGATACTTGTCACCGAAATATTGAAAAAATATTGAAAAAGTAGTCCAATTATTTTCAAGATTTTTTCTGCATCTTTTTCTCGAAAAGACCTCAAGAGTATTGAAAAGATTTCCATAAGATATGTCCAAATAAGGAGATTCTCAAGATAGCTTTTCGATATTTTGCACATTTCTCAGAAAGAAAGATGCAAAAGATATCGTAATAATAATTGGAATACTTTTCCAATATTATTTCAATATTTCAGCACCAAATATCGTTCTGTACATCCAGTGTTATCATAAACGATGGCAAAGGATCCGGAATTCGAAGCTTCGCACTACAGATTCGACCTACCTGGCTTCAACTTGCCCATCGATTTCGTTCCTCATATACCTCTATCATGGCCTGTAGGAATACAAACACTTCTCTTCAGGAATGCCTTGTGTGATGATGATAGGGATAGCGGTCTACTAGAGTGCGTGGTGTCAGTAGCTCTTATCTGAACTGCTTTATTCATATATCCGTGCTAGACTCCCACTAACTACACTTCGAGAGCTTGCTATGCTTCGCTTCATGAACGTGGTGACGGACAAGCCGGAATGGCATATCAAGGTGAGTCGTCAAGATCTCCCAGGACACTTCTGATGATAGCACAGGTCTTCAACGAAGCTATCACATCAAATTGGAAGAGAGAGGTGTTGTCAAGCGGCCAAGACTTCTCAGAGAGGATGGCCGACTGGTGCATCGCGGAACTCCAGTACAAAGCGAAGGTCTTTGAAGAGACGGGTGTCGTCAGCGTCTTCACTGGTGACGTCGTGAAATCCGACACTGCCATTCCCGCCACTATCCAGGAAGAACTCAAAGCGGCCGTGAAGCCTCTCGAGGACGTTCCGGAGAAAATGAAGGACTGGCATCCCGACTCGGACAGCAAGGTTCTCGATCTCGTTCACCCATCGCTTTTCCCCCTTGTATATGGCACTACACGATTTCTTCCGGATAGTCTCACTAATCTTGACGACTGTATCGAGAGATGTGGCGAAGGAACGGTTTTGCCCCTTCCCTTTGGTGGGGTGCCGGCATCCGGTTTGGCAGCAGACTCTGACGATGGAGCGATCCCGGTTTCGGATCCATACAGCAAGAAATTCCAATGGCTGCCTTGCGACGTGGACGTCTTAGACAACGATGGTGTAAAGTAGGATTTTTCATCCTTGACGCCGGTTTTGCTGCTACTTACTACACGACACTTGAAATAGGATTACAAGTTATATCAACAACCTGCACCCCCAACAACACAAACCGCTGTACAGCGTCATCGAGAAGATCATCGGACGCGTCATTCCATCTTGGAATGCGACGCTTACCGCCCTCAAGTTTCCCTATCACTCATCGCGAATCGTGTACAAGGATGTAGTCTACGATCCCGATCCAGAGTTGTGGCCAGAGACAGAGGGCCCACAGCAGGCTGAAGGTGAAGATGAGGACGAGTTCTACGAGAGACGTCAGCAATGGATTCGAGACACCCGTCGTATTGTTCAGCCCGAACCAGGGCAATTCGAGGTGCATGAGCCAGAGGAAACGGTAGACTTGAAAAGGGACTATGGAGAGCGGGGTCTCCAGGTCATTGTGAAACTAGCAAACATCGAGCTGACGCCGGAGAAGGCAGAGTACGGAGGGGGTACCTGGCACGTCGAAGGGCAACTCGTGCGTCCTTCTCTTCCTGCGAGTTGTCTACGCCAAATTTAAAAAAAAAAAAAAACACCCTGTAGAACGAGCACATCTGTGCATCGGCAATCTATTACTACGACAATGACAACATCACGCAGAGTTCCATCGCTTTTCGCCAGCAATCGCACCGAGATGCGGCCGACGAGGTGAATTATCCCCAAAGCGACGATGATTGGCTGGAAGACGTCTTTGGGTGTTTAAACCAGGCGGCCGCTGTCCAGATTATCGGTTCAATCGACACAAAGGAAGGACGAATACTCACCTGGCCGAATATCCTCCAGCACCAGGTCCAGCCGTTCAAACTCGCGGACCCAACAAAGCCCGGGTGCCGCAAGATTCTGGCTCTCTTTCTCGTCGACCCTAACATCCGGGTCATCTCGACGGCGAACGTGCCGTGTCAGCGCAGGGACTGGTGGTCACAGGCCGTACGTGAAAAGAGGGGAGGGATCTCGGATCTCCCTGTCGAGCTGCAAGCTGCAATTTTCGACGCCGTCGATGGTTTCCCGATCACTCTGGAGGAAGCGAAGGGACTGAGGCGCGAGCTGATGAAGGAGAGGAAACGGTTTGTTGTTGCGCATGGGGAAGCTTTCGAAGAGCGTGAGTTTTCGCTGTGCGAACATTAGGAATGTCAGAGATACCAGCCGTAAAGTCACAAATGGAATATGTCGAATGACAGTTCGTGTCATCCCCCTTCCAGCTGACGAGCCTCGAATCATTGGGGTTATCGTCCTGGTACTTGCAATTGTCATTTTTGGATGTCATGGTGCAAAGATACGGGATAATGCTACTGGCGGCTTCTCATTACGGTGGATTGTTTCCTCGTTCGTCGTCGCGTTCGGGCAGAACCCCGACTTGCCAATGTAGGCACCCTAAAGGCACCTCATATGGCCCCGATGAAGGAGAGCCCGATGAATATAAAGATAAGAAGATTCTAAAGATGTAGCGAGACATATATCAAGTGTAAGCAACCATTCCTGTCCGACTCGCAACTTCTGACACCCAAAGTCTATCAATTCTGCATTTCATGGGCTCGGCCTCAAAAGACATGGAAAGGACAATTCTACTGAAATTTTGTCGACAGGAGACACCGCGAATTTGCCGCAAATGTCATCCCTCGGAATGGGAGATGCTGGAAAGACGCGATTCTGCTTCAGCTCTACCGCCGTCAGAAGATCCGGATGAACCCTGTAATTCAATCTTCGAACTGAAGGAGATATCGAGATTCGAGAGCCAAACACATACCGCTTGGGCACAAGAGTCGCACTGGCGTCTCTGACCGAACGCGGGAGAGCCGGGATCTGTAAGGCACTCCCTGCCAACAGATTGGCGGGCCGCGCTGCGATGGACATTCATGTCGCACAACGTTTGGAGGAGTTCTACCACCACTTTGAGATCTTGCAGGACATGGACCTCTCGCCCATGACCGGTGCGTTGTTGGCTCACCGCATCAATCTCCTCACGGATTGCATCGACCGTGCAGAGGAAGGCTTTGTCAAAGGCGGAGCGGCGGGGTCGGCGGGTTAGATCGACGCCTAGGCAGCCCATTATATTACACAAGGCATCTGGGGAGGGAATGTCCTGTGAGGGTCACGGGCAAGAGAGGGAATGTCTGCGCATCTCGTATTCCGTCAAGAGTGGATCGTAATTCGCCGTCTTGCCTGTCTTCATGGGATTGATGACACGGGTGCTGGGATGCTAGGTAAAGTAGAGAACGCTGAAATGTGAGATGATCGGAGGACAGGTCATCGATGCACACCTCCTGTTCCGTCGTGGATGGATCCTAATTCGTCTTGCGCTTGTACAAACTGCTGAAGCTCGGAATTGAGGGACACTAGAAGACAAAGGAGGCGTAGGTGGCTTGACGAGTAGTGGCGGGCAGGCAGGAAATGCAAACCGAGTATGTCATCTACATCGAGTCCTACATTGGCCACCGATAATCTGAAACGGTCGAGACCCTGGGTCACATAGTACTCACCACAAGACGTATTTGAGTGATATCTGACGCGATTATACGAGTCGGAAGTACGCGTAGTGGTCCTATTGCAAGAGTTGAAGAGAAGGGTACTGCCATTGCCAGCAAAAATGATTTTGGGAAGTCGCATATCAACAGGGTTGTGCAAGTAGTGGCAGACGAATCGACAGAAGCCAGTTGAAACTGACATATATACATCCTGGAACAGTTCCGGGCGACAATCCTTTTGGAAGTCAGTAGTATACAGGGGTTTACTGCTTCGGTTCTTAATGGGGAAATTTCTCAAGCAGGTCCGTTATCATCCAGTAAAAACCTGTACTGGTAAAGGGTGAAGAAAAAAGAACCCGATGTAGGAATGGATCAGAAACCAGTGTAATAAGTGGCATCAATGAACGATAACGGACCTTGAGAGATCTCCCCATTAAGAACGTCAGAGCAATCTCGTACCACGAAGTAAACACCTGTTTCGACAAACTTCAGTTACGGCTTGTGATGAACGATAACGGACCTTGGAGAGAGTTCCTCACTAAGTACGTCAGTGTGATCTCGTATCACGAAGTAAACACCTATTTCTACATACTTGTGGGATTCAGGACACTGACTATCACTCTCCTTCCAAGCAGGGGCTGCCTCCCAGTGCCGCCATCAGCCGTCTGGCGCGGCATGGTCACCTGTGTGATGTCCTCCGGTGCTCAAGAAGCTCAGCGTTGCTTTACTGGAAGAACGGAGCGTCGTCGGAGCTGAACGAGCCACTGGGTACAGGGCGCATATAGTTGACCAGGAGATGCAAAAAAAAACGCAAAGCCAGGTCCAGTGCGCAAAGGATTGTGGACGTGGGGGTGGATGGTAAACCTGTAGCTGGATACCTAACGCTCGGCGTGGAGGACATGGTAAGGGCGAGGCGGCGACGTCGAACATTCTGGCAGCCGATGTCCGGGCGAATTTGGCTTGGGTGAGCTATTACTAGTTGAC
>Ga0307516_10008242_pt1 | contig 11828 bp, 5 predicted proteins | sample 19_EM_MG_FD_203310 | JGI IMG/M metagenome (GOLD analysis project Ga0307516, IMG submission 203310) | Populus trichocarpa ectomycorrhiza microbial communities from riparian zone in the Pacific Northwest, United States - 19_EM | ecosystem: Host-associated > Plants > Roots > Unclassified | place...
GAAAGGTAAGATAACATGTGTGGATGAGCTGGATTTTGAGGACAGTATAGAGGAAACATTTTTCTGGTAAGGGAACATATTTTCATCAAATATTACATGACGGGACACATAAACACGACCAACTGATAAATCAAGGCACTTGTATCCATGATGATTAACACTATAGCCAATGGAGATACATGATTTGCTTCTAAAATCCAATTTATATTTATTATAGGGTCTAGGATTAGGCCAACATGCACATCCAAAAACACGTAAGAAAGAAAAATCTGGGATCCGGTTATATAGCATTTCATAAGGTGACAAATTATTGAGGATGGGTGTTGGTAGGCGATTAATTAAAAAGGTTGCAGTTGTAAAGGCATCTTCCCAATAAAGTAGAGGTAAATTTGAGTGTGCTAATAAACTAAGGCCTACTTCAACAATTTGTCTATGTCTTTGTTCAATTGAACCGATTTGTTGGTAAGTATGAGGGCATGCAATATGATGAACTTAGCCATTTGCTTGAAAATAATTATGAAGTCTACGGTATTCACCACCCCAATCTGATTGTATGGCCTTTATTTTACTACTAAATTGTTTTTCCACATAACATTGAAATTGAAGAAAAACACGCTCAACATCAGATTTGAATTTAATGGGAACTAACCATAAGAATTTAGAATAATTATCTAGAAAACTAACATAGTATCGAGCACCGGTAGTTGATGCTACAGATGCTGGACCCCAGACATTGGTAAAAATTAAGTCTAATGGAGATTTTAAAACATAAGTTGAATTAGTAAAAGGCAAAGCATGACTCTTTGCTAATTGGCAATCAAGACACACAAAGTGGCTTTTTATTTTATAAACTAGCAATTTATTTGAGGACAACACACGTTGAACAACTTGAGAAGCAGCATGACCTAGGCGACGGTGCCACTGATCAAATGAAATGCGAACACTGGAAAAGGCTTGAGGAGGAACATTTTTGGTTGAGAAATGATACAAACCATTACTGACATAGCCTCGATGAAGGACGGTCCCCGAGTAATCCTTCACAAGAAAATATTGATCATGAAACTCGAAATAAACATTATTGTCAGTGCAGAATTTTTGGACAGAAAGTAAGTTTTTCTGAATTTGAGGGACTAAAAGAACTTGATTCAATACAAAGGAATGAGAGGATGTATGAAGAGAGGAATTGCCAGTTTTAGAGATATGCAAACCTTGACCGTTGCCAACTTGAAGTTGATCTGTACCAGTATAGTCATCACTCTTTAGGTTCAGATTGGCCATATCATGAGTGATATGGTGAGTAACACCTGTTTCTGCATGCCAGTCATTCTCCCAGCCGCCATTGTTTGCTGCAATAAAAGCCTGTTTATTTGGAGGAGAAGAAGAATGTTGATAGGTGAGATCAAAACAATGGTAGCACTTGCGAGCAGAATGGCCATGTTTTTCGCAGACTTGACACACAATAGTAGAAGAATTATATGTGTCACTTCTATTGTAGGAGAAAGCACCCCCTCCACGATAATTGTTATGGCGGCCTCTACCCCGAGAACCACCTCTGCTCTTATTGTTGGATGGTGGCGGTTGTCTCTGGGCAATATTTGCTTCAACAAGGGGTGCAGGAGTATATAGATGATGACGAGTTAGATGAGATTCTTTAACAATTAGAAGAGAGTATACCTCCTCAAGTGTAACTAGATCATTACGGGCATAGATAAAGGAGACAAAGCTGTCATATTCATGTCCTAACCCAGCAAGGACATATGAAACGATGTCGTCACATTTGAGAGGTTGGCCAACCATAGCAAGTTCATCAGCTAATCTTTTGATCAATAAGAAATAATCATTGGCAGATTGACTGCCCTTCTTTGCATTGGCAAGTTGAGTTCGAACCTGGATGGTACGAGCTCGAGATTGTGAGGAGAAGTTTGTTTCAAGTGCTCGCCAAACCTGATGAAAGGTGGCATAAGAGACTATTTGAGCTAAAACACCCTCAGTCATGGAAGACATGAGAGTGCTAAGGATTAGACTATCCCGTCGCAACCATTGAAAATGCGCAGGATTTGGAATTTGGGTGAGTGAACATGTATCAGGATGCAGAGTATCAATCATTTGGGGAGGAAGAATGAGTGTACCATCAAGGTAGCCATACAGGTCTTGTCCACGAAAATAGTACGGTAATTATGTCTTCCAAAGAGGATAATTATCAGGAGTCAACTTGAGTGAAACAATATTAGAGATTGGAATTATTGTGGGGATTAAAGAGGAGGAGTTAAGGATTGTAGTGGACGAGGAAGGAGAGGAAGACATAATGAGACGCTAGTCTTTTTGTAGCTCTGATACCATTGTAAACTTAAGAAAACAGTGAAGTAGAAAATGTATTTTTCTCTCTTAAATGTTACAGATACAAGGTTACTCTTTATAGAGTTTGGATACAGCATAATAATCTTAACAGAAAATCTTATCAACATTTGAAATTCAGCAGAAGACGTGGGGTAAATCAGATCTGTTGGTCTTCCTAATCTTCCTCCAGATTTTTCTCTGGTTGATAGCTACAGTTGCTTGATTTGCTGAGCAGTTCCATATTTTACTCTACATCGATCAATGTAGAATTTGATAAAGAAAGCTTTAGACCATGCATGGTGGTGTTTGGTTGGCTAGCAAAATACTCTTATCTTCACAAATATATAACTTCGTCTATGGTAAAAGAGACATTATTTTGAATTGAAAATGAAGTTACTGGAAAAAAAAAAGTACACACAAGAATAGAGGAAAAGTAAAGAAAAAGAAAAACAAGTTATGAGATTCGACATACCTGTTGGAGATAAATTCTAGTCGGTGGCCTGCACTGTTTGTAAGAGAAAATAAAGGGATACTGTGATTTTTTTAAAGCCACACTTTGCCCTAATATGTGTGGACTCTTGACTGATTAGAAGAAAAAATTCCAATCATATGAGAGAAATTTGATTAAATTTCCTATTAATGAAAAAACTTTCCTTTTAATAAATTCATCTCTCGCCAACAATGCATTATATTTGAAAGAAATTGCTAAATTTTTAATGTACAGAAATCGAGATAAAAGAGAAAATGGAACTGATGTTTTTCCTCAACCATAACTTATCAACTACTAGTAGAGTTGTAAACACTGTCCATTAGATTCAAGATGACAAAACCTTCAAAACAAGATTATACAATAATTATTTTTGGCAAAAAATAGTCTTATATGCAGGTCAAAATTGCTAGTTACTGTTAGTGCATAAGATAAAATTTTATGATTTTCACTTTGCTCCCTAAAATCTGCAATTGCTTCAAATCCAGTAAGAAATTTTGATTCTATTATTTGATTTAATTTAATTTAAAATTAGTAATTAAATTTCTAATTTTGACAATTATAATTTACTTTCACAATAAAATATATCTATATTAATTTATTGTGAAGATTTAATATGATCAAATCAAATTTTAGTTGAAATAATATATTCAAAATATAAAATCTCTAAACCTTATTTTTCGAGTTTTGTCCACTTAGTTTAAGGTAAAGTGATTGTACGCAGGTATTCAAATTATATTTTGTACGCAGTCATATATTTTAATAAAATATTGCTTAATTTTCAAGTACTCAAATTATATCTATAGTTTGACTGACAAGAAAATCAAGTTCTATTCAAAACAAAAATCATCAATAAATTAAAGTGGCAAGTATTACAAATTAGTTGGAGTGCATATGATTACTAAGAAAAGAGACATGTACAAATAGAAATTTAAATTGTATTAGAATTCATAATATAAACTTTTTATGTTTTATAAACAATTTATATAAGATTAGAATAAAAAGTTTACGAAACTACGATGTCCAACCCTATATATGTAATTTTATTCACAAGCTTTTATGCAATTTATCTCTTTCCTTTATAGTTCTTCTCTACCTTTTACTGCTTTATTTGTTGTTACCTTATTGTTTATTTCTTTGGTGCACCATGATTGTTGAGCTTGGTTTTGAAGTAGAATCCTATACTCTATTTGATTTGTTTAGTTCCTAATTATAATTTCTCCATGTTGGGAGAAAAAAACGAAGAACAAATAGCATTTTATCAAGAAATCAATAGTTGATCAGCAACTTGGTGTTAGATCGATCATCACAACTATCTGTCTAGGGTCTGATACCTACGCATAGGATCCTTGAGAAAATTTTGAATTAAGAACCGGAGACACTATTGCAGATATGGCAACTCTAGCTGCAACAAGATAAATGATGGGTGAGTACACCATTGCAGATATGGCAACTCTAGCTGCAACTGAAATCCACTCAGTTTTCCAAGATAAATGATGGAATTACCATTGAACTACAACACGATCAGAATTTTACACAACATAGAAAATACAGAGAGGATCTTTGAGCCTAGTAGCATAATTATCTAAATTACCAGCATTACGAGCGAACAAATGACCAGCCATTTCTTATGAGCAAGGAACATAACATACATCACAGTGGGTGACAAATGATTTAGAGAGAAAGTGTTTACTGATTACCATTCCCAGGCTAGAGAGATATTCATGAAGAGAGAGGCTGGCATGACTTTGCAGATGACCATCTTAGTGAAGAACCACCTCTGTGAAGCCATGATCCTCTCCAGAACAAGGCCACCATGGGCAACGTATGCTTGGCATGAATGGATTAATAGAAGACAGCGAAATGCTAAACCAGCCATAATCATCTTTATAATTGTGGAAAACAATACCAGCATCTGCACTGCCTTCAGTTTTGCATGATGCCATAAGCCATTAACATTGATCTTCACGATCTGTCCCATATGAGACCAATAGGATACGGAATCAAACAGAGATGACAGCTGACTGAAAAGGTTCACTACATTAATAAGCACAAGAAAACGCGAAGGCAACAGTTTGATGGCTCTTTCACTGGCTTACCGTGACAAACAATTTTTGTTGCCCAATACAACCTAACATAAAAATCCAAATAGCCTCAAGATGATGATCTAGATGAGACGATTCCATCACGAGAAAAAAATGAACAACAGTAGATGCTGCCATCCATAAAACGTAATCACCAATATCAGAAAGCAACCAAGCTGCTTTAACATGTGAGCACAACCAAAGAGGAGAAAGGACTGAGGATTAATAGCAACTCTGTTAGTTACAACCCTCCTAAGAAGTTAAAATGGCAAGACAAGCCCGCCCCATGAAGTTTCAATTTAGAGGTACCTATAAATGAGCTTTGTCTGGATACCGTGACGGCTTAGGGGAACATCTTAATTTCTCATCTGCAAAGACCTCTGGCTTGCATGGCACTAGTAGCATGATAAACGCTACCAACTCTGAGTACATCTTTTGGATAGAAAATCAAGTAAAGGTGATCTTCTCATCGAGTATTCCGAGTGGAATCTTGATGGTTATTTCAGCGTTGTATAACCAGCTTTGTAATGGCCAAAAAACAGACAAAAGCAGATCGACGAGAAAATGAAACACTCACATGAACCCAATAACATTCATCGAGGAAATGCAACATGCATAGAATCGGCCCCAACAACTCAAATACAAGTTTAAAATCCATGGCCAATGATGTAAACAAGTAACCCATGATAAAAAATATTGTCTTTACAAATTCACATAGTATGCTTTTGTACTCAGACTCACTACTGGGCCGAAATATATCTTAAATACCCAATAGCTCTGATGTTACTATACAAATTAAAGCTGCAATGTCATCATCATTCAACAATTTTTGTATCCATAAAACTTAATACATGTATGAATTAGAGAACATCCAAAACTATAAGTGAGCTTTGCAAAAGGGGAAATATATCTGATACTAGCTGATACTAAAATTTGGGAAGCCTGGTTGTCATGATAAAACTAGCTTCTCTTTAACCATATGATAAAAGCCAGGTCACCAACTTGGATGGTCATATGCCAAGCCCAGGTTTTGGAATGCTTTGGCATCTCCGCTCAAAACCAGAAATTTCAACATTGCAGAATTGCATAACAATCAACATGATAATTGGAATACCAATCAGTGAAAGTGTTATGCTCAAACACAAACAAGGGACTGAAAGTATTGAAAGGCATCATGCCCTTCATAACCCAATTCAGCAGGAAATTCAAGTCCTGGCTCTAAAACACTAAGCATCTTCCATGTACCATCGTAAACATTCAAGGACACGGCTATACTGTCAACTGATATCACAACCTTCGATTCTTCTTCCTTTTCAGCCAGAAGAACATTCAATATTGAAAATGTATCAAACTTTTGTTCAGGAAATGCCCTTTTCATACTATGAAGATTCACATTGTACAGCAAAGACCATCCAGAATAATCAGAAGCCATCTCCCAAACATCAAATCGAGAGATGAAACGGCGTCCTATGCCTGCCAAGTGCAAACGGCCCCTTGATTCCCCAAAGTACATCATTTCCCGAAATCTGTTTACAGTCGAAAATATAGGAGGCATTGGCATTATCTTCAAACTTTCAGTATTTACATCGAAATACAATGTGGTTTGTTCATAACTGCACCAATGAATAGCATCATTGCAGAAAACCCCATTCACAAAACCATACAAAGTTGGTGCTTCCAGAGAGTTTTGCAAGAAGCTCCAAGAGTTGGTACGTGAGGAATATAGATAAATTTGGGGATTTTTAGAGACTCGATAATCAACATGAAGACAAATGATCTTGTAGTGATGTGATTTTAAGGGATCAAAGGCCAAACCATAAAAACTTGAATATGTTTTAGAATTCCCGAATTTAGGAACCGGAAAAGAAAGAGTCTTAAATTGCTTGGTAGTGGGATTACAAATAATACCCTTGAGTTCAGAACCTGCATCATCAAAACCACAGCCATAGAAGATGGACATACAAAGGATCAATCCGTTGCAAGAATTCTTTATCTTGAGCCGATAGTTCGGAGACACATTCAAATAGTCAAAGACTGCAGCTTGAGAATAAGAAGATGAATCATCACCAATGAGAGGGATGAACTGGAAAGTCGGAGTGGAGGAGTAAAAGTTGTTGAGCAGGAGGGCATTGGGTGTGGGGTTTAGGACTCGTTGGTGGCAAGCATGCCAGATACAGAATTTGGGGTCAGAAATTAAAGAGAGCCACTGTTTTGATACAGACTTGAATTTCAGGAGAGGTTTTGCAGGTATTCGGATGAGAATTTCGGTCAGAAGGTCTTGGTTGCTGGCAATTATTTCCGCCGAAGATAAAGAAACACGCTTCATATCTAAAAATTTTGGTTTTTTGATAACAAATACAGAATTTGGTGTGAATTTTGTTTTATCTAACAGGCTGATGTCATTCTCTTATAAAGATAGCAACTTCAACATAAACCCAGATCCCAGAATGCAATAAAATTCAAAACCAGAGATTTGGACAATATATAATCAACTAAAAATGAAGACCCATTTACCAAAAAAAAATATTTAGCTTCATCTCTGAACTGTTTCAAGCTGGTGGAAACATGAGCGTCCTAAAGGCTGCAATTACTTAAACAGCAAACCGGTCTTCTCTCTGATTTCTGTTCCACTCCAAAACGTGAAGTGCTTGCTATCTCCAGCAGTATGAGGTTCTTAGCAAACCCCCTCAGGCTTTCAGGGCTCGCTCTTGAGGCTTGAGGCCGATGCTTTCAGTTACAGTGAAACCATGAGAGCAATTCTTGTTTTTGCAGACAAAATTTCTTGACTCTCTCTCCGTCTCTCTAATTTGACGGGCGGTTGGTTTTTAAAGTATATTTTATTTTAAAATATATTAAAATAATATTTTTTAATTTTAAAAGATTATTTTTATTATAGATATATCAAAATAATTAAAAAATATTAATTTAAAATAAAAAAAATTAATTTTTTTCATCTCTCCCCAAACTTTCTTTGAGTTGGCATTCACCCCTGTCAATTTCGGTTAGGAAAATTTATTTATTTTGGAAGCTTATGGTTTTATGCATATAAATTCATAAGGCAACAAGTTATATTCTTAACTAGTTGTTATCCACACGTGTTATCACGGGTTTATAGTATATTTATGTGTTTTTATGAATTTATAAAAAAAATCATAATTTTTTAAAAAAAAATTATATGAAAAAATACTATTGCAATCCACAATATTTTCAAGAAAAATTAAACTACAAAACTAAATTATCAACCAGCTGAATATTAAAAAAAATAGACAAAGATAATTTTAAAAAAAAATCATAAAAAACACACAAGGAAAAAAATCATGTAGCGAAACACTGCAGTAATTTATAGTATTTTGTGAGGAAATATACAATTATAATTCTCAACCAACTCAATATTAAAAAAATAAAATCAATAAAGATGATTTTGAAAAAAATCATAAAAAAATAAAAGGGAAAAAAAACTATACAGAAAAACACTGTAGCAATTTATAGTGTTTCGTGAGAAAATCTACAGTTGTAATTTTCATCGAGTTCAATATTAAAAATAATAAAATTGATAAAGATAAATTTGAAAAATAATTATAACAAAAAAAATCATGTGGGGAAACACTTCAGCAATCAACGTTGTTTTTAAAAAAAAACTATAAAGCTAAATTTTCAACCAGCTCAGTATGAAAAAAATAAATTCGACAAAGATAATTTTGAAAAAAAAATCGATAAAAAGACATGTGGTGAAACACTGTAGCAAGAAAAAATCATGTGGGGAAACATTGTAGCAATTCATAATGTTTTTTTTTCAAGAAAAAAAACTACAAAACTAAATTATCAATCAGCTCAATATGAAAAAAAAACTAAAATTAACAAAGATAATTCTGGAAAAAAAACAAAGAAAAAAGAAAAAAATCATATGGAGAAATACTGTAGCAATCAACAGTGTTTTAAAGAAAAAACTGCAGAGTTAAATTCTCAACTAGCTCAATATTAAAAAAATAAAATTGACAAAAATAATTCTGAAAAAAACACAAAAAAAAATAATAAAAAAACATGTGGAGAAAGCTAAAGCTAAATTCTCAACCAACTCAATATTAAAAAAAATAAATTCAACAAAGATAATTTAAAAAAAAAAACATGTGGAGAAATATTGTACCAAAAGAAAAACCATGTGGGGGAAATACTGTAATAATCTACAATATTTTTTATAAAAAAAAACTACAAAATTAAATTCTCAACCAGCTCAATATGAAAAAAAAATCAAAATGATCATTTTGAAAAAAAAAAATCATACAGTGAAACATTATAGCAATCCATAATATTTTTTTTAATAACAGAGCTAAATTCTTAACCAGTTTAATATTAGAAAAAAAATTAGTAAAAGTAATTTTAAAAAAAACATACAAATTTGTTTTTTTAAAAAAGGAGTTAATTATGAGAAAAAAAAATATGTACAAAAAATATTAGTATAATAAAAACAAACGTGGGGAATAATGAAAACAAAAGGTGTGGGGAAAGATCCACGCCATTTAGAGTATTGTTAATATGTATTTAATATATTAATAAGAGATTTAATACATAATAATTATATATAAATATACATTCTTAACATGTCATTTTAATTGGATAATTATGGACATATCTAAATTAATTCTCTCGAGTCAATAAAAGAAATTAAAAGGTCAAAACATAGATAGCTGTTACAAATCTTTATAAGTTTTTTGTGAGCACTACAGTTTTAACCTTCTTTGTCATTTTTTTTTTCATCTTGAATTATAAAATAGATTTTTTCTATTTAAATTATATAAAATTTACATAATTGTATAAAAGTATTAACCCAAAAGAATGATGAAGAATTTTATAACCTAAAAAAAGATAGAATAAAAGCAATACATAGAGACTCTATTTTAATATTACAACCACTTGACCATTAAAAACACAATTACATTGGTCTTTTAATATTTATAATCATCCATCATACATTAAAACACATTAATATGCATAAATAAATATATTTCATACTTTGATTCTAATTATTAGCTTTATGTGTAATTTTATAATAATATTTATAACATTTAGAAATATTAAATCAAATCCAATTGATAATTTCCCAAATTTAATAAATTTTATTTAATATTTTTTTTCTGAAAAAAACTATTTTTTAAAATTTAATAAAAAAATCAATCATATTAAAATTCATATTAACATCCTAAAATATTTTAGAATCAATTAAATAAATTTTTTTGGTTTAAAACCTCTTTTTTATTTAGAGAAAAAAAAATATTTTCTAAAATACTTTAATTAAGAAATTCAATTAAATCCTAATCTGGATAACATAAAAATCAAAATCATAAATTAAATACTTTAATTAAATTCTAATCCAATTAGAAAAATTAATTCTACATCTAAATTAATTTAATATTATATATTTTATATGTTTAGAAATATAATCATAATTCTACCTAAAATACCTATTGTAATAAGTAATAAGGTATATTAGCCACACCGAAAAATCATTATTCCACCCCTAAAAATTCTATTATAATATAATAAAATATGCAGGGGCATAATTGTAAGTTTGCTCCTCATCTTCTTCTTTTCTAGTTGTCGCCGGCAGTGGGCACACTGCCCACAGCCAATGGCAATGCCAGTAGAGGCAACCAAGGTTGTCGCTGCTTATATCAGAGCGAGGCGCAGTCCTCACGCAACCTCTCTTGCAGTGCGAGCAATAGCCTCGCGGTGTGTCACGAGAAGTGCTGGCAAGCTGGCGGTGCTCTGGCGAGGCAACAGCCAAGTCTATTGCCCTCTCCACCTGCGATGACCTAGCCACAGCAAGGCTGGCGCCGCAGCTGGTGCTTTTTCCAGCCACCCTTTATGATTTTTTTTCTTTGAATTTCTGACTAGATTTAAAAAAACAATTCTGGCTAGATCTGGCCGGAACAGTCACAAGAGAAAAATGATTTTTGTTTTTTTAAAAAAACATGAGAAAATTGTTTTTTTTAACATAAGAAAAAGAATTTTTCACAAAAAATTAATTTATAATTAATAATAATAATAATTAAAATATATAATTAACAACCTTAATTGTCTAACGGTGACTCCGCTGTCATTATTAAGTTTTCTTCAAAACATATGCACAACATGAACGATAAATCTAATATTTTTTTAGAAGTTTTAATGATCTTATTAGATAAATTTAAAGTTATTTAGGGTTTATATAAAAATCATGAAGATTAAATAATTATTTTTTATTTTGAATAATTGATTCAAGGATGGCTTGTCACAAATCACAAGTCATTTAAATATTTAACCTCTAAAAATAACCTACATGAACCACTAATGAAAAATCTCCTAAACTTTTTTAGAAGAGAGGGATTGCAATGTCTTTGAGTGTTTACTTTTTTCTTTTATATTTTTCAGGTGTTCTGTAATTTATATAGTTTTTTTCTTTGTTGTGTACAAAAAATAAGAAATATAGGATTCTATTATAGTAAACCTGAAAACCTTATAAATAATAAAATATCAATTTTTCTCATGAATAATATTATATATATTTTCAGGATAATTTTAGAAATTTATTCAATCAGATTTCTACTTGATTTTTTTCTAGGTCTATAATTGTAATCTCGTATATTAATTAATTTTTAATCTCTAATTTTTAAAATTTATTTACAATCAAGTCATATTTAATTAATTAATTTAATTTAATTTTTGACTAATAATTTCTAAAATTATAGCTTTTTTCACTTATTTATTCAAGAGGAGTGGAAATCTATACTTTGGTCCATTGATTGAATTCTTTTTCCTATTTTGATCCGTTTTGGTTTTGAATTTTATTTTATTTTATTTTTTATTTTTTAAAATATCTTTAAAAAATCATCAAAAACTTTTGAGGAAGAGATAAACCTTTCAAGTGACTAGATTTAGCCATC
>Ga0307516_10008243_pt1 | contig 11828 bp, 10 predicted proteins | sample 19_EM_MG_FD_203310 | JGI IMG/M metagenome (GOLD analysis project Ga0307516, IMG submission 203310) | Populus trichocarpa ectomycorrhiza microbial communities from riparian zone in the Pacific Northwest, United States - 19_EM | ecosystem: Host-associated > Plants > Roots > Unclassified | place...
TCTCCGGCACGAAATCTGAAAACGTTATTTTTCCTGCCGACACGATGGAGGCACAGTGACCGACATGCAGCAGTTCATCTCCCAGGTGCCCAAGTGCGAGCTTCACCTGCACATCGAGGGGACCCTCGAACCGGAGCTGAAGTTCGCCCTGGCGGCCCGGAACAACGTCGAGCTGCCGTATACCGATGTGGACGAGATGCGCGCCGGCTACCGGTTCCACGATCTGCCGTCGTTCCTGGCCTGCTACTACGAGGGCATGTCCGTACTGCTCACGGAGGCGGACTTCTACGACCTGGCGTGGGCGTACCTGACCAAGGCCCAGGAGCAGAACGTGCGGTACGCGGAGATCTTCTTCGACCCGCAGGCGCACACCTCCCGCGGCGTCCCGTTCGGAACGGTGATCCGTGGCCTGCGCCGGGCGCTGATCGACGCGCGGCGGCTGCTGGATGTGCGCGCACAGCTGATCATGTGCTTCCTGCGCGACTTCACCGCCGAGTACGCGATGGCCACGCTCATGGAGTCCCTGCCGTACCAGGAGTGGATCATCGGCGTGGGGCTGGACTCCGACGAGCGGGGCAACCCGCCGGAGAAGTTCGCCAAGGTCTTCGCCCGGGCCCGCGCCGAGGGCTACCAGCTCACCATGCACTGCGACCTGGACCAGGAGAACTCCGTGGACCACATCCGGCAGTGCCTGGACGTGATCGGGGTGGACCGCATCGACCACGGAGTGAACTCGCTGGAGAGCGAGGAACTCCAGAAGGAGATCAAGGCGCGCGGCCTGGGCCTGACCGTCTGCCCGATCTCCAACAGCTACGTGCGCGGCTCCGCGTGGCAGGACGCCGTCCGTCAGATGCTCGACCGCGGTCTGCGGGTCACCATCAGCTCCGACGACCCCGCCTACATGAACGGCTACGTCACCGAGAACCTCCTCGCGGTGCAGGCCGTCACCCCGCTGACCCCGGCGGAAGTGCTTCAGCTCCAGCGCAACGCCTTCGAGATCGCCTGGCTCCCCGACGCCGCCAAGGACGGCTACCTCGCCGAGCTGGACCGCTACGCGGACGCGAACTGAAACGGGTCGCTCCGGTGCCGGGCCCGGCGGCCCGGCACCGCGGCGGAGGCCGCTCCGGGCACCGCCTACCCTTGTGTCATGAGCAGCGGCGACCGGAGTCAGGCAGTGGGCGTGAATCACAACCGTTCATATGAGATCCGTACCTACGGGTGCCAGATGAATGTCCACGACTCCGAGCGGCTGTCCGGCCTGCTGGAGGACGCCGGCTACGTCCGCGCCTCCAAGGGCGCCGACGGGACGGTGGCCGCCGACGTGGTCGTCTTCAACACCTGCGCGGTGCGGGAGAACGCCGACAACCGGCTGTACGGCAACCTCGGGCAGCTGGCGCCCAGGAAGACCACGCATCCCGGCATGCAGATCGCCGTCGGCGGCTGCCTCGCCCAGAAGGACCGGGACACCATCGTCAAGCGGGCGCCCTGGGTCGACGTGGTCTTCGGCACCCACAACATCGGCAAGCTGCCGGTGCTGCTGGAGCGGGCCCGTATCGCCGAAGAGGCCCAGGTCGAGATCGCCGAATCGCTGGAGGCGTTCCCCTCCACGCTGCCGACCCGCCGCGAGTCCGCGTACGCCGCCTGGGTCTCGATCTCCGTCGGCTGCAACAACACCTGCACCTTCTGCATCGTCCCCGCCCTGCGCGGCAAGGAGAAGGACCGCCGGACCGGCGACATCCTCGCCGAGATCGAGGCGCTGGTGGCCGAGGGCGTCTCCGAGATCACGCTGCTCGGGCAGAACGTCAACGCCTACGGTTCCGACATCGGCGACCGCGAGGCCTTCAGCAAGCTGCTGCGCGCATGCGGCCGTATCGAGGGCCTGGAGCGGGTCCGCTTCACCTCCCCGCATCCGCGTGACTTCACCGACGACGTGATCGCGGCGATGGCCGAGACCCCGAACGTGATGCACCAGCTGCACATGCCCCTGCAGTCAGGCTCGGACACCGTCCTCAAGGCGATGCGGCGCTCCTACCGGCAGGACCGTTACCTCGGCATCATCGAGAAGGTGCGCGCGGCCATGCCGGACGCCGCCATCTCCACCGACATCATCGTCGGCTTCCCCGGTGAGACCGAGGAGGACTTCGAGCAGACCATGCACGTCGTGCGCGAGGCGCGTTTCGCCCAGGCCTTCACCTTCCAGTACTCCAAGCGGCCCGGCACCCCCGCCGCCGACATGGACGGGCAGATCCCCAAGGCGGTCGTCCAGGCGCGCTACGAGCGGCTGGTCGCCCTCCAGGAGGAGATCTCCTGGGAGGAGAACAAGCGGCAGGTCGGGCGGACCCTGGAAGTGCTCGTCGCCGAGGGCGAGGGGCGCAAGGACGACGCCACCCACCGTCTGTCCGGGCGCGCGCCCGACAACCGGCTCGTTCACTTCGAGAAGCCGGCGGAGTCCGTCCGGCCCGGCGACCTGGTCAGCGTCGAGATCACCTACGCCGCCCCCCACCACCTCCTCGCCGAGAAGCCCGCGCTCGCCGTGCGCAGGACGCGCGCCGGCGACGCCTGGGAACTGCGCAACGCCGCCCCCGCCGCCAAGCCCGCCGGCGTGATGCTCGGCCTGCCCACGATCGGCGCCCCCGCGCAGGCGGCGTCCGCGCCGGCGGCCGGCCCGGGCTGCGGCTGCGACTGACGCGTCCGGCCGGTTCCCACCGGGCAGGCGATAGGCTGCCGATCATGCTGGTTGCCGCTGCCGTCTGCCCCTGCCCGCCCCTGCTCGTCCCCGAGGTGGCCGCAGGCGCCGCCGCGGAGCTGGACCCGCTGCGCACGGCATGCGCGGACGCGATCGGCGTACTCGCCGCATCCCGGCCCGACCTCCTGGTCGTCGTCGGCGCGGGGATGCGCGGGCACGTATGGGAAGGCGGCGGCGAAGCCTCCCTGCGCCCGTACGGCGTCGACCGCACGCTGCGGCTCGGCACGGGCGAGGACCCGGCTCCGCTGGCGAGCCCGTCCCTGGCGGTCGCGGCATGGCTGCTGGAGCGTACGACGATCGCGGCCCCGCTCCACGCGTGCGCGGTGCCCGGTGACGCGCCCGTCGAAAGGATGCTCGGTCTGGGCCGTGGGCTGGCGGACATCGCGGACCGGGTCGCGCTGCTGGTGATGGGCGACGGGAGCGCCTGCCGCACCCTGAAGGCCCCCGGCTACCTGGACGAGCGGGCCGAGCCCTACGACGCCGCAGTGGCGGCGGCACTGGGCGCGGCGGACACGGCGGTGCTCGCCGGGCTGGACGCGGAACTCTCCGCCGCGCTCAAGGTCTCAGGCCGCGCCCCGTGGCAGGTGCTCGCCGGCGCTGCGGAGGGCACGGCCGGGCTGGGCGGTGAGCTGCTGTACGACCAGGCGCCGTACGGGGTGGGGTACTTCGTGGCCGCCTGGTCCTAGGCTCCGTCCGCGGACAGGGCCTAGTGCCCGCTCCTGTCCTCCTTGAGGTGCCCCAGCGCGCCCCTCGCCTTGCCGACACCCGTGTCGATCTTGTCGCTGTACTTGCCCTTGGTCCTCACGTCGACCTTGTGCGCGGCCTTCTCGAGCCCGGACTCGATCTTGTCCCCGTGATGTACGACGAAATCGCCCGCCTTCGTCTTCATGTGGCCGGCCTTCGCCCTGAGAGTCTCTTTCAGGCTCATCGGTCGCTCCTTCCCGTGGAAAAAAAGCACAATCAGCCCATATCAACCATGACCCTACCGCTGCGCGAGAAAGTCCGCCCTCGCGGTTTGGGAGACTGTGCACGTGAACAACGTCGTCGCACCCCGCGTGATCGCCGTCGTCGGACCCACCGCGGCCGGCAAGTCCGACCTGGGCGTAGCCATCGCCCAGGCCCTGAACGGCGAGGTGGTCAACGCCGACTCCATGCAGCTGTACCGGGGCATGGACATCGGCACCGCCAAACTGACCACCGGCGAGCGCCAGGGCGTCCCGCACCACCTCCTCGACATCTGGGACGTCACCGAGGCGGCCAGCGTCGCCGAGTACCAGCGCCTCGCCCGCGCGGAGATCGACCGGCTGCACGCGGCGGGCCGCACGCCGGTCCTGGTAGGGGGCTCGGGCCTCTACGTACGGGCCGCGATCGACGCCCTGGACTTCCCCGGCACCGACCCGGAGGTGCGGGCCCGCCTGGAGGCCGAGCTCGCCGAGCACGGCACCGGGCCCCTGCACGCGCGGCTCGCAGCCGTGGACCCGGAGGCGGCGCGGGCGATCCTGCCGAGCAACGGCCGCCGGATCGTCCGGGCGCTGGAGGTCGTGGAGATCACCGGCCGGCCCTTCACGGCCAACCTGCCCGGCCATGAGGCGGTGTACGACACCGTCCAGATCGGCGTGGACGTCCCGCGCCCCGAGCTCGACGAGCGCATCACGCTGCGTGTCGACCGGATGTGGGAGGCGGGCCTCGTGGGGGAGGTCCGGGCGCTGGAGAAGGTCGGCCTGCGCGAGGGCCGGACGGCCTCCAGGGCGCTGGGTTACCAGCAGGTGCTGGCCGCCCTCGCGGGGGAGTGCACGGACCAGGAGGCGCGCGCCGAGACCGTACGCGCCACCAAGCGCTTCGCCCGCCGCCAGGATTCCTGGTTCCGCCGTGACCAGCGGGTGCACTGGCTCACGGCGCGGGGAAAGGAACTGGCGGAGCAGGCGCTGGCGTTGCTCGGTCGTGCGGTCACAGCCTGATCACGTGATGGCATCGGGACGCCTCAGCGGCGCTTGGGGCCTGTTCGCGCGTGCCATCATCGAGCAACGGATTACGGTGTCGGACTTTGGGAGGGCGCGTGGCGATGGAGGCCGGCCCTCGCGACAGACCGCAACCGGAACACGGACAGGGCCATAGCGGTTCCGGTGAACTGCCGGAGCTGGTGGTGGACGGGCCTCTCGACGAGTCTCTCGAACCCCTAGTCGCGGAGCCGCAGGGCGACCCCGACGGAGCCGAGGGCCAGGAGCAGGAGTCATTCCGTGAGCTGCGCCCGCAGCGCCGCCTGCGGATCTGGCAGCTCGCCCCGATCGTCGCGCTGGCGACCGTCGGCTCGCTGATGTTCGCCTTCCCCCTCGCCTTCGAGTTCGGCGACGGCGGCGCCGTCGTGGCCATGCTCGGTCTGCTGCTCTCCTGCTGCTCGGCCGGCTGGGCCATCATGGCCGCCCGCCGCGTCGGCCACACCTGGCCCGGCCTGCCCGCGCGCGGCTCCGGCCGCCGCCCCGACTGGCGCTTCGTCCTCCTGTATGTCGTGATCACGGTCGTACTCGCCGTCCTGGCCTTCTGGCGGGTCGCCCGCCTTCGCTAGGGCGTGCCCCGGCCACGTACGATCGGTTCGTGACCACCGCACCGCAGGGCCTGCCCTTCCTCAAGGGCCACGGCACCGAGAACGACTTCGTGATCGTCCCGGACCCGGACGGCACCGTCGAGCTGTCCCCGGCCGCCGTCGCGCGGCTGTGCGACCGACGGGCCGGCATCGGCGGCGACGGGCTGCTGCGGGTCGTACGGTCGGCCGCGCACCCGGAGGCGGCGGCGATGGCCGGCGAGGCCGAGTGGTTCATGGACTACCGCAACGGCGACGGCAGCATCGCCGAGATGTGCGGAAACGGCGTACGGGTCTTCGCCCGCTACCTGACGCGCGCCGGACTGGCCGAGGCGGGCGACCTCGCCGTCGCCACCCGCGCCGGGATCCGCCGGGTGCACGTCGCCAAGGGCGCTTCCGGCGACGAGGGCGACATCACCGTCGACATGGGCCGGGCCGTCCTGCCCGAGGGCCGGGTCACCGTCGCAGTCGGGGACCGCGAATGGCCCGCGCGCAACGTCAACATGGGCAATCCGCACGCCGTCGCCTTCGTGGACGACCTTGCGCATGCCGGAAAACTGTTCGACGCCCCCTCCTTCGCCCCGGCGCAGGCCTATCCGGCGGGCGTCAACGTCGAGTTCGTCGTCGACCGCGGCCCGCGCCACGTGGCCATGCGGGTCCACGAGCGCGGCTCCGGCGAGACCCGCTCGTGCGGCACCGGCGCCTGCGCGGTGATGGTCGCGACCGCCCGCAGGGACGGCGCCGATCCGGCGGTGACGGGCCGTCCGGTGACGTACACCGTGGATCTGCCGGGCGGGCGGCTGGTGATCACCGAACGGGTCGACGGCACGGTGGAGATGACCGGCCCGGCCGTGATCGTGGCCGAGGGCCTGATCGACCCGGCCTGGCTCGGCTGACGGATCAGTCGTCAGACGGGGCCGGAGCGTCTGACGGGCCGAACGCACCGGATCGGGTTTCAAACCGGACTCGTTCCCTCGAACGGGTGATGACGATCACTCTGGGCGAGAGAGTGTCAGCCGCACGTGGTGGGCTCGGTAGCATCAATCACCGGCACGGAAGTTTGCTCGCCGCCGGTCGACGCTGCCGGAGGTGCCATATGAGCGCAGACAATGCAGTGGACGCCGTGTCCAGTGGCGGTGGACGCAGCAGGCTGCTGCTGCGCGGAGCCGATTTCCGCAGGCTGGGCCGGGCGGCCCTGCTCGGGCCTGGCAGCGGCCGCGGGCGCGTGACGGACGCGATCGAACACGTCACCAAGGTGCACCGCGCCCAGCATCCCGGCGCCGACATCGACATCCTGCGCAGGGCGTACGTCCTGGCCGAGTCCTCGCACCGGGGCCAGATGCGCAAGAGCGGTGAGCCGTACATCACCCACCCCCTCGCGGTCACCCTGATCCTGGCCGAACTCGGCGCGGAGACCACGACCTTGACGGCCTCTCTGCTCCACGACACCGTCGAGGACACCGATGTGACCCTCGATCAGGTGGGGGAGGAGTTCGGCGAGGAGGTCCGCTACCTCGTCGACGGCGTCACCAAGCTGGAAAAGGTCGACTACGGCGCCGCCGCCGAGCCCGAGACCTTCCGCAAGATGCTGGTCGCCACCGGCAACGACGTGCGCGTCATGTCCATCAAGCTCGCCGACCGGTTGCACAACATGCGCACGCTGGGTGTCATGCGCCCCGAGAAGCAGGCGCGCATCGCCAAGGTCACCCGCGATGTCCTCATCCCGCTGGCCGAGCGGCTCGGCGTGCAGGCGCTCAAGACCGAGCTGGAAGACCTGGTCTTCGCGATCCTCCACCCCGAGGAGTACGACCGCACGCGCGAGTCGATCATCGAGCACGCGGCGCTGCCCGACCCGCTGGCGGTCGTCGCCGAGGATGTACGGGGCGTGCTGCGCGAGGCCGGGATCGCCGCCGAGGTGCTGGTCCGGCCCCGTCACTTCGTGTCCGTGCACCGGGTCCGGGCCAAACGCGGCGGCATGCGACCGGGCAGCTGCGACTTCGGCCGCATCCTGGTGCTGGTCGGGGAGGACGCCGACTGCTACGCGGTCCTGGGCGAGCTGCACACCTGCTTCACCCCGGTCATCGCGGAGTTCAAGGACTTCATCGCGGCCCCGAAGTTCAACCTCTACCAGTCGCTGCACACCGCCATCGCCGACGGAAAGGGCGGGATCGCCGAAGTCCTCGTGCGCACGCGGCAGATGCACCGGGTCGCCGAGGCCGGCGTCGTCGCCCTCGGCAATCCGTACGCCGCCTCCGTCGCCGCCTCCCCCGAGTCGGCCGACTCCGGCGAGCGCGTGGACCCCACCCAGCCCGGCTGGCTCTCCCGGCTGCTGGACTGGCAGCGCGAGACCCCCGACTCCGACGCCTTCTGGCACACCCTGCGCGACGAGCTCGCCCAGGACCGCGAGATCACCGTCTTCTCCGCCGACGGCGGCACGGTGGGCCTGCCCGACGGCGCGACCTGCGTGGACGCCGCCTACGCGCTGCACGGCGAGGCCGCCCACGCCTGCGTCGGCAGCCGTGTCAACGGGCGGCTCGCCCCGCTCGGCACCGCCCTGCGCGACGGCGACACCCTGCAGCTGCTGATGGCCGACGGCGATTCAGGCGACCCGCACGGCTACGGCCCCTCGCCGGACTGGCTGGAGCACGCCCGTACCCCCGCCGCCCGGATCGCCATCACCCGCTGGCTCGACGCCCACCCCGGCGCCGCGCATGCGGAGGACGAGCCGGCGGCGCCCGCTGTGCGCACCGCGGCCGCCGTCACCTCCCGCAGCGCCGACCCCGTCGCCGAGACCGACCCGCCCGGCGCCGGCGTCCGGCTGGCCCGCTGTTGCACCCCAGTACCGCCCGACGCCGTCACCGGCTTCGCCATCCGCGGCGGCACCGTCGCCGTCCACCGCAGCGAGTGTCCGACCGCCGCCCGCATGACCGCCGCCGGCCGTGCCCACGTCTCCGTCCGCTGGCGCCACGACACCGCAGCCTCCGGCTACCGCGCCACCCTCCTCGCCGAGGCACTCGGCCGCCCCCGCCTCCTCGCCGACCTCACCGAGGTCATCGCCACCCAGGGCGTCGGCATCGTCAACGCCGCCGTGGAGCCCCCGCAGGAGCACCGCGTACGCCACACGTACACCGTCGAACTCCCGGACGCCGAAGCGCTGCCCGCGCTGATGCGCGCGATGCGGGCCGTCCCGGGGGTCTACGACGTCTACCGCGCGCACCGGCAGGTCGCGGCGGCCAGCCCGTCCGGCGTCTGAGGGCACCACGGGCAGGGCGAGGGCGCCCAGCCCGTGACTCGTTCGGGTGGAACGCAGCCGCGCCGTCACCGTACGTGCGCATGCGGCTGATAGCCGTATCGCATGATCGGATCCATCGCCCCCGCTGCCCGTCGAACAGCCCTCGCCGCACTCGCGGCCTTCGTGGTGCTCGGCCTGACCGCCGCGGCGCTGCCCGGAGACCCCGCCGCGGCCGGAATCGGCGACCGGCTCTACCCGGACCTGGGCAACGCCGGCTATGACGTCTTCAACTACGACATCTCCTTCGACTACCAAGGCAATGACCGGCCGCTCGACGCCGTCACGCGCATCGACGCCCTCGCCGAGGACACCCTGACCCGCTTCGACCTGGACTTCGCGCGCGGCACCGTCCGCTCGGTCACGGTCAACGGCCGCCCCGCGCAGTACGCCGCCGAGCGCGAGGAACTGGTCGTCACCCCGGAGGTCCCGGTCCGGTCCGGCGAAGCGCTGCACATCACCGTCGCCCACACCAGCGACCCCAGGGCCTCCGATGACGGCGGCTGGGTCCGCACTCCGGACGGGCTGGCCATGGCCAACCAGGCCGATGCCGCGCACCGGGTCTTCCCGTGCAGCGACCACCCGTCCGACAAGGCCCGCTTCGCCTTCCACGTCACCGCCCCCAAGGACCTCACGGTCGTGGCCAACGGCCTGCCCGAGTCCGAGGTCCACCACGGGGCGGTCACCACCTGGACGTACCGCACCAGCCACCTCATGGCCACCGAGCTCGCCCAGGTCTCCATCGGCCGCTCGGAGATCCTGCGCCGGACGGGCCCGCACGGACTGCCGTTGCGCGATGTGATCGGCGCCGGGGACAAGGAGCGCGAGGACCTCGGCAAGCGGCTCGCGATGACGTCGGGGCAGATCGACTGGATGGAGCGGCAGGTCGGCCCGTACCCCTTCGAGACGTACGGCATCCTCGGCGTCGACACGACCACCGGCTTCGAACTGGAGACGCAGACCCTCTCCCTCTTCGAGCGCCGCGTGCTGCTCGCGCCGGAGGCCGACGCCGCCCCCGTCATGGTGCACGAACTGGCCCACCAGTGGTTCGGCGACAGCGTCGCCCCCGCCGCCTGGTCCGACCTGTGGCTCAACGAAGGACACGCCACCTGGTACCAGTGGCTCTACGCGGCCGAGAAGTACGGCCTGAAGCTCGACGAGCTCGCCCGCACCGTCTACCGCCTCGACCGCCAGATCCGCGACGCCGGCGGCCCGCCCGCCGCCCCCCTGCCGCCCGGCAAGGACGGCAAGCTCGGCATCTTCCGGCCCAACGTCTACGTCAGCGCCGCCCTCGCGCTGTACGCGCTGCGTACCGAGATCGGCTCTGCCGCCTTCCAGCGCCTTGAGCGCGCCTGGGTGACCCGCCACCGCGACGGCAACGCCTCGACGCGCGACTTCATCGCCCTCGCGTCGCAGACCTCCAAGCGGGACCTCAGCGGGTTCCTGGAGGCGTGGCTGTACGGGAAGGACACCCCGCCGATGCCCGGGCACTCGGACTGGAAGAGCGACGGCCCGGCCAAAACCGTGAAAGCCAAGCCCGTGAAGGCCAAGCCGGTGAAGGCGAAGCCGGTGGAGGCCAAGTCCGCCAAGGCCCGTAAACACGCGTGACGTGAGGTGAGCGGCCGTGCGACCATCGTCCGGGGGAATCCTCCGGCCCCGTCCGGCGTTCCCACTACAGGCAACTCCCACCGAACAAAGGATCCAATGACCTCCTCCGCTTCTTCATCTCAGGAATCCCGCCGCCTTCGGGCCGAAGCCCTCATGGGAGAGGACGCCGCCTGGAGTCACGAGATCGACGAGGAGCGTGACGGCGACCAGCTCGACCGCTCCGAGCGCGCCTCACTCCGCCGCGTCGCGGGTCTTTCCACAGAGCTCGAAGACGTCACCGAGGTCGAATACCGGCAGCTCCGTCTGGAGCGGGTGGTCCTCGTCGGCGTCTGGACCGACGGCACGGTGGCGGACGCCGAGAACTCACTGGCGGAACTGGCCGCGCTCGCCGAGACAGCCGGTGCCCTCGTACTCGACGGCGTGATCCAGCGCCGCGACAAGCCCGATCCGGCGACGTACATCGGCTCCGGCAAGGCGCGGGAGCTGCGGGACATCGTCCTGGAGTCCGGCGCCGACACCGTGGTCTGCGACGGTGAGCTCAGCCCGGGCCAGCTCATCCAGCTCGAAGACGTCGTGAAGGTCAAGGTGGTGGACCGCACCGCCCTGATCCTCGACATCTTCGCCCAGCACGCCAAGAGCCGAGAGGGCAAGGCCCAGGTCTCGCTCGCGCAGATGCAGTACATGCTGCCGCGCCTGCGCGGCTGGGGTCAGTCGCTGTCCCGGCAGATGGGTGGCGGTGGCTCCGGCTCCTCGGGCGGCGGCATGGCCACCCGTGGTCCCGGTGAGACCAAGATCGAGACCGACCGGCGCCGCATTCGCGAGAAGATGGCGAAGATGCGCCGGGAGATCGCGGAGATGAAGACCAGCCGTGATCTCAAGCGCCAGGAGCGCAAGCGCCACAAGGTGCCCTCGGTCGCGATCGCCGGCTACACCAACGCCGGCAAGTCCTCGCTCCTCAACCGGCTCACCGGCGCGGGCGTCCTGGTGGAGAACTCGCTGTTCGCCACCCTCGACCCGACCGTGCGCCGGGCCGAGACCCCCACCGGGCGGCTCTACACGCTCGCCGACACCGTCGGCTTCGTACGCCACCTGCCGCACCACCTCGTCGAGGCCTTCCGCTCGACGATGGAGGAGGTCGCGGACGCGGACCTCATCCTGCACGTGGTTGACGGCTCGCACCCGGTGCCGGAAGAGCAGCTCGCCGCCGTACGCGAGGTGTTCCGCGATGTCGAGGCGCTCAACGTGCCCGAGATCGTCGTCATCAACAAGGCCGACGCGGCCGACCCGCTCGTGCTGCAGCGCCTGCTGCGCAATGAGAAGCACGCCATCGCGGTCTCCGCCCGCAGCGGCCTGGGCATCCAGGAGCTGCTGGAGCTGATCGACGAGGAGCTGCCCCGGCCCGCCGTGGAGATCGAGGCGCTCGTGCCGTACACGCACGGCTCCCTCGTCGCCCGCGCGCATGCCGACGGCGAGGTGCTCTCCGAGGAGCACACCGGCGAGGGCACGCTGCTCAAGGCACGGGTCCACGCCGAGCTGGCCGCCGACCTGGAGCCGTACGCGCTCGCTGCGCAGCACTGATTTCCGTCACGACGCAAGTGACGCAAGTA
>Ga0307516_10008244_pt1 | contig 11827 bp, 14 predicted proteins | sample 19_EM_MG_FD_203310 | JGI IMG/M metagenome (GOLD analysis project Ga0307516, IMG submission 203310) | Populus trichocarpa ectomycorrhiza microbial communities from riparian zone in the Pacific Northwest, United States - 19_EM | ecosystem: Host-associated > Plants > Roots > Unclassified | place...
AGTTTGCATATAATGACAAAGCTCAGACATCCACCCACCATTCTCCATTTTACCTTAATTATGGATTCCATCCCTGGAAAGGGAGAAGTCCACGTCACGAGGGACAGGTTCAGGCAGCCAAGGACTTTGCAGATCAGATGTGAGGGATACGGTCTGAAGCTGAGGCAGCATTACAAAAGGCGGCATCGGACATGAAAATGGTGCACGATCGTCGACATTCCCCATTGCAAGACTATAAAGTTGGTGACCAAGTCTGGTTGGAGGCAACCCATATCAAATCTGACCATCCAACTAAGAAATTCGACGACAAATGGTACGGTCCCTTTGTTATCCTTAGCAACCATGGCGAGTCAGCCTACAAACTCCAACTACCTAAGACTTGGAGATCTGTGTATCCAATTTTCAATGAATGCGTCCTCACACCATACTGGATTCCCATCTACAACGGGGCCATCTTGAGTACCTTGTTCAATGGAAGGGTTTTCCCCACGAGGAACAAGAATGGAAGACGACCGCTGAGCTCAATCATGCAAAGGAGGCTGTTGCAGATTTTCATCATCTTCACCCCGCATCTCCTTGTCCCATGCCCACCATAAAACTTTGTTTTTGTTGTCTTGAAAACTTCACAGCCCCATATCCAATTCCCCATTATCTGTTCAATTGGGAAGACGGCACATTTGAACACGACGAACATCAATGCAATAATAGCCATGAAGAAGAAGAATGGTTCGATGCCCTAGAACAACAACCTTGAATTGCAAGACATGATTCTTGAGACGGGGGTAATGTTACGAGCTTGCATTTTCTTGGGTCCGTGCACGCCACATAGTTAATATCAAATATGTATTCGTCATATGTGTCTGCTGACGCCTCTCTCCCTTTCTCTTCCCTAATGTTGTGCTTCTCTGTTCTAGGTACCATTATATGTTGTTTCGGTTTGATGACGAATTGATCTCTGTTCTAGCACTCAAAGTCTCACGTGCGACTACAATTGTTAGAGGTCTGACAGTATCAGAAGCCTCATTTTCCCAGTGAGGGTCTTAATGAAGATTTGCATACTGCCACTGAGACGGAGGACAGGGTGGAGGGTAAACTCCTTCTGGATGTTGTAGTCCGAAAGGGTATGCCCGTCTTCAAGCTATTTTCCAGCAAAGATGAGGTGCTGCTGGTCTGGGAAAATGCTGTGTGGCACATCAGTTTCTTACCTTCGTTTTGTTCTTGCAGAGTCAGGACTTTGAGAAATTTTGAAGCGTTGTGATTACAAATCAGATTTGTAATCACAACACTTCAAAATTCTTCTAAGTCCCATGTATCTACAGTGTCATCAATGGCAATGACGCACATCCACCCCAACCTCAACGTCAAGGACGGCCACCAGTACCACCCCAGCGATGATGGCGATGCACCCACCACCCATAGCCTCCAGTGACAACAACAACAACAACCAGCCCACCACACCCAGCCGTTGTCATGCACCCAACATGTTTGGTACTGTGGACATGGAGAAAGTTAGCCGATGAAACTAATGCGAAGAACACACCCAAGATCTGTTGAAAGATTGTCCCGACTTGAGGGATACAGACAGCCCTCGCTATCCATATCACACAAAGTCCCATGCCATCTTGATATATGCGAGTTTGTAGTATGGGTGTAGGACTAGTAGATAGACTATAAGTAGAAGTTAATTTATGTAGGTAAAAGAGACATACCAAGAGCAAGGACATAAGCAGGCTTCTCATCAAACTTATGGTAATACTTGTTGATTTTTGAGAGGCTGCGATTGATTGCATTCTTGTAAAGCACATATCTTGGTGAGTCACACTTGGTCTCCCAGCCCATTTGAAGTTCCTTGAATGCAGGGATTGCACACCAGAGAGTGGGTTGAAACTTGAACAAGAAGTATTGCTGAATATTATTTGCATCCACCATGATTGTGCGGATGTCACTACGTGTTCCCAATCTGCAGCCTTGAATGCAAAAGTAGTCCATGGAATTTGCTTGGCAGGTAATCCAGAGCGTTGAATGGTGGTGATTGGGCCAAAGAGCTTGTCCGAAGAGTTGATGAAGAGATTAATTGGTTGACGGAGGTGATAAGCACATCCAAGCATCCCATCAGCAGTGCCCCAACAGACATTGCTATGAAGGGGAATGGAAAGGGGGACAGTGAAGCCACACTCAGTCTGCAGGCATTCAAAATATGTGATGCATTGGCCTGATGCTTGGATCTTGATGGTGATCATTTGAATGGCAGAGACAACATCAAGGGAGTCATCCAGAATGCGATTTCTGGGAAGACTTGGGTCAAATTCCCAGATCGCTGAAGTTGTTTCCACAAATGTGATACATGTGACGACAGACATGAAATCAGTTATTGCAAGGTTGACAATGTGGGCCAAGTGTGGGAGGTGATTAGTGTTACTATCAAAGGAGTAGATTTGTTCTCAAAGGAGAATGCTCTCAATCGCAGTGCATGCAGTGTTGTTGTTGCTGGTATTGTCAGCAGTAATGCAAAAAGCTGGCAAAGGTTGAATAATTTTCAAACAGAGAGAACATGTTGTACATACCTTAGTTCCATGATCTGCTATGATTCCAGTGCACTCACAGAGACTAATGAAGTAACAGCCAAGGTTGACACTGGTGTGAGGCCCCGATACCACACGAAAGGCAATGACTTCAGAGACAAGTGACCAGCTTGTATTCTTCTCATGCAATTGGATCCAGTGAGTGGTGATCCCCATGAAGGACACCTTCATTTGGTCAACAGACCAGAGATCTGTTGTTGTTGAGATGCGACCAGAACATTTATCCTTCAATTGGATTATGAGTTCAAACTACTGACTTAGAGAGAATGGTTGAACCAGCTTACCTGAATTCTATGCTTGCAGTTGTGAAGAAAATCAACAAACAAGTTGTGGATAAAAGTTGAGATGTTGTGACTGGAGGGAATATCAACCTTGTTGGTATTTGGACACATTGCAACTAGGCAGTTCTTAAATGCCGGCTTGTTGGCCACCGCAAGACTCTGCCAAACATAAGTCCCCTGAACCCAGTCTATAATTGCAACAAGCTCACCTGGTTGTCACAGACAACAAACTCAGCAACTGTTCTCATCACGTCATCCCTCAAAAACTCCCAGCACTCTGATGCTCCACATTGAAGCATCTTGTCAACACCTAGCTGTACTTCCTTCAACTTGGCCTCTTGTTTTGCCCTCAACTTTCGTGGTAGTGCGTGATGGTATTCTTGGACTCCCTGTTTGGCACATCGAACTTTATACAGTTCATAATGGCCCCGAATGTGCTGGCGACACGAGGAGTTACTACCAATATAGAAAGCCTTTCATTTCCCATGCTTTGCCAGGAGTTCCACATCTTGCCTGCATTATCGCAAGTAAGTCCACTCCCAATGCAAGTGATTAATTGGATTAGTACTGACCTACACTCATTGCACCAGTGTCCTGTCAATGTTTCAACTGTCCCCTTTTCCCTGTGGCTGAACTTCACGGTGCAGCGATCAGAGAAGATCATAAGTATATCTAGAGCTCTCTGTTTGCGTGACTGAAGCTTGTCAGGGATGGCTGCCTGCCAATGGTCAATACACTGATATCCAGTTGGCAGGTGTACTCACATCCTCATCATCTGTTTTGTTGTCCATGTGCTCATCTCCACCCGTGTGTGAAGACACCTCAATTTCCTTGATGTTGGGTGTGGCTTCCTCAATCTTGACCACAGTATCTGGTGAAGAACAACGTGCATGCTTGGCATGTCACTGCTTACCGTTCGACCTTTTGCTGGTATGTACACATTTGCGATCACTCTCTGATTGTGTCTCATCTTCAACAGATGACCATGAATGAGCCCGCTTTCCTTTCAACTTTGAGGCTTTATTTCTGGGTTCTCGTGAGCAGGGCCCTTTATTGAGCGGGAGTGTGACAGCTTTCTCTGTTGGCCATCGCACATGATTGGATTTACGGGACATAGCAGATCAGCGTCAAGACTCAGTGACTCCGAACTGAGAGGTAGCTCAGGCAAACTGGCAGAGGAGAGGACTTTTCATTGAAAATTTATACTGTTAGCAGCATGTACTACACATTGTGGTTTGGAATACCTAATTCAACTAATTCCTAACGGTCTTAATTGGTCGTCGATGGTCCTCACTCAGTCTGCAACCAGTTGCATGATGGACTGGTTGCGACTATCTGCAACTGCACATGAACCAAGCTGCGCATTGGAGAGCTCTCGTGCGGGTTGGGTGCGGGTGGCTGTGCTGAGTAGCGCAAGCTAGTCCAAACAGACCTGAAGCTATTCTGAGTGATCGCGACGCTCACAGGAAGAGATAGGGAATAGCTACTCATGCAAGACCTTCGCAGGACCCTATTGGGGGTACCAAGCTGCGCATTGGAGAGCTCTCATGTGGGTCAAGTGCGGGTGGCTGTTCTGAGTAGTGCGAACAAGTTCAGGTGAATACTGATTGGTATATGTGCACCTAGAGATGTGTGCATCTCTACACCATGACCACTGCCATGGGAAGGAGTTGATGGGGGAGGCTGGTCAGTCCCTTGGATGCCAGTGGGCACAGGGAGAGACATGATGGAGAGAACAACAGATGCATTATCACTCACCATCACACCAGCCACTCAGCCACATTCTCACATTGGAATTTGAATGTTGCTACACAGCATGAATATTTGAGTAGTTTTTTCTGACATATATTCAATGGTAGTAGTTTTAACTTTGAATCACCCTATTGTGAGTTCATAGGCTTTGTGTGCACAATGAGCTCAGAGCCCATTAAAAACAAACTTGGCATCAATGTAAGAAAACTTGACAAAATTAGAGCACGTGAAAATAGAACCTCAAGTTTACTGTTAGTAGTTGGATTGGAAGAAAGGATGTGGCATTTGCAAACCAGCTAAAATTTTGGGCCATGTGCTGCAAAGCCTGCAATTTGGCTTGTTATTCTCAATGAGTTGGCACAATGGTGCAATTCCATAGATGAGGATAGCAATCTAATTGGATACAGCCAGTTATGAGACATAATGGCAGATTCTGTCTGATTATGTTAATTGGTCATTTACACCTATTAAGTGCGAAAGGGCAAACTGGCCCTAAGTTGGGGGTGTTGGGGCCATGTGCTGCAGATCAGGCTTGTTGTTCTTAATGGGTTGGCACAACATCAGCAAAAAATGGGGATGCAACATAGAGTTATATAGCCACTATAGTAGTATTAGCTTCAATGCAGACCCCCTTCTTTATTGCATCACTTGCATCTATGTGGTGCTATTGAGAGCTATGTGGGTCTATGTGTCACAATGTAAACATACCAGACACCATAAAGCACCTTTTGGATAACATACAGACATATTGAGTACTACAGATTGCTATTGAAGTTCAATGTAGAACTGGCAAAGTCCTAGTAGCAGGGTCTTGTATTGCATGATGTCTTCAATAGTTGCATGTAGTACAACATTGCCTTTGCTCACCCCACACCTCTCAATGCAGTTGAATTGTAACATCCACTGGTCAATTCCAGAATGTATTCTAATCTCTAAATATATTGGACTCAACATCAAGCACACCTTACATGTCTTCCCCACCTTGATCACCATTGCCCTCCTCAAACTCTCAAATTGCTGCATCAATAGCATCATTACATAAGTTTCCTGCTCAACAATCTTCCACATCCTGAGCTACCTTTGCATGTAGACTACAAGGACAGTCATTAAAGTAGTCACCCAATTACATGTCACATACTGCCCATTTTCATCTAGTTTTTTCAGCATCACAGAAAGTATTCTGTGGGCTTCAGATCTTGCATGGAACTGCTTAAGGTTGCCAACATGCTTGGTATATACTTCCTTGTATGCTTGTTCAGTGAATGTAATGTCCATCTTGATGCCGTCTGCCCATTTGTCAATGCAACATTCAATCTGGAGTGGGTTGTTTAGCAAATAAATAATCAACAAATGTATAACGTGCTTGCCATGGTGAGCACAAGAGCCACCCAAGTAAGCAGAAACAGACTGAAATATTGAGGGTATTGGACACCTTCGTCCCATTTGTTGGCATAAAATCCAATATTCACTGCTTTTTGAATGATGGGGTGCTGGTATAGGCCTTTCCTAGGTTGACCATTTGTGGGATCTCCAAGGCTCTGAAAATATACGTCAGTTTTCTGCACAAGCCAAGCAATGATAACATATCTTGTAACAGAATTCCAGACTCGTCTTGAGTTGGGCCACTACCACCTGGTTTTTGGTGGTGGAAGTCTCATCGAAGGTCCCCTTGAAGCTGTACATTGTTTCAACCAGGGGGCAGATCTTTGTTTTGAGTTCACCTGTTAACTGCCACATTCACATGGTAATCTGCAACAGTATCCAATATAGTAGGCTTCAATGGTAGTAGGGTTGGCGACTTACTAGCTGGATAATTTCATTGTTGTACCTGACCTTAGCTTTGATGTGGTTGCATCCCTCAGTCCATGCTTCTTGCACCCAGGATATTGCCATCATGTGGTCGGGATAAATATTCTTCGTGACAAGGCAGGCACAAAATAAACTGGTAGCATGCTTGAGGACTTGGCGTACCACCACTTTGTAATCCTGCGCTGCAATGCGCCCCTTGGTTTCCTGAATCTTGTATGGTTGGTGCCAATCTTCACCGTCATCTTCAGTGGTTGGCTCTGATGAAAAGTGCAACCATTTTCCACTTGGCAGGGAACAGTCATCATCTTCTCTCAGAAGCATTTTGTCGTATCTGTTACTTGTTACCAGGGTCATCCTCATCACAACCATCTTCCTCCTCTTGATCCTGCTGGTCATGGTTGCCCATTGGTCCATAGTCATCCATATCACTGTAGTAGTGTCTCCTTTCTATTAGCACCAGTCATTGACAACAATACATTTATGCTCACTGTGGTTCATAGTTCATTTCATCCTCATTGAAAGGAAAAAGATCATGTGCCACATCTGCCCTATTCTGCGTCGTCTCAGATGGCTGACTGGGGGCAGGTCAACTTGATTTGTCCAAAACGTGCAGCTGGTGGTCTGGCAGCTGCCTGTATTAAGGCTAGATAGCAAGCCTTGTACAAGATAGAGCAAAACCCTTACCATTGATGAGTGGTGCTGTCCCACAGCATCCCTATTTGTCACTTGAGTGGCACCAGCCAGCTGGTAGCGATGTTGGGGAGCCGAGTTGATTAACCCAAAAGACTACAGAGGAAAGTCAATAATGTCTGCAGTACAATAAGTGAAGCCTCACCTGGGTAAGGGGATCATCAGTGGCCGGTGAGGCTCCATAGTATGGCTATTTGCAAGTGTCAGGTCAGTCGAGCTGCCCATGTTTCGTGGTCCTCACCTTTTTTGGGGGGACACGACCCATTTGTGGCCTCAAGTCAGGTTGTGGCATTGCTCTGGCCCTGCCAAGGTCAATGTCACAAGTAGAAAATGCATGCTAGTGAATATGAAATAAAATGAAACATATGCAATTCTAGTCAGCTCACTGTTGCATGAGCCTGGGAGGCCTGGCTCATTTGTGGAGCTATACAATGAGGTCATTTTTTTGATGGACATCAAATTGCTTGAAGCTATAACACCACAGGCAAAGGTGTGGCAATCTTGCCACTGATCTGAGCTCCAAATCGACTTACGACAAAAAGCTTAGACAGTGCTAAACAGATGCTTTGAAGCGCCTCAAAACTTGTCAATGGCATGCCATTTTCTAATTACATGTTTTCCGAGATTGATTCAAGTTCAAACATTTGTAAGTAGGTTCTAGCAGAGAATGTGGATTTTGAGTGAGAGTCACAAAAGCTAGCATTCCCCACCAAAGGTCTTTGTTGAAAATATTGGGCTGACAGTGTACGTTTCCAAATCAGGTGGGAACATGACATTCTTATTGCAAAAAATGACCTCATCAATGACCTCTGTACTTGAGTCTCCCAGCTACATCACAAGTCCCCTTGCAACTGCACTGCAGTTAAACCAATCATGATCATGTAAGACTTGTTTCTGCAGGGCTTAATGTAAAGTGTGTCATGAAATTCTTACCGCATATTCCCAGTAATTTACATGAGATCAACACAGTGCTTTGACCCCCATATCTTTTGTTAGATATGGACAAACTCCCTTTTACTACAATGGGTCCGATGTTGTCTTCAGAAATTGACGTTTGAATGATGCTTGTGAGGCTCTCCAGTCGCCCTCATTTATGTACATCTTGTCGCCACTCATCTCTAACACATTTTTTGCAGCGCGTTGCTGGTGGCTGATCTGGCTTCGCTGCAGTGCCTGTGATCCCATCTCTGGTCGCTGCCAGTTCAGATGGTCCAATCCACCAGTCCAGCCGTGCTCTTTTCGGGATCAAACAGGTACGACAACCATATTGAGGATCTCCCCAAGCAAATAAAGGTACATGGACCAACTGAATCCCACATCTGATGTCAAAATCTGGTTCTATTTATGCCTTGTCCTACAGTGATCAAACACAATTCTTCCGGTACTTCATGGCCATGTTATGCAATGAGAATCTCTTAGCCTATATTTGATTCTAAATGATATTGTAAAGAGCAGGGGTAGTTGAAAACCAATGAATTCCTACCAAAATGAAAATACTGAATATTACAGTGAACCAGTTCAGATGGTGCAATCCACCAGTTGAAAGTGACATGACCTACACGACCTTCTGGCTTTGCAACTTTGACTGAGTCTGCCCATGTTCTCATCGTGCGGAATGCTTCACCAACACTGATTCACATTGGTATCAATGCAGATCCCACCAGGATGACACGGATCTCACAAATGGATGCTCATAGTACTACATATTACATACAGGTGTATCAGAGGTAGATTGTTTCTGGAAGTGGCTCCTCCTGCTCTTCCAATTTCTTTTGCAAGTATTCTATCCCATTGAGAGCGGCTCAATGAACTATTGAGGATAAAGTGAGGCGTAAGTCTCTGGTGCACAAGTACATGAGGTGTGCAATGAATAATTCCACATCATGGGAGACCGAGATCCAGATAGGCTGCCAAACAAAAATCAACCTATTAACCACCATGAATAAACTCTGTTGCCCACCTCGAGAACATTCTGCACACAATAAATGGTAAACAAGAAGCTGACAATGATTCCAAGCACAACTATCACCCAAACCCTCATCACCAAGAGTGAGCGCACAGCACCCTTCAAGGCAAGGTTCCAAGCCCAGAGATTGAATTTAGTGATTCTCCAAAAAGTCAAAAGTGCTGTTGGCAGATTGTCAATGTCTTCCACGAACCTTTGGATCTCTTACCATTATGTTCACTTCTCCATACCTTGATGCGGGTGTTTTCTGCACTTTCAGTAGTCACCATGGCAATTACAGTACTGCCTGAATATTCAAAAGTCTAATGAGGGTCGATCATGCAGCCTTGGTCATTAATGTACCTCGGGACTTACTGCAACAGCTTGTACAATGCATTCTGACAGAGCTTTAGACATGGCTCCCATCATATATACATTTACATACCTTTGTGCTCTAATACCTGTAGTAGTTCCCCCGATTGAGTTGTCCAGACATGAACACTACCGTCAGATGAACCACTGACAATGGCAGCACCGTCAAGAAGCCAGGATACTTGCACTGTAATATTTCCATCCTCTGTTAGAGGGTGAATCTTAAGACGCGCGTCAGGGTGAGACTGCCCTAGAGAATAAATGTCAACACCATCACCCAAATTGGTCAGGGCAATGCATTTGGTATCAGGTGACAGTGCTGCATGGCCGCTAAGATGGTGTTCAGAAGCAGTCTTAAAGAAATGGATGGAACACTCACATCATTTGGTGGCTATGAATAGGATTAATCTGCCAGCGTTGTTCGAAGGAGAAGATATCCCACCAACTGGACAGAGAATTGAGTGACACCCAGTGAAAGATCAGAGCTAGAAAGCACTTACACTACACCATGGTTGAGGTAGGCAACAGTGACCTCCCTGCCCCTCTCCCTAAATGCCAGGGCTTGACCATGTATCCTCTTGTCAAGTTTCTCAGCCATAAGTGGTAGTTCCTGAGGCGGCAGTAAAATCTTGAAGGTAGCATATTTGTCTTGGAAATGTTGATGATACCAGGTAAAATATTGTATCATTAGAAACGGACAACTCACTGGGGGCAACTTCTTCTGCAATGTGAATCTCAGAACCCAGTGCAATGGCGATGTAACCACTGAACTCATCAATCTGCCCTATAGACTGAACAATCAACTAATTCCATTCTCACTGGTATCAAGGCCCTGGTTTTTGTGCTGGCATGGGGTCTTATTTCACTCTGAGCACTGCACCATGCTGGTGCCCAAAAGTTGGACAGATGGACTTGGAAGAAATGGCGTCCCTGATCATCGAGATGTTTGGGGACTGTCAAGTCCGGGTCTACTCCAGTAGGGGGTCCGGTCAAGTCTGGATGGAAATGGATGAAGGAGAAGGGCAGAGGCTGGACAAGGGTTTAGTCCAGCCGGAGTTGGGACCGATTGGATTCAACGACAAGGGGATCGAGTGTTGATCCCTTGCGTAGGTTCCAGTCAGGCAGAGACAGAAGCGGAGACAGACGGAACAGGAGTAGAGACTGAGTTGATTTCAGACTGAGGTATACAGGTCGGAGTACAGGGTACTTATACTATGAAGAACTAGAGTCGAGTATTTATGGTGACAAGTAAACATCCTAAAGGGCGGACAAGGAACAACCGGAGTTGGGACTAGGTCAGGTCCAATGAAAATAAGTAAGGTCCAGAGAAAATGCTACAAGGTAGAAGATATAAACGGAGCACGGAGAACTCACGGTACAACAGGGTAGGTGGAGAAGTGTGGTAATGACTGGATTGAGACTAATGCAAAGGATTGCACTTAGCAGAAGGGTATGTGCGTGTCCGGGACCAGAGTGATGCATAGAGGTCCAGAGTTGAGCTGTAGTGCTGCGATGCGACTGGAGTAACCAGATAACTGTCTGGAGTTGGACATGGTCTTGACAGTATCCCCCTCTTAGGGGCTGAACCCATGAGGCTGCTGTGTGGTCGCTTAGGACAATGCAGAGTCCAGAGTCCATTGTCTGAGTGCGAAACAGGGATCTATAAGAACAGACCGGCTTTTTGGTTTCCACCCCCAACTTTCTCACTCTCTCATTACCATGTCTGCACCCATGCAAACTACTACCCCCACTGCCAGTATGACCATGTCCACGGACTGGGTCAGAGCAAAGTCAGAGGAGCTCTGAGCTCTGACAGACGATGAGGACAACGTGGCAAACACGAAGAGGGCAGAGAAGAGGCGTTGCAAGCAGGCGAAGGTGGAGGCAGAGGAGCGAGCATGCCAGGAGTGTGAAGAGGTAGCGAGGTGGGCACGCAAGGAGGCGGAGAGGAGAGTGAGGGCAGAGGCAGAGCAGAGAGCTCACGCAGAGGTGGAGAAAAAGGCTCGTGAGGACTTCACAAAGCTTCAAGTGGAGCACCAGCAGATCCTTGAGGAGAAGGCATGCCTGATGGTGGAGGACAAATGGAAGGTGGAGGCAGAGCGCCAGGCAGAGGTGGCTGCAGGGCAGCAGAAGGCAGGGGAGCCAGCAAAGAAGAGGGCAAGAGAGGAGCCAGTCGCCGGCTCCAGGGGTGTCCAAGTTGTCAACCTCCAGTGAGAACATTTATTTTATTTTTTATGTGCCTATGCTGACTTTGTTAAAGCTGTGTGCACTGCGCCAAGTTTGGGGTGCAGTGCATACAAAACCCAGAGAAGCCCAAACAGCGCACCTGCAAGAGGTGTGCTGGTCTCAAGGAGAAATGCGAGCAGGCAGAGGTTGAGACCGGAGGGTCCAGGTCC
>Ga0307516_10008245_pt1 | contig 11827 bp, 18 predicted proteins | sample 19_EM_MG_FD_203310 | JGI IMG/M metagenome (GOLD analysis project Ga0307516, IMG submission 203310) | Populus trichocarpa ectomycorrhiza microbial communities from riparian zone in the Pacific Northwest, United States - 19_EM | ecosystem: Host-associated > Plants > Roots > Unclassified | place...
ACTGGAAATATCTTTGACGATCTTCCAACACTCGTCAAACCTACGTTCTCCCTATCCACGAACGAACTTGATACATATCTTTCAACAGGGGTCGAAAATGTTTCTGATGCGTTGACATGGTGGCACGAACACTGTACCATTTATCCACATCTCGCACGCATGGCAATAGATTATTTGACTATCCCAGGTATGTCTGTACAGTATCTCTTTCACATTAACTTATTTCTTCTTGTAGCCACCTCAGTTGATGTCGAACGTCTATTTAGCTGTGGCCATGTTCTTCTGTCACACAGTTGTAACCATCACTCGTGCCCTCCTCTGCCTTGGAAATTGGAGCCACTTGGGACTTGTCAACAGTGACGATGTGCACAAGGTATCTCTCTTGGATGATGTGGGGCCCATGGATCGAAGCTCAGAGCCCACTGAGGTTGAATTACCAGATGGATGGGATACAATTGATGGGTAGATAGTCTGTATGCTGTATGTTACATTGCTAAAATTATCTACAATAATATGGTAAACCCGTGGGTCAACCCATTGCGGGTGTCACCCGTCATGGGTAGGGGTCAGTAATGGGTCAGGTGTGGGTTAGTGATTGAGCACCCGTGGGTTGACCCATGCAGTTCTCTATTTACCGATGGCTTGGAAGGTGTGGTTATCCGCTGCAGTGATGGACTTTGGGACGATCACTTTGTAATCGATGAACTGGTTGCGGTAGGAGGACATGTGGTGAGATGTGCCAGAATCAAAGAGTTCCATGTGCTCAGAGGAGTCGAGATTTTCGCCAGCAAGGAGTGCATGACTGAAAGTCTTCATGTACGCGTCCTCTGTGTCATAGATGAGATCGGGAGTGACCTTGTCTGCCAATTCTACAAACCAGTCTTTGTCATTAACCCGTGTGAGCCAGGCACCATCTGGTTCCTCATCTTTCTCAGCAGCCTTGGCAGCTTTCTCAGTGGCTTTGCCTTTGCCTTTGCGATTTCCTCGACCTTTTGGGCCTTGCCCAGCTTTATCGCCTCCTTCGGCCCAGCAATTCTCCTTTGTGTGACCTTTCTTGCTGCAGTTTGTGCAGAGCAAGTTTTTCTTCGACTGCACTGAATAAGTGACATCATCGTTTGCAGTCGTATTTGAAGGTTTCCTAGATTTCGCATGGCGAGTGTCGTAGTCATCGATTATACTAGACTTGACTATCTGAGGAGTGATTGTCTGATAGTTCATCTTTGCTGAGATGCAAAGAGAGGATATGGTGGAGTTGTAGGTTGAAGGAAGTGAGCCAAGCAAAATTGTGGTGTAATCGCTGTCACTGATGAGCTGTCCAAGTGAGGCAAGTTCTTGCCACATCAGTTCCATCTTGCTGAAATGTGCGCGAACATCTGCCTTTTCTCCACAATGAACCCCTTGGAGCTTCCTGCAGAGCTCAATAGCTACAACGCCAGAACGCTGCTCAAATTCAGATGTGAGAGCTTCCCATAGTGAGTGGGCTGAACCTAGTGAGTGGAACTTTAGGTAGAGCGTATCTGGAGTAGATGCTGTGATGATCTGTTTGACCTTGGCATTCTCCTTTGTCCATTCGGGTTCCGCTTTGTCATACTTGTCAATGAGCTTTTGCTCATCTTTATTCAGAGTCCAGGTGTCGTCCTTTCCAGTTTGAGGATGCCGAGGTAGCACCTTTGTTCCTGTAAGGTAACCATGTAGTCCCTGTGCTTCTGCAGCTAGCTCGATTCGACTTTTGTAAATTATCCAGTTGCTTCCATCCGCTTTTAGCATTGGGACCTTGATGGTTTCTTCTTTGAGAACACTCGTCATATTTGGTCGTCTGGAAATACTTTTTGCCTTTGGAGTTAGAGTGAGAGCTCAGGGCTCATAACCTAATGCAGGTATAAGCTGCAGTAAGTAAGTAAGTGTCAATGTAGGGGACAGTAAGTCCTACTCACCTCAGTGTACTGGTAGGTCACTGAGGTGGCACTATGTCAGAGAATGGAAAATGTACTACCGTGATTATGTAATGTGTAGGTACCATATACGGAACACTTATCTAGTCAACAAGATGTGCAAAAGATGTGCGAGGAAGGGGGAGCAAACCTAGTCCGATTCCTGATGGGAAAAGCCCTCACAACCCACAAGCCTCAATATGAGAGTGTCTGCAACTGGTCCTATAAGGACATTGCTCGCTTACCCCAAGCTGAGCAGAAACTCTGGCGACTTGCTTGCCAAGAAGAGCTCAATGTGCTGCAAAAGCGCAAAGTCTTTGAGCTAGTCAACTGTCCCCAAGACCAGAAGGTCATTAAGAATTGATGGGTCTTTGACCTGAAGTTGGATGGCCGCAAGAAAGCCCGCTTAGTTGCGAAAGGCTTCTCCCAGGTCGAGGGATTAGATTTCGACCAGGTCTTCTCACCAGTTGTGCACTTTGAAACAGTGCGCCTCATGCTTGCGCTTGCCGCACTTGAAAACTGGTATATTACTGGACTCGACATTCGGAGCGCCTACTTGTATGGTAAGCTTGATGAAGAGATCTACATGGAACAACCCAAAGGGTTTGCTGTTCCTGGGCAAGAGCGCAAAGTGCTCCGCCTTTGGCGTGCCCTCTATGGCCTTAAACAGGCTGGCCTAGCTTGGTGGCGCACACTTGATGAGTCTCTGAAAGAGCTTGGGTTTGAGCACCTTAAGTCTGAAGCAGGCATCTTCTTTTATAAGAAGAAAGGCACCAACATTGTCATCAGTATCATATATGTTGACGATGCACTATTCTGCGGCCCTAACAAGGCTGTTGTTGATGCCATCAAAGCACAATTCATGCGCAAATGGGAGTGCAGAGACCTTGGAGAACCTAATGAGTTCCTCCGAATGTGAATCACTTGCAAAGGTCATGCTATCCACTTGGATCAATGTGCATACCTACAAAAGGTTGTTGAACACTGCGGCATGCTAAATGCAAAGTCCGCAAGCACCCCACTGCCAGCTGGCTACTATGCCACCAAGAATACAGAGCCTGTTGATGCAGAACTCCGCTCCCATTTCCAGATGGTTATTGGGTCCCTCCTGTATCTTATGTTAGGCACTAGGCCCAACATTGCCTTTGCAGTCACCCATCTCTTGCTCCATGCCACGAACCCATCTCAGGACCACCTGAACAAAGTGCTTTATATCTGTCGCTACTTAATTGGGACGTCTACATACTCCCTAGTATACAATGGTGGATCCGGTGCTGGACTGATTGCATGCACGGACTCAGATTGGGGATCAGACCCTACCTCTCACCTCTCGCAGACAGGTTTCTACCTGAAGCTTGCAGATGGCTTGATCAGCTGGACTTCTCATGCACAGAAGACTATTGTGTACTCGTCCACTGAGGCTGAATACATGGCTTTGAGCAATTGCACTTGCCAAGTTACCTGGACTCGAAGTTTGCTTGGTGAGCTTGGCTATAAGCTGAAAGCTATCCTGATTTGCAGTGATAATCAGGGGTCCATATTCATGGCATCCAACCCTGTAACGGAGCCTCGCTCCAAGCACATTGACATCCGCTACCACAGAATCCATGAGTCAGTTGTGAAAGGTAATGTGGAACTATTCTTCATTGATGGTGCTGAGAATCCTGCCAATCTGCTCACCAAGAACTTACCACGTGAGAAATTCGCAAAGTTCAGAGCTCAACTAGGCTTACAGTTTCCCTCTGGCAGCATCTAGTGCCTTATTCACTGAAGTGCTCTATGTGCAGCACAGCAAGGGGGAGTGTTGAAGTCACACATGCACCCAGCGTAAACTGTCGATGAAGTGCACACAAGACTGCACCCATATTAGTGTAGACTTAGTAATAGTCCTCTTTAGAGTAGATGTTACATGTCACACGTCACGTGTCACAGTCACATGTCACAATGTTTGTTGTATATAAACAGCATTCATCGCTTATATAATAGAACAGCTCTTGACCAGCTACCACTACCATCTCAGTTTGTGCACTCCACCCAACAGGTGAGTTGGAGTAGCAGTTCCTCTACATATATAGGTATTGCTTCAACACATCCAAAGACACAGCTTTGACATGAGGAGCAATGTTCAACACAGCCTGGATGTCAGGCAATGACCAGGGCGTCATGAGGAGGTGGAAGCTGGAAAGGAGTTTGGCCACTCATGGGGATCCTAACACTGACAATGTGACTCCGCGATGGCTCGGGTCCACTCTCATCCAATGCATCAATAACCACAACTATACTTCCTGTTTCCCCAGTTGACACCTGAGACAATGGTGCCAGGACAAAAATTTTCCCACTGCTGAATGATATCAGGAGTAGCCATGAGAGAGCTGTTGTTTGTAAATACGCTAGCAAATGCATGTCGAAATGCAGGGTCATGGTCCACAAGCTCACAGGAAATGGTTGTGAACATCTTTTCTTCACGACATTCTGCCTGTCTGTCGCATGCGAAGCAAAAGCACGACCCTAGTCCTCCCACATTCTTGAACCAGAGTGATCGTGTGGGCGATGGCAGATTTTCCTCTCCCTGCCTGGCCATGAAGCCAGAAGATCCGCGGTGCATTGATGTCCGGGTCATGGATCCAGTCGACAATCTCCATAGAATTTCCCCTCTTGTGCCATCCAGACATTGCTTTGTCGTATTGAGTCCAGCTCTGCTTGCATACACCATACCATCTAAGTTCAAGTCCTCGAGGACACGGTAGAAATTAATGACGTTGATGTGCATGTTGAAAACTGCACGATCGCAGTATCATTGCATCAACGCATCCAGAGCCTTGGTATAATCATTGATAGTGGTCTGCGTTTTGGATGCAATGTGCTTTCCCACTCGTTTCCCTGCAGTGGAGTTTGATTAGAGCATTGTCAAGGAGGGGGGTCAGCGTACAGAAGCTTTTCATTTCAGAATAGTTCTTGATGAACTGAGCACAATTGCTGATCACTTGGGCGATACGTGCGAGGGTGTTTTTCATCATATCAAGGTTAGATAGGATATTTTCTTCAAGAAGGAACTCGTAGACATTTTGTACTTTCAGAAGCAAGTCGGAAATTGATTGGTCTAGGTTCACTTGCATAATGATCACCTAACGAGGATGGTGTGAGATGCATGCTGTTGGTGACCAGAAAACGTACCTGGGCTGCACTGGTTAGTATCATTAAGACCATCTGAGTGTAAGGGTGGACTCGGGAAGTGCCGACTGTGTTGGCACAGACCTTGCTTGATACTTGCAGGACACATGGAATACTATACACGCCCTATGATAGGTAGGGTGCTTGTTTATTACAAAATACATAGTAAGAACAATCTAAGTAAAGTTGTTAAGTGGGGTGGTGGGCCATCATTGACATGCAGTGGTGGTGTTGTCATTGGTAGTGGTGAAGGTAGTGCTGGGGTGGTTGGGCTGTCGTCGACAAGCGGTGGTAGTAGGGGCACCTGTGACAGGTCACGCATCACGGATAGTAGATACGGGTCGTGACCCAGGACCCACGGTAGCTCATACCCGCAGTACCAGTACTTTGCTAATTCATGGCTCACACACAGGGACTTTTGATGTATTAAATGAATTTACTACAATACTCCATAGGTACTACATGGAATAATCTAAGTAATGTTGGCCTGGGTATTGAGTTGGTGGAAGCCGCCATCTCTGTCGCTGCGCGTTGTCGTGGCACTGGCCATCTGCGACATGTTGTCGTCTTCGCCATGCGTATGGAGTCATCGTTGTCGTCACCTTTTCCATGCTGGAACGGGGTTGTCGTCTTCTCTGTGCGCACGGAGACGGCGTCGTGGTTGTTGTCACCTTTTCTGTGCTGGCAAGGGGTTGTCATCCTCGCCATGCACATGGAGACGATGTTGGCATCATTGTCACCTTTGCCATACACATGGAGACGGTGTCGTCGTCGTTGTCATCAATGACGTGCTGGCATGGGGTCATCTCTTTGTCGTGTGCACAGAGATGACAATGTCGTCATCATGTTCACCATGGCATTGGCCATGGTCGTGGCCTCAATGTCATCACCTCTGCCATGGTGGCATGGAATTGACGTCGTCACCATCGTCTTCGCCGTGGCATTGGCCATGGGCGTCGTGGCGTCAACGTCGTCACTTCCGCCATGCTGGCACGGAGTTGTTGTTGTTGTTGTCTTCGCCATGCCACTGGCCATGGGGTTGTTGTTGTTGTTGTTGTCATCCCCTTCGCCGTGGCACTGGCCATGGGCGTCATGATGACGACAACAATGTTTTCGCTGTGCACATGGAGACGTTGTCGTCATTGTCATCACCTTCACCATTCTGGCACGGAGTTGTCGCCATCATCGTCATCTTTGCCATGGCACTGGCCATGGGCATCGTGTCGTCATCGTCAATGCTGCTGCTGCTGGAGGTGGTGGTCGGTGTCATCGCGTTGGTGGCCCATCATGGCTATCGTTGTCACGCTGGTGGTCAATGACGTGGATGGTGGTGGTGGCAATCGTTGTCATTGTCGTGTCACTGTGGCACCAGCCATCTGCATCATGTCGTTGTCATCGCCATCATCCGTGTCCGGTGGTGGTGGCAGCTGGTGATATTGAAACAGATGGTCGCAGTGGTAGAGGCAGCAAAATGGCTGCTGATATCAAAACGGATGGCGGTGGTATTGTCGAAATGAATGGGTGGTGCTGGCTGGTGACATCGAAACAGATGGTGGTGGTGGCACACCGTGGAAGTGAGACGGGGCAGTGTTGACTGGCTGGTGTTCATCCTCATGGGCCCCTGGAGTGGTTGGGCTGTGACATTGAAGGCTGTGGTGGTGTTGCCTGGCTGTCACCGCTGCCATCATCATGTGGGTGGTGGTTGTGGTGGCCGCTGTTGTTGAGTTACTGTAATAAACAAAATAGAAAGGAACAGAAAACATACAACAGCAGGGGAGATCACACTGTGCAAGCATAGGTGTATGCAGGTGCAGGTGTGCAGAGGACCTGTAATGATAGTTAGTAAATGAAACAAAATGAAACATACCTGCGGGAGTGATCACGCTGTGGTGGTGTGGTTGATGTTGGTCAGGGCAGTGGTGACCAGTGTTGTCGGCGATGCTCAGGGTGTGGGAGTGGCGGCATTATATTACATAACTAGCTTTTGGGTGATGGGTTTGCGGTTGTATGTGGTGGCGATGTGCCAATCCAGGGGTGGAGATGGGATTTCGCAGTGAGAGGAGCACTGAAACAAGATGGGCACAGGTAGTAGTTCTATTGGTAGTTCTATTAGCAATACTAGGTAAGTCTCTACTGGTTGTTTGTCACTATTGTGAAATGTTTATGCTCTGTTGTCCAGGTAAGCTAGGCATGGCGAGAAATGGGGGTGCGAGAGACCTTGACAAGCAAGGTGATCTCAGCCTCAACATCACGGTCATTCCCGCACCAGGTCGCACCGTTCGCTCAAGCTGTCGCAATGTCGAACTCACCACTCCAGTACGCAAGAACCAGGGCACGTCCCACCACCGAGCTGGCTTTGTGCTGCTCACAGATCTGAGGCTGACTTTGCGTCGCCTTGGATCGCACTCCGCTGACTTCGCGTCACTGAGGTCACCCCGGCACCACCTTGTATCGAGTGCCGGATGGGCATGTCCTACTGTGCAGTGCGTAGTAGCCATCCATTTCAAGTTGTACTTCACAGTTTAAAGAAAAAATTATGAACCCTTAGGAAAAATAAGTGCATGGGTGTGGATGTCCAATTTCTGACCTGCACCTGCACCAAGTGATACTCCTATGACCCACATAGGTACACCCGTATGTACTAACCATGCTTTTGTCTACCTGAGACGACGCTCAGAGCTCCTCCCAAAAAGGAAGGAGGAACTGTCTGCAGTTCCTCCTTCCTTTTTGGTACAGACCCATGGGCCGGGCCGGGTCCTTGCAACACCAAGAAGAAGAAAAGAAGCGAGAGAAGAAGAGTCAAAGCATACATCAGCCTCTCCATGATGACCCACGCCCTGACATCGACTCCGACGATGCTCTCCTAGCTGCCCCCTTGAACTAGTGAAAATGCATGGGTTGGGTAACCCGTGGGAATTTCTTCACCGCATCTCAACTTCAAGCTTCCATTGCATCGAGCCTGGGTTGAATGACCCCATGGCATCTATCAATGCCATATCTCTCATCTGACATGTATGTTTATTTTATTTTATTCATTTTGTCGGCTATCTCTTCTTACAGGTCCTCTGCATGCACACCTTCCATCGCCACTGCCGCCTGCACACGTCTGTGGACTCACACAGTGCGCATTGAGTCATCGTGCCCCTGAATGTAAGTTATCATTTCTTTCGTTTTATTTGTGACGACCCACCAATAGCTCGACGACTCCCCAATGACCACAATGACCACCTGGACGACTCACCATCCACGCCTTACATTACCACAACAGTGCATGCCCAGCACCGCAGCGTCACTACGACGACGACAACGATGACGTGGGATGACCACACGGCGTCACGAGGATGGCGGCAGTGATGGCGACGGCTGGCCAGACACAGCGACAACGACGACAGCGCATCAACGTGTCCATGCCAGCACGATGCAGACGAAGACGACGCGACGCGGATGGCCAAGCCACAGCGTTATGACGACAACGACGGCTGGTGAGGCAGAGGGACAACGATGACGACAATGACGACAGCAACAGCGGCTGGCAGGACACGGCGACGACAATGCTGTGACGCAGATGGCCAATGCCCGCAGACGGAGCCGGCGGCGACCACGGCTGGTGAGGCACGGCAACCACAGCGACGGCGACAATGACAATGACGGCTGGCGAGGCAGAGGGATGATGGCAACGTTGACAGCGACAACGGCTGGCACGACATGGCGACAACGGCGAAGTGATGGAGATAGCCAATGCCACCGCATCACGACGACAACGACGGCTGGCAAAACAGTGCCCACGGTGTAACCCGTGCAGGTACCCATGGTACACCCATGATGGGTATGTACCTACGACACCCTTGATACGGGTATGCACCCATATTCATTGGGTACAAGTTAACCGCGGGTGTGGGTGCGGGTCAGCCCCTCCACACTTGTGGGTACACCTGTGCTATTCCCTACGGCGGCCCAACATATACGACCCTGGTACTGGACCACATGTCAAGAATGCAAGGGAATTCCTGGCATCTTACTTTGCGCAGCCGCTGTCGTTGAATGACATGTTGTGTGCGGAATTCGCACAAGAAGAGATATTGCAAATGTTGTGTACATGTGTACAGTACTTTCGGAAGACATGGCCATTGTATGTGCAGTCGCATGGTGCAGACACAGCTGAACACCAGGTGCTATGGTACAACAAGAGCCGGGCAACGGGGCGAATTTCCCCGTCGTGTTGACAGGATGGGATGTGTTTGCCAACTGCGCTTGGCGTACCTCGTCCACAAACAGCAGATATCTGGACTGTGTAGGTCGTTGCACACTCTGGCCTCACACTCGCACTCGCGCTCACCCGTTGGCAGGCTCTCCGCTGTGGAGTCATCATGGCGTTGTTCGACCACCCGGACGAGATCAAGGCGACGTGGGGATGGGTTGTGGATGAGATGGATGAGGCGAGTGGGAGGTGCTAAATGGCCCAGGTGCAGGGAGGGGCCGGGGTGACGCGCACCTGCGGGGCCAATGCTGCTGCCACTGCGAATGGTTTCAGACGACAGCTGTGTCTTAGTCAGCAGTGATTACATCAGCAAGTCTGTGCAGTTTGAAAATGCGAGGCAGCCCTTTCAATCCACCCGCCAACTTGACGCCCCCTCAGGCTACACTTCGTTGTCCTCACCTCATGTACCAGCCTTTTCCCTCAACTGAATGGCGTTATTTACTCTCCCGCATTGGAAGTGACCTCAATGTGCTTTATGAAGCATTGGAACATTTGGATGCAGTCGGTTTACTCCCACCTCGACTAACCTTGCTTTACCATAGTCTAGCTGAGTTGGTTATCAGTGAGGGCAGGGAGATTGCAGGAGAGTTGTAAGTGCACAACTCAAATGCTATATGTGAGAGACTAATCATGCTCACTGTAGGAGGGTAGTACTGCCTTCCTTTGTGGATGCAGCTGTGCAGTCTTCACCTTCACCCACACCACTCTCACCCTGTGCATTGACTCCAGATGATCATCACCACTGGACACCCTTGTCTCAAATCTCACAACAGTCACACAGCAAAGGTGTGGCAGCCTTGGAAGTCTTTCCTACTGTACAGGGATGTTCTGACCACCAGAGATGCTGTGATGCAGAGGAAGCTGTAGGCAGTGAGGGTGATGAGGATGAGGATGATGAGGATGATGAAGAGAGGAAGGTCCAAACTAAGCGACGGAAACGAGCAACCAAACCCAATGTAAGCAAACTGCAGTCCAGTCTCTCACCCTGTGCATTGACTCCAGATGATCATCACCACTGGACACCTTTGTCTCAAATCTCACAACAGTCACACAGCAAAGGTGTGGCAGCCTTGGAAGTCCTTCCTACTGTACAGGGATGTTCTGACAGCCAGAGATGCTGTGATGCAGAGGAAGCTGTAGGCAGTGAGGGTGATGAGGATGAGGATGATGAGGATGATGAAGAGAGGAGGGTCCAAACTAAGCGACGGAAACAAGCAACCAAACCCAATGTAAGCAAACTGCAGTCCAGTAGAGGTGCCATTGGGCCCCGCAAGAAGAAGTCTCAATGGACTGTCAAACATTCACCCTACCTCAATGCCTCTAACTCTGCTGAGTCCTTTATTGCACTCCTGGCAGCTGCCCATTGGGAATCAGAGACATATGATGTGGCAGGATGGATTAGTGAGGTTGGGGAGAAGTTGAAGGAAGATTCAGTCATCTTTCATGATGACTCATTAGGTTCCTTAGTATGGAGATGTGAAAAGCTCTCCAACCTTGGGGTTCGGGTGAGCTTTTTCATCATGCTCACCCAAATCCAACTGGTGGCAAAGTGCAAGAGGTATGTAGTTTTTGCCCATTTATTATGCAGATTGATAACTTCTGGACAACAACAGCTTATTTACTCATAAAGGTTACAAGTCTCTGAAGGCTCTTCACACAGCAGAGATCCACCCCATTCCAAACAGTCCATCCCTCTCCAGATTTCGTTCATGGCATTCTGCAGGTGCCAAGTTTGCAGCTTTAGCCAGTGGGGCCTCTGTCTATATACTAATCCTTGTGGCTGGACTTGAGATGAGGACAAAGCTGGCTGCTCTGCCTGGAAATGACCCTTGGGATATTGCCAACACCCTCAGATGTATACACTCCAGTGTGTGGGTGGCTACTTATCAAATGATGTCTGACTGATAAGGGGTTTGCTTAGACAACAGCTACTATGTTCTTGTTAAGGACAGAATTGTGCCAACCATACAACAAATGCAACAGGCATTACCACTGAGAACAAGCTCTCTCTTCTCTGGATCTCTCTTACAGGAACTCAACTTATCATCCGAGATTGACTGTGCAGACTTCTTTGAGTCAGATACCTTCTTTGATTCACTATTATTCAAGTAAGCCATTCAATCTGTTGGTATCAAGTATCAATGAGTCTAACAATTTCAGTCAATTTTCTCTGCTCACAAGAGATTCAGCACTTTGGGGGGGATGCCCACAACTGGCATGCATTGCTCCAATGCAATCAATTCAAGAGCTCACATTCAATGTGTTGACTACAGGGAGCTTTCATCGTGCCTACAGCCCACCTTTGACAGATATGGAGGATGTGACACCACCAGCCTCCCCCTTTCCCAAACCACTACAGCCTGCTCTCAACCCTGTTATGAGTCAAAGTGGCAATATTGTCATTGAAACATCTTATGATCCATTCCTTCCATCTAACTTGCAGTTTCATGCACCAAGAGATCACCTA
>Ga0307516_10008246_pt1 | contig 11824 bp, 6 predicted proteins | sample 19_EM_MG_FD_203310 | JGI IMG/M metagenome (GOLD analysis project Ga0307516, IMG submission 203310) | Populus trichocarpa ectomycorrhiza microbial communities from riparian zone in the Pacific Northwest, United States - 19_EM | ecosystem: Host-associated > Plants > Roots > Unclassified | place...
AAAATATAGAGCGGACCTGGTTAAATCCAGACTTGAATGCTTCAACTTGTCTGGAAATTCCTGTGTGTATAGTAGCATCCACAATGTGAGAAACATACACCTCCAAGTTATCCATATTCACCTAAGCGCATAACATGAATAGAGTGTTATAATTTTTTACCCAAAGCATTAATAACTGAGGAGAAATGTATGAGATCATATTTAGCAATGCCTTACAATTTTGTGATCTTCATCAAAACTAAGAATGTAATCAGAATACCCAGGAAGAGTAAAGTCAAGACAGAGATCCTCGATTCTAGTGTTCCAAAAGCATGCATCTTGAGTAGAAGATGAGTTTTCTACAATGACTAATCCCATATTTTTTTTCCTGTTGACAAGAGCCTGGAACTCTAGCAAAGTCCTACCAAGCTCAGGATCAAAGGACTGGATGTCATACAAATTAAGTTCCTACACCCCCAAAGAGAATGAAATTAGTCAAATACTGGGTAGTATGAAGGGTCAAGAATAAATGACAAGCTTTCATGGAAGCCATCAATACTCCCAAGTCCATACCTGCTGAAGAATAAGTTTATAGAAGACTTTGGCGAATGGTAGATCCAGCACCCTGCCATCTTGAAGAGCCTTGGCTACAATTTGTCCCAGAAGGAAAAACTTTTTAATAACCTCAGAAAACTGTACTCCATCAGATGCATCCACTGTAGGTGACCATGGGCGAGGAAAAAGTCCAAATGGAGACTTCACAATTCCAGAGTATTCTGCCTGCAAGTTCTCGATGGTGGGAAATGAAATATGATCCTCCCTCCACATGCCAATGCCAGACTTCTGAAACTCTTTACTAACCAGAGTATAAAATTCCAAGGTCGGACCAAGACCAGTACCAACTTCTTCATTATATACCACTTCAATAGGTACTTTAAGATGGGCATAACGGTCCATCATCTGAGCAGCAGACTCCAGAACTTGGTCACGTAAAACTATGAATTTCTTACGGGACAAACTGCCAGCACTTGGTAGCCTGTCTCTCAAGACACCTGAATTATTATGTGATGAAGGCTGTATCTGAATTTGCTGACAGCCAAATGCTGACAGCTGGAAATATTTACATCTAGTCTCAAAGCTAAACAAAAAGGAGCATGAATTCATGAGCTGATTGCACCACACAGGCATGCCACCCATGGACACAGCCAGAGAATCCCGCATCTGTTGCTCCAATTTCTCTGTCAACTTACTGCTCACAAACTCATTCTGTGCTACTGGGCGAGCTGCAACCCTTAAATTATCCAAATTATCTATCAGCCCTTCAGCAAATGCATGGATTCTTTCATGAGACATCAGATGAAAAATAAACCTGTTCAAACCTTCTAAACTTTTAAGCAGAAACAATATATCATTAGTAGGACTAGACTTATCCAGGTCAGAAGGGAGTTCACAATTAAACATGCTGGAGAAAAATGCAGGATGCTGCATAAAAGCCACAGCTTGATCTAATATAGAGGAATTTTGAGCCATACTAGGGCAATCTTGAGTATTATCATCTCTAGTGTCCACAGCTATTCTGTAAGTCAAGGTGTGTACTTGAGTCCACAGCTTTGCTGTGCTGTTAATTTCATGGTCTGCTTTAACTTTTTGCTGGAGTATTGCCTGGTAAAGAGTCAAAGTTCGGTCCAACTGCTGTCCTTCTAGGTAAAATACCAGTTTTGGCATAGCATCTCCATTGCTACAGGATGTAGGACAATGACTTTTCGTAGAGTCATCAGCACATGAAGGAGACTGCACTATATCCTCCACTGAGACCTGGAATATATCAGTGTCACAATGAGAAGGGCCAGCAAACTATCTTTGAGCTAATAAGAAAACCAGACCCTGAACTAAGGTCAAAGCAGGCCATAAGCAAGTTAAAATGACAGCAGTACAACAGCAACAACAATCAAATTAAGCAGCTTGCATTTCATTTGCAATTCCACTAACAGGTGGTACAACATAAAACATCTAATCATATTTATCTATACAGAAATCACCAGGTAAATCAGCACCAGCGTATACATGCACAACCAATCATTAGAGAGAACCCTGCTTTATCTGAGTTAAGTGAGTTTTATATCACCTGGTATCACATGTACTTGCGAAGGAAAATTTTACTTACAATATGAGTATCATTTGATAATGTTTCATCAGGATTTCTCTGTATCAAATTTACATCTAGTTCTGGTGGAGGCTGTGATAGGTTAGCTTCATTGTCCTGCAAAAGGAAATGAATTGGTGCTCAAAATCCGCATAAACAGATAACAAAGCAGGGAAAGAAACTTATCCAGAATTCTCATTTATTCAGAAGACCATTAAATAACCACTAGATCATAACCTGCATTACTAGTAAATCAAAAGCCATGCTATCAGGCTCCATAAGTCCTGAACTTTCCCCTTCACTGGGGTTCGCAGTTGATGGTGATTTGAACTGTACATTTTCTGCTGGCTCCAGAGCTTGAGCAGCTGATTCTATTTGTTCAGTTCCTTTTATTCTAACTTTAGGAGATAGAAATCCTTCAATTGTATTCACAGAAGAAAGAGGATCTACTGTCACAGGATCTTCAGAGTAGTTGCAAAGGCATGTTTCGCCCTCTCCCCTGACAAAACGAACTCTTAGGCATGGATAAGACGTGCGACGTCCATTAGGGATGATTGCAAATGAGGATCTGTACTTTGATGCATGGCTCAGAATAACAGGGAAATTTTCCGAAGAAGATAACGCACCCTGCAATTTCTGTATTAATGCTGATAAAGGAGACTCTTCAGATAGGTCTGAAGAAGATAATAGCCTTGCAAATACCTCAAATCTTTTCTCTACAACATAGAAATCATCAAATGTACTTTGAGGCTCCACCTTTTCTCTCAGATATTTTCCATTGAATAAGTAATTCACTAATATCTTCACAATCCCACTTTCAATAAATTCAAAAGTAGACACAGGCTCTCTTCCATCAAGTTTTTCCATGATTTGACACAATATAGAGTAACATTTCTCTTCATCCTGGGTGCAAGAACCAATTTTGACAGACATATTCATCAAATCACTCAATTCAGCAGAAAGAGCTCTGAGCTTTTGAAGGATATCTGTCAATCCTTTCTCAGAGTCACATGATTCTAAAGCAAAGTAACTAATTCTTATATGCTTTCCAAGATTTTCTACAGTGTCTTTTTCAAGCTTGCATGTTCCCGTCTCCGAGGCTGAAAGAGACTGCCCAGTATCAAAAGCATAACATAAACATCTCATGACTACTTTTGAAGAAGACTTTTGATTAGAATTGAGTGGCAGATGGATTCCATTGCACGCTGGGAAGATCAATTGCGAACATTTTTCAGGCACAAGAAGGCCATCAATGGCAAAAAAGACACCTTCCTTGATGAAAGAGTTCACAAAAACATCTGGAAGCTTTTGGAGAATTGTCTCGGTAATTTGCAGGGCTAACATCAGCACATGGTGATCTTTACGAGTAAGAACTCCAGCCAAGAAGCTGCCAAATTATCCAAGGAATGCTATTAGCAAGATATTAGCTAGATTAAAAGAGGATTGATATTTGCTAATTAGACATGAGGAAACCTGCTCCACCTTGAAAAATTTGTATTCTTAAGCAATTCCAGAAGCATGTCAGATTTGCTGAGATAAACTAGCTTGTTGATGACATATAAGCAGCCATAGCAAACATATAGATTTGCACCAGAATTAACCACCTGTTGTGAGGGTTGAAGGAAACATTATAAAGGTAAGGGAAGACATCAACCAGTCAATAAACGCTATGCATCAGATATCAAACCTGAATCAAGGAAGGAATTATATCCGATCCAAACTTGTGCAAGAGATCAGGGTGATTAGCCAAAAATGCCTCTTTATCCAACACAAGTTGTTGAGCATCTTGATTTCTTGCTACAGTAGGGAGAAGCTCATTTAGCAACTTGAGCACTTCATGTACCTAAGGCAGAAAATAGAAAGATGATCACACTCTTTTCATTGAGAAAGGACCAATAGTAATCTAGCAGCAGTGACAATGGAAATTGCAGGCCAGCATGAATTGAGAAAGGAGCCTCTATTGACAAAAATAATGATCAGCTAGCATCTCAGATCCAGTACTACTGGAAACTCGTGATAGGGTCCAAGTGCAGTATAGTAGAAGCACAAAAAGTTTCCACAAGATTGGCTGTTCTAAATTTGTGAAAAAAAAAATGACCAGGCTATGAATAGAATTGAACACTTTCTTTCATAAAGTCTTTTGTAACATATTTTTTTCCAAAGAGCTAACATTCACAAGCATCATGGTGACCATTTTTAATCTTTCTGTAAATTTCACTTTCACACCAAATGCCACAGGGAAACAACAATACAAATGCTCCAATTTCTTCCTCAAACTAACACAAATTACATTTTCCCAGGGAGAAAAGTAGAAAAGCTACACAGTTAAAGATGTAAACCTGGTTGCCCTGCCCATCAATCACATGAGGAGAAGAAATTCCATGAGAGAGGTCATAAGTGGCAAATAAGTCCTTCAAAATGCTGCTTATATTGAGCTCGTACAGGGTCCTGAAAGCGACAATCGAACCAGAAGAAAGTTTGACAAGGAGCCCAATCAAACCCTGCCAATCAAAATGGAAAGGAAGAGACAATTATCTGAAGAAAAAAGAGGTATGAGAAGACTTATTCTCAATAGTGCCATTTAGATAAACATTCATACATTGTATACTGGCTGAGATAGAGTTGTTCGGCTGTTCAATTGCACTAGATGAGTAGCTTGATTAATTAGTCCATGCTTGCATAGTTCATCCAGCATCTCAGATGACTGACTGACTCGTTCTGCTATTTTGATCAAGCAAATAGCAACATTTTCAACAAGCTGAAATTGAACATGAGAATATATGTGAAAAGGTCAAAATGAAAACCAAAAAAATGAATCTGAAGCCACTTGAGATAGAAGTAACTCTTAAAAGTTCATGCCTGTCGATCCTCATATTGTAGAAGATTGCATAATATCGGAACAGCCTCCATGAAAGGTGAAAAATTTTCTGATGGCAGTTTCTTGCATATGTTCACCACAGTTGAAAGTGCAACTCTCTGATGAAGACCAAAAAAAAAATTAAAGTTCAAACTCCCACACACCAATACAAAATGTAAATAGATTCCGAAAGAAATAAAAGGGAAAAAAGACAGAGTAAATACCAATTGATCAACATTGTGGTATTCACTTACTTGTACGCTTGTAGAGAAGAAGTCTATAAAACTTAGAACTGCCATGATAGCCCCAGCTTGTAAGCATGGAAGTGGTTGATCACGAGTTATTTTCTCCAATGCTTGCAAACACTAAATGAAAATCATACACGTGATCACTTTCTCTTTTGAATAAAGCCATAAATAAAACCATTACTAACATTAGACAAGCTATTTACTTTCCACAAGTATACCTGTTCAGCTACATCCAAGTATTCAATGGCCATTAATCTTTGACAAATAGCAGGAATAGCATCATGCCTAACAAGAAAAACAGATGCTCGGGGAAACACATCACACAGATAAGTTAAAGCCCTTATTGCCAACAGCATTATATCTGGGTTACTGTCATGCCTTGAAAGCCTAACAAGTACTGGAGATAACAGGTCTGCCATTGTACTAGAAAGTGAATCCTCCGTACAAAACGAAAGCACTTCACATAACTCTGTTAGAGCAGCTAACTGTCCAGAAGGCTCCGTCCTTTCACTCAAATTAAATAAACAACTCTTCAATCTACTATGGTCACCAGAGGATCTCTGCCTCTGATACTCACGCAGACTGCTATGTCTTGGACCCTCAGAATCACAAGAGCCATGAGCTGAATCCATCTCAGGTTCTTCCTCATCAGAATGGCTTGATGCCGAACCAGATGATGAAGTATCCATGTCAGCATCATGAATTTCAGCATTATGAGTCTCAGTATTTATTTGAGTTTGAATTAACGAGTTGGATGAACTTGGTCTAAACTCCAATGAACTACAGGCTCTCTTATCAGCCGGCAGTTCATCAACCATCTCTGCTCGTTTTTGTCCACGATTTCCCATTGATTTGTCTAGTTTCTTAAAGCTTTTATCAACAAACCTTCCAAATAAATATCAAATCCTACAAAGTAAAAAAATATATATATCATTCTGACAAATTGGCAGACACAAGAACCACATCAATAATCTATCCCCCCAATAAAAAAAAACAATCATAATAATCATAATTTTAGTTCAGAATTACCTCACCCAAAATCACTTTTGCAAAGTCAACAAAACTTAACCATTACAAAAAAAAAAGGGGGGGGGTAAACATTGTCATTTTTATGAACTCACAAACCCTAAAAATTACATATATATAAAAAATCCAAACCATATATACATGTCCATTTCATCATCCTTACACAGGGTTTGCTTTCAGTGAAAACAACACCAAAAGAAAAACTCAAACAACGCTGTAAGAGTGAAAACATGTTAAACAGCAGAAAAGAAGAAGAAAAAAACATTAAAGAAAACACATGATTTGTTCTCTTTTTATGATAAACCAGTAACCGAATTATCATCACCAAAACACTAAAAAAGACACTCACTATAACCCACCCACCCCCAGAAAAAAAAAAAACAACATAAAACTTGCAATTTGAAGAATAAAAAAACGAAAAAACAAGGAAAATCAAACCATAAAAAGAAGGAAACAATGATGATCGGATAAAAAAAAAACTTGATGATACTACTTAAATTTTGATAATACACATGTGTGTACCTAATAACAATTGTTGTTGATGTTGTTGTTTACAGGCCTTCGAGGGAATCGAAGACCTAGACGAAATCTAATCCTAAGGTTTTTTTTTTAATTTTAGAAGGATGTTTTTCTTTTCCGCAGATGCTTTCTGGTTATGGTATGATAATGATGATACAAGGTTACAAACAGTGGCGTTAGCATTCTTTCATTTTTTATATATTAATTAAAAGAACTCTAACACGCGTGGGGAAAGCACTGTGCTTTCCCCACGAAACAATTTTCTTTGTTGGTTAACGTGCGGGGAAAGCATTGTGATTTTCCATCGAAAAATTTTCTTTGTTAGTTATTATTATATTATTAAAAGAATTGTAGCCAGTTATAGCTTGGAAAATATTTGACTTATCATATTTGTATATTAAATGCTTTGAAAATTTACACTAATTTACACTATTTTTTCTTTCTTTTATGTAATTGAGTCTTTTTTTTTTTATTTGCAATAGAAAAGAATTTTACTTACACATGCAAGATCATGATGGTGTATTAAATGCTTTGATAATTTACCACTGTCTTTTTTATTCTTGCACTCTTCGTTACCTTTAGCTCTAGTTTTGTTTTTCCAGCAACTTCTCTAATTGGTGTGTGTTCGTTCTTTTTTTTTTAATTATTGTGATTTTTGTGGCTTCTTGATTTTATTTTATTTTAACTCATGGGATGTTTGGCCTCTTTCCAATTGCTTTGAAGGGTTTGTTTGTTCCATTGCACTCAAGAGAACACTCGGTTTCCAGCAGTTTTTTATTTCACTCCTGGTGATCAGAATTCCCAGGTTATTTCATTGATCTTTGTCTTTCTTTTCAGCTACTCTTTTTAATGTTGTTTTTTTCGGTGAGCATGGATTGTTCATTTAGTTACTAGTGATCGAAATTGTCTGTTTATTTCATTGCTCTTTGGTTTTCTTTTCATCCGGTGTTTTTAAAGTTAGTTTTTTTCTTCTTCTTCCTAGTTTTAATGGACTCTTCATATGTTTTGCAAGGCTGTCTTTTTTTCATTGCACCTTAGACAACATTGGATTTTGCTCAAGCCATTTTGGTTTAGTCTGCAAATAATCTACACTGCCAGGTTTGTTTTTCACTTCTGTCGAGTTCTTTTACTTTACAGACAAAATAAAATGCAAAGTTTCAGGAATCAGTATGTAAGCATCCAGCTACGCTTATATGCTGCTGGATTTTGCAGAATTGACCTGTGAACTTAAAGTCTCAGGAATCATAGAAAATATGTAGATAATTAACCATGGTTACGAGACTCAGTCTGGTCTGGCCCTGTATGTTAACATGGTGACTATTGACTCATGACCACGTCTGGCAGATGCAAAACCTTTTTTTTTTTTACCAAAACGAAGCTGTTTTAAGTTTTTTCCAGGGAAAAAAAAGAGAGAAAGGTTAGGTTAATCCGAAGTGTTTTTTATATATATTGCGCGAACATGTCGCAAAATATTTTTGTTTTGTTCCTATTTCATGCCTCTCCATGTAAACTTATTTTTCAATGCTGTATTTTACCAGTTTTAATCCTGCATTCCTACACTTTTTCTTATAAACTCTTAACATTTCTTATAACATCTTAACATGCCAGCTCTGTTGTTTATATTTGATGTGAGATGATGTCGATTCTACACCAGTAATTCCAAAGAAGCAACGCCTCTCCATTTCATCACCTGAAAAGGTTTGTATCTACAATATCATTTAATTCTCTGTATTGCTCCACCATCTCTTTGTTTAACAAAAATTAATTCAATCACAATCAGCTATATCATTCTCACTTTCTAATTGCCTTTCTTTTTTTATGAACTCATATACTCAGCAACAATTACATCTTTATTTCTCATTTCTTATTTATCTTCAAAAATATTTGATGTTTATTGCGTTAGAAAATATTTATAGCTTACAGTTACACTTTATCTTTTACCCTAGGAAAAAAACTAGCTTTCAGTTACTCAATGCTTTCTTATCCAACATCGCAAGCTAATTGGACGTTAAAAAACATAAAATATTTGGCTGTAAGCACTTTTGTTTTACTTGGATTTAACTCTCTTTACTTAACTTTTATAATAACTTTTATAATTTACCAATAACTTTATGAATATCATATTTTTGTTGTATAATATTTCTAATTATCTTATCACTATTTATTATAATAATTATAACCACATTTTACTTAAAACGCCCGCAGCATTGCGCGGGTATCAAAGCTAGTCAATACTCTAAAAGGCGTGGGGAAAGTACTGTAGCTTTCCCCACGCCTTTTATTTTTGTTGTACTTATATATTATAACGCTTTAGTTTTTTTTTCTGAGCTGTCTATTTTTTTCATTTTTTAGCTGTTTTTTTCTTTTTTCGTTTTTTATGCCTTTTGGGTTTTTTTTTTTGCTTCTTTCTTTGTTTTTTTTCTTTTAATAATTTATTTATTTAATTTAGTTTGTTAATGTTAAATTTTTTTTATTTAGTTATTAGACTTTCATAACACGGATCTCGGGTTTAACAGGTTAACCTGGTTTGACAAGTTAACCCGGAATTATTTTTTTTGCTTTTTTTCTTTTTAATTAATTTTTTTTGTTTACTTTAGTTTGTTAATGTTAAATTTCTTTCTATTTAATTATCAGACTTTCATGACACTCTTAGATCTTAACCTTTTTTGATATTTTTTATGCAAGAAAAAAAAATTAACTCGTGGCGTATGCCTTTGGTTTTTTTTCCTTTTTCTTTTCCTTTTTAAACCTTTTACTGTGGACTGCACGGTGTTGTCCACAGTGAAAAAACTTATGCCTTTAGTTTATTTTTTTTCTATAGTTTCTTAATATTAAATTTTTTCTGTTTAATTATCAGGGTTTCATGACACGTATCCAAGGTTTGATGGTTTAACCCAGTTGATTTAGATTTTTTTTTTCTTCATTAGTTTTTTTTCTTCCTGTAGGTTTTTTTCTCTTTGCTTTTTCCTTTTTAATTAATTTTTTTTTTAAATTTAGTTCATTAATATTAAATCTTTTTTCTATTTAGTTATCACACTTTCATGACACGGATCTCAGGTTTGACGGGTTAACCCAATTGATTCAGATTTTTTTTTCTTTTTCCTCATTAGTTTTTTTCTTCCGATTTCATCTTTTAATATTGTATGCAGTTTACGGTGAAAAGGATGATGCCTTCTTTTTTTTTTCTTTTTAATTACAGTGAAAAGGATGATGCTTTCTTTTTTTTTCTTTTTAATTAATTTTTTTATTTAGTTTTTTGATATTAAATGTTTTTCTATTTAGTTATCAAACTTTCATGACATGGATCTTGAATTTGACGGTTTAACCTGGTTTGACAGGTTAGCCCAGTTAATTCTGGGTTAACCCGTCAATTTTTTTTCCTGTTTAGTTATCAAACTTTCACGACACAAATCCAAGGTTTGACGGGTTAACCTGGTTTGAAGGGTTAACCCAATTAATTTAGATTTTTTCTTTTTAATTAATCTATTTAATTATCACACTTTTAAGCCACGACCTTGCAGCCAGACCCATATCCAAGGCTATTAGGTCTGGTATTGCAGTCAGACTCACATCTAAGGCTATTGGGTCTGGTATTGCAGCCATACCCACTTAAACTTGGGTCATGCAAGTTTAATGTTATTATTAATATTATAAATATTATTCTTGGGTCAGGCGTTGCAGCTAAACCCGAGATTCTTGGGTATAATTTTGCAGAAAGACCTAACACTTTTAAATCTTAGCTTTTTTTAATATTTTTTATGCAAAAAAAATTAACCCGCGGCATCGCACGGGTAATGTAACTAGTATAATATATATTGAGAGAGTGAGGGAGAATGATGTCACGCGATACATCATGGTTATATCAATTTTTTTCTAAAATAAATAAAGAAGTTCATAACTTAATTTATTTAGTATATAAAATTGAGATAATTAGTATAAAAATAAAAAATCCTAATAATTTAATATTAAATGATAAAAATAAAAAAAATCAATTTTAAAACGAGAAACTTTAAAGAAAAAAACTCAAGTTAACATATGTTTACTCTATTAATCTATCTATTAATATTTCAAGCATGATATAAGATCGAAATTAAAAAAACTTAGAAAAAAAAACTTTGAGCCAACATGTGTCCACTTAACTAAGTCGAACATAAGATAATTCTGCTTAAAGAAAAATAAAAAAAAATAACAAAGCTCAAGCACAAATAATTTAATGTTAAATGATAAAATTTTAAAAATCAAGTCAACCTGAGTTAACTAACTCGCGTCCCGAGATATGAGGTAAGGATAACCCAACAAAAACAAAAGTACAACAAATCATGAAACTTAAGTCTTAATAACTCAATGTCGAATGATAAAACCAATAAAAAAATCAATTTTTAGAAAGGACTTAAAAAATAGACCAAAGTAAAATTAGACTAATCTTCAAAATCGGTGGCCTAAGTCATGAGACTGAGATTACCTCGTAGAAAAAAGATATGAAAAAATAACGAAGCAAAATTCTCAGTCATAAAAAATCAAAATCAAAACAAATAAAAATTGGAACAATAAAGATCAAATCTTGTACAAAAAATAAGTGATAAAAAATAATTATGGATTAAATTGAGAATTAAAATAATTGAAGAAAAGGATGAAAAAACAATAATTAAAAAAAATAAAGACTAAAATTGGATATAAAATTAAATGAAATAAAATAATGAAGGAAAAACTGGAAAACAAATCTAGCAAGGGATAAAAAAAATATCAATTACAAGAATGAGGATCAAATTGGATACAAAAACCAAATGAAATTAAATATTGAGGGATAAAATTAAAAAAACAATAAACTTCAAAAAGTATTAAAATAAAAACAAATAAAAATTAAAAGAATAAGAATCAAATTAGAAACAAATACAAATTAAAACATACAACTAAATTTTTAAGCCTTGATGCGGATGCGGATACCAAGGCCTATAAGAGAAAATAGAGGGGGATAAGAAATATATATATATATATATATATATATATATATATATATATATATATATATATATTTTTGTCGAACAACCGTAA